>Ga0105250_10000292_pt1 | contig 39786 bp, 36 predicted proteins | sample KBSS54metaG_FD_80425 | JGI IMG/M metagenome (GOLD analysis project Ga0105250, IMG submission 80425) | Switchgrass rhizosphere microbial communities from Kellogg Biological Station, Michigan, USA - KBS S5-4 metaG | ecosystem: Host-associated > Plants > Roots > Rhizosphere > Soil | place...
CACTTCGTTCTGATGGAACACGTCGCCGTAAGTGGTTTTACCCAGCGGGCCGTCGCTCCAGACCAGGTCGTAAACGCTGTCTACGCCCTGAATGTACATGGCCAGACGTTCCAGACCGTAGGTAATTTCCCCGGTCACTGGTTTACATTCCAGACCACCAACCTGCTGGAAGTAGGTGAACTGCGTGACTTCCATACCGTTCAGCCACACTTCCCAACCCAGACCCCAGGCACCCAGCGTTGGGTTTTCCCAGTTATCTTCCACGAAACGGATATCGTGAATGGTCGGGTCCATACCCAGCTCTTTCAGAGAACCCAGGTACAGCTCCTGAATGTTGTCCGGAGACGGCTTAATCACTACCTGGAACTGATAGTAGTGCTGTAAGCGGTTCGGGTTTTCGCCATAGCGGCCGTCGGTCGGACGACGAGAAGGCTGCACATAAGCAGTCGCCATCGGTTCCGGCCCCAGCGCCCGCAGGCAGGTCATTGGGTGAGATGTCCCCGCGCCGACTTCCATGTCCAATGGTTGAACGATGGTGCAGCCCTGGCGAGCCCAGTAATCCTGTAAGGTCAGGATCAAGCCCTGGAAGGTCCTGGTATCAAACTTTTGCATATTATTTCGTGCTGGATACGTGTGGATTTAAAGGAAGCGGTCAGTATACCCGCTGGCTGCAAGATATACAGTACGAAACGGGAAAAAGGGGGAACTTAGCGCATGGAAAGGTGTAAAAACTGCCCGTCTGCATCAAAAGAGCAGACAAAACTCTCTTTACGGAAGGTAGAACCACGCATCTCATAGCTGCCCTGAAATTGTTCCAGACCGGAGATATCAATTTTCTGCACACCAGTGTTGTAGATTTGTGCCGCCTCATTTTTACACAGTGACTCCATATCCAGCGAACGTGTTGCACTGACTTTGATCTTTTGCGCCTTCTGCGCGGGTGCAGGCGGCTGGGTGTCGGCGCACGCAACCAGTAAAAGGGTAACGATCGCGGAAAAGAAATACTTCATCATCATTTTATTACCGCCTGGTTTGCTGGTCAGTCTTATTATTAAGTGTCTGGAAACGGATGCTATTTTGAGAATCTCATCAGACCATCTCAAGCTTTAGCGTAAGAACTCGGATTTTTCCAGTGAGCTACGCTCGCAAAATTTCGGTCAGACTTTTTTTAATGAATACAGAGGAACTGATGCAGCCCAAAATATTCTGGATTGATAACCTGCGCGGGATAGCCTGTCTCATGGTTGTGATGATCCACACCACGACCTGGTACATCACCAATGCGCAAAGCGTCAGCCCGTTGAATTGGGATCTGGCCAATGTGCTCAATTCAGCTTCTCGCGTCAGCGTCCCGTTGTTCTTTATGATTTCGGGCTATCTGTTTTTTGGCGAGCGCAGCGCCAAACCGCGCCATTTCCTGCGCATTGCGCTCTGCATCCTGTTTTACAGCGGCGTGGCGCTGGCCTACATCCTGCTGTTTACCTCGATCAACGCTGAGCTGTCGCTGAAAAACCTGCTGCAAAAGCCGGTGTTCTATCACCTGTGGTTTTTCTTCGCGATCGCCGTAATCTACCTGGTTTCCCCGCTGATACAGGTAAAAAATATCAGCGGCAAGATGCTGCTGGCGCTTATGGTGGTGATTGGGGTGATTGCCAATCCCAATACCGTCTCACAAAAAATTGGCGGTTTTGAGTGGCTTCCCATCAACCTGTACATCAGTGGCGACACGTTCTACTACATCGTGTACGGTATGCTAGGCCGAGCGATTGGTATGATGGATACGCACAAGCGCGCGCTTACCTGGCTCTGTGCGGCGTTGTTTATCACCGCAGTGTTTATTATTTCTCGAGGCACGTTGCATGAACTGCGTTGGCGAGGCAATTTTGCCGATACCTGGTATCTCTATTGCGGCCCGGCGGTGTTTATTTGTGCTGCCTCCCTCCTGACGCTGGTCAAAAATACGCTCAGTACGCGCACTCTGCCGGTACTGGGCCTTATTTCCCGCCACTCCCTGGGCATTTATGGCTTTCATGCGCTGATCATTCACGCGCTACGCACCAACGGTGTAGAACTCAAAAACTGGCCGCCGCTGGATATGCTATGGATTTTTAGCGCCACGCTGGCGGGAAGTTTACTGTTGTCTGTAATGTTGCAGCGCATCGATACGCGCAGACTGGTGAGCTAACAATAAAAGCCCTCGATCGGTAACCATCGAGGGCATACGATCACTCCGTAAAATCGTCTGCGACTGCCAGCGTTTCTTTTGGATGCTCAAAGCCACTATCACGGATATTTTTCTGCACCGCAACGGTACCAAACAGGCTTAAAAAGAAGGCCAGGCCGTAAAACCCTTTCTCGTTTAGCAGCAGCGTGGCATTCCACAAACCGATAACTAACAACGCAACCGCAATAATAAACGCGGCAAGACAGGTTATGTAGTAAATCGGCGTAGTCGGGATCCCCTCATATTTATCCCGTACCGTCTTTTGATACGACGCAGCAGAAAACAAACCAAGCACCAAAACAGCAAAGTAATACCCCTTTTCGTTCAACTGCATATCGGCATTCCACAACCCCAGCAGATAAACCACAATGCCGCCGAGAAGCGCGACCCATGACACAATACTAAATGCCGGTGAATAAGTTGATGTCCTGTTTTCCATTTAGAGGTCCTGTCCTTTAGATAAATATTCTGCTGAACGCATGAGTAAAACTTGCCCCAGTAAACATACGATGAATGCCACCGGGAACAGCCCCTTTTCGAGGGGGGATAATGGGACATTCAATACGCCCACCAACAGCACCCCTACCGTGATGAGCGCCACCATCTGACATACAGAGGCGAAGTGTTCATCGTTCTGATTGAGATTATCTGCACGCTGATAAACGTACGTCACAAACATTCCCGTCATCAGCACGGCAAAAAAATAGCCTTTGCTACTCAATAACGGGCATGCCCGCCATAAGCCAATAACGTAAATAAATGCACCAGAGAAGAATAATATCCATGGCAACAGCCTTGTCGTCTTCATTGGGACCTCCTTATCCATCATGGATACAATATGAATAACCCGCTAAAGACAACACAGAAAAGGTCACTACGCCGGACTTTCAGAATAAATTCATGCGCGCTAATTATTAATTAGATTGAAATATATATTTGATAAATCCCCTCTGTTTACCAGAGGGGATTTAGGGTCAGGACATCAGCGGGTGTAATTGCTGATAGATTTGGCGGAAGGTTTCCCGACGCTGTTGGTAAAGGGCATGGCGCTCGACATCAGGATAATGCGCCTGCTCCAGCGTAAGCTGAGGTAGAAGGTCTGATAATGGCTGCTGCGGATTAATGGCAATTTGCGCCAGACGCGCCGCACCGAGAGCAGGGCCGACATCGCCGCCGGTACGGTAATCCAACTGCAATCCGCTGATGTCAGACAGCATCTGACGCCAGTATTCGCTGCGCGCCCCGCCGCCAATCAGCGTAATGCTGGAGGGCTGCACGCCGCAGGCGTGTACCACGTCCATACCCTCAGCCAATGCAAAACCAACGCCTTCCAGCACCGCCTGTGCCAGCTCCGCCGGACCATGCTGATGCGTCAGACCGAAAAATACGCCCTTCGCCTGCGGGTTGTTGTGCGGCGTACGTTCACCGGACAGATAGGGTAAAAACCAGACCGGCTCAGCGTGTTCATCCGCCTGTTGCGCTGCGGCAATCAACGCAGGAACGCTCGCCAGTCCGGTTAATTTTGCCGCCCAGTCCAGGCAGGATGCCGCACTTAACATCACGGACATCAGGTGCCATCGTTCAGGCAATGCATGGCAAAAGCTATGGACCGCGCTTTCCGGTTTGCTGAGAAAGCCGTCGCTGACCGCAAAATAGACCCCGGAAGTACCCAGCGATAGCATCGCCTGACCGGCATTCATCATGCCCACGCCAACCGCCCCCGCTGCGTTATCCCCGCCTCCGGCGACCACCGCAACCTCCTGCATTCCCCAGGCCCTGGCGACTGCTGGCAACAATGTTCCGGTAATCTCACTGCCTTCATAGAGCGCAGGCATATGCGCACGAGTCAGCTTACAGGCTTCCAGCATGACATCACTCCAGTCACGCTTCGCAACATCCAGCCACAGGGTACCAGCCGCATCAGACATATCGCTGACGAAATCGCCGGTCATACGCAGGCGCAGGTAGTCTTTCGGCAGCAGGACTTTATCAACCCGGCTAAAAATCTCCGGTTCGTGGCGCTGTACCCACAGCAGCTTTGGCGCGGTAAAGCCAGGCATCATCAGGTTGCCGGTGATGGCACGAGACTGCGGAACCAGGCTCTCCAGCATGACGCACTCTTCGGCGCAGCGACCATCGTTCCACAGGATAGCCGGGCGCAATACCTTCTGTTGTTCATCCAGTAGCGTCGCGCCGTGCATCTGTCCGGCAATCCCCAACGCTTTCACCTCGCGAAGTGAATGCTGCCGACCCAGGGCTTTCACAGCGCGATCCGTTGCCAGCCACCACTGCTCAGGGTCTTGTTCTGACCATAACGGGTGCGGACGCGAGACGGTGAGTTTCTCCGTTTGCGAAGCGACCACATCGCCCTGCTCGTTGAGCAGAATGGCCTTTACGCCTGATGTGCCAAGATCTATCCCGATATACATAGGGCATCGTTCCTTAAAGAAAGGCCCGGTCGCGCGAGCTGACCGGGCTTACGGACATGCTCAGAGACCCGTTATTTGTCGAACAAATAATGGTTCACCAGATTTTCCAGCAATTCCTGATGACCGCTCTGGTGCACTGGCGCCAGGTTGTGTTGTTCAGCGTACTGCGCAATTTCCGTCAGCGTCATCTGCCCTTTCAGAATTTGCTGGCCCAGCTCACCATTCCAACCGGCATAACGTTTAGCCACGCGCTGATCCAGACCACCGTCTTCAATCATACGCGCCGCAATTTTCAGCGACAGCGCCATGGTATCCATCGCACCAATATGACCATAGAACAGATCGTATTTATCGGTACTCTGACGACGAACCTTGGCATCGAAGTTCAGGCCACCGGTGGTGAAGCCGCCGGCTTTCAGGATTTCGTACATCACCAACGCATTCTCTTCTACGCTGTTCGGGAATTGGTCAGTGTCCCAGCCCAGTTGCGCGTCCCCACGGTTGGCATCGACAGAGCCAAACAGGCCCAGTGCGATAGCGGTAGCGATTTCGTGATGGAACGAGTGACCCGCCAGCGTGGCGTGGTTGGCTTCGATATTCAGTTTGATCTCTTTTTCCAGACCGAACTGCTTGAGGAATCCGTATACGGTCGCCGCATCGTAATCGTACTGGTGCTTGGTCGGTTCCTGCGGCTTCGGCTCGATAAGCAAAGTGCCCTGGAAACCGGTTTTGTGTTTGTGTTCCACGACCAGTTGCATGAAGCGGCCAATTTGCTCACGTTCCTGCCGCAGATCGGTATTCAGTAGCGTTTCATAGCCTTCACGACCGCCCCACAGAACGTAGTTTTCACCGCCTAGTTTATGCGTGGCATCCATAGCCGTAACCACCTGCGTGGCGGCCCAACTGAACACTTCTGGATCCGGGTTCGTGGCCGCGCCCGCTCCGTAACGTGGGTTGGTGAAGCAGTTTGCCGTTCCCCACAGCAGCTTCACGCCGCTCTGCTCCTGTTTTGCCGCCAGTACATCAACCATCTGCGCAAAATTGTTTTTGTACTCTTTCAGCGACGCACCTTCCGGCGAGACATCCACGTCATGGAAGCAGTAGTAGGGCACGTTCAGTTTGTGGAAAAACTCGAACGCCACGTCCGCCTTGCGCTTCGCTAATTCCAGCGCTTCACCGGGCTGCTGCCACGGGCGATTAAATGCACCAACACCAAACATATCTGCACCGTTCCAGCAGAAGGTATGCCAGTAGCAGGCAGCAAAACGCAAATGATCTTCCATGCGCTTGCCCAACACGATTTCGTCTGGGTTGTAATGACGAAATGCGAGCGGGTTGGTGGACTGAGTTCCTTCAAAACGTACACGATCGAGTTGGTCAAAATAAGCCGGCATAATAAGCTCCATAATCAGGTAATACGGCAAGTAAACTGCGATATGGCTATACTGGAATTTCCTGATTTATTGCTCAATTACGTTATTTCACACCGCGATTAAGAGAATACCCAAACGTGCGCTGGCTCCCAAAAAAACGCGCTGAAAAAAGAAATAAAAAGGCGATCACGATCGAAGGTTAGCCATTAAACAAAAAACCGTAATGCGCAGATAAAAAATGACAATTGTCATCCCGCTAGCAGTATGTAAATTTTGCGTAGCCTCAGGCAATCAGGAAATTTGTCACGCTTCATCAAGCAGTCGTACCTGCGGTTTTGCTAGTATCGACAGGCCCACGTTAACCTTTCCAGGACAGGTTCTTATGTTTGATAAACGTCACCGCATCACTCTGTTATTTAATGCCAATAAAGCCTATGACCGCCAGGTGGTAGAAGGAGTGGGTGAATATTTACAGGCATCGCAATCCGAGTGGGATATATTCATTGAGGAAGATTTCCGCGCCCGTATCGATAATATTAAAGACTGGTTGGGCGATGGCGTTATTGCTGATTATGACGATGATGATATTGCGCAATTACTTGTCGATGTCGATGTTCCGATCATCGGCGTTGGGGGTTCCTACCATCTGCAGCAAGATTATCCACCAGTACATTACATTGCCACCGACAACCACGCGCTGGTAGAAAGCGCCTTCCTGCATCTGAAAGAGAAAGGGATTAACCGCTTTGCATTTTATGGTCTTCCGGCTTCAAGCGGTAAACGCTGGGCCGCAGAACGTGAATATGCGTTTTGCCAGTTGGTTGCTAAAGAGAAGTACCGCGGCGTCGTCTATCAGGGGCTGGAAACCGCACCGGAGAACTGGCAGCACGCGCAAAATAGGCTGGCGGACTGGCTGCAAACTCTGCCGCCGCAAACCGGCATTATCGCGGTCACCGACGCGCGGGCACGACACGTCCTGCAAGTCTGCGAACACCTGCATATTCCCGTACCGGAAAAACTCTGCGTGATAGGGATAGACAACGAAGAATTGACCCGTTACCTGTCACGGGTAGCGCTGTCATCCGTGGCTCAGGGAGCCAGACAGATGGGCTATCAGGCCGCAAAACTCCTGCATCGTATGCTGGCGAATGAAGAACTGCCGCTGCAACGCATTCTGGTTCCACCGGTGCGTGTTGTAGAACGTCGTTCAACCGATTACCGCTCCTTGACCGATCCAGCGGTAATTCAGGCGATGCACTTTATTCGTAATCATGCCTGTAAAGGCATTAAGGTTGAACAAGTGCTGGATTCAGTAGGGATTTCACGTTCGAATCTGGAGAAACGCTTTAAAGAAGAGGTCGGAGAGACCATTCACGCCGTGATTCATGCCGAAAAGCTGGAAAAGGCACGCAGCCTGTTGATTTCTACCACGCTTTCAATCAACGAAATTTCACAGATGTGCGGCTACCCATCTCTGCAGTATTTCTATTCGGTATTTAAGAAAGAGTACGACACGACGCCAAAAGAGTATCGCGATGTGAACAGTGAAGTGTTGCTATAAGGATGATAGCCGGAGGGCGAAGTCGCCATCCGGCACTCGAAATTACATATGCGCGGCGATTAAACGCTGGTTGTCCTGATACATTGCGAACAGATAGTTGTTATAACTCTGTCCCTTAGTGGAATAACCCTTCAGCTTATGGATCATCGCGGTGGCGGTGACTTCCTGATCGGCTTTACGCAACTGCGCACGTGACTTACGGAAGGAAGAGTAGGCCGGATGCGTATTCAAATTAATGACGTAAGCATTCACCGACTCTTTCACTGATTCAAATTGTGAGTAGCCTTTCACCTTACCCGGTGCATTGTTACAACGACCCTTGCCACATTTCATGCCAAACAGGTTGTTGTTGCTACGCGCCAGCTTCGACGTACCCCAGCCGCTTTCTGCCGCAGCCATGGTTGCCACCATACTGGTCGGGATAATGTCTACACGTTCAAGCAGCGTATTCCACGGAATTTTACGCGTGTTACCAGACCAGTTCACCTTGTAGCGCTTCGCGATGTCTTTCATACGCGTACGCTCAGTCGGTGACCAGCGGTTCTGGTACTGTTTTGAAATCAGCCAGTTACGGTCCGCCGTAATGGCAGCATTTTGACTGGTAATATAAGGCATAACCGTCCGGAGAAACGCTTTTTTCCTTGGTGTTCCGGAAGGGTATTTTCGCAAATCAGGAAGTGAACTACTCTTTGCACTATTGCGAGAATACTCTTGTTTACTGCTAACCTGTTTATTACTTGCCTTGGTTATCTGGGGCTTGTGACTCGTTGTCGCCGTGTGTGTCTTTGCCAGCACCTCACCCGAAAATGCAACGGTGAGTAACATAAGAATCATTGCCCCATATCGTCGAATGGGAGTCAATATCATTAGGTCTCCTGGTCGGATTTATACATTCCAACACCTTATATTTTTCACAAAAATGAGAGATGAATCTCAAATCATATCAAAAATAGCCGTCAAGAGCACCCACAGGAATAGTCCAATTCTGAAACTATGTCACGTATTAACGGTTCTGGGTGCCATTAATTCGAAGAAAATGTGGAGGTTATCGCAAAATCAGTTCATTTTTTGCGCGCGATCGCTCACCCTCACTTCTCCTCCTGGCGGAATCAACTCAAAGGAGGAGTTTCCGGCCTGATTTCACTGGCAAACTGGCGAAAATCGCAGCATCAAGGACAGCACTATGAAACTTGCCGCCGTTGCGCTGGCGCTAATGCCCGGCATTGCCATCGCCTCATCATGGACGTCTCAAGGACTTCCCACCTTCGAAGCGGAAGGTACGGGTAAATTCGTCAGCCATGCAGCGTTGACGAAGGGTACCCGTCCTTTAACCCTGAATTTTGACCAACAGTGCTGGCAGCCTGCTGATGCGATAAAACTCAACCAGATGCTGTCGCTAAAACCTTGTGAAGGCACGCCGCCACAGTGGCGTTTATTCAAAGACGGCGATTACACGCTGGAAATCGATACCCGCTCCGGTACGCCAACGCTGATGCTGTTGGCAAAAAGTGCTAAGGACACCGTCACCACCCAGATTCGCCAATGCCCGAAATGGGACGGTTCACCATTAACGCTGGACGTGAGCCAGACCTTCCCGGAAGGTGCCGTGGTGCGTGATTTCTACAGCCAGCAAACGGCAACGGTAAAAAACGGGTCGATTACCCTACAACCCGCCGCAACCAGTAACGGGCTGTTGCTACTGGAACGGGCGGAAACCGATGCCCCCGCCGCTTTCGACTGGCATAACGCCACGGTGTATTTCGTCCTGACGGACCGCTTTGTGAATGGCGATCCGAGTAACGATCACAGCTATGGGCGTCGCAACGACGGCATGCAGGAAATTGGCACGTTCCACGGTGGCGATTTGCGCGGGCTCGCCAGCAAACTCGACTACCTGCAACAGTTAGGCGTCAACGCCCTGTGGATCAGCGCGCCGTTTGAGCAAATCCACGGCTGGGTCGGCGGTGGCACCAAAGGGGACTTCCCCCACTACGCTTACCACGGCTACTACACCCAGGACTGGACCACGCTTGACGCCAATATGGGAAACGAAGCGGACCTGCGTGCGCTGGTTGATGGCGCACACCAGCGCGGCATCCGTGTCTTGTTTGATGTGGTGATGAACCATACCGGCTACGCCACGCTGGCGGATATGCAGGAGTATCAGTTTGGGGCACTGTACCTATCGGGCGATGAACTGAAAAAAACGCTCGGGGAACTCTGGACGGACTGGCAGCCATCCGCCGGGCAAAGCTGGCACAGTTTCAATGATTACATCAACTTTAGCGATAAAGCTGGCTGGGAAAAATGGTGGGGAAAAAACTGGATCCGCACCGATATTGGCGATTACGACAATCCTGGCTTTGACGACCTGACGATGTCGCTGGCTTTCCTGCCCGATCTGAAAACCGAATCCACCACGCCTTCCGGGCTGCCAAACTTTTATCAGCACAAGCCGGATACGCACGCCAAAGCCATCGCCGGTTACACGCCCCGGGATTATCTGACGCACTGGCTCAGTCAGTGGGTGCGTGATTATGGGATTGACGGCTTTCGGGTCGACACCGCTAAACACGTCGAGCTTCCCGCCTGGCAGCAGCTAAAAACACAAGCCAGCGCGGCGCTGGTCGAATGGAAGAAAGCCAATCCGGAAAAAGCGCTGGATGATAACCCCTTCTGGATGACTGGCGAGGCCTGGGGTCACGGTGTGATGCAAAGCGACTATTACCGTCACGGCTTCGATGCGATGATCAATTTCGACTACCAGGAGCAGGCGGCAAAGGCCGTTGATTGTCTGGCAAATATGGACCCCACCTGGCAGCAGATGGCGGATAAATTGCAGGACTTCAACGTCCTGAGCTATCTCTCCTCGCACGATACACGTCTGTTCCGCGAAGGTGGAGACAACGCCGCCGAGCTATTGCTGCTGGCACCTGGCGCGGTTCAACTCTTTTATGGCGACGAGTCGGCCCGCCCCTTTGGCCCAACCGGCTCAGACCCATTACAGGGTACGCGCTCAGAAATGAACTGGCAGGATGTGACCGGGAAATCTGCCGCCAGCGTCGCCCACTGGCAGCGAATCAGTCAGTTCAGGGCCAGACATCCCGCCATTGGCGCCGGTAAACAAATCACGCTGCCGCTGAAGCAGGGATACGGATTTATTCGTGAGCATGGCGACGATAAGGTGATGGTGGTGTGGGCCGGTCAGCCCTGATCCCGGCAGGCTTCTCGCTGTCCACGCAGCGGGAAGCCTTACTCAACATTAAAAACCAGCCAAATAAAAATCAGTAGCACAAAATCTCAATCCGGCCTGATACCCCTGATTTGCACCCTGCCATGGGTAGCGCTATGGTTAGCCACTTTACTACTCAGTTCGACAGACCACCTGCTATGACATTCTCACTTTTTGGCGACAAATTTACCCGCCATTCAGGCATCACACGCCTGATGGAGGACCTTAACGACGGTTTACGCACCCCAGGCGCCATCATGCTCGGTGGCGGCAATCCGGCGCAAATTCCAGAGATGCAAAATTACTTTCAGTCTCTGCTGACAGATATGCTGGAAAACGGCAAAGCCACTGATGCGCTTTGCAATTACGATGGTCCACAAGGTAAAACCGAGCTGCTGACTGAGCTGGCGAAACTGCTACGTGAGAAGCAGGGTTGGGATATCGAGCCACAAAATATTGCACTGACAAATGGCAGTCAGAGCGCATTTTTCTACTTATTCAATCTGTTCGCCGGACGCCGCGCCGACGGAACAACGCAAAAAGTGTTGTTCCCGTTAGCTCCGGAATACATTGGCTATGCCGATTCCGGGCTGGAAGAGGATCTCTTTGTCTCCGCGCGTCCAAACATCGAACTGTTACCAGAAGGTCAGTTTAAGTATCACGTTGATTTTGAACACCTGCACATCGGTGAAGAGACGGGCATGATCTGCGTGTCACGTCCGACAAATCCGACAGGCAACGTGATCACCGATGAAGAGCTGATGAAGCTGGACCGGCTGGCTAACCAGCATGGGATCCCGCTGGTGATTGATAACGCCTATGGCGTACCGTTCCCCGGCATCATCTTTAGCGAAGCGCGCCCGCTGTGGAATCCCAACATTGTGCTGTGCATGAGCCTTTCCAAGCTGGGTCTGCCAGGCTCCCGCTGCGGCATCATTATCGCGAATGAAAAAATCATCACCGCCATCACCAACATGAACGGCATTATCAGTCTCGCGCCTGGCGGAATGGGTCCGGCAATCATGTGCGAAATGATTAAGCGCAACGACCTTCTGCGCCTGTCCGAGACGGTGATAAAGCCGTTTTATTATCAGCGCGTTCAGGAGACGATTGCGATCATTCGCCGCTATTTATCTGAAGATCGGTGCCTTATTCATAAACCGGAGGGCGCGATTTTCCTGTGGTTATGGTTCAAAGATTTGCCTATCAGCACCGAACTGTTGTATCAGCGTCTGAAAGCGCGCGGCGTGCTGATGGTTCCCGGTGATTACTTCTTCCCTGGTCTGGATAAACCCTGGCCGCATACGCATCAGTGCATGCGGATGAACTACGTGCCAGAACCGGAGAAAATCGAAGCTGGAGTGAAGATTCTGGCTGAAGAGATCGAACGCGCCTGGCAGGAAGGCTAACGCAAGTCCCGACCTAACTACAGGTCGGGACTCACATTACTGTGGAAATGAACACAGACGCTGGCGCTGAATACTGACGGCATCTATACACTGCAACGCGCTGGTCGGGCAGGCTTCGACACACGCGGGTCCCGCATCACGGTGCCAGCATAAATCGCATTTTATCGCCTGCACCCGTGACGAGCGGGCGACGACATTCATTGCCCCAAATGGGCAGGCCAGCATACAACTTTTACAGCCAATACAACGCGCCTGTTCAACGAAGATATGCCCATGTTCACGACGAATTGCATGCGTCGGGCAGACATTTGCACAGGGAGCGTCCTCGCATTGATGGCAGGCGACTGCCGTCGTAAAGGCGTCGTCTTTGATCACGCGGATGCGCGGGGTAAACGCAGTGGAAGAGACCGACGCGCAGTCCTGGTTTTGCTGGTGCGCGACGACGCAAGCAACTTCGCAGGTACGACACCCAATACATTTTGCCGCATCCGCCATAATAAACTCGTTCATTGCTCCCTCCGTCTGCGTGAAAACCACAGAGTGCCAGAGAGGTTGCCCCTGACGCCTTGATCGGACAGGGGAAACGGTTAAATATTGTCAGGTGCCTGAACAACTATGGCGATCCGCCTAATCGCGAACGGTAAAACCCAGCTCATTGGAAATCGCCTGCGCGGTTTCCCGTAGCGGCTTGAGTAGATTTTTTTCCCCTATCTGCTTAAGTCGCGAAGTAGAGAGTGAAATTGACACCGCGTACGGCACCCGGCCATGAATATCAAACACCGGTACAGCAATACAGGAAACGCCCAGTTCGTTCTCTTCCCGATCCATCGCCATACTGCTTTCGCGGATCTTAGCGAGTTCATCGTACATCGCCGGTAGACCAGTAATGGTATTGCGGGTCAGCGGCTGAATCAGATCCTGATGGCTCTCCCAGTAGGACTCCACGTAATCCACATGCCCAAACGCCATGTAAATTTTGCCCATCGCGGAGCAGTACAGCGGCATATGTTGACCGATATAAGCGCGGGTACGCAGCATGCCTGTCGTCGGCTCCAGCTTATAAATCAATATAGCATGGTCGTCTTCACGACTGGAGAAGTTGATTGTTTCACCGGTGGCAATGTTCAGAGCTTCAAGGTGCGGTGCGGCAACATGGATGATATTCAGTGAAGATAGTGCCTTCTGACCCACGGCGATAAATTTAGTGGTCAACCTATAGCTACCCGCAGCAGGTGCAGGCGTGACATATCCGCAGGACTGCAGCCCTTGCAGGAGTCGATGCACAGTACTTTTGTTCAGCCCGGCCAGTTCAGACAGATGGGCCAGTGGGCACCCATTCGGATAGTTACTCAGAATCTCAATCAACATTAAACCACGGAACAGGCTCTGACTTCCGGCTGGCCTCTCTTTATCTTGCGTCATTTCACTCTCTTTTGTGCCCATCGCATCCGCTCCCCCTTTTCGTCGCGCTCTGATGGTAGCGCAAAGTGTGTTTCAGTTCACGATCTGAACCGAAAAAACACAACTATTTGATTTTGATGATTTTAAAAAATAGACCACCCCGTTGATCTGTCAAAATTTGATCGTTATATTTGAAATCAGATTTCGCATAGTGAAATTTAGAGATAAAAAAGAGATCAAATTTAAACAAGGAAACAGGAATGAAAGTCACTTTTGAGCAGTTGAAAGATGCGTTCAATCGGGTACTGCTGGCACGCGGTATCGCCGTTGAAACCGCCGATGCCTGTGCCGAAATGTTTGCGCGCACCACCGAGTCCGGCGTTTATTCGCACGGCGTGAATCGTTTCCCCCGTTTCATTCAGCAACTGGATAACGGCGACATCATTCCTGAGGCCAAACCGCAACGTATTACCAGCCTGGGGGCGATTGAACAATGGGATGCCCAGCGTTCGATCGGCAACCTGACGGCGAAAAAGATGATGGACAGAGCCATTGAGCTGGCCTCCGATCACGGTATTGGCCTGGTCGCACTGCGTAACGCCAACCACTGGATGCGCGGCGGTAGCTATGGCTGGCAGGCGGCGGAGAAAGGTTACATCGGTATCTGCTGGACTAACTCAATTGCCGTCATGCCACCGTGGGGTTCGAAAGAGTGCCGCATTGGAACCAACCCGCTGATTGTCGCGATCCCCTCCACGCCAATCACAATGGTTGATATGTCGATGTCGATGTTCTCCTACGGCATGCTGGAAGTGAATCGCCTGGCCGGTCGCCAACTGCCGGTAGATGGTGGCTTTGATGATGAAGGCAATCTCACCAAAGAGCCGGGCGTTATCGAAAAAAACCGCCGCATTTTGCCGATGGGCTACTGGAAAGGTTCAGGTCTGTCGATTGTGCTGGATATGATTGCCACCCTGCTTTCTGATGGCTCCTCCGTTGCGGAAGTCACCCAGGATAACAGCGATGAATATGGCGTTTCACAGATTTTTATCGCCATTGAAGTGGATAAGCTGATCGACGGCGCCACCCGCGATGCCAAGCTACAGCGGATTATGGATTTCATCACCACCGCCGAACGCGCTGATGAAAACACGCCTGTTCGTCTGCCGGGCCACGAGTTTACAAAGCTACTGGAAGAAAATAGCCGGAACGGTATCACCGTTGACGACAGCGTCTGGGCAAAAATTCAGGCCCTGTAAGGAGCAACACCATGATCTTCGGACATATTGCTCAACCTAACCCATGCAGTTTGCCCGCGGCGATTGAAAGGGCGCTCGACTTTCTGCGCACCACAGATTTTCAAAAACTGGAGCCGGGCGTGGTGGAGATCGACGGTAAAAATATCTTCGCTCAAATTATCGATTTAACCACCCGTGACGTTGCCGAAAATCGTCCTGAGGTGCATCGCCGCTATCTGGATATTCAGTTTCTGGCCTGGGGTGAAGAGAAAATCGGGATCGCCATTGATACCGGGAATAACCAAATCAGTGAATCGTTATTAGAACAGCGCGATATTATTTTTTATCACGCCAGCGAACATGAATCTTTCATTGAAATGATTCCGGGAAGTTATGCCATATTTTTCCCGCAGGATGTTCACCGCCCTGCATGTCATAAAACTGTCGCCACGCCGATCCGCAAAATAGTTGTTAAAGTTTCTATTTCAGTTTTATAAAAGGAGCACAAAATGAATTTGGACAATGCCGGTTATATTATCGGTGCGTATCCCTGTGCACCCTCATTTCACCAAAAGTGTGAAGAGGAAGAGAAGGAATTCTGGCGACAACTCTCCGATACCCCAGATATTCGCGGACTGGAGCAGCCCTGCCTTGAACATCTGCACCCATTCGGCGACGAATGGTTATTACGTCATACACCGGGCGACTGGCAAATCGTGGTCACAGCTATAATGGAAACCATGCGCCGTCGTGGCGCAAACAGCGCTTTTGGGCTGGCTTCCAGCGACGAAGAACAACGTAAAGCCTGCGTGGCGTATTACCGTCATCTGCAGCAGAAAATCAACCATATCAATGCGGCCCGCTCCGGAAAAGTGATTGCGCTGGAGCTGCATGCCGCACCCTGTGCCAGCAATCCAGATGTTGCGCAGGCCACCGACGCATTCGCCCGTTCGCTTAAAGAGATAGCCAATTGGGACTGGTCCTGCGATCTGGTGCTTGAACATTGTGATGCCATGACCGGTATTGCGCCGCGCAAAGGTTTTCTGCCGTTGGACAACGTGTTGGAGGTCATTGCCGGGTATGACATCAGCGTGTGCATTAACTGGGCGCGATCGGCCATTGAAGGGCAGAATCCTGCCCTGGCGCTGACCCACACGCAGCAGGCCCAACGGGCTGGAAAACTAGGGGCGTTGATGTTCTCTGGCACGACGCTTACGGGAGAGTACGGTGAGTGGCAGGACTTACACGCACCGTTTGCCCCTTTTTGCCCGCAAAGCCTGATGACCACCGACCATGCCCGCGAATTATTCGCCTGCGCAGGAACCGAGCCATTGCAATTTGCCGGCATTAAATTACTGGAAATAAATGCCAATGCAGATGTAGCTCATCGTGTAGCAATATTGCGCGACGGTATCAACATGATAAATTTGGTGGACCAATAAATTAGATTGAATTATCCATAGAAAAATTATTATCAGATTAAATAAGCGATAGATCACAGAATCATTACAGATATGAAAATTTAATTGTTTAAATAAAAAAACCAATCACTCTTTCAACTCGACATTTGATCTGAAGGAATAATTATGAAGCGGGTACTTGAAGGCATTCTTGCAGTATTAATCGCAATATTGTCTTGCATTGTTTTTCTTAACGTTATCCTGCGTTATGGTTTTCAAACCAGCATTTTGTCGGTTGATGAGCTATCACGCTACTTGTTTGTCTGGCTAACGTTCATCGGTGCCATTGTCGCCTTTATGGATAATGCCCACGTGCAGGTGACTTTTTTGGTTGAGAAACTCTCACCGAAAAACCAGAGGCGTATGTCATTATTAACACATACGTTGATCTTATTACTTTGCATCGCACTCAGTTGGGGCGGAATACAAAAAGCACTCCAGGACTGGAGCGATCATTCCCCTATCCTCGGTATACCTATTGGCCTGATGTATGCCGCTTGCCTACCTACAGGAGTGGCAATTGCGCTTATTGAGCTGCGCCGATTGTATATCTTAATTGCCAACAGGCATTCTTCCCAACAACCACAGTAAGGAGCTTAATCATGGCCGTGGTGATATTTCTCTGCTGTCTATTGGGCGGGATTGCAATTGGCTTGCCCATAGCCTGGTCTCTGTTGTTGTGTGGAATGGCTCTAATGATGTACCTCGATATGTTCGACGTACAAATTATGGCGCAAACGCTGGTTAACGGTGCAGATAGCTTCTCCCTGCTGGCAATTCCGTTCTTTGTCCTGGCGGGCGAAATTATGAATGCTGGCGGCCTGTCAAAGCGTATCGTTGACTTACCGATGAAGTTAGTTGGCCACAAACCTGGGGGGCTGGGATATGTTGGCGTGCTGGCAGCAATGATCATGGCCAGTTTATCTGGTTCTGCCGTTGCAGATACCGCCGCTGTCGCAGCATTGTTAGTCCCAATGATGCGTTCAGCCAACTATCCGGTAAACCGTTCTGTGGGACTTATTGCCTCCGGTGGAATTATCGCGCCCATTATCCCACCTTCGATCCCATTCATTATTTTTGGTGTCTCCAGCGGCTTATCCATCAGTAAGTTATTTATGGCAGGGATCGCACCTGGCATTATGATGGGTACGGTACTTATGCTTACATGGTGGTGGCAGGCCTCTCGCCTAAATCTACCACGCCAGCCCAAAGCCACCCCACGTGAAATTTGGCAATCATTGGTGTCTGGCATTTGGGCGCTATTTTTACCGGTTATTATTATTGGTGGTTTCCGCTCAGGATTATTCACTCCAACAGAAGCAGGGGCGGTAGCAGCATTTTATGCACTTTTTGTCGCTACGGTAATCTACCGAGAATTGCCTCTGACAAACTTATATCACGTACTGGTCAATGCGGCTAAAACTACCTCGATTGTAATGTTTCTGGTTGCCGCTGCTCAGGTATCCGCATGGCTTATCACGATCGCTGAGTTACCTATGATGGTTTCCGATTTACTGCAACCACTGGTAGATTCGCCACGGCTTTTATTTATTGTCATCATGCTGGCAATCCTCGTTGTAGGAATGGTGATGGATCTAACCCCGACGGTATTAATTCTAACACCAGTATTACTTCCGTTAGTTAAAGAAGCAGGCATCGACCCTATTTACTTTGGCGTAATGTTTATTATCAACTGCTCTATTGGATTAATAACCCCACCAGTAGGCAATGTTCTTAATGTTATTTCAGGCGTAGCAAAACTAAAATTTGATGACGCCGTAAGAGGCGTTACACCTTATGTAATAGTGTTATTTATGCTGCTAATACTTTTTATATTTATTCCTGAACTTATCACCACACCGCTTAAATGGATTAACTAAAAGGAAAATAACATGAAATTATGCTCTGTAACCTACACATTATTAATAGCTGGCCTGATGACTTTCAGCCTGTCGTCACAGGCTGCGCAATCTTTGCGTTTTGGCTATGAAACACCACAAACAGACTCTCAACATATCGCCGCAAAAAAGTTTAATGAATTGCTTAAAGAAAAAACCAACGGCGAGCTGGCGCTTAAACTCTTCCCTGACAGTACGTTGGGCAACGCGCAGGCGATGATCAGCGGCGTACGCGGTGGCACCATTGATATGGAAATGTCTGGTTCAAACAACTTCACTGGCCTTGCTCCAGTATTTAACCTGCTGGATGTGCCATTCCTGTTTCGTGACACGGCACATGCGCATAAAACGCTGGATGGCGAGGTCGGCGAAGAGCTGAAAAAGTCACTTGAACCGAAAGGATTGGTTGTACTGGCATATTGGGAGAATGGCTGGCGTGATGTGACAAATTCACGTGCGCCAGTGAAAACACCCGCAGACCTGAAAGGATTAAAAGTGCGCACGAATAACAGCCCAATGAATATTGCCGCATTTAAGATCTTCGGCGCTAATCCAATTCCAATGCCATTCGCAGAAGTTTACACCGGACTGGAAACCCGTGCGATTGATGCACAAGAACATCCTATCAACGTCGTATGGTCTGCCAAGTTTTATGAAGTGCAGAAGTATCTTTCTCTTACTCACCATGCTTACTCACCTTTGTTACTCGTGATGAATAAAGCCAAATTCGATGCATTAGCACCGAAGCTACAAGAAACATTATTAAGTGCCGCCAAAGAGGCGGGAGATTACCAACGTCAGCTGGTCGCGGAAAATCAGCAAAAAATTATCAATGGTATGAAAAATTCGGGAGTGGAAGTGCTGACGGATATCGATCGCAAAGCTTTTAGTAATGTTTTGGGCAACCAGGTCCGCGATATGTTCCTAAAGGACACGCCGCATGGCGCATACCTGCTAAAAGCGGTCGATGAGGTCCAATAAATTATGGGCATATTCTGGATTATTCCAGCTTACGCCTCATATCTGCCCGGTAGCCATAAGCTTGCCGGGCCTGCAAATGGCACCACTGTAGACCAGATAAGCACAGCGCCATCCGGCAAAAATGAGATAACAAAGATGAGTGAGAAAGCGACCTTCTGGCTGGGTATTGATTGCGGCGGTACATATCTGAAAGCAGGTTTGTATGATGCCAAAGGTCATGAGCTGGGAATTAACCGGCAATCGCTGCAGACAATATCGCCATTACCCGGTTACGCCGAACGCGATATGCACCAACTGTGGCAACAGTGCGTCGCGACCATTGCAGGGCTGTTAAAGCGTACAGGCGTCTGCGGCGAGCAAATCAAAGGCGTCGGTATATCCGCTCAGGGCAAAGGCCTGTTCCTTCTTGATAAGCAAGATAAGCCGCTAGGTAATGCCATTCTCTCTTCTGACCGACGTGCGATGGACATCGTACAGCGCTGGCAGCAGGATGGGATCCCTGAGCAGCTCTACCCGGTCACCCGCCAGACATTGTGGACCGGGCATCCGGCATCGCTCCTGCGTTGGGTAAAGGAGAATACTCCTCAGCGCTACGCGCAAATTGGTAGCGTCATGATGGGTCATGACTACCTGCGCTGGTGCTTAACCGGCGTCAAAGGCTGCGAAGAGAGCAATATCTCCGAGTCGAACCTCTACAACATGACCACGGGTCAGTACGACCCGAGGCTGACTCAGTGGCAGGGCATCAGTGAAATCGACCATGCCCTGCCACCTGTCGTTGGCCCAGCAGAAATATGCGGGGAAATCACCGCTCAGACAGCCGCCATCACCGGTCTGGCGGCGGGTACGCCCGTCGTCGGCGGTCTGTTTGATGTGGTTTCCACCGCACTCTGCGCCGGTATCGAAGATGAATACACCCTTAACGCGGTGATGGGAACGTGGGCTGTCACCAGCGGGATCGCTCACGGCCTGCGCGACCACGAGCCTCATCCCTATGTTTATGGCCGCTATGTGAATGACGGGCAGTACATCGTTCATGAAGCCAGTCCGACCTCCTCCGGCAATCTGGAATGGTTTACCGCCCAGTGGGGCGAACTCTCTTTTGATGAGATCAATCAGGCCGTAGCCAGTTTACCGAAAGCCGGTAGCGCGCTTTTCTTCCTGCCTTTTTTGTACGGCAGTAACGCCGGGCTGGAGATGACCAGCGGCTTTTATGGCATGCAGGCTATACACACTCGCGCCCACTTATTACAGGCCATCTACGAAGGCGTGGTTTTCAGCCACATGACCCACCTGAACCGCATGCGTGAACGTTTTACGCAGGCGCATACCCTGCGCGTCACCGGAGGTCCGGCGCACTCCGACATCTGGATGCAAATGCTGGCAGACGTCAGCGGCTTACGTATCGAGCTGCCGCAGATTGAAGAGACCGGCTGCTTTGGCGCAGCACTTGCCGCCCGCGTAGGCACCAGCGTTTATCACAATTTCAGCGACGCGCAGCGCAGCTTACAGCACCCGGTACGCACGCTGCTGCCAGACGCAGCGGCGCATGCGAGCTACCAGCGTAAATATCGCCAATACATGGATTTAATTACCGCACTACAGGGCTATCACGCCCGCATTAAGGAGTACGAATGATGAGTCGACCATTACTGCAACTGGCGCTCGACCACACCAACCTGCAGGCGGCCCAGCGCGATGTCGCACTTCTACAAGAGAGTGTTGATATCGTTGAGGCGGGAACGATTCTCTGCTTAACCGAAGGCCTTAGCGCCGTCAAAGCGCTGCGCGCCCAATGCCCAAATAAAATCATCGTCGCCGACTGGAAGGTAGCCGATGCGGGCGAAACCCTTGCACAGCAAGCGTTTGGCGCTGGCGCGAACTGGATGACCATCATCTGCGCTGCGCCGCTGGCGACGGTAGAGAAAGGCCATGGCGTCGCGCAGTCCTGCGGCGGCGAAATTCAGATGGAACTGTTCGGCAACTGGACGCTGGATGACGCCCGTGACTGGTATCGCGTTGGGGTTCGCCAGGCGATTTACCATCGTGGGCGCGATGCCCAGGCCAGCGGGCAACAGTGGGGAGAAGCGGATCTGGCGCGCATGAAAGCGCTTTCCGATATCGGTCTGGAGTTGTCGATTACCGGCGGGATTACGCCCGCCGACCTGCCGCTGTTTCGCGATATCAACGTCAAAGCCTTTATCGCCGGACGCGCGCTGGCTGGGGCGCAAAACCCAACGCAGGTCGCCGCTGAATTCCATGCGCAAATCGACGCCATCTGGGGAGCACAGTATGCGTAATCATCCGTTAGGTATCTATGAAAAAGCGCTGGCGAAAGACCTCTCCTGGCCGGAGCGTTTGGTGCTGGCGAAAAGCTGCGGTTTTGATTTCGTCGAGATGTCGGTGGATGAAACCGATGAACGTCTGTCGCGTCTCGACTGGAGCCCCGCTCAGCGCGCATCGCTGGTGAGCGCGATGCTGGAAACCGGCGTGGCAATCCCCTCAATGTGCCTGTCCGCCCACCGCCGTTTTCCCTTTGGCAGCCGCGATGAATCAGTCCGAGTTCGGGCGCGCGACATCATGACCAAAGCCATTCGTCTGGCGCGCGATCTCGGTATTCGCACCATTCAATTGGCAGGTTATGACGTCTATTACGAGGAACATGACGAAGGTACGCAGCAGCGCTTTGCCGAAGGGTTGGCATGGGCAGTCGAGCAAGCCGCCGCCGCGCAGGTCATGCTGGCGGTAGAAATTATGGATACCGCTTTTATGAACTCGATTAGCAAGTGGAAAAAGTGGGACGAAATGCTGTCATCGCCGTGGTTCACCGTCTATCCGGACGTAGGCAATCTCAGTGCCTGGGGAAATGACGTCACTGCCGAATTGACGCTGGGCATCGACCGTATCGCCGCTATCCACCTGAAAGACACGCTGCCGGTAACCGAAACGCATCCGGGCCAGTTTCGCGATGTGCCTTTTGGCGAAGGGTGCGTGGACTTTGTCGGTATCTTCAAAACGCTGTATGAGCTGAACTATCGCGGATCGTTTCTGATTGAAATGTGGACTGAAAAAGCGAATGAGCCGGTACTGGAAATTATCCAGGCGCGACGCTGGATAGAAGCACGTATGCAGGAAGGAGGATTTCCATGTTAGAACAACTGAAGGCCGAGGTGCTGGCGGCCAATCTGGCGCTTCCGGCTCATGGTTTAGTCACCTTTACCTGGGGTAACGTCAGCGCGGTGGATGAAACGCGTAAGCTGATGGTGATTAAGCCGTCCGGCGTGGAATATGACGTGATGGCCGCCGACGATATGGTGGTGGTGGATATTGCCAGCGGCAATGTGGTTGAAGGCAGTAAAAAACCCTCCTCAGACACGCCAACCCATCTGGCGCTGTACCGTCGCTACCCTGAAATCGGTGGGATCGTCCACACCCATTCACGCCACGCGACGATCTGGTCACAGGCGGGTCTTGATCTCCCGGCATGGGGTACCACACATGCCGATTATTTCTATGGTTCTATTCCGTGTACTCGTCTGATGACCGTTGAGGAGATTAACGGCGAATATGAATATCAAACCGGTGAGGTCATTATTCAGACCTTTGAGCAACGCGATCTTAATCCGCTGCAGGTTCCGGCGGTATTAGTGCATTCACACGGTCCGTTCGCCTGGGGTAAAGATGCCGCAGACGCCGTACATAACGCAGTGGTGCTCGAAGAGTGCGCCTACATGGGGTTGTTCTCACGCCAGTTAGCCCCTCAGTTGCCGGATATGCAGTCGGAGTTGCTGGATAAACACTATCTGCGCAAACACGGCGTGAATGCGTATTACGGGCAGTAACGGGTCAGGCGCTATTAATATGCTCTTTGCAATAGCGCCGTTTCCACGCCGCCGGTGTCAGGCTGGTATGCTTGCGAAAGATTTTGCGAAAGTAACCCACATCATTAAATCCACATTTTATCGCCACTTCGGTAAGCGACAGCGAGCCACTGATCAACAGTTTTTCTGCCGCCCTTACCCGCTGGCGATGCAATGCTTCAGTTAGCGTCAGCCTGAAAGCGCTACGGAATACACGCCCCAGATAATCCGCATTGCAATGCAGCTCTTTCGCCAGAGTTGAAGCACTAATCGGCAGGTGGAACTGGGTGTGGATTATTTGTTGCGCTTTCCATGCCAGTGCATTACCGGGGCTATCTGCGGGTTGCTCGCTAGCCGCCGCGGAGATTTGCTGCAAAATCAGCAGTAGGATCAGTTCCAACGCAACGCTGCGATGTATATTTTCCTGCTCGCGTAAGAACTGGCGAAACAGCGAAATAATATATTGTGGCTCGCTAACCCGGGCATGCTGAGGAATTGCAAGCAACGGTTCTGTAAGTGAAGCATCGTTTTCTGCTGTCACCTCAAAGTGCAGCCAGTAAAATTTCAAATCAGCCGGAAATTGTCCCACACCAATATGCGAACGCTGCGGCCATAGCAACAAACTTTCTCCAGCATTCACACAAAAAACGGTCTGGCCTTCGCGAATCGTTAATGTCCCTTTTTCGACAAAGATGATTTCCCAGGATTGCAATTGCCGCGCCGGATGGCTTCCCACGCCTCGGGAAATAAATAGCCCACCATTTTGCACTTTAATCGGAAGAGACATGGACAATTCTAGCATATATATTCAAATTCCCGCTTTTTGCATTATTTAAACCACCCTTTATCATTGATTATTCACGATAAAATTGCTTTCCGCTGGATCGAAATCACATTTTTATAATGAAGTCGGAATTGTCATCTTTTTATACTTTTCTCTTCCCTTGTTGACCCAAACATTTCGTGCAGAATAAATAGCGTACTTTGCAAATTACAAACAAATAACCCGCAACGTAGCGGGGTACTTTCTGAACATCCTCTCCGGGAGTTATTTATGACTTCGGCTCCGATTACGACATCTGATTTGGCACAGCGTGCCCAGGACGACAAATTATCCCTGCGTGAAAAAATTGGCTACGGCCTGGGCGATGCAGGCGGGACGGTAATTACCTGTCTGATCATGAACTTTCTGACATTTTTCTACACCGATGTCTTCGGGTTAACGCCCGCGCTGGTCGGCACATTGTTTATTGCCCTGCGCGTATTTGATGCTATTTCCGATCCGATAATGGGCATACTTGCCGACCGCACACAAAGCCGCTGGGGGCGTTTTCGCCCATGGCAGCTGTGGGTGGCAATTCCCATTGGCATCATTGGCGTACTGACGTTTACCGTCCCTGACGCCAGCATGAGCGTAAAAATCGCCTGGGCATTCGGCACCTATCTGTTGCTCTCTGTCGGCTATACCGCCATCAACGTACCGTATTGTGCGCTGATCAACACCATGACAACCCGCCATAACGAGGTGATCGCCTGTCAGTCCTGGCGCTTTGTGCTGTGCGGCGTGGCAGGATTCCTTGTCTCCGTTGGTCTGCCGTGGATGGTGGATATTCTGGGTCAGGGCAATGCCGCGCAGGGTTATCAGTTCGGCGTGGGCATCCTGTGCGCCATCGCAGTGGTGATGTTCCTGTGCTGTTTCTTCTGGGTTCGCGAGCGTGTGCCGCTGGCGATGATGGGAAAATTTACCCTGCGCGAACACATTGGCGGACTGCGCAAAAATGATCAGCTATTACTGATGCTGGTGATGTCTTTCCTGCTGATTAACGTCTTCAATATTCGCGGCGGCGGGTACATGTACTTCATTACCTACGTGCTGGAGGGCAGCACCGCTTACACGTCGCTGTTTTTCACCATGGTCACCTTCGCGTCCATCATCGGTTCAGTGGTTGTCAGCCCGCTGACCCGCCGCATTGATACCGTCAAACTCTATTACTACACCAACCTGGTGCTGGCAGCCCTGGCAGTGATGATGTGGTTCCTGCCGACCGGTTCGGCTTATCAGACATTATGGCTGGCGGTTATTCTCGGCAACGGCATTATTCTCGGCTTCACGCTGCCGCTGCACTTCTCGCTGATGGCCTTTGCCGACGATTACGGCGAGTGGAAAACCGGCGTGCGTTCCTCCGGTATGAATTTCGCCTTCAACCTGTTTTTCATCAAGCTGGCCTGGGCCTCAAGCGCGGGGATCATCAGCCTGTTGTTTATTTTTGTCGCCTATCAGCCAGGCGCTGGCAACCAAACCGCCAGTTCGCTGCAAGGGATTACGGCGATGGAAACGCTGCTGCCCGCGCTGTTCCACCTGCTGCTGGCGCTGTCTATCCGCATTTGTAAACTCAATAACCCGATGATGTCGCGCATTGCCACCGATCTGCGTCAGCGTCATGTACAGCCTTAAGGAGCATGAAATGAACGTACTGGAAGTCGACCTGCACAAGCTCACGGTCAGCGATCCGTTTCTCGGACAATATCAGCAGTTGGTGCGTGATGTGGTGCTCCCCTACCAGTGGGATGCGCTCAATGACCGCATTGCAGAGGCGGAACCAAGCCATGCGATAGAGAACTTCCGCATCGCCGCAGGGCTGCAGGATGGCGAGTTTTACGGCATGGTTTTTCAGGATAGCGATGTAGCGAAATGGCTGGAGGCCGTTGCCTGGTCGCTGTGCCAGAAACCCGATGCGGAACTTGAGAAAACCGCTGATGAGGTCATTGAACTGGTGGCTGCGGCACAGTGTGAAGATGGCTATCTCAATACTTACTTTACGGTAAAAGCCCCGGATGAACGCTGGACCAACCTCGCGGAATGCCATGAACTGTACTGCGCCGGTCATTTAATTGAAGCGGGCGTCGCATTTTTCCAGGCGACGGGTAAGCGTCGTCTGTTAGAGGTGGTGTGCCGCCTGGCGGATCACATCGACAGCGTGTTTGGTCTCGGAGAGAATCAACTGCGTGGCTACCCCGGACACCCGGAAATCGAGCTGGCCTTAATGCGCTTGTTCGAAGTGACCCAGCAACCTCGCTATATGGCGCTGGTAAATTACTTTGTTGAGCAGCGCGGCGCACAGCCCCATTTCTATGACGAAGAGTATGAAAAGCGCGGCCAAACCTCTTACTGGCATACTTACGGCCCAGCATGGATGGTGAAGGATAAACCCTATAGCCAGGCACATCAGCCCATTTCAGAACAGCAAACGGCGATCGGTCATGCAGTACGTTTTGTTTATCTGATGACCGGCGTGGCGCACCTGGCGCGCTTAAGCCGGGACGAAGGCAAACGTCAGGATTGCCTGCGTCTGTGGAAAAACATGGTCCAGCGCCAGTTGTACATTACCGGCGGGATCGGCTCTCAAAGTAGCGGTGAGGCGTTTAGCAGCGATTACGATCTGCCCAACGACTCCGTGTACGCGGAAAGCTGCGCTTCAATCGGACTGATGATGTTCGCCCGCAGAATGCTGGAAATGGAGGCCGACAGCCAGTATGCCGACGTAATGGAGCGCGCCCTGTATAACACCGTACTTGGCGGCATGGCGCTGGACGGTAAACACTTTTTCTACGTAAACCCACTGGAAGTACATCCTAAGTCATTAAAATTCAATCATATTTACGACCACGTGAAGCCCGTTCGCCAACGCTGGTTCGGCTGCGCCTGCTGTCCGCCAAATATCGCCCGCGTGTTAACCTCAATTGGTCATTACATCTACACGCCACGTCAGGACGCGCTGTATATCAATATGTACGTGGGCAATAGCATGGAAGTCCCCATTGCAGATGGCTCGCTCAAACTGCGCATTAGCGGGGATTATCCATGGCATGAGCAGGTAAAAATCGCCATCGAATCGCCGCAGTCGGTATATCACACTCTGGCCCTGCGCCTACCAGACTGGTGCTCCGCGCCGCAGGTTTTACTGAATGGTCAGCCGGTTGAGCAGGATATTCGCAAAGGCTATTTGCACATCAGCCGAATCTGGCAGGAGGGAGATACGCTGAGTCTGACTCTGCCGATGCCGGTGCGTCGGGTGTACGGAAATCCACTGGTGCGTCATGTTGCCGGTAAGGTCGCCATTCAACGAGGGCCGCTGGTGTATTGCCTGGAGCAGGCCGACAACGGTGAGGAGCTACATAATTTGTGGCTGCCAAAAGAGAGTGAATTCAGGGTATTCGAGGGTAAGGGGCTGTTCAGCCATAAACAGTTAATTCAGGCTGAAGGCGTGAAGCAAAGTAGCGATGACGCGACACAGCAATCCTTGTGGCACTACGATGTTTCACCGACTACGCGCCAGCCACATACCCTGACGTTTATTCCGTGGTTTAGCTGGGCGAACCGTGGTGAAGGCGAAATGCGTATCTGGGTAAACGAGTAGTAATTAAACCGTGCCGGATGGCAACACTTCACGTCTTATCCGGCCTACAACACCCATCCACGTAGGCCTGATAAGCGAAGCGCCATCAGGCACGTATTTAAATCAGAAACGCCAGGTCAGACCGGACATAAAGGTAAAGCTGTCATCACGGTCAACCATCGGGCTATTTTTAATATCATCTGGCAGCGCACTATAGTTGGCGCTGGCCAGCAGCGTCAGATTGCTGGTCAATGCGTATTTAGCGGACAGGCCAACATACGGTGTCCAGCTATCGCCAGGGGAGTAGCTTGATAACCCACTACGGCGGGATTCATTGCCAGAGATGCCGTAGTAATATTCGTTGAAGTTTTCGTCATAGTAGAGCACGCCAATCGCCGGCGTCAGCGTCAGCTTGCCCATCGGCATTTGGCGAAACAGAGACATTTCCCCAACCCAACCGTTGCTGTTGTCCAGCACATCCGCTGCTGCGGAGACTTTCACGCTGCCCCATTTCTCATGGTGATACCATGCAGCACCCGCCATCGCGGTTGCGTCACGCTTGTTCAGTTGCTTCATCGCTTGATCGTCGTTATCACCCGGATCAAACTCAAGCGGCATGTACGAGGCAGTAATGCTAAATTCATTACTTTCATTTTTTGAAAGAATATAACCTAACGTTGTTTGCCTAAAATAAAATGATTCACTTTCATAACTGACAAGCGGTACTGCGTGAACGTTATCATTATATCCACGATAAGGAGATTCGTTATATACAGCGCCGCCGCCAATAGAAAATTCTGCGGCAGTTGCGCTCGCCATAAATGAAAAGGCGAATAGCGCCACAATATTGCGTTTAATTAACATGCCCACATTCCATTTTAAAATAAGATACAAAACGCGTGCATAATAATGCTTACAATTTCATCGGTGCAAGATTCATATTTATATAGTAATATATACAAACATATATATATTGGGTTTGGCGATGAACAAATTACAACTCAAACACCGGGAACTGAAGATTATTTCGGTAATTGCTGCCAGTGAAAACATCAGTCATGCCGCTACGGTTCTCGGCATCGCACAAGCCAACGTTAGTAAGTACCTTGCTGATTTTGAATCAAAAGTTGGACTAAAGGTATTTGACCGCACCACCCGACAGCTCACCCTCACGCCATTTGGTACGGCGCTGCTTCCTTACATCAATGACATGTTGGACAGAAACGATCAGCTCAATAATTTCATTGCTGATTATAAGCACGAAAAACGTGGCCGGGTAACCGTATATGCTCCGACGGGCATAATTGCTTATTTATCGCAACATGTGATCGCAAAAATTCAGGATATCGGTGGAATTAGTCTCTCACTTAAAACATGTAACCTGGAACGAAAGGCATTTTTTGAAGGTGTCGACTTCCCTGAAGACTGTGATATTTTAATCACCTATGCCCATCCTAAAGATGAATCTCTGGTTGCCAGTTTCATTACTAAATATGCGGTGACGGCTTTTGCCAGCCCTGAGTATATCAAAGCACATCCTATTAGTAGCCCTGATGAACTGGAAGAACATTCCTGTATCCTGATTGATTCCATGATGATAGATGAGGCTAATATCTGGCGTTTCACTTCTGCCGGAGGCAAGGAGATGCACGATTATCGGGTGACCGGAAATTATGTCTGCGACAATACACAGTCTGCACTGGCGCTGGCACGTAACCATCTGGGCATTGTTTTTGCGCCAAATGCGAGTATCCAAAAAGATATTGAATCCGGGTCACTGGTTCCATGTTTCTCAGAACAACATGAATGGTGGCTGGATTTGGTGGTGATTTTCCGCAAACGTGAATATCAGCCGTGGCGGGTACAGTTTATTCTTGATGAGATGTTGGCAGAGCTCCGCCAGCAACTTACTCAGGCGCTGGAACAGCAGCCTGAGTAAGCGAAAGTAGGTTACCAGGTTCAAAATGGTAAGCAAAATAGCCTGCGCCTAGTGATCGAGATACAGATAATGCACCCAACTGGTCATACGCAGCAGAACCTTACGCATCACTGACACATGGGTGAAGTGATCAGAATAAACCGCGACCTGCGCATAAATCCCATCAGGCAGAGCGTTCACATCCACATTATCATTCAGCTCAATCGTGGCGATCACCCCTTCCGATCCGGGCGTAGAATTTAAGGATTGCAGCGCCCCATTCGACTGGTATGTTCCCCCCGGTACGGCCGGACTGATGGCAGCCAGTTTGCCGCTGAAAACCTTACCCGGCAGGGCGTTAAACACCACTTCAGCTTCATCGCCTGGCTCCAATCGCAGCAACGAGTTTTGCCGGAACTGGGCGATAATTTGCCGTTTTTGATCCGGAATAAACACCATCACCGGACGCATAGGCAGCGCGGCGGCATAGGTTCCCGGTCGCATCAGCACCTGCGTAACGTAACCATCGCTGGGCGCACGAACCACTGTCTGGTCCAGGTTGAACTCCGCTTCGGCTAACTGCGCTTTCAGGCTGGCAATTTGCGAATTCTCACCCTGCACCAGGCTGTCTAACTGACTCTGGATTTGCTGTTGTTCCGCAACGGAGGATTTCACCGCTGCTTCCTGCGCCAGATAGTTTTGCCGCGCCGCATCGATATCGCGTTCAGAAAAAGGATTGACCTTCGCCTGACTCCCCTGCGCATAGCGCTGGTAATCTTTAGCTAGCTTGTCACGCGTAGCCTTTGCCCGCTGCGTGTTGGCTTGCATTTCGTCTAACTGCGCCACCAGCACCTGCTCTTTATGTTGTGCGGTGACAATATCAGCTTTCAGGCGATCAACTCGTGCCTGATAACGTCCTGGATTAAGTTTAAACAGTACCTCACCTTTTTTGATCAGCGTATTCTTCTTATCCGTCACTTCCGTCACGACCCCCGTGACCTGCGGTACTACGGGAATAGAAATTACTGCCTTTTGCGCCTTAAATGTATACGGATGGTTATAATTCATCAGTAATATAAGCCCGCAAACAATGAATATACCGCCCAATGCTGCAGTGGGTACTGTCCATTTATTGGCAGGAATTTTAAAAATCTTAAATATTGACCATGCGCACGCCACATAGGTCAGAACGATCAATAAATCCATCGATATTACTCCGCCGGAGAGGTCTTCGCCTCACCCAGTTTCTTTTCCAGATCGGCAACCCTGGCCTGCAACTGGATCAGGGAAGAATCCGCGCTTTGCATGCCCCACCCGCGTTCCGGGCGATAAAGCGTTGCCCAGATCCATAAAAAGGGCCACATGACATGTAAGGTAAACAAACTCACCCAGCCCGCGACATGTATTGCGTCAGCATGAGGATGGTTACGTTTCTTTGCAATGAGATAGGGAATATCATGCAGAATAATAATCCCGTAAAAAATGACCAGGAATACAAAAATAAGCACTCCTAATGCAAAATAATTAAGGAACATATTTGCCTCAGGGATTTAAATTGAAAATTCGGCTGCAATTTGATTTACACAATAGAGTTGATAATAGTAGTGGAATGACCAGATTGGATGCAATCGTCTTATTTATATAACGATATATGGGTTTATATATAACTGCAGAATAAAGATATGCCCGGCGCAAAACCGGGCAATAAGTGATGAGAAATTAAAATAGTCCCAGCGGTTTATCTGAGTAGCTCACCAGCAGACATTTGGTTTGCTGATAATGCTCGAGCATCATCTTATGCGTCTCGCGCCCGATACCCGACTGCTTATAGCCACCGAATGCCGCATGGGCCGGGTAAGCATGGTAACAGTTGGTCCAAACACGCCCCGCCTGAATCCCACGGCCCATCTTGTACGCCAGATTTCCGTTACGGCTCCAGACGCCAGCGCCAAGCCCATATTGGGTGTCATTGGCGATTTCCAGCGCCTCTTCCATAGTTTTAAAGGTCGTGACGGCCAGCACGGGCCCGAAGATCTCTTCCTGGAAAACCCGCATGTTGTTCTTGCCAAACAGAATGGTTGGTTCGAGGTAATAACCTTCTTTTAAGTCGCCACCCAGTTGCTTGCGCCGCCCGCCGGTGAGAACATCAGCCCCTTCTTTCTTACCAATATCGATGTAATTCAAAATGGTTTCCAGTTGACCATGCGAGACCTGTGCACCCATTTGCGTCAAGCTGTCTAACGGGTTGCCGCTGCGAATACTCTCCACCCGGCGGATAGCTCTTTCCATAAAACGTTCGTAAATAGATTCCTGTACTAACGCACGGCTCGGACAGGTACACACTTCACCCTGATTGAAGGCAAACAGCGCGAAACCTTCCAGCGCTTTGTCAAAAAACGCATCTTCTTCATCCATCACATCAGCGAAGAAGATATTGGGCGATTTCCCACCCAGCTCCAGCGTGACGGGAATAATGTTCTGCGTAGCGTATTGCATGATCTGCTGCCCAACTTCCGTTGAGCCGGTAAACGCCACTTTCGCAATGCGCTTAGACGTCGCCAGATACTCACCGATTTCCCCACCCGCACCGTTTACCACGTTCACCACGCCTGGCGGGAGCAGATCGCCGATGACTTCCATCAGCAACAGCACGGACAGCGGCGTGAGGCGCGCGGGTTTAAGCACGACGCAGTTACCCGCCGCCAGCGCGGGCGCCATCTTCCAGCTGGCCATCAGCAGCGGGAAGTTCCACGGGATAATTTGCCCTACCACGCCAAGAGGTTCATGGAAGTGATAAGCCACGGTCTCGCTATCAACCTCGCTTATTCCCCCTTCCTGCGCACGAATACAGGAAGCGAAATAGCGGAAATGGTCAATCGCCAGCGGAACATCTGCCGCGCTGGTTTCGCGGATGGGTTTACCGTTATCCCAGGTTTCTGCCGTCGCCAGCAGTTCCAGGTTTTGCTCCATACGATCGGCGATTTTGAACAGTATCGCTGCCCTGTCCTGCACGGATGTCTGTGCCCACTTGTCTTTTACTTTGTGCGCGGCATCCAGTGCCAGATCGATATCCTTTTTGCCGGAAGAGGCCACTTCGCACAGTAATTGCCCGGTTACCGGCGTCAGGTTTTGGTAATACTCGCCGTCCACCGGGGCAACCCAGTCACCGCCGATAAAGTTATCGTATCGGGCTTTTAACTTCAGAGGGTAACCATACTCGCCGGGATAAATACGCGTTGAAGGGGGGTTATTGGTCATGACCGTCTCCTTGCTGTAGGGGTACTACAAGGGTAGACGGGGCTGGCGAATTATTCGCCAGCCATTTACTGCTTTACGACAGGTATCACGAATTACATAGCAGCGCGATAAATCGCCATGATTTCTTCATGAGTCGCCTGAATCGGGTTAGTGAAACCGCAGGCATCTTTCAGAGCATTGGTCGCCAGTACGGCAATATCATCTTCCTTCACGTTCAACTCACGCAGACCGGCCGGGATATTCACTTTCTGCGCCAGTTCGCGGATCGCCGCGATGCAGGCTTCCGCCCCTTGCTCTGCGCTCAAGCCAGCAACGTCCACGCCCATTGCCGCAGCGCAATCACGCAGGCGAGCGGCAGCCACTTTGCTATTGAAGACCTGCACATGCGGCAGCAGCACTGCGTTACATACACCGTGCGGCAGATCGTAGAAGCCACCCAACTGGTGCGCCATTGCGTGCACATAACCAAGAGAAGCGTTGTTAAAGGCCATGCCCGCGAGGAACTGCGCGTAAGCCATGGCTTCGCGCGCCTGAGCATTGCTGCCATCTGCAACGGCGACCGGCAGGTTTTCCGCAATCATGGTGACCGCTTTCAACGCGCACGCATCGGTAATCGGCGTTGCAGCAATAGACACGTAGGCTTCAATGGCGTGGGTCAGCGCATCCATACCGGTTGCCGCTGTCAGGGACTTCGGCATGCCGACCATCAGCGAGGAGTCATTAACGGACAGCAGCGGCGTAACGTGCTTATCCACAATCGCCATTTTAATGTGGCGTACTTCATCGGTAATGATGCAGAAACGGGTCATTTCAGATGCCGTGCCCGCGGTGGTGTTAATGGCGATCATCGGCAGCTGTGGTTTTGCAGAACGGTCCACACCTTCGTAATCGCGAATATCGCCGCCGTTAGCCGCCACCAGCGCAATGCCCTTCGCACAATCGTGCGGAGAACCGCCGCCGAGGGAAATAACGCTATCACATTCGTTTTCTTTCAGTATATGCAGGCCAGCAGCGACGTTACTGGTCGTGGGATTAGGATGCGTACCGTCGAAAATTACGCTGAAAATATCACGTTCCTGTAATGCTTTTTGAATCTCGCCAGCCATACCTAATTTTGTCAGCATGGCATCCGTGACAATCAGCGTACGACGAAAACCATATTCCGCCATTGTATTCATTGCGTCTTTTAATGAATCAGCGCCAATTACATTCACGGAAGGAATAAAAAATGTTGAAGCAGCCATTGTACGATCCTTAATTACTCTAAAGAGTCAGGAAGCATACGAGTGAAATATCCAACAAAATATGATCGTGGTTGTTATTTTAATAACACCCACAATTAAAAAGCACATTAGGTTCATAATCTAATGTGCTTATTTCAATCAATATTTATTTTGTATTAATTCATTTAATTCCTGAATTAATTGTTTCATTACTTTTCGGGAAACAGCAAAGCATCGCGTAATAAATGATCATTTCCCCGGCGACGCGTAAAACCAATGCGGTCAAAATATTCCAGAATCTGGATAGCCAATTTGCGTCCAACGTTAAGCCTGTCGCGGAAATCGGCAGCACAGGTCGATCCTTTCTCCTGATCCAGTTCGCGGATCATATTGGCAAAGGCCACAATCCGATCGTTACGGTAATAGCGATCTTTGACGATCGCGGTGATGATGCCTTGCTGCGCTGCTTGTCGTAACGCCACACGCATCATCTGCTCATCTGTGCCCGTCTGTTTTGCCAAATCGCGCACCCACCACGGCTCATCGCCAAAAAGCGGTTCTGCTTTTTGCCAGATAGCCTGCTGCTCTTCGCTGAAACCTGCCTTATGATCCGGCAAATGCAGCCAGCCATGATGGCTATGGATGGCGCCGCTCTCACGCATCTTTTCAATCAGCAGCAGGACCAGCGCTTCATCTTCCATCGGCAAAGCCATACGGCGCAGGCGTTCTCGCCCAGGTCCTGGTTCATCACAGTGCTGCTCGTGGTACGTCGCCAGCGTATCAAGGACTTTCCGCTGCCAGCGCGCTGCAACGGCAGCATTCAACAGACTGTATCCCGCCTGAATAAAGCCATGCAGCTCAATCAACGGACGCATACCGTTGCCGTTGAGCTGACGCGCCCAGGCGAAGTCAGGAATATTCACCGCCCCGCGCGTCAGATGTAGCGCCAGAGCTTCGCCGTCACTCTGTACCTTCTCCAGCGCTGCCAGCCACTGCAAATATTCCGGCTTACGCTTCCCGCGACGCGGCGGATTGAGCGTTACCACACGCGCGCCAGCCAGTGTCGTGCGGGCCGAAATATCGCGTAGCACCAGACGGTCGTTATCGGCGAGCCAGAGCGGTGTATCAAACACCAGTTCCGCCAGCGTCCCTTCAAGCAGCGAGATTCTCCCGGTGACGTGGCTGGCCGCGTGGTGAATATGCAGCGGTTGCCACTGCATCAGCGGCGCGGCATGCTCTAAAGAGACGATCACGCGGGTAAACGCCTCTGGCGGTGCATCGGAGAGCAGCCAGTCGCCGCGGTTAAGCTCTTCTTTTTGTGCATCACCAGCAATATTCAGCGCAATACGTTGCCCCGCCTGCGCGCGATCGGTGGCCTGATTTTGCGCATGCAAGCTACGTACGCGCATCGGTTTGTTGACGCCCGTGAGCCACAGCGTGTCACCAATAGTCACCTCTCCGCTAAGCGCCGTCCCGGTCACCACCAGACCCGCGCCTTTGACCGTAAAGGCACGGTCAATCGCCAGGCGAAAGCTGCAATCGCGGGCATGCTCGCGCGACGTTAATTGCTGTAAATGATCGCGCAGTTCTTCGATTCCACGACCTTCACTGGCCGCCGTCACGAACAGAACCGCATCGGCGAATCCATAGTTCTCAAGCGCAGTATGCACCTCAGTACGTACCGCGTTGATGCGATCGTCATCCACACGATCGGCTTTCGTGAGCGCCACGGTGATCTGCGGATTGCCCGTCAGTTGCAGAATTTGCAAATGCTCACGCGTTTGCGCCATCACGCCGTCATCACACGCCACCACCAGCAGCGCATGGTCGATCCCGCCGACACCCGCCAGCATGTTGGACAAAAACTTTTCGTGTCCGGGAACATCGATAAATCCCAGAATCCTTCCGTCCGGCTGCGGCCAGTAGGCATAACCGAGATCGATGGTCATGCCGCGCTTTTTTTCTTCCGGCAAACGGTCGGCATTCACGCCGGTAATCGCCTGTAATAACGTTGTTTTTCCGTGGTCAACGTGTCCGGCGGTTGCAATAATCATTTCAGCATCATCTCCATAAACCGGGTCTCGTCCTCAAGGCAGCGCAGATCCAGCCATAAGCGACCATCATAAATTCGCCCAATGATCGGCACAGGCAGCGCACGCCAACGGGCGGCCAGTGCTTCGAGGCGGCTACCGCGCCCGTCATGTGGCGTAAAGGTTAATGCCGCGCTGGGCAGCCTATCAACAGGTAGCGAACCGCTGCCTATCTGCGATAAACAAGGCATAACGTTCAGGGCGAATTCGTCGCCGTAATGATCAGCAAGCCGTGCCTGTAATTGTTGTGCCTGCGCGTGGACAGCCTCCTGCGAGCGGGTGAGCTGGCGTAACGTCGGCAACTTCGCTGCCAGCGCTTCCGGGTGCAGGTAGAGCCGCAGCGTCGCTTCCAGCGCAGCCAGCGTCATTTTATCAGCCCGTAATGCACGTTTCAGCGGATGGCTCTGTAAGCGCGCGATCATCTCTTTTTTACCGACAATAATCCCTGCCTGCGGCCCTCCCAGTAATTTATCGCCAGAGAAGCTCACCAGGCTGACGCCAGCGGCAATCAGCTGTTGCGGCATCGGCTCCTGCGGTAATCCATACTGGCTGAGATCGACCAGCGAGCCGCTGCCGAGATCCGCCACTACCGGAACATCCAGCTCCTTGCCAATAGTGGCCAGCTCTGCCTCATCCACCGACTTCGTAAAGCCTTCGATGCTGTAATTACTGGTATGCACTTTCATCAGCAGACCGGTGTTTTCATTTACCGCCTGACGATAATCTTTCGTGTGGGTCCGGTTGGTGGTACCCACTTCGCGCAGAATACATCCGGCCTGACACATCACGTCCGGAATACGAAACGCGCCGCCAATTTCTACCAGTTCTCCGCGTGAAACGACCACCTCTTTGCCGTTAGCTGTGGCCGCCAGCATCAGCAAAACCGCTGCCGCGTTGTTATTGACGATACAGGCGTCTTCCGCCCCCGTCAGACGGCAGAGTAAATCCGCCAGGGCCCGATCCCGATGTCCACGCCCGGCATCATCCAGGCTGTATTCCAGCGTCACCGGCGTGCGCATCACCTGCACTACCGCCTCGATCGCTTCTTCGGCCTGCGATGCGCGACCAAGATTGGTATGCAGCACCGTTCCGGTCAGGTTAATCACCGGACGCAGCGCACTTTGCGATTCTCGTTCCAGCCGGGCGCAGGCCTCTTGCGCCCAGTCCTCACACCATGCCGGGAGCGCGTGCGTGTCGCGAATAGCTTCTCTGGCTTCGTCGAGCATGTGACGCAGCAGGTCAACCACCCGGGTATGACCGTGAGACTCACGTAAAGCTGGGAAGGCGCTATCGCGCAATAAACGATCGATCGCAGGAAGCTGGCTGTAGAGTGAACGCATGTCGGTTGTCATGAAAGGGCCTGGCTGTTGGTGGCCCTCTCCACCGTGGAGAGGGATATCGATATAGGAAGGATTGTACCGTGACTTTGCTCAGGCGAGTATAATGTGTATCAAGCCTTTGGCGGTTCCGTACGGGCAAAACTTTCGCGTTGAAAGAGCGTTTCCACCAGTTTGACCAGACGCGGGCGATCAACACACCAGCCGGGCGCAACCCGACGGAAATTGAGATAACCGACGGCACAGGCAATCGCAATGGTTGCCAGGTTAACCGTATCCGTTTTCAGCGTACCCTCCGCCAGATAACCTTCCAGCATATCCAGACTACGGGTAATCTTTTCTCGCTGGCGTAACAGTTCGGTTTCTGACTGCTGCGCGGCGGGGCGAGCCTGTTCGCGTACCGAGACTAAACCGGCATCCATAATGCCATCGGCCAGCGCTTCCAACTGGCGTACCTTCAGCGCCGCCAGTGGTTCACGCGGCAGCATCGCTGGCGCAATATCCAGCAGTTCTATGTATTCCGCGATGATCGGAGAGTCAAACCAGTACTCGCCCTCATCGGTAACCAACGCGGGCACTTTTCCTAACGGGTTATAGCGTGCCACGCCGTTATCTGCGTTATAGGGGAGTTCATTCACAAATTCGAAGGTGATGCCCTTTTCCAGTAACAGAATAGAAATTTTACGCACAAAAGGGCTGGTATAGCTGCCAATGAGTTTCATGCCGGGTCCTTTTTGCCAACAAAAATATCAGTATGGCTCAGGTCAGTGCAAATGGCAGGTGATGACGGTCTCAATGATCCAAATAAAGGTAATGCATCCAGCTGGTCATGCGCAGCAGCACTTTACGCATCACTGAAACGTGAGCGAAATGGTCGGAATAGACCGCCACCTGGGCATAGATACCGTCCGGCAGCGCATCCACATCGGCATTGGGAGCCAGCTCAATCGTGGCCAGCACGCCATCGGTACCCGGCACCACCGTTAAGGACTGTAATGCTCCCTGCGCCTGATAAGAACCGCCCGGAACAACCGGCAGAATGCTGGTGAGCTTGCCGGAGAATACCTGGCCTGGCAGCGCGTTGAAGACCACTTCCGCTTCATCACCCGGTTTAAGACGCAGCAAGGAATTCTGGCGGAATTGCGCCACGATTTGCCGTTTTTGTTCCGGAATAAATACCATCACCGGGCGCAGAGGCAGCGCGGCGGCATAGGTCCCGGGCCGGATAAGCACCTGCGTTACATAACCGTTGCTGGGCGCACGTACGATAGTCTGTTCAAGATTGTATTTGGCTTCAGCGAGCTGGGCGCGCAGAGACGCAACCTGAGATTGCTCTCCATTGACCATACTGTCTAACTGGCTCTGAATCTGCGTCTGTTCGGCAACGGAGCCTTTGACCAGCGCATCCTGCGCCAGGTAGTTTTGCCGGGCATTGTCGATGTCGCTTTCAGAGAATGGATTAACCTTCGCCTGACTACCCTTCAAATAGCGTTGATAATCTTTATACAGGCGATCTCGTTCAGCGGAAACGCGGGTGGTATTGGCTACGGCTTCAGACAGCTGCGCTTTCATATTGTCGATGTTGTGCGTAGCGGTCACCAGGTCGGCCTGCAGCCTGTCGACCCGCGCCTGATAACGAACGGGATCGAGTTTAAATAACACCTCGCCTTTTTTAATCAGCTGATTATTTTTATCTGTCACTTCACTAACAATTCCGGTGACCTGTGGGGTAACAGGAATTGAAATAACCGCCTTTTGCGCCGTAAAGGTATACGGGTGGTTATAGTTCATTAATAAAATGAGTCCCGCCACAATAAACACCCCACCTAACGCGGCGGTAGCAAGCGTCCATTGATTTACCGGAATACGGAATATTTTAAAAATGGCCCAGGCGAATGCCACATAGGTCAGGACAATCAACAAGTCCATGATCAAATCTCCGGAAAGGTGGAGTTATCGTTTTTTTTCTCCCCATCCAGTCTATTTTCCAACTGGGTGATGCGCGCGGCCAGCGCGGCAATTTCAGGGTCAGGTTCCTTCCCGGACGGCGTGATGTGGGACTGCATTCCCCAGCCTCGTTCTGGCTGATAGAGCGTGGCCCAGATCCACAGGAAGGGCCAAATAACATGCAGCGTAAATAAGCTCACCCAACCCGCCGTATGGATGGCATCGGCATGGGGATGGTTGCGCTTCTTAGCCATGTTATAGGGAATATCATGGATGGCGATGATTCCGTAAAACAGAACCAGAAAAACGAAGATCAGCACACCTAACGCGAAATAGTTTAGAAACATACCCGCCTCGTATTCACGCTAATCAGAGCTTTCAATTGCAGGCAGCCGAAAGGAGTCATGGCTGGTAATTTGAACATAATTGCAGTTAGTCATTTCCGCCATACCACCAGGGTATAAATTTTCAGGTTGATGGCTTGCGGGGTAGTTGCAAGAAATAGGTGATGAAACAGAATCCGCTCCAGATCACACCAGGAGAAATCCAG
>Ga0105250_10000296_pt1 | contig 39296 bp, 40 predicted proteins | sample KBSS54metaG_FD_80425 | JGI IMG/M metagenome (GOLD analysis project Ga0105250, IMG submission 80425) | Switchgrass rhizosphere microbial communities from Kellogg Biological Station, Michigan, USA - KBS S5-4 metaG | ecosystem: Host-associated > Plants > Roots > Rhizosphere > Soil | place...
GCAATATTTAGTACCGTTCGCCCTGAGCCTGTCGAAGGGCCAACCCGGTGAACACAGAGTGGTTCGACAGGCTCACCACGAACGGAACCAAATACTATTGTTGGCCGGTTTAATAATAATTTTCACGGAATAAAGGGCACGACCATATCAATGAATTGGCGCGCGCCCTCCCACATGCTGCAACACTCAACAGATGTAAGCTCCGCTGCATGTCGTTAACCCTCGTCCTCACGTTGCTCGCAGCCTTCAGTGCCGGTTGCATCGATGCCATTGTGGGTGGCGGTGGTCTTATACAAACGCCGGCGCTGTTCAGTGTGTATCCCGCCACTCCACCATCCACCTTGTTGGGGACCAGCAAATTTGCCGCAGTCTTCGGTACTGCGAATGCCGCATGGCGTTACTCGCGCAAGGTGAGTATTCAATGGCGCATGCTCATGCCACTCGCGTTGCTGGCATTGCTAACGTCGGCATTGGGCGCTGTCGTTGCGACTTTGGTGCCACCGAGCATATTTCGCCCACTCGTGCCGGCATTACTACTAAGTGTGCTGCTATATATCTTGTTCAATAAAACTCTCGGCGGTGAGCACCGGCCTCGTGTGTTCGCCAGAGCACATCATGTAGTGGCGGTGCTCCTGATCGGCGCCATTGGCTTTTACGACGGTTTCTTCGGGCCAGGCACTGGCAGCTTGTTGATGTTTGTATTTGTGCGTTTGTATGGCTTCGACTTTATCAACGCCGCAGCCAGTGCGCGCGTACTAAATACAGCGACCAACATCGCAGCGTTAGCGTACTTCGGTGCGCATGGATATGTCCTGTGGCATATCGGAATCGGGATGGCTATTGCTAACATTTCAGGCTCCATGCTCGGCACGCGTCTGGCATTGCGCAGTGGTAGCGCCTTCGTGCGCAAAATATTTATCGTCGTGGTGTCGGCGTTGATTCTCAGAACGCTGTGGCAGGCGTGGCGGTGAGCCCATCCGGTGTGGAACGAGTCTCGCAATCTGCACGCCGCAATTACTTGCTGTTGTACTTCGCGGCAACCTCTCGCACTGCGTTGGCCGGATCGATACCCAGCGCGTCGGCGATGGCCAGAAATTCCACCACATCGACGCGTCGTTCGCCGCCTTCGTACTTGGCAACGTAACTCTGTGGCTTGCCCAACTGGTCGGCCAGTTGTTGCTGGGTCAAGCCGGCTTTAGTGCGTGCTGCAGTCAGCAGAGCGATGAGCTTTTGATGTTTGTTACTACGCAGGGACTTCATATGCAGGGCATTGGGTGCAATGCCCTTGCATATAATCCCGCTTAAGGATTATCCCAAAAAAGGATATTATGCCTCGGTCAATCCAAGGAATGACAGGAAAGCGAGGTCGCGAATGTATCAAGACGAAGTGCGGGCGCTCATCAATGTGTTCGAACAGCACAAGATTTTCTTCGGTACCCGCATTCCCCATCTGTATGAGCAGCTCGGCGTATTGGTGTATCGCTGTCGACGGCTGCAGCGCAGCGGCAAGCGTCAGCAAGCGCGGCAATTACTCGACGGCGAGCTGTGCAAAATATTCGGCATTGCGGCGGTTTGTTGCGACGACCGGCCCTTAGCCTTGCTGGCCGGCGTGATGCGTCATGTGTTGATCAGTGGCATGCGTTTGCAATTGCCTATGGCAAACATAACCAGGGGCAACGACGCGGTAAATGCAGATGTCCGTAAAACCCTGTTGGCTCTGGACACGCAATTGACTCTGCTGTCGCGCTCGCGGCCGGAACTGGTCAGCTTGCTTGAGATGCGCTACTTCGCGCGCCTGGGAATACGCGACATCGCGTGCGAGCGCAGCGTGGTTGTCGATGTGATCAAGGACGAATTACGCTTTGCCAGAGCGTGCATGTTGCATGCGACGGGCTTTTAGCACACCGCTTGCAGGCGTGGCATGCGCATCTATTGCTACGTGCGAATCAAATTTCAAAGTGATCGAGAAGAGTCTCCACCCAATTCGTGCTGAGCAGTGCAGCGTGTCGAAGCAAGCCGATTTGCTTCCAAGTAGGTTGGGCTGAGCCTGCGAGGCCCAACATTCTGTTTGTAAGTAGACTTCGACGTTGGGCTTCGCAGACTCAGCCCAACCTACTTTTACTTCAATCGCTATATCTCGCGCGACCCCGTCACATGGTAAGCCGTGAACTTCCGCGCCAGTAAACCACAGCTACGCGCGGCGGCACGCCATGGCGCCAGATGCGGCGCTTGCAGATGACGCGTCAAGGTTTCATCGTCAGGCCATAATTCAGAGAAACGAATCAAGCCGGGATCGAATGGATCTTCCGCGACATCGTAGGCAATGCATCCATCATCTCGATAGGTCGTTTCAACTAGCGTGCGCAAGTGCGGTAACACTTCGGCAATGCGCTCTGGTGGAAAGCGAAGGATGCCGAATACCGCTACCCTTACCTGCATGACATTCCCTCCCGCTTTATAAGCCTGCTCTCGGTGCTGTGGGCTGGGATACAATCCCAGCACCCAGAAGCGTCAGGTGCCGCCAAGCAACTCCAACAACGCTTCGCCATATCTTTCCAGCTTACGCTTGCCTATTCCCTGTATCTCCGCGAGTTCTTCTAACGACGAAGGCTGTCGCGCAGCGATCTCCGCCAGCGTTGCATCGTGAAAGATCACATACGCTGGCACGCCTTGCTGACTGGCTTCTTTCAAGCGCCAATCTTTCAGCAAGGCCATGTAACTGGAGTTAGGTGCGACAGTGGTGGCTTCGTAACTATGGGACGCAGTCTTCTTGCGTGGCATCTTTTCCTTAACGCGTTCGACCACGCGACGCATGGCGACTTGTTGCTCGCCACGCAGGATCGCACGCGCCGCTGACGTGATGCGCAAGGCACCATAAGCATGATGATCGACACGCGCGTAACCCATTGCGACCAGTTGCCGAAACACGCTGCGCCATTCGTTGTCGTCGAGTTCCTTGCCGATGCCGAACACGCTCAACTGATGATGATCCCATTTTATGACGCGTTCGCTGTCCTTGCCGCGTAACACGTCAATCAAGTGCACGACGCCGAAACGTTGTTCGGTGCGATAAATGGTGGACAAGGCTTTTTGTGCAGCCACCGTGGCATCCCAGGTCTGCGGTGGCGTGATGCAGGTATCGCAGTTGCCGCAGGCCTCGCTGTGTTCGCCGAAGTAACTCAGCATGCGCACACGTCGGCATTGCGCGGTTTCGCATAGTCCCAACAAGGCATCGAGCTTGGCGGACGAGATACGTTTGAATTCTTCGCTGGCGTCGGATTCGTCGATCATGCGGCGTTGTTGCACCACATCGCCCAATCCATAAGCCATCCATGCATCGGCAGGTTGACCATCGCGGCCGGCGCGGCCGGTTTCCTGGTAGTAACCTTCCATGCTCTTGGGCAAATCAAGGTGCGCGACGAAACGCACGTCGGGTTTGTCGATGCCCATACCAAACGCAATGGTCGCCACCATCACAATGCCATCTTCACGTTGAAAGCGCGCTTGATGCACGTTGCGCGTTTGAGTATCAAGACCAGCGTGATAGGGCAGCGCGTTGATGTCGTGTTCCTTCAACCACGCGGCCGTGTCGTCCACGCGCTTGCGCGACAGGCAGTACACAATGCCGGCGTCACCCTCGTGATGCGCGCGGATAAAGCGCAGCAATTGATTGCGCGCGTCATCCTTGTCGACAATGGTGTAGCGAATGTTGGGTCGGTCGAAACTCGACACGAAGATTCTCGCTTCATCAAGCTTGAGGCGCGTGATGATTTCGGCGCGCGTCTGCGGATCGGCAGTGGCCGTCAAGGCAATGCGCGGCACCGCAGGGAATCGCTCGTGCAACACCGAGAGCTGCAGATATTCAGGGCGAAAATCATGACCCCATTGCGATACGCAATGCGCTTCATCGATGGCGAACAACGCAATCGAGCCGCGGCTCAATAATTCCAGACAACGCGACGTTGCCAGTCGCTCCGGTGCGATGTACAGCAAATCGAGTTCGCCCTTGCTGAAAGCGCGTTCGGTGGCGAAAGCTTGTTGTGCATCGAGCGATGAATTGAGAAAGGCGGCACGAATGCCCAACTGTGTGAGCGCCGCGACCTGATCCTGCATCAACGCAATCAACGGCGAGACCACCAACGCCGTGCCCGAGCGCAATAAAGCCGGCACTTGATAACACAATGATTTGCCGCCACCGGTGGGCATCAAAACCAGCGCATCACCGCCGTTGGTGACATGCGTAACGATCTCGCGTTGCGCGCCACGAAACGCAGCATGGCCAAAGGTATTGCGAAGCAACTCAAGCGCTGGATCGGCGGGCGTTGAAGGGTTGTGAGTGGCGGCAGAGGATGAGTGCATCGAAGCGGTTTAATGGCACGAAATGATGTGCAGCTTACGCGAAACTATTTGTGCTGTGCTGGCGATTTATACAGGCGGCTTTGCGGGGTGGAAGTCGGACTCCATCAGCGCATTCCTCAAAGCGAAAGGCCAAAACACCGGCACAGTAACTTCCACTTTCAGCGAGCGCCAGGCGTCAGGTATATTGACCGTAATAAAGAGACAGCTCGGAAAGGACTCGCTGTGAAAACGAAAACTTACAGACGCCAAAATCTGTCCACACTAATAAGCATGTCCGGGCGTCGGGGTCCGTTGATTACTTGTTGGGCCTGCCCAGAAGGATATAGGAGCTGACATGGTTCGCCGACCTGAAATTATTGTGGCAATCGCGCTATACCTTGGTTGCGTGCATCAAGTCGTCGCCATTCAAGACGTACCTGTGGGCTCGAATGACACAAAGGAAATCTACACGAGCTTTCTTAAAAACTGGATGGGCAAGGAAAAGGGCTCTGTCAATGTGGCTATGCGCTCCGAAGCACCTTCCGCCGACGATTTAAAAGACTTCTCGGAATGTGCACGTCAAATTAAGGCAGACGATCTTCATTGGTTATCTGCCAAGCGAACCGATGATCTAACCAACTCCGTCGGCCTGCTTCCTCATGTTCGTTTCATCGATCCGGCAAAATGGAAACCGCAAGATCCAGGCGAACTCATTGCACATGGAAAGTCCGTCGAGGCCGCGGTTCAAAGTGGATTCGCCTATGGCTTGTTGACACTTTCAACCATCACGTTCGACGCCTCTCAAGAGGTTGCAGCATTTACATACTCGTTTGTATGTGGAGCCCTCTGCGGCAACGGAGGGTCAGTAATATTTACTAAGTCGCCTACTGGCTGGGTTCGGAGCGAACACCAATGCGGCGGTTGGATTTCTTGAAGTCAAATGCCCAACAATGCGATGCAGCCGATCGCCGCGAAAACGTGGCGCCGACTGATCTCAGGCGTTGGGCTGCAGAGAGATGGAGCACATGAGCTGGGCGCAGTATCAGAGCAAGTACCGGCAATTCTTGATATCGATACATCAAGCGCAGATCACCACGCTGGCGGCCGGTGCTGCGCTCGAGGGATTTCCACGCAACTTGCCTGAGCCGATTTCCACAGGCTTATTCGACGCAATGCGCACTGTCGCCGTGCTTCTCGAGCAGGCCATAGCCAAGCGCAACGACCAGGAAAAGGTACGCATTCAGATCAAAGCCGACCTTCCCGACGAGACCAGTCCCGTACTCTCGCCGATGCTCAACATGTATGCCTTGCTGCTGAAGGAGGGGCAGTCTCCAGATTCAGTCGACTTTGAGTCCGCGCTGTATCGTCAGCAACTCGTGATGGTAATTGCGCATGCAGAAGCATTTCTTGGAGACAGCGTGCGATGCGTTTGTTTGGCTAAGCCTCGGCTGCTTGAGTCAGATCAGAAGCAAATCTCGTGGTCCGCAGCACTTGCATTTCCGGATCGACAAACGCTAGTGGCGGGACTCATCGACAACTTCGTCGGAACGATGATGCAGTCTAAGGATGTGGCAGGCCTTCTTGCACAACTGAGGAAGACGATAGGGCTCGAGGTCCTCGTTGATTCAAAGCAGCTAGAGCAATTCGCTCTCGCAGAGCAGGTCAGACACATCATCGTCCACAATGGCGGGCGAATCGACAGAAGGTTCTGCGAGAAAACTGGACTCCGCGGACCGATCGGTGAGCTGTTCCAAGTGGACAAGAGCTTCGTTGAAGCTGCGAGTACTGCTGCACTAACGATTGCTCAGTCACTCTTTATTTCCGTTTCGCAAAAGTTTCTTTCAATTGCGGATCCAGTGGCGGGCATTGGTTGGAAAATCGAAACCAGCGCTGCGGCCCAACAAGCCGTTGCAGCCGATCGCCGCGAAGACGCGGCTCCGGCTGAACGGTAGCGTTGAGTCTGTAGAAAAAGTTCCTGCGCGAAAGCGTTTTAAACAGAAGCGATGTGGAACTCGTTAATTTTGAGGCGAGCATCGTTCTTCAATTGCAACGAGAAAATGCTTCACAAATGACGAGCGACATTCAGAAGGAAGTCACATATGCATTCAAGGTTTGTCGAAAAATATCGCGAGTTGAACTGCTGGCTCATTTTCTACTTTTTCTGCAGTCGAGTTAGACCATATGGTTCGCAAGGTTCGAGCCTCCGCTAGTCATGCTTTGCGCGCCATGAAGGTCCTGCACACTTTGGTTTGGGCAACTTTCGCAGGTTGTATCGTGGCGCTCCCGGTCGTGGCATACCTTAAGAAGTTTCAACTCGCTGCGCTCTTGGTTGCGGTCGTATTTGTCGAGATAGTAGTGCTCGTCGCAAATCACTTTCGTTGTCCGCTGACAGATATCGCAGCTCGCTACACAAGCGATCGAAGCGCAAACTTCGATATCTATCTTCCGTTGTGGATCGCTCGCTATAACAAGGAAATCTTCGGAAGCCTATTCGTGGCGGGAATACTCTTCACTCTTTTCCGGTGGCACTTCGATTGAACATCGCAGTCGTCCTGCTCAGTTCAGTCAGTGATTCATAAGACGCTTCGACACGCTGCGCTGCTCAGCGACCGGAGTCGTGTAGTTCCGATCGCAGAACAGCGCAGCGCATCGAAGTGTTCTTCAAGAAAATCGAAGAACGTTCCGGCGGGCTCAACGCGAACGGAGAATGGGACCTTTAAATAGTTACAAATCAAATCTCCCCACCCCATCACTGACAAATATTCCCCATCTGCTTGGCCTGTTGCTCGCATTGCGCGCGGTATTGGGCCGGTGCGTTGGCGCACAGTGCGGCGATGCGGCTGGCATCGGTGGATGACAGGGCTTTGCACGCGGCGCTGTTTTTATCCAGTTGGATAACCGAATCGTTCTTGCATGCGCCTTCGTAGGTGTAACGCGCTTTGATCGCGCGGGTGGTACCGTCATGCGTTAATTGCGAATCCAGCAAATAAGTTTGTTCGCCTTCGCGAGTGATCACGACATGGCTGTGCGTGCCGTTGTCGCAGGTGACATCTACTTCGGCGGCGTCCTTGGTATTGCGCAGCACCTTAGGCTTGCAGCTCTGTTCATCTAGCTGCGAGTTCTGCGCCATCTGTTTGGCGATATCGGCGCAGATGCTCATCTTGCCCAGTGCAGCAGCGCCTTGTGTCAGCGTGGCGTCGCTGCTGTTCAGCAAATCCACATGCCACAGGCCATGTCCCAGATTGCCGGCTTTGAATAGCACGAGATCTTCAAGACCTTTGGCGTGCGTTGCTGAGCTGAGCAGGCAGGCGCCCAACAACACGCTGATACCAGCAGTTTTGATATGCATGGTTACTGTGCCTTGTGAGCTGAGTTGCTGCTGGCTTTGCTGCTGCCTTCGCCTTTGACTGCTTTACCGAATTGCTTCGCGCCATCGCGAGTGGCATGGCCGACTTCAACCGCCGTGTCGGCGACTTTTTCGCCGACTTCTTTAGCGGCATCGCGCGTGGCATGGCCTACATCGCGTGCGGTTTCGGCGACTTTCTTACCGGCTTCCTTACTGCCTTCGCCGACTTTGTGTACGACTTCACCGGTCTCCCGGCCGACTTGTTTCGCGCCTTGTTTCAAGGTGTTTTCTTCGGCTAATGCCGTGACGGCGACCATCAGGCTCAATGTCATGGCAATGAACGTGTGGTGTGAATGCATGATGTTCTCCATTAAAGCGGCCTTGTGCGGTGGAAAGGTGTGGCGGTTATGCGTCACTTCGTATGCTGCTTCGACGCTGTCTCAGACCAAGAGGTTCCACAAAGGCACGGTGATGAACGACGCGAGAATGCCGATGCCCACCATCATGTTGGCCAGTGGCGGATCGAGATCGTTCTGCTCCGCGAGAATCGCGCCGGTGATCATCGGCGCCATCGCGTTCTGCAGTACCGCGATGGCGAGCATGGCCGGCTGAATGTGCAGCGCGCTGCCGATACCCAGTATCAAGGCCGGCGCGATGCCCAGCTTCCAACTCAAGCAGGCGAACATCGGTGCGATGTGATGTGCCGATAAGTTCACACGCAACTGCAGTCCCACCGAAAACAACGCCAGCGGCACCAGCGTGCTGCCAATGCGCGCCAGCACGTCTTCAATGGCGGTTGGCCAGCCCGGTGTGGCAGCTACAACAAAGCCAAGCAGCAAGGCGAGGAAGGGTGGAAACAACACAATCTTGCGCGCGATGCTGCGGCTGCTGGTTTTGCCGCCGGTATACATCGCCACCACCAAAGCGCCACCGATGGTCAGCATCAGAAATGAGCCGAGTTGATCAGCAATGGTTGCGTAACTAAGTGCATCCTTGCCGCGCAGCGCTTCGACCAGCGCGAAGCCGACGAAGGAGGTGTTGCTCAATCCTCCGGTCAGCACCACTGCACCGATAGTGCCGCGTGACCAACCAAGGCGCGTACCCAGTTGATGTCCCAGCCACCACCACGCGGCAAAGGTCAGCCACAGACCGACAAACAAAAACCACAGCGACATATTGAACTGCAGGTGCGGAATGTAGTGCAGCACCAGCGCCGGGAAGGCGATGTACAACACCCACCAGTTGAGATGTCTCGCCAAGTCTTCGGGCGGACGGCCTACGCGTGCAACCAGCACCCCCAGCCCGAGACACACAATCAATAACAGGAATGACGCCACGCCATCGCTCGATGTTCGCAAATGAAGGCGGCAATGTTACTTGATGCGGTGATGGGACATGAATTTGCAGCGAGTAACGTGTGTTGATGCAAAGGATGCGGATGTGGTGGTTAAGGGCAACTGGTACTAAGTTAAGCCTCGTCATCCCCGCGTAAGCGGGGATCCAGTTGTTTTTGAGTCGCTTCGCGACACGACTTTGACTGGATTCCCGCTTATGCGGGAATGACGGAATGGCAGTTTTATGCGCTTAACTTAGTGCCATTCGTGGTTAAGGGCTCCTCTCTCATGGCTCCGGGAGAGAGGAGCAGAGGAAGATAGCAAGGCTTGTTAATCAAACCGATCCAGATTCATCACCTTGTTCCAGGCAGCAACGAAGTCATTCACGAACTTCTGTTGCGCATCGCTGCTGGCGTAGACCTCGGCGATGGCGCGCAATTGCGCGTTGGAGCCGAACACCAGATCCACCACTGTGCCGGTCCATTTCACTGCGCCGGTCTTGCGGTCCAAGCCCTCCAGCACGCCAGTGGTCGCTGACTTCTGCCACCGCGTGCTCATGTCGAGCAGGTGGACGAAGAAATCATTGCTCAATGTTTCGGGTCGCTTGGTAAATACGCCATGCTGCGACTGGCCAACGTTTGCATTCAAGGCGCGCAAGCCGCCAATCAACACGGTTAATTCTGGCGCGCTTAATTTCAGTAGCTGCGCTTTGTCCAGCAACCACTCGGCAGCGGAAGCTTCGAGGCCCGGTTTGACGAAGTTGCGAAAACCATCAGCGACGGGTTCCAGCACGGCAAACGATGCCACATCGGTCTGTGCTTGCGATGCATTCATGCGGCCCGGTTTGAATGGCACTGTGACATCCTGACCCGCTTTCTTCGCGGCAACTTCCACCGCTGCGCAACCACCGAGCACAATCATGTCGGCCAGCGAAACTTGCTTGCCGCCGCTGGCTGTGTTGTTGAAGTCTGTTTGCACGGCTGCGAGCTTTTGCAGAATGTTGGCGAGTTGAGCAGGTTGATTCACTGCCCAATCTTTCTGTGGTGCGAGACGAATGCGTGCACCATTGGCGCCACCACGTTTGTCGCTGCCGCGGAAGGTCGCTGCAGAGGCCCACGCGGTGTTCACCAGTTGCGCGATGGATAAACCTGACGCAAGCAACTTTGACTTCAGTGCGACGATGTCCTGCGCATCGATCAAGGCATGATTTACGGCGGGAATCGGGTCTTGCCAGATCAACTCTTCAGCAGGCACTTCGGGACCGAGATAACGCGCGCGGGGTCCCATGTCGCGATGCGTAAGCTTGAACCACGCACGTGCGAAGGCATCGGCGAATTGATCGGGATGCTCAAGAAAGCGCCGCGAAATTTTTTCGTAAGCCGGATCGAAGCGCAGCGCTAGATCGGTGGTCAACATCGCCGGTGCATGCCGCTTCTCAGCGTCGTGTGCATCGGGGATCAAGCCTGCGCCCGCGCCGTTCGTTGGTCGCCATTGATGTGCGCCTGCGGGACTCTTGGTCAACTCCCATTCAAAGCCAAACAAGTTTTCGAAAAAGTTGTTGCTCCATTGTGTGGGTGTGGTGGTCCAGGTTACTTCCAGACCGCTGCTGATCGTGTCGCTGCCCTTGCCCGAGCCATAACTGTTATGCCAACCGAAGCCTTGCGCTTCGATGGCTTCGCCTTCGGGTTGCGGGCCGACATGTTTGGCATCGCCGGCGCCATGCGCTTTGCCGAAGGTATGACCGCCGGCAATCAATGCCACGGTTTCTTCATCGTTCATTGCCATGCGTGCAAAGGTTTCGCGAATGTCGCGTGCCGCAGCGAGTGGATCGGGATTGCCGTTGGGACCCTCAGGGTTCACATAGATCAAACCCATTTGCACTGCAGCGAGTGGCTCTTCCAACTGACGATCGCCGCTGTAACGCTGATCGTCCAGCCACTTCGTTTCAGCGCCCCAGTACACATCTTCTTCCGGCTCCCACACGTCGGCGCGGCCGCCGGCAAAACCAAAGGTCTTGAAGCCCATCGACTCCAGCGCCACGTTGCCCGTGAGAATCATCAAGTCCGCCCAGGAAATCTTGCGGCCATACTTTTGTTTGATGGGCCACAGCAAGCGACGCGCTTTATCGAGATTCACATTGTCGGGCCAGCTATTCAGTGGTGCGAAGCGTTGTTGACCGGCGCCTGCACCACCGCGACCGTCGCCAGTGCGATACGTACCGGCGCTATGCCAGGCCATGCGAATGAACAACGGTCCGTAATGACCGAAGTCGGCCGGCCACCAGTCCTGCGAGTCGGTCATCAACGCCAACAGATCTTTTTTAACTGCAGCCAGATCGAGGCTGTTGAACGCTTCGACGTAATTGAAGGCTTGGCCGTCACTGCCCAGCATGGGATCGGCTGTGGACGAGTGCTGATGCAGCAGATTCAATTTGAGTTGATCCGGCCACCACGCGGTATTCGACGCGGCGGCGATGGTGGTGCGCTTGCGTGCATCGCCCGCGAACGGGCATTTGGATTCGGACATGTTCGTGATCTCCACAGGTTGCCGGGTTTGCATCTAACTGCGATGCAGTGTGGCGAGACGCTGCCAATCTCTCAAATAGGTATTAGCAATCGAATCGATAGGCGCTGCATGGTTTGCGCCGCAGCGATATGCGGCCCGAGCAGAATTTCATGATGCAATTGCGTAGCGATAAGGTCGGATAAGTCTCACAGGCAGAAACGCTGTTGCATGGTTTCTGATTTACGCGCGAGGAAATACTTTTCTCGCACCGGCGCGTCAGCTAAGAAGTGAACGTTGCCGCTGACAGTAACATCTACAAGCATGTGCATGCGGAGATTGTATGAACAAAGATCGAATTGAAGGTAACTGGAAACAGCTTAAGGGCAAGGTCAAACAGCAGTGGGGAAAACTCACTGATGATGACCTCGATCAGATCGAAGGCAATACCGAAATTCTGTCAGGCCGTTTGCAGGAAGCGTATGGCTTATCGAAGGAAGAGGCCGAACGAAATATTTCCGAGTGGCAGGCAAAACAATCCACCAAGATGTAATCGAGCGCTTCGCTGACAGCATGCTGTTGGCATTCATTCAAAGCATGGCTTCGGCCATGCTTTTTCTTTGGCTGCTCAGGCAATGACGCATTCAGTGAGATCGGACTGTCATCTCTGGCTGACATGCCTTGAAGTGCAGGGCTGATAAGCCGGACATGAACATCGGCATACCCTGACAGCATCGAATGGCAATGGTCATTGCCTGCTTATTGAAGTGGTCGATGGCGAATCGTTGATTTCAACTCACAGTTCGAACAGGAGATGCAAAATGAAAAACATCAAGAACGCCATGTTGGGTTCGTGTATTGCGCTGGTGCTGGTTACCGGCTCCAGTTGGGCGGAGTCGATGGGCACTGCAGTTGACGATGCAACGTTGACCGCAAAGGTGAAGTCCACCTTGATTGAAAATCCCGCGACCAAGGCGCGGCAGATCAATGTCGAGACGAAGGCTGGCGTTGTGCAACTAAATGGCTTTGTCGACACGCTGGCTGCCAAGCAGGCTGCGGAGACCGCTGCTGCCGCAGTGCCTGGTGTGGTGAGCGTAGACAACAATCTGGAAGTGAAGGCGGGTGAGCGCACTGCCGGCGCCGCAATCGATGACAGCGCGATCACCGGCAAAGTGAAGACGGCATTGATTGCCGATAGTCGCACCAAGGCGCATCAGATCGAAGTCAAAACCTATAAAGGTGTCGTGACGTTAGGCGGCTTCGTCGCCAGTGCCAATGAAAAGCAAGCTGCTGAATCCATCGCACAAAGCGTGAACGGTGTCGTAAAGGTTGAAAACGGCATCAAGGTCGGCAGAAATTAATTCATCGCGGTAACTCAGTTTGCCGTAGCACTGATGACCTGTTTGCACGGGTCATCGGTGCGGCGCAAACGCATGCTCACTGGCGTGGCAATGACTAAGGTGCATCCAGCTTCGGTAAATGTTGCAGCAATGTCGCTACCGCTTGGCGAGCTTCTGCAGCAATGACTTTGTCGATGATGCTGCCTTGGTCGTCTACCACGTAAGCCAAGGCACTGCCGGCGAAGCGGCGCTCAGAGTCAAATTCTCCCTGGTGCCTGATAATAAGATTTATATGTCTATGATCCGCCGCGATGCGTTTCACCACTTGCAATACTGATGCTTGCGGACCTTCGAGGTATTGGCAGAAGTGAGCGCCATCGAATATCAGTACGCCGGTAACGTCAAGGTCGGCATTGCGATGACGCGCCGTTCTGACAATGTCCACTGCGCAATTGGGGTGAGCGCTATCTGCGAGTGCGCTGGTGTAAAGCAATTCATATAGCAATGCCGTGTGATCTCCGTGTGTGTTCTAAGCATAAATAGCTGGTCCGCCATTCGATATAAAAAAAGACATACCAAGGAAGCAAACAACAATGAACGCTATAGTCAGTCCGTCGCAGACACTTTGTTATCACTGTCCACTGCGCACCAGTGGCGCGTTTGCCGAGGTCACGCCGCAGCAACTGGACTTCATTCAAAGCTTTAAGAAGCGCGAGGTATGGGGCAACGCGGGCGACATCGTCTTGCGCGAAGGTCAAACGATCGGTCAACTGCATACCTTGCTATCCGGTTGGGCATTTCGTTTTCACACGTTGAGCAACGGTAATAGACAAATCCTCAATTTCCTGTTTCCAGGTGATTTGTTTGGACTGCAGGAGCAGTTGAGCAATGGCTCACCCTATGGCATTGAGCTGCTCACGCCGGCGCGGATGTGCGCATTTTCATCGGACCGTCTCTGGGACCTTTATAGACAGCACCCGCAACTCGGTTATGACGTCACCTGGTTGGTGGCGCATGAAGAATTGATCGTCGATGAGAATCTGGTATCGGTAGGTCAGCGCACCGCGCAACAACGCATCGCCATGTTGTTGGTGCATTTGTATAAGCGCGCCGAACAAGTGGGAATGAAGCAGGCTGATGGCTGGATTCCGTTCCCCGTCAATCAGCAACATATGGCGGATGCATTGGGGCTATCGCTGGTGCATACCAACAAGACCTTGCGCAAGCTCGCCGACATGGGCATGCACGAGATCGCCGGTAATCGCTTGCGTTTGCTCAAGCCCGACGTGCTGCATCGTTTGGCGGATTATTATGCGGCGCCGCTGCGTCGGAGGCCGTTGATCTAAGCGGCACGTATAGCTATTCAGGCAGCCGCCGTTGCACTGGTTTGACCCTGTACGGCATCGTTCACGTTGCGATGATCGACATGGACATCGTTCTTGCCCGCCAGCTTCGCTTGATACATCGCCTGATCGGCTGCATCGATGACGCGTTGAATAGGCTGCACCACGCCACGAAAGCAGGCGACGCCGATGCTGGGATTGCAGATAAAGTTTTGGCTTTTGTACGTGTAAGGCTTACGCAAAATATCCAGCAGCTTGTGGGCGATGCTGCGTGCTTTCTCGGTTGAGGTGTTGAAGTCGGTATCGAGTTCATCGATCAACGCAACGAATTCATCGCCGCCCCAGCGCGCCACCGTATCGTATTCGCGCAACACCGACTGCATGCGTCGTGCGCACTTTATTAATACGCAATCCCCGGCCGCATGGCTAGCGCTGTCGTTGACTTGCTTGAAATTATCCAGATCGATAAACAGCACGGCGCCGAAATGATGCGAACGTTCATTGCGCCGCATTGCTTGTTCCAATCGATCCAGCAGGTGCGTGCGGTTCGATACTGAAGTCAGCGGATCTTGATAAGCGAGGCGCAGCAATTCGGGTTGATTGTCGGCAATACTCGCCCGCTCGCGCACAATGGTCGACGCACCAATCACTTGGCCGTCGCGATCGCGCAGCGGCGAAATCGTCATGGTAACGGCGATGCGATGACCATCCTTGTTCATGCGATGCGTATGCAGATCCTGTACGCGTTGACCCTGCGCCAGGCGATCAAGAATGGCGGCTTCTTCGCCGACCAGTTCAGGCGGCACGATGAATGAAATCGAGTGACCCAATGCTTCCTGCTCGGTGTAACCGAACAAAGTTTCTGCAGCGGCGTTCCAGCTCACAATAGTGCCCGCCAGCGTCTTGGCGATCATCGCATCGACACAGTCATGAATCATCGAGTAGCTAAGCTGCGAGAGCCGTGACATACCAGATCCTTAAACAGCGGGCCGGAAAGCCGACATGACTGTTCATTAGTTTACGGAGTGCCTCGGACAAAATTGAGAGCAGCTAATATGTTTTTGATGTCGGAAATCACTTACTCGCCAATGCAATCTGTTCCGTCGCCGACACTTCTGCGCTGGTTTTGATGCTTATTGGTGCATCAGGGCGGCATAGCAGTGATTTGAGTAGGGAGGGTTCCGACTGACAAGAGGCGATTTCTTTTAGCGCGATCATCACTGGCATGGCCAGAAAAATTCCCGCCACACCCCAGAACCAGCCTGCCAGCCAAATCGCTACAAACAGAATGATGGGATTGAGGTTGAGACGAAAGCCGATCAACAACGGTTGAATGATTTGTCCTTCAATCGTGGTGAGTAATAAGAAGCTGCACGCTGCGCCCACGGCGATGCCATAGCCATCCATGCTGACCAACGACACCACGGCCACAATCGCCAAGGTGATCGTGGGACCAATATAGGGAATAAAATTCAGCACTCCTGCAGTCAATCCCCACAGCCAGGGATTGGGCAGGCCCCACAACATCATCACGCCAGTGGTGGCCAATCCTAAGCCGATATTGATCAATGCCAGCGTCGAGTAGTAACGACTCAACTCACTGCGCACTGCCGTAACGATGCGCAAATACTGCAAGCGGTGGCCGTGTGCGGCCATGTCAGTTTCAAGTCTTTGCAATGTCTTACCGCCGACCGCCAACAGAAACACTGTGAGAATGGAGACCGTAGCGATATCGATGAGCATGGTTCGGCCCGCGCCCAACGCATTGATGTCGCTATGAGCGGCCGCAACGGGCGGCGCCGATGGTGGTGTGTTGATCGTGGTAGTCAGCGAGGTGGCGCGCGTGGTCAACGAGTCGACACGCGCAACGGTGCGTTGCAGCGGACGAATCTTGCGTTCGACTTTTTGTATGATCGCCGGCGCATCATCGATCCATCCCAATGCCGGCGACCACACGGCATCGACAATCAACGTAATGCTGGCAAGCCACAGGCATACCAGCAACAAGGCGCCGGCGAAGCGCGGTATGCGCCAGCGCGCCAACGCGTCCACCATGGGTGACAGTAACAACGCCAGCAATACGGCAAACATCAAGGGTGCGAACGCTTCTTTGCCGAGATAAAGCACCGTGCCCAATCCGAGCCAGCCAAGCAGTCGTAACGACCAGGACAAGGAAGAGGAAGTGGTTACCGACTCTTGTGCACTCTGTGTTCCTGTTTGGGTTTCTCGCTTCGCCGCATCGTTGGTGGCATCGTTTGGCATACCCGCATCACCCTGATTGACCGGTAGCGGATTAGTTCAGTTGAAAACCTATCCGATGCCGTAGTCGTTCAATTTTCCTGTTTGGCGTTATTCTTCCATTGACCAAGGTTCGCCAGCATGCTGGCGATCTCCTCGGCGTGTTCTTCTTCAGTGCTCAAAATGCTTTCCAGCAAGCGTTTGGTGGTGGTGTCATTATCGCCGATATAACGAATAGCTTCTGAATAGGATTCAATCGCTACGCGCTCGGCGATCAAGTCATCACGCAAAATATCGATCAGCGCCGTATGCTCGCCACCATATTCAGCGTGACTGCGCTCCGCCAATCCCACTGGATTGAAATTGGGATTCCCGCCCAGTTGAATGATGCGTTCGGCCAGTTGATCGGCGTGCTGCTGCTCCTCATTGGCATGTTCGAGGAACTCCTGCTTGATGGCTTCCGCGGGCAAGCCTTCCGCAATGTAGTAGTGATGCTTGTAACGTAGTACGCACACCAATTCTGTAGCGAGTGCGTGATTGAGTATGTCGATGACCGCTTCGCGATTAGCTGCATAGCTCGGTGTTACCGCGCCTTCTTCAATGCTTTTGCGCGCACGTTCACGTAATGCTTCCTTGGTGCTGAGCATGAATCCCTGTGTATTGGCAGGTGTTTTGGAAGCGGGTTTGGGAACAGGATTGCTCACGCTGCTCATGTAAAGTTCTCGACAGTAGGTGGTGGTGAATCGGCGCCGAATCTATGTGCACAACATACGCACACGTACGCGCATTGGGACGCTTAACTTCGGCGCTAATTGCATTACTCAGTCACGACGGCTCAACAAAGCGCCAATCAACAAGCCGACTGCTGCAGTGATCGCCACTGCAGGCCAGGGATTGCGTTTGATGTAACGTACGCCGGTAACGGTTGCATCGCGCGCGGTATCGGCCATCCATTGTGCAGATCTGCCTGCTGCTTTATTGAGCTGTCGGCTTTCGCGCTCCAGCCGGCGTTTCAATATGCGCAATTGACGTGCGGCGGCGGTTTCCTGCTGTGCCGCCCAGCGCGATCCCGCGCGAGTCATCTTGCGCACGCCATCGGCGCCGGCGTGCACACCATTGACGGCGCCTGATTCAAGACCATCGATGCTGTTGAGCAGTTGCTTACCGATGCTTTCGGATCTGGTTGCCATGATTGATCTCCTCGAATGTCTTCTTCAATTTTTATAGGTATTAAATGACGCATCGTGCTGTTCTGCGATGTCATGTCAGTGCGACGTCACGCTCTGCGAATCAAACTCATCACAAAGGTGACGACAGCGAAGAACAGGAACACCATGAACAATATTTTGGCGATGCTGGCCGCGCCGACTGCAATGCCGGTAAAGCCAAACACGGCAGCGATCAGCGCAATGACAAAAAAAACGACGGCATAGTGCAGCATGATTGACTCCTTTTATTGGATAAGTGGAGAAAGCGATCTGGTGAACAGCTTCCGCTCGCTGCCGAGTGGTTACAGTCGGTGTTGCTTCCGATGCAGCGTCAGCGGATTACGACAACGCATAGGTATCAGCATCGGCGCAGCCGACACGTTGTAGGTCGTATACTGCATGGGTTACTGTGAACGAGCGTGTTGGCGACGGGGGAGTGTATGGCTGAGTTTGGGTTCCCGGGCTTTAATCGTCGTTACGTCCTGTTACCGATGTTGAGTGCGATTGCGCTGGTTGCCATTTCATACTTCATCGGCGAGCAGCGTCGTGCCGAGGTCATGCGCACCAGCATTGAAGTGCGCCATATCCAGGAGCGCATGCGCCTGCTCGCGGAAGTGGTGTATGCGGCGGCCGAAGCGGAAAGCTCGCAACGTGGTTACTTGTTGACCATGGAGCCCGGTTATCTCAAACCCTATGAAGATGCCGGTGCACGGTTGCGGCATTTGTTGCCGGAGTTGCTCGACTATTACAAAAGCAATGCGGAAGAGTTGCCGCATGTGCAACGCGCCAAAGCGCTGATCGATCGTAAATTCGGCGAAATGCAATCCAGCATCGATCAAGTGAAATCCACGGGCAGCACCGCTGCCGCGATGCAGATCGTCAGGACCGATGCCGGCTTGCACTTCATGCAGGATGTGCGCGACGAAGTGGAAGGTATCCGCGATCGTGAACGGCAGCGCGTCTACACCGGCATTGCGCAGTGGGAACATCAGCATGAAATCAACCGCTACATTTCCGCCGCAGAGTCGACTTTTCTGGTGGTGTTACTGCTGATCACCGGCGCATTGGTGACGCGCGATATCGAACGCCGCAACGAAGCGGCGCGTCGTCTCGATACGTTGGTGGAAGAACGCACCGGCGAACTCACCGATTTGTCCAAGCATTTGCAGACGGCGATGGAGGTGGAGAAATCACGTCTGGCGCGTGAGCTGCACGATGAGCTGGGTGGTTTGTTGGTAGCGATTAAGATGGATCTGGCGCAGCTTGCGCGCAAGCTGGACGTGAGCGCGCCGGACATTCAGGTGCGTTGGCAGCGTATTCAAGCGGCATTGACCGCCGGGGTGGCGTTGAAGCGGCGCGTCATCGAAGAACTGCGACCGACACTATTGGACAACATGGGTCTCGTGGAGGCGCTGCGCTGGCAAGCCGAAGAAACCTGTGCGAACGCATCGATTGCGCTGGAGGCCAGCTTTCCCGATGAAGAACTGAAGCTGGATAACAACGTAGCGATTGCCGTGTTCAGAGTGGCGCAAGAGTCGTTGACCAACATGGTCAAGCATTCGCGTGCGACCAAGGTCCGCGTTGTGCTGGATGTGTCGCCGGTAGAGCTGGTGCTGACTATCGAAGACAACGGCATCGGCATCAACACTACGCAAGATCGACGCGCTGATGCACATGGTTTGCTCAGCATGAAGTACCGCATGCAATCGATTGGCGGCAGTTTCTACATCGGTGCAGCGAGCACGCAGGGCACGCTGGTATTGGTGCGTTTACCGCTGGAGATCGCCAACGCGATGGCGACGCTGGATTGAATCAGCGCATGTGTCACTGTGCAATGCAGCGATTATTTTCGTGTGCTTATTAACCCGGCCTATAAATACATCTGATGAAACCAAGACGCTTCGACAGGCTCAGCGACCGGAGAAGCGCTTCTCCGGTCGCTGAGCCTGTCGAAGCGTCAGCTATATTTTCGAGAGCCGGGTTAATAACTGTTATGAAGACAGCTTTTCTTTTCTGAGCGCTTCCAGCGTTTCGGGAATGCGCTCGAACTCCTGAGTTTTGTCGAGAAAGAAACGTGCGCCCAGCACTTCGGCTTGGCGGCGATACTGCGGCAAAGCATAGTTGGTGATGACCACTACAGCAGGCCGTCGACTCATGGTGTTGATATGGCGTAACACACCGAAGCCCGTTCCTTCCTTGAGATGCAGGTCGAGCAATATGGCCTGCGGATGTTGCGCATCAATCGCTCTGATCGCGGCTTCTTCGGTGGTAACGGCGCCAATGGACGTTACGCCATTGATATCCGACATCAGCTCCAGAAGTCGATCGGAAAGCAATTGCGAGTCCTCGACCAGCAGTACCTTTAATTCATTGCCCATTGCATATCTGTTATAGATCGTTTCCATCTTATGGCACCGAACTGAATTGGCAGACCGCTAGCGACAGGGTCACCCCGATGCGTGCGCTGTTCGATGTTTGCCGATAAGTGCTTCCCGTGCGCATTGCCATGCCAGAAAAACAACCGCACCGAATATTGGACGATAATCAGTTGATCAAGTTATTGCGCAATGCGTAGGTGGTGATATCTGCATTGCTCTTGAAGCCCATTTTTTCCATCAGTCGCGACCGATAGGTACTGATAGTCTTCACCGACAGGCACAGCTCCGCGCCAATCGCCGATACGGAGCTGCCGGAAGCGAGTTTGCAGAAGATCTGGAATTCGCGCTCCGAGAGGTGTGCATGCGCCGGTTTCTCTGAATCGTTGTCGAGTTCCGTCACCAGCAGCTCTGCCAGGGCGGCGCTGACGTAGCGTTTGCCCGACAACACCGCTTTCACGGCAGCGAGCAGTTCTTCGGGCGCCATCTCTTTATTGAGATAACCGCTGGCGCCAGCGCGAATCATGTTCACTGCGTACTGGCGCTCCGGGAAACCGCTGAGCACCAGCACTTTCAAATCGGGATATGACGCTTGAATCTGGCGCAGGATATCGATGCCGCTGCGGTCCGGCATGTTGATATCGAGGATCAGCAAATCCCACTTGTTTTGACGCAGCATATCGAGCGTTTCGCGGCCAGTGCTCGCTTCGCCGACCTCGAAGGTGGCGCGATCTTCTACCAGCATCTGCTTCAAACCCTTGCGGAGAATAGCGTGATCGTCGGCCAATAATATTTTTGCCATGGGACGTCGGGTGAGGCTGGGGCTCTCGGAATAATTGGAGGTGGAAGCTGAGGTTTGCATATTTGAGTCTCTCCTGCCAAGCGTCGCTGTTATTGCAAAGAGTGCTTTGCATTTGACTTTATGTAGTGTGAGGAAAACCTGCTCTGCTTGCTGTATGTCTTGCGGCAAGGGTGCGTAGTGGTTGCATGGATTTGTCTGTCAGAATTTTCCTACGCAACGCAATTGCTGCAGTATTCATGCTTTTTTCCTGTATTCATTAGGTGCTTTCCCACAGCGACGCGCGTTGTCGACGGACCGTGAAGCTTACCCGAACGGTGCAGGATGACTTACACGAACAACAAGTCTTGCGTAGCGATGAGGTGCTTTTAGAGAAGATCTGATTAATTCCTTAGAAAGTCTGGTTGATAAAGCAATGCCAGAAATCAATGCCGTAGCCAACGGCTCGCTCAGCAGTGCAATAGAAGAACAATGAACACGCCAGTCACACATCGCTGCCTGAATAAGCGCACCACCGGCAGCGCGATCATTCATCTCTTCATCTTAGCCGGCACGTTCGTCTTGCTGGCAGGTTGTGCCTCCTTGCCAGATTCTGCGGAGCAGGGGCAGCGCAAGCCGGCGCCGGTTCTTGGGCAAGCCACCCATTTAAAGCCGCGCGCCGCCGAAAAGGCGATCCAGTCTGCGGCGGGTGCAGACAATGAACACGCACGCGCCGAACTCAATGAGTTGATCGACGCGGTACGCAGAGCCACCGATTCGCCCTTCATGCTGGGCAATCAAGTCACGCCTTTGCTCGATGGTCCGGAGACCTTCGCGCATCTGCGGCGTTGGATTACCGATGCCAAAAGCAGCATTCATGTGGAGACCTATATTTTTGCCGACGATGAACTCGGCAAGGCATTTGCCCAGTCATTGATCGACAAGGCGCGGCAGGGTGTGGAGGTGCGAGTCATTTTCGATGCACTGGGCAGCATGACTTCAGCCGATGCCTTGTTCGATTCGATGCGTGACGCGGGTGTGCAAGTGGAAATGTTCCATCCCTTGTCACCGCTGCATACCTTGCCGTGGCGCTACAACAATCGCGATCACCGCAAACTGCTGATTGTCGATGGTCGCGTCGCGTTCACTGGCGGTCTGAATATCAGCGCGGCGTATGCCTCCGGCTCGACCTCACGGCCGGGCCCCGAGCGCGGCATCACCCAGGGTTGGCGCGATACCCATGCGCAGATCGAAGGTCCGGCGGTGCGCTTGTTTCAATCCATCTTCTTCGAAACATGGGTGAGCCTGGGTGGACAGGTCGATGCCAGCAACGCCAAGTATTTTCCCGAGGCAAGCGCTAAGGGTACTGACATTGTTTCCGCCGTCGCGAGTTCAGGCCTGCGGCAAAAAGACGAAGCCATCTACAGCAGCTATCTCGCAGCAGTGACTCATGCTTCGCAGCGCGTCTGGATCACCCAAGCTTATTTTTCGCCACCGCCACAACTGCGCGATGCATTACTCGCCGCAGTACGCCGCGGTGTGGACGTGCGTGTGCTGGTGCCGGGCTTCACTGATTCCGGTCCCGTGTTTTATGCGGCGCGCGGCGGTTACGCCAAGCTGCTCAAAGGCGGCGTGCGAATTTATGAATTAACCGAAGCGCTGCTGCATGCGAAGACCGCGGTCATCGACGATTCGCTCTCGGTGATCGGCTCGGCGAATTTTGATTACCGCAGTTTTCTGCACAACAATGAAGTGACGGCCGTGGTGGTGAGTGAACATCTGGCGGCGAACATGCAGGACATCTTCAAAAAAGATCTTGGCAACGCGCGCGAAATTACTGCGGCAAGCTGGCGTCGCCGTTCCGCCGGCGAAAAACTGAAAGAGACGTTCAGCCGCCTGTTCAATTACTGGCTTTGATGGTGGTCAGTTGCACGTGTACTTGAACGGGTAGCGGTAGTGCATTGCTGCGCGCCGGAGTGGACGCTATTGTGAGCCGGTTGAAACCACGCTCATTTGTCACTCACAGGATGCTGCAATGACTCTGCCTGCTTACGAAAAATTAGGCGCCTTCTACCTTGGCCGCAAGGTGGACGCGAGTGGCAAGGACACGGACGAATTGGTGATGTACGACTCGCGCGATCTCACCACGCACGCCGTCTGTGTGGGCATGACCGGCAGCGGTAAAACCGGGTTGTGTTTGAGCCTGCTGGAAGAAGCCGCCATCGATGGCGTGCCGGTGATCGCTATCGATCCTAAGGGTGACATCGCCAACCTGGCATTACAGTTTCCACAGTTACGCGGCGAAGATTTTTTGCCGTGGGTGGATGTCGGCGAAGCAAAACGCAAAGGGCAATCGCCTGAAGAGTTTGCTGCCGCCACCGCCGCAAGCTGGAAAAAGGGCTTGAGCGATTGGCAGCAGGACGGCGAGCGCATTGCACGTTTGCAACAAGCTGCCGAAGTGGCCGTATACACGCCTGGCAGCAGTGGGCGACCGTTGTCGGTATTACGTTCGTTTGCTGCTCCCGATGTAGCGTTGCGCAATGACTCCACGGCGTTGAAGGAACGTGTGAGTGGTGCGGCGGGGGGCTTGCTCGGTTTGCTGGGCATCGATGCCGATCCACTCAAAAGTCGCGAACACATTTTATTGTCAACCCTGCTCGATGCTGCGTGGCGTGGTGGCAACGATCTTGATCTTGCAGCGTTGATTGCACAGATTCAAAAGCCGCCCTTCGACAAGGTAGGCGTGTTCGCTCTGGAAACGTTTTATCCCGCCAAAGAGCGTTTGCAACTGGCGATGGCGATCAACAATCTGCTGGCCGCGCCAGGCTTTTCTGCATGGATGCAAGGCGAAGCGCTGGATGTGCAGCGTTTGTTGTTCACCGATGCAGGCAAGCCGCGTATCTGCATCGTTTCCATCGCGCATCTCAACGACGCTGAGCGCATGTTTGTGGTCACGTTGTTGTTGAATGAAGTAGTGGCATGGATGCGCCGGCAGTCGGGCACGTCGTCGCTGCGCGCGCTGCTATACATGGATGAGATCTTCGGCTACTTCCCTCCCAGCGCCATGCCGCCGTCGAAGTTGCCGTTGCTCACCTTGATGAAGCAAGCGCGCGCATTTGGCCTGGGTGTAGTGCTGGCCACACAGAATCCGGTGGATCTGGATTACAAAGGTTTAGCCAATGCCGGCACCTGGTTTATCGGTCGTCTGCAAACCGAGCGCGACAAGGCGCGTGTAGTCGAAGGTTTGCTCAGTAGTGCCGGCGATGGACTGGATAAAGAAAAAATCGAAGCCTTGCTCGCGAGTCTGCAGCAGCGCGCGTTCTTGATGCGCAATGTGCATGAAGAGCAAACCATCTTGCTGCGTACTCGCTGGGCGTTGTCGTACTTGCGTGGACCGATGACCTTGCAGGAAATCGGTCAGCTCAATCAAGCACGCCCGGTTGATAGCAATGCCAAGCCCGTTGCAATCAGTCCAGCTCCTAAACCTGCCAGCAAGCCGTTATTGCCTGCTGGCGTGAATGAATACTTTTTACCCGGCGCAACGCCCGGCGCAACCTATGTGCCGCAACTCATCGGCGTAGCGAAGATTCATTTCATCGATAGCAAGGCTGGCGTGGATGAATGGCAGACACGTTACCTGCTTGCGTCGCTCACTGAAGCAGGTGGACCTGATTGGGACAATGCCAAGGTGCTCGACAACGGCAAGTCGGTACTGCAGAAACAAGGCAGTGATGGCGCTACGTTTGCAGAACTGCCTGCGGCCTGTTTGCGCGCGCAAAGTTATGTCGGTTGGAGCAAGGACCTGGTCAGCGCCATTTATCAAGCGACAACGTTGTCTGCTTATCGCTGCGATGCGCTCAAGTTGAGTTCCAACGCCGCCGAAAGTGAAAGCGAGTTTCGCGCCCGCATCGGTCTGAATTTGCGCGAGCAACGCGATGCCGCAGTGGAACGGTTGCGCAAGCAATACGCACCACGCCTGCAAGCCTTGCAGGATCAACAAGTGCGTGCGCAACAGAAGATGCAGGAACAGCAATCGCAATTGTCGCAGCAGAAACTACAGACTGCATTGACGGTGGGCGCGACGATTCTCGGTGCCTTCTTTGGTCGCAAGATGGCCAGCAGTACCAATATCACTCGCGTTGCGACTGCGGCGCGTTCCGCAGGCCGCATTTCTCGCGAAAGCCAGGACGTCGATCAAGCAAATGATAGTTTGACCACGCTGCAGCAACGTCTCTCTGGTCTGCAAACCGAACTCGAAGCTGAAATTGCCAAGCTGCAAGGCGAGCTTGATCCTGCGGCGGTCAAACTGGACAGCATCGATGTCAAACCGCGCAAGACCGACACAGTGGTCAGTGAGGTGGCGTTGGTATGGCGCGCGGTATAGCGGGTCCACTGCAACCGTTAACAAGGAAGTAAAGGCGTCACATAAGAAGGCAGTGGTTAAGCGAGAATGGCACTAAGTTAAGCCTCGTCATCCCCGCGTAAGCGGGGATCCAGTTGTTTTTGAGTCGCTTCGCGACACAACTTTGACTGGATTCCCGCTTACGCGGGAATGACGGAATTGCAGTTTTATGCGCTTAACTTAGTGCCATTCGTGGTTAAGCCATCGAAGTTGTTCCGCGGCTACCCGTCGTTTTTTCGTGTTTGCACTTGCATCAGCACCGCCTGCGCTTGCTTCAGATGCGGCATATCCAGCATCTTGCCGTCGAGCCCCACCGTGCCGGCGCCGGGGGATCGATCGAAAGCAGCGATCACGCGCTTTGCATGTTCGACCTCTTCAGGGGAGGGCATGAAGCTTTCATTGATGGCAGCGACTTGCGCCGGATGAATCGCTACACGACCGGTGAATCCTTCGGCACGCGCGGCGCGACACGCAGCGCGCAAGCCGGCTTCATCTTTGAAATCAACGAACACAGTGTCGATGGCTTGTACCTTTGCGGCATACGCCGCCATCAAGCACAGCGAGCGCACCAAGCGATACGTGAGCGTCCATTGCCCCGGCGCTTCGAGATTGGTACTGGCGCCGAGCGCTGCGCTTAAATCTTCGGCGCCCCAGGTGAGGCCCAACAATCTTTCGAGTTTTGCACCGGCGTAGTCACCCAGCCGGAAAGGCGAAACAGCGGTTTCGGTAGCGACCGGCAGGACTTTGATAGATCCTTTTGCAAGGCCAGCTTGTATTTCCAGAGCGTCTAAATAGTACGAAAGTGTTGCGACGTCCTCTGGGCCATTCGCCTTCGGCAACATGATGCCATCCGGCGCACACGCGACGATGGCGGCCAGATCCTGCAGTGCGAGATCGGTATCGAGCGGATTGATACGAACCCACAATTGGCTGCGACGGTTGCCGTGCGGACGGGCTTGCACAAAGGCGGACACCAGGCGGCGCGCCTGCGGTTTGTTGGCAGGCGACACGGCATCTTCAAGATCGAGGATGAGCGCGTCGGCACCCGTCCCATCAGCCTTGCTCAGCTTTTTTTCGCTGTCGCCCGGAATAAATAGTAGTGAGCGCAAAGGGGGCATGGATCACTCCTTGGGGCGCTTGCGTTGCAACCCAGAACGTTTGCAAATCGCAACCAACTCTCCTCTTTGGTTGTACGCGCGATGCTGAAAAACGACGATGCCTTGATCGGGGCGCGATTTAGATTCGCGCAGCTCAATCACCTCCGACTCGACATTGATCGTGTCACCATGAAATACCGGCTTTGGAAAGCGCACTTCGTCCCAGCCGAGATTCGCGACCGCAGTGCCGAGCGTGGTGTCGCCAACCGAAATACCCACCATCAAGCCGAGCGTGAACGCGCTGTTCACCAGACGTTGCCCGAACTCCGTTTGGGTGCGGCAGTATTCTTCATCCAAATGCAGCAACGCGGGGTTGTGAGTAAGCGCGCTGAATAGCACGTTGTCCGTCTCGGTCACGGTGCGGCGAATCGGATGTTTGAAGATTTGTCCCACCTTGAGTTCGTCAAACCATACGCCAGGCATTGCTTCTCTTCTCCATCACGATTGTTGCGAGAACAGTTCTTTGCTCACACACAGCGCGCTTCGTCAGGCCTGATCAACCCCGTTGCTCGGAAAGTCTGGTGGCAAATTCCACGAACCATGCAAGGCTGCGCGGATTCGCCATCGAATCCTGTGTGACGACGTTTCTGTAAATTCAAATACCGCGCGTACGCTTGCTGCCGCAACGGTGACACTGCTCGAGCGTGACCAGCTTGCCCAGTTTCACATCGAATTGCGATTGCTTCACCACCTGCCATTTGTGAAAGCCGGAGCTACACAAAGTTTTGCCCTCGGCGCGTTTGGTGATGCGCTCGGCTTTGGCCTTGCGTAGTTGAATGACGTTATTAGGCGGGCCGCTCATGGTGTGGTGCTGTTGGCAATGTTTAGCTTCAGAAAATAAAAAGGCCCGCCCAAATGCTTGGGCGGGCCTTTGTAACACGCTTGGCTAACGCTTAGGCAGTGGCCATCGCCGGCATGCTGTAGCTGCGCAGGGTGGCAGCGAAGTCCTGCAGCGATTTGATGCCGCTGGCTTCGGCTTGCGCAATCCATTCCTTCAAATGCAGCAGCAGATTGTCATTGCTCATGTTGCTGTTCCACAGCAACTGCAGCTTGGTACGGAATTCATGTACGGTGTGCAGCGCTTTGCTTTGTTCCAATGATTTGGCCAAACGCGATTTGGCTTTTTCATCCAGCAGCGAGCTTTCGCGCACCAGCAGATGGCGCACGCCTTCGCCCAGCTTGTGGCCGGCCACCGAAACTTCATGGCGCAGCACCGGCAGCATGACCGTGCGGGTGTAATCGCGGATGACGTGCATGCGGTTGACGATCACGGCGCGTACGGTTTCCAGGTCCACATGCTTGCCGGCCACTTTCACCGGCTTCGGCGCAGTGCGCTGCACCTTGGCCAGGCCGAAGAACTTGAAGAACGAAATCATTGCCCAACCCGGATCGAATTCCCAAGGCTGAATGGAGAACTTGGCTGAGCTGGGAAAGGCATGGTGGTTGTTATGCAGTTCTTCGCCACCGATGAGCAGACCAAATGGCATCACGTTGGTGGCCGCATCCGGGCATTCAAAGTTGCGATAGCCAACGGCGTGGCCCAGACCATTGATGACACCGGCGGCCAGCACCGGGAAGGTGAGCATTTGAACTGCAAAGATGATGATTGACGGCACACCGAACAGAAAGATGTCGATCAGCGCCATGCTGATGATGCCGGCATTGCGGTACTTGGAATACACATTGCGTTCAACCCAGTCATCCGGGCAGCCACGGCCGTACTTTTCCAGGGTTTCTGTCTTGCGACGTTCGACGGCATACAACTCGGCGCCTTCCAACAATACTTTCTTTAAACCATAGATGACCGGGCTGTGCGGGTCTTCGGCGGTTTCGCACTTGGCGTGGTGCTTGCGGTGCACGGCCACCCATTCCTTGGTGAGCATGCTGGAGGTCATCCAGATCCACAGGCGGAAAAAGTGACGAATAGCGGGATGCAGGTCGACGCTGCGGTGGGCTGCATCGCGGTGCAGGTAAACCGTCACACCGAAAATGCTGATCTGCATCATGATTAGACTGGCAAGCACATAACCCCAGAAGCTGAGGTTCAGGTAGCCGTAGAGGAAATCAAGATTCACGCGTTACTCCGGGGTTAAGGGCGCAATGGGGTCGGACTATAGCTAAGGCGTCGGGCGTCACACAAATAAGTTAAGCCACTTAGTACACGGACTGTGACGGTCGGCCGGTCGATCACTGAAGGCCTGACGGCCTATTTGGGGGTCCAACTGGCACAATACCAGCCCCTCGCTTGAACGTTTTTCACCCTCGCCACCCGATGCCGGAATTACCTGAAGTCGAAACCACGCGGCTTGGCATCCTGCCAGTCCTGAAAAATCAACGCATTACCGAAGTCGTGGTGCGCGACGCACGGTTGCGTTGGCCGGTACCACCCGACTTCGCTGAGCGCTTGACTGGCCAGCGCATCCTCCACGTACATCGTCGCGCCAAGTACTTACTGATAGAGCTGGAGCGGGGCACGGTCATCTGGCATCTGGGCATGTCCGGCAGCCTGCGGATTCTAAACAGCGGCACGCAACCGCAATTGCATGACCACATCGATGTGCAGCTCGATTCCGGCCGCCTGCTGCGCTTCAACGATCCGCGTCGTTTTGGCTGCGCGTTGTGGACCGATGATCCCCATGCTCACGAACTCATCACGCACCTTGGGCCCGAGCCGCTCAGCGATGAATTCAACGCCGAGTATCTGGCCGGCAAAGCTAGAAAACGCAGCGTCGCCATCAAGCAATTCATCATGAATGCCGAGATCGTGGTGGGCGTCGGCAACATCTACGCCAGTGAAGCCTTGTTCCGGGCCGGAATCCGACCGCGACGTGCAGCCGGTCGCATCAAACGCGATGAGCTGCAACGCCTGGCAAGCGCAATCAAAACCGTACTGGGTGAAGCCATCAAAGTCGGCGGGACGACCTTGCGCGATTACGTGAATGCCAATGGCGCGCCCGGTTACTTTCGCCAGAAGTTGTTCGTGTACGAACGTGCGGGTGAGCAGTGCCGTAGATGCAAGACGCCGATTGTGCAGATCGTGCAAGGCGCTCGCTCTACTTATTACTGCCCGCAGTGTCAGAAGTGAGTGGTGGTTGAAACCGGCGGGTTTCCTGCAACTTATCGATAGCCATGTCTCACCACCAATCCTTCGCAGCGCTTCGCCATCCCGGCTTTCGCATGTTCTTCATCGGCAATGCCACCACCATGCTGGCCGACAACATGGAGCATGTCATTAGCTACTGGGTGATGAACCAGAAGTTCCACTCTGCAGCGTTGGGCGGCTATGCAGTGATCTCGCACTGGTTGCCGTTTCTGGCGCTGTCCATTCCCATGGGCGCGTTGACCGATCGCTTCGATCCACGCCGACTGATTCAGATCGGCATGCTGATGTTCATGGGCGTGTCGCTGATGTGGGGTGTGTTGTTCGCTACCGACTCTTTGCAGATATGGCATTGCAAGATATTGCTGTTGATTCACGGCGTATCCGGCGTGTTCTGGAACACTTCGTCGCAAGTGTTGTTATACGACATCGTCGGTCGCGAGCGGCTGCACAGCGCGGTGCGTAGTAACGCATCGTCACGTTATCTCGGCACCTTGCTGGGTCCCGCGACAGGCAGCGCCTTGATGCTGGCCGTCGCGCCGGCACACGCGATGTTCATCAACATGCTTATCTATCTGCCGTTATTCCTGTGGCTGAGCAACGCGCCGTATGGCCCGAAGTTCCGCATCAATCCACCGCTTGATCGTGCAATTCGTGGCTTTGCCGATGTGTTCGCCACTTTGCGCACGGTTGCCAGCAATCACGCATTGTTGTCGATGATTCTGTTGTCGGGCTGTGCATCGTTATTTATCGGCACGGCTTATCAAGCGCAGATGCCGGGTTTCGCGCACCTGCTCGGACATGGCGATCCGGGCGTGGCCTATGGCGTGCTGCTCGCTGCGGATGCAGCCGGTGCATTGTTGGCGGGCTTCGTACTGGAGAGCCGCGCCTTGCTGAAGTTGAGCCCGCAGACTGCTTTTACGCTTGCTGCGCTGTGGTGTTTGTCGCTGGCGGGGTTTGCCCTGAGCGGCAGCTATCCGCTCGCCATTGGGTTGTTATTCGCCGCGGGCTTTCTGGAACTGTCGTTCGGTTCCATGTCGCAGGCCTTGGTACAACTCAATGCGCCTGACGAATTTCGCGGCAGAGTCATCGGTGTTTTCGGCATGGCGTCGCTCGGTATGCGCACCTTCAGCGGCGTCACCGTCGGCTTGATCGGCGGTGTCATCGGCATTCGTTATTCATTGTCGCTCAGTGCCGGGTTGTTGTTGATTGCGGTGATCGTGTTGTCATGGTGGGGCAGTCAGCGCGCACTTAAAAAATAATTTGAAAGAAATTTCTTCGCGCTGCGACTATCTGATTGAGGACAAAAAATGGTCACAGCAGATGAGCAACGCGACACTCGATATCGTTTGGCAGCCGCCGAGTTTGGTGGTGCGTTGGTGCGGCTGGCGCGTGCTTACGAGCCTGATGTCGATCGTCGGCGCGATCTATTGCAGGACATTCACCTCGAATTGTGGCGAAGCTTTGCTGCCTATGAAGGGCAGTGCTCGTTACGTACCTGGGTATATCGCGTGGCGCATAACGTGGGAATTTCGCGCCGCATCCGTAAACGTAAGTTGCGATTGGTTAGCCTCGATGCGGCCGATGGCATTCACACCGGTGACAACACGGCTGAGCAAGCCGATGCGGCGCACGACGTGGCGCGGCTATATGTGCTTATCCGCCAGCTTGAGTCGCCCGATGATCAGGTCATGTTGCTGTATCTGGAAGACATGGATGCCGCCGCCATCGGCGAGGTGACAGGACTCTCGCCCAACGCGGTAGCGATGCGCATCCATCGTGTCAAAGCGATTCTGACAGAGCGGTTTCGCGTGCGCAGCGAGTGCCGACCCGGAGTTAGACATGAGTGACATCAAAGACATCTGGAAAAACCAACCCATCGAGGAGGACGTTGTGATGAACATCAAAGATCTGACGGAACATGCGAGAAGTTTTAGCGATCGTTTCGGGCGTCGTAATTTGTTGCTGTATGCATGGTCGGCCGTCAACGTTCTGATTCATATCTGGGCGTTGTCGACGGGGCGACTGCCGGCGTTTCGAGCGCCGATGGTGTTGATGCTCCTGGCGTATATCTTTGTAGCGTGGCAAGTGTGGCTGCGCTTTACGCCGCGCCGCGCACCACTGCAAAACTCGGGGCAGGCCGTGTTGCAATTTCATCGTCAGGAACTGGAACGTCAGCATGGAGCGGTGGCCAAGGCGTGGCTGTGGTACATCCTGCCCTTCTGGCCGCCTTACTTGTGGGAACTGGCGATCTGGTTTCAGCGTATCGACTTCGCCAGGCCCGGCGCAAAAAGCTCGTTGTTCGCACTACAGTTAGCCGTCATCGGCGGCGTGTGCTTCTGGAGCTTCGTATGGATGCTGTTTTCGCGTCACGCCACACGCATGGAGCTGGAACTGGAGCGGATAAGTCGCGTGCGTGCGGAGTAATCAATGGGTCGATGGCTAAGGCCGTGCAGTTATTCATCTGCGCGGCGCAGCATCCTTGCGTCGCTCGCCCATGTACTGTTTTCCCGCAGTCATCAATGCTTCAAATTTGTCGGCATCGCCATCGACAACTGCTTGGCGAATCGATTGTACGGCTTGCAGCAAGGCATCCAGTGGTTCGCGTCCGAATTGATTGAGTTGTTGAATTTCAAAATACAGCTTTGGGCTTTCCTGTGCGACGCGGCGGGCGACTTCGAATTGCGAATCGAAAGTGGTGCTCGATAGTTCCAGCAGGCGAGGTGCGGTTTCGCTGCTGTGCATGAGTGCGGTGAAAAAGGCGATGTTCACGGCGTGCGATAAACCAAGCACGTAGGCGATCAAATGATCGTGCTCGGCCAGCGTCATCACGGTTTGTTCGGCCATGGTGGGTGCGAATAAATCCTGTGCGCGCGCCAATGCATCGCCGGCTTTCAGGTCGGCGAAGATGATGTGACGACCCGACAGCAATTCGGTGTCGGGGCCAAACATGGGATGCAGCGACGTAACGCGCACGCCTGCTTTCGCCAATTCATTCAAGCCCGGTGTTACCGGGGTTTTCAATGAGCCCACATCGAATACCACGCCCGGTGGTTTGCATTGTGCGAGTTCATGCAAGACTTCATTGGCCAAGCCAAGCGGTGTGGCGACGACGATGAAGTCGTGCTGCAGATCCGATTGCCGCCAATCGTTGATTACATTGGACGCGGCGGCGGCATGCGGATCGGCAATGTCGACATTGAAGCCTTGCGAGTCGAGATAGCGCACAAACCACCCGCCCATTTTGCCGGCGCCGCCAATGACCAACGCGCGTTTACCAGTGCCGGCGTTGTGCGATATCAGACTGGCTTGCTCCTGTTGCGTCAGTGAGTAACGAATGAGTTGACTCATGATGTTTTCGGCCACATCGGGCGACACGCCGATCGCTTCCGCATTGGCGCGTGCGCGTTCGAGCACGGTGCGCTCACGACCGAAATCACGCAGCGGGAAGCCGGTGGATTTTTTGACAGCAGTGATATTGCGAATGGTGGCGTGACGCTCAGCGATCAATTCCACCAGGCGTTTGTCGATGCCGTCGAGCTGATGACGCAGATCTTCTAATGACATGGATTTTCTCTCAAGGCGATGGGGCTATGAGCGCACGTTTCGCATAACCTTTCTTTCGTCATTCCCGCGAAAGCGGGAATCCAGATTATTAACGCGTCGCCAGCGACACATTATTACTGGATCCCCGCTTTCGCGGGGATGACGGCATTTAAAGCTCGAATCTGTGGCTGCAAACAGCTGACACAAGTTACCTCCAAGCTATCAATACACCCAACCCACACCCTCGCCACGCGGATCGGATGCAGCCGTCACTTTGCCGCTCAAGTAATCCCACGTGATCACTTCTATGTTGCCGTAACGATTCTTTGTTTCGGTGAGTTGATGGCCGCGTTGCTTGAGTATCGTTTGTTCTTCGCTGCTGAGCGCGCCGCTTTCGAACACCACTTCATCGGGGAGGTATTGATGATGAAAGCGCGGCAACGCGGCGACATGCGTTGCATCATTGCCATCCAACCAATCCAATATGCCCAACAGCACCATGCTGATGATGCGACTGCCGCCGGGCGTGCCGAGAATCAGCAAGCCTTTGTCGGTTTCGACGAACGTGGGGCTCATGCTCGACAACGGACGTTTGCCGGGCGCAATCGCGTTGGCATCTGAACCCACCAACTGAAAGGCGTTGGCGCTGCCGGCTTTGATGGAGAAATCATCCATCTCGTTATTCAAGAAGAAGCCGGTGTCATCGACCATCAATCCCGAACCGAAACTCAAGTTCACTGTGATCGTGGCAGCCACGCGATTGCCTTCGGCATCGAGCACCGAGAAGTGCGTGGTTTGTGGGCCACCGCGACTGCTATCGTTAAAGGTAGGTAAAGCCGATGAGACGGTGGCCTTGTCGAGACGAATCGAGCTGCGCTGGCCCGCCGCGTACAGCGGACTGGTGAGCAGATTGGTCGGCACGTTGATGAAATCGGTATCGCCCAGATATTCGGCACGATCGCGATACACGCGACGCAGCGCTTCAATCACCAGATGCTTGCGAGTCGCGCTGTCGAGTTTGCCGAAGTCGTAACCAGCAAGAATGTTCAATGCATCGACGAGCGCGATGCCGCCGGCAGAAGGTGGCGATGCAGAAATAATCTTAGCGCCAAGGTAATTGCCCTTGATAGGTGTGCGTTCGATGACGCGATAGTTGGCAAGATCGGCTTCGCTCCAGGTGCCGCCCAGCTTGCGCACACCGCTTACCAGCTTCTTGGCGAACTTGCCTTGATAAAAACCCGTCGCTCCTTGTTGTGAGATCAACGTTAACGTTGCTGCGAGCTGCGGTTGTTTGATGAGCGTGCCCAACTCAGGCGCTGCGCCGTTACGCAAAAAATTTGTGCGCGCATCTTTTGACGAAGTGAATTTCTTGCTGGCGAACTGCAGGCCGCCCAGCATGCGTTGATATGCAGGAAAGCCATCGCGTGCGAGCTTGATGGCCGGCTGCAAGCTCACGCTCAATGGCAACCGTCCATAGTGCGCAGCCAGATGCGCCATGCTGGCTACTTCACCGGGAATGCCGGCAGCGCGAGCCGTGTTTTGCGATGCGCCGTCGATGACGTTGCCGTTGGCATCCAGAAACATGTCACGCGTTGCAGCGGCAGGTGCGGTCTCGCGTGCATCGATCATGGTGTCTAAGCCATCGGCAGCGCGATGTATCAGATACAAACCGCCACCGCCCAGGCCGGAGCTTTGCGGTTCAACCACCGCGAGTGCGGCGGTCACGGCAATCGCGGCATCGAAGGCATTACCGCCTTGCTTGAGAATATCGAGGCCTGCTTGAGTGGCTAACGGATGGGCGCTGGCGATCGCAGATTTTCCCGGTGCGAGTTCCGCCGCGTGAACGCCGCTGATAATCAGCAGCGTCACCAACAACCATGCGCGCCGACCCAACTGCAAGCCTGAACCCAACATCACTTGACAGCTTTGAGTTCAGCCCAACGCGTTTTCAGCGCGGCAGCGACGGTGGGATGCACAAACTCGTTGACGTTGCCGTTGAAGCTGGCGATTTCGCGAATCAAGGTCGATGAAATAAAGTTGTATTGCTCGGTCGGCGTGAGGAACACGTAATCGACCTTGCTGCTCAAGTGTCGGCTCATGGTGGCTAGCTGAAATTCAAACTCGAAGTCAGCCACTGCGCGCAGACCGCGCACCACCACTGCGGTGCCCAACTGCACAGCGAAGTCGACCGTCAATCCGGTGTAGCCCGTGACGCTGACATTGGGAATATCCGCCAGCACCTCACGCGCCATCGCCACGCGTTGTTCCAGCGAGAACAACGGCGCCTTGCCGGGATTGGCGGCGATGGCCACCGTCACCGAGCTGAAGATCGCAGCCGCGCGGCGCACCAGGTCGTAGTGACCATTGGTGATGGGATCGAAGGTGCCGGGATACAGCGCTTTGGTGCTCATCGTGTGCTTATGCTCATGTTGGGTTCGGCAATTGCCGGGCGAGATGATAGCCCACCTGTCCGGCTTGTTTGCTGCGATGAAGTTGCCAGTGTGCCGGCCAGTGCGCCCAGCTCGATGGCGTGCCCAGTGCAGCGGGACATTCGAGATAAATCCACGCCTCGGCGCTCAAGTGCCCCGGCTGGGCCAGTTGCATGAACAACTCTTTCAGTAACGAACTGGTTGCAGCGGCGGCAAATGGTGGATCAAGAAATACCAAGTCGAACGGCTGCTGCGTGCGTTGTAGAAAGCTCAGCGCATCGCCGCAGAACACTTCACCGTCGTGGCATTGCAGCCGCGCCAGCGTGTCGCGCAAGTAGCGCGCAATCTGTGTTGATTGATCGACAAACATTGTCGACTGCGCACCGCGCGACAAGGCCTCTAAGCCTAGTGCGCCACTGCCTGCGAATAAATCCAAACACCGTGCGTTCACCACTGCAGGTTGCAGCCAGTTGAACAATGTCTCACGCACGCGATCCGGTGTAGGACGAATGGCTGCGACATCGGGAAACTGCAAGCGCGTACCGCGCCAGCGTCCGCCGATGATGCGTACCTGTTGCGCGCCTGAGGTCGCGGATGGTGTTGCCTTGGATTTAGCCGTGCGGGAAGTCATTGGCCGCAATGATACGCGGCATGCCTGCTAGAATTCGCCGCCTCATAAAGCTTGTTAATGACCGCAGCGCCACAGGTCCTTGCACATACATGTTTGGTTTCAAGAAGTCCTCCACCACGCCAGATAATTCCCAGGCGCAGACCGGCAGCGAACAAGCCAAGCTTGGCTTCTTCGCACGGTTGCGGGAGAAACTGAATCGTGGCCCATCATGGCTGACCACCGATCTGCTCACGCTGCTGCCCGGTGGCAAGATCGACGATGCGGTGCTGGATGAACTGGAGATGCGCTTGATCGGCGCCGATGTGGGCGTGGAAACCACTGAGCGCATTCTCAAAGGTCTGCGCAAGAAAGTCGCGCGCAGCGAGTTGGCTGACCTTGAAGCGTTGCTCGGCGCGCTACGTACCGAACTGATCGATATCTTGAAGCCCGTGCAGCAACCGCTGCATATCGACGCGACCAAACAGCCATTCGTAATCCTGGTGATCGGCGTGAACGGCGCGGGCAAAACCACCACCATCGGCAAGCTGGCGCGACGCATGCTGGATGAGCAACGCAAAGTCGTGCTGGCAGCCGGCGATACCTTTCGCGCCGCCGCCGTAGAGCAGTTGCAAGTGTGGGGCGAGCGCAATGGTGTGCCGGTGATCGCGCAGGCTGCCGGTGCTGATCCGGCTGCCGTCGTGTTTGATGCGTATCAGTCGGCGCAGGCGCGTGGTGCGCAGGTAATGATCGCCGACACCGCCGGTCGTTTGCATACCCAGACCAACCTCATGGACGAACTGAAAAAGGTGAAACGCGTGCTGGCGCGCAACGATGCCAGTGCGCCGCATGAATTGTTGCTGGTGCTGGATGGCAGTCAGGGGCAGAACGCGCTCCAGCAAGCCAAGTTGTTTCATCAAGCGGTGGGCGTGACGGGTGTGGTGATCACCAAACTCGATGGCACGGCAAAAGGCGGCATCGTGTTTTCATTGGCCGATCAACTAAAGCTGCCGATTCGTTTTATCGGCATTGGTGAGGGCGTTGAGGACTTCGATGTGTTCAATGCCGAGAACTATGTCGATGCCTTGCTGAAACCCAGCGGTATTGCGTGAGGAATCCATCAGCATGAATGCAACTGCTGTCGCTCAGCCCATGATTCGTTTTCAAAGCGTAGCCAAACGTTATCCGAATGGTCGCGAAGCGCTCAGTAATCTCACTCTCGATGTCGCTGCAGGCGAAATGGTGTTTTTGACCGGGCATTCCGGCGCCGGCAAATCGACGCTGCTTAAGTTATTGGCATTGATCGAGCGACCGACCCGCGGCAGTTTGATCGTGAATGGCCAGAATCTGGCCACCATCACGCGCCGCAAAATTCCCGCCTATCGCCGCCAGCTCGGCATGGTCTTCCAGGACCACAAGTTGCTAGCGGATCGCTCCATCTTTGACAATGTGTCGTTGCCGCTGGTGGTAGCGAACACGCCGCCGCGCGACATCGGCAAGCGTGTGCGTGCGGCGCTCGATCAAGTGGGATTGTTGAAGTACGAGCAAGCCAAGCCGATCGAACTATCGACCGGCGAACAGCAGCGCGTGGGTTTGGCGCGTGCGGTGGTCACCAAGCCGCCGCTACTCATTGCCGACGAACCGACCGGCAATCTTGATCCTGATCTATCGTTGGAAGTGATGAATATCTTCAAGCGCTTTCAGGAAGTCGGCGTGACGGTGCTCATCGCCAGTCACAACGTGCAGTTGATCGAACAATTCAATGCGCGACGCCTTCATCTGGAAGGCGGGCGATTGCTCGAGCAAAGCACGGACGGTGCATCGTCGCTGTTCGATCCGACGCGACTGCTCGATCAAGCTGGTGTCAAGCAAGACAGCGCGTCCTGAAAATAACGAACAAAGAAACAAGACATGAACGCCTGGTTGGCAAGACATCTACAAACCTTAGTCGGCAGCTTGGGACGGCTTTCTCAACAGCCGATTGCAACTGCGCTCACGGTGCTGGTAATGGGCATTGCCCTGGCGTTACCTGCGTGCCTGGACGTGCTGGTGCGTAATGCGCAGGCAGCGGGCGGCTCCTGGGATCGTGCGCTGGATGTGTCGGTGTATCTGAAGCAATCCGTTGACGCTGATAGCGCGGCACGACTCGCCGACAAACTGCGTCAGCGTAGCGATGTCAAAGCCGTGCAACTCATCAAGGCCGACGAGGCGTTGCAAGAATTTCGCGAGCATTCCGGCTTCGGCGAAGCGCTGGCAGCGCTGAGCAATAACCCCCTGCCGCATACCTTGGTGGTGACGCCCGCGGAAAATGGCGCGTCACCTACTGCGCTTGCCACCTTGCGCGATGAACTAGGCAAACTCAGCGAAGTGGAGGTGGTGCAGCTCGACACCGATTGGGTGCAGCGTTATCTGGCCATGCTCGACACCGTGCGGCGTCTGGTGACGATGGTGGCGGTGCTGCTGGCCGTGGGCGTGGTGGTCATCGTCGGCAACACGATTCGTCTCGATATTCAAAACCGTCGCGATGAAATCGAGGTCACCAAGCTGGTCGGCGGCAGCGACGCCTTCGTGCGCCGGCCTTTCCTGTACTGCGGCGTGTGGTACGGATTGGGCGGCGGACTCTTGGCTTGGCTGGTGGTGACGGTGGCGGTGGCATTGTTGGCCGGTCCAGTGCAGCGTATTGCTGGGCTATATGGCAGTACTTTTAACCTCAGCGGATTGGGTTTCGTCGGCGGCATCGAGCTGCTCGCGCTCGGCGTGGTGTTGGGCTGGTTGGGCTCCTTTGCGGCGGCGACCCGGCATCTGCGCGCCGTAGAGCCGCGCTGAGCGGCAATTTTCTTCTCGCATGATCGTCATAGGCTGTATCACGTATTCCGGCCGCCAAGTCGTCGATGTCAGCGCCCAAATCGGGCGATTGACCGACATGACAGGCTCTAAGGAAATTCCATAATTTCCCTTTGCTCCGGCGGAACTGTCGTTGAGACTTAGCACTCCAAGCGCAAGAGTGCTAAATTGGCATTCAATTCTGAATCGATGAAGTGAGGTTCGACATGAATACCGCACTGGTCCGACCGTCCAATGATCTCGTCCTGGCTGGCCCGATTGGCAGCCTGGATGCTTACCTTGAGCGTGTCTCGCATATTCCGGTGCTCAGCCGCGAGCAGGAAACCGAGCTGGCGCAGCGTTTTCACTTGGGCCAGGACTTAGCAGCCGCCCGCCAGTTGGTGTTGTCGCACCTGCGTTTCGTGGTGCA
>Ga0105250_10000297_pt1 | contig 39195 bp, 32 predicted proteins | sample KBSS54metaG_FD_80425 | JGI IMG/M metagenome (GOLD analysis project Ga0105250, IMG submission 80425) | Switchgrass rhizosphere microbial communities from Kellogg Biological Station, Michigan, USA - KBS S5-4 metaG | ecosystem: Host-associated > Plants > Roots > Rhizosphere > Soil | place...
TGATCGCCTTGCCGGTCACCGCCACAGCGGCACCGTTGGCCAGGTCGCCGATCAGATCGTTGGTGGCAGCGACACCGATCGGCAGGTTCGGTCGATAGGCGATCTCGCCGAATACTGAAGCCTCGCCCAAAGTGGTGTTGAAGCTGAACCCGTACATGCGAATGTCTTCGGCATAACGCCGATGCGCCTGAATGTTGCCCATCACATCGGCCGTCGCCAGACCGTTGGCCAGCGCCCCGGCCTGACTGCCAGCGACGCTGGAGAGCATGTTGGTCAGGGCATTCATGTCGATGCCTTTGTAGCCACCGAGGTCAGCGGCGATGGTCGGCTCCTTGGCGTGGTAGTTGACCAGATACAGGCCGAACTCGGTGCTGTTGAGCTCCTCGGCGATGTAGCGGAAGGCGAAGCCGAACTGACCATCGTTGCGCGCGTTGTAGTCCTTGCCGATCGACGCCACTTTCAGCGTATTGCCGTAGGCCGGGGTCACACCGTTGGCGTACAGGCCGGTGCTTTTCAGCGCCGGGCCGAGCAATGGGTTGTTGCCCAGTGCGCTGTACAGCCCAATGACGTTGCCGAACCCCGGCACCGGGGTATCGAGCGCGGTGCCGCTGAAGTTGTTGTAACCGGTGTTGCCGCCATCGGCAAACAGGTCGGCCTGCGAGTAGAAAGTGCCGACCGGGTCGATGCGGGTTTCCTTCCAGTTGGTCTGGTAGAAGCTCTCCAGGGTCAACGAATCGCTGAAGCCAATGTTGAAGCTCACGGCCTCCACCGGCATCAACACTTCCTTGACCTCGGCTCCCGGCAAACGGTATTTCGCCGCGTCGACCGGGTTGGTGGTGTTGATCCCGCCGCGATAGAAAATCCCCTCGCCCCAGTTGAACACCTGACGACCGACCCGCGCAGTGACCGGCATCTGCGCCACGTCCCAGTTACCGTAGACATAAGCGTCCAGCATTTCGATCCGGCTGCCGGCGATGTCGCGGGTCTGGCTGGTGAAGCGGTCGTCCTGCGGGTAACTCTGGCTCGGCTGCGACGGGTTGTTGTTGCGGTAGTAATCGTTGCGTTTGTCCATCAACTGGGTGTCGTAGAACGCCGTGCCGCGCAGGAACATCCCGTAGTTCTGGTAGTTGGCCTCAAGCTCCGAAGTGATCTTGTACACCTCGGAAACCAGCCCGGTGTCGAAGTTGCGATTGCCGTCGTTGGTGTTGACGTCATCGTTGTTCTTGTCGCGGCCCTGCACCCGCCACAAACGGCCATAGGACAGGGTCGTGTCGATCGAGCCGGTGACCTGATTGTCCAGCACGCTGAACTCGGCAGCCTGCAGCGCATCCACCGCACAGAGTTGCAGCAGCCCTGCCAGGCCGACACCGGGCAGGGCCACGCCGGTGAGGCGCAATCGAGTGTTGATCATGGGTTCCTCCTTCCTTGTTCTTATTGTTTTTTGCGTGGCCGCGACGGCTACGGTGCCAGTCCAGCGCGGACATAAATCCGGCTGTGCGCGCCGAAATGCCCGAGCAGTTTGAACAGCTGCTGATTGAGTGCCGGATGCTGGAATGTCTCGCGCTGCAACTGATTGCCGCTGCTGAAATCGCTGGTCACCGGAGTCGTCTCCAGCCACTGGCCGATGGTTTCATCGAACGCCGCCGAGTCCTCGACCGACTCGGCGCTGACCACGTCGCGCAAGTAGTCCACCGAGTACGGCGGATACTGTTTGTCCTGCGCCACATCGGCGTAGGCCGCGAGCATCGGATGCGCCTGACCGGCGCGCAGCACGCGACGCAGCCAGGTCGATTGATACTTCTCGATTTCCATGTGGCGGGTGGCGACGCGCTCGATCGAGGCTTTTTTATCATCGGCAAAACCGCCAGCGCCTTGCCTTCCAGCAACAACAGACTCGGCAGTTCGACCCCGGGCAGTGGCTTGGCGTGATACGGCTGGGTCAGGTCCTGCACGTGGTGCACGCCCCAACCGAGGAACCGATAGCCCCAGTAGGGATGGCCAGAGGCAAATGCCAGTCGCGCCAGGCCCAGGTACTGATAGGCGCGCCAGTCCGGCCAACTGCGCTGAAGAAATCCGGCAGCGGCATACACCACCGCGCTTTCATGGAAGAAGCCCATGTGGAACGGCGCCTGCGAGCTGTACTGAAAACGCGCATCGCCGAACGGCTGCGGGCCGAAGCCATACAGCGCGCCGACCTCGCCGGGGTTGTCGCTGAACAGGTTGATGTCGTGACCGTAATCCGGCTCGTCGGCGGCGCTCGCCAATACCGCCAGCGCCGCGACTTTCTCGCCGTCCGCCACGCGAATGAAACGCTGACGATTCCATGGCGAAAGCGTCTGTTCGACCATCACCTGATCGGCACTGAGATGTTCGCGTTCGGGCAGGTCTTGGCCCGGCAGCGGCTGAATGACCATCGCCAGATGAATGCGCGGATTGAGCCGCAACGCAGTAAGAAAATCATGGCGCAGATTGTCACTCGGTACGGCGGGCAGCTTCAGATGGTCGGGGCGCGGCGGGTACTGGGTGAAGTGTTCACGGGCGAAGTTTTCCTGTTGCTCCAGCAATGCGACCACGGCCGGATATTGCTCGGCGAGAAAACGCTCCAGCGGCTCGACTTCGACCGGCGGCGCATCGCGCAGCGCCGGCAGTTCCTGCAACGCCAGATAGCTGCCCACCGTGTGGTTCGACCAGCCCCACGCCGTCGGGGCCGTTGCACAAAGCAGCAACAGGAGAAAGGTCAGCTTCATTGCTTTTAATTCTTATTGGAGGTGCCGTGGGGGTTGAGCCTAACAACCGCCCCCGGCGCTGACACTGTCCGATCTCACCAGAAAAAGTCTCCGATAGCGCCATGTGCACAATAGCGAGAACATCACTGTTCCCTGTGGGAGCGGGCTTGCTCGCGAAGGCGGTCTACCTGTCGCCTCATGTGCAAGCTGATACACCGCCTTCGCGAGCAAGCCCGCTCCCACAGGAGATCACCACCGTACTTTTAAGCGGGGTAACCGGTGATTTTGCGAATGCTCTGGTACAGCGGCTTGAGCTGGCGATACATGCGCAGGTACACCTCGTTGTACAAACGCTCATAGACCTGCTGCGCCTCGGGCTGCGGGGTGAATACCGTTCCGACGCGGGTCATCGCAGCGATCGCCGTGGGGAAATCCGCATACAAGCCCAACCCCACCGCACAACAGATCGCCGCGCCCAGCCCGGACGCTTCGTACACATGCGGACGCTCAGCCGGCAGGCCGAAAATATTCGCCGTCAGCTGCATCGCCGCATCACTCTGCGAACCGCCACCGGCCACCCGCAGACGCTTGACCGACACCTTCGAACGCCTCTCGATGTTCTCCAGCCCCTGGCGCAACGCATACGCCAGTCCTTCCAGAATCGCCCGGTAAATGTGCGCGCGGGTGTGCACGTCGCCGAAGCCGATCATCGCGCCTTTGGCTTCCACACCCGGCTCACGAATCCCCGGCGACCAGTACGGTTGCAGCATCAGCCCCATCGACCCCGGCGGCACCGCGTTGACCAGCGCATCGAACAGTTGCTCGGGCTCGATGCCCTGCTCTTTGGCCTGCTGCATCTCACGCAGACCGAACTCGTTCTTGAACCAGCTGACCATCCAGTAACCGCGATAAATCATCACCTCGCAGTTGTACTGATCCGGCACCGCCGAGGGGTACGGCGGGATCAGCGGGACGATTTCCAGATAGCGCGAACGGGTGCTGGTGATCGTCGCGGTAGTGCCGTAGGACAGGCACACCGTGCTCGTCTCGACCACGCCGGAGCCGACCACTTCGCAGGCCTTGTCGGCGCCCGCGGCAATCAGCGGCAGACCCTCGGGAATCCCCGTGTGACGGCTAGCTTCGGCGCTGATGTAGCCGAGGGTTTCGCCGGGTTTGTGCAAGGTCGGCAATTGCTCGGGACGCACCGCCAGCGCCTGCCATTTCCAGTCACTGGGCGCGGCCCATTTCAACCGTTTGAAGTCGAACGGCAGATAGCCGACGCAGCAACCCACCGAGTCGATAAAGCGCCCGCACAGACGATGAGTGAGAAAGCCCGAGAGCAGCAGAAACTTGTCGGTCGCCGCCCAGACTTCAGGCTGGTGTCTGGCGATCCAGTTGGCCTCGGCCTGAGCGCGAAAGTAATCCACCGTCGCCTGCGCGCCGACCAGTTTGAACAGCCAGCCCCACGGCCCTTTGATCCCGCCCTCCACTTCGCTCTGACGCTGATCGAGCCACAGAATGGCCGGGCGCAGCGGCTTGCCCTGAGCATCGACGTTGATCACCGTGCCGCGCTGAGTGGTCAGCGACACCCCGGCAATCTGCGAGCGATCAATCCCGGTTTGCGCCCACACCTGCTGACAGGCTTCGCCGAGTTTTGCCCAATAATATTCCGGGTCCTGTTCGGCCCAGCCCGGTTGCGTCGAGTAGTACGCCTGCAACTCGACCTTGCCTTTACCGAGCAGATTGCCCTGCAAATCGAAGAGCAATGCGCGCACGCTCTGGGTGCCGTTGTCGATCGCCAGCAGGTAGCGCTTGTTCGAGTGGTTATCCATGGCGCTCTCTTCAAGGGGCCTCAAGGCGTGGCATCCGGCAGGCCGTGGTGACGTTGCCACAACGCCCGGTAACGCTGCAGCTCTTGTTGCCAGTGTGCATCGTCCCAGCCCAGGCGTGGCTGGCAGAGTTGGCGGATGGCGGCGAAATTCGCTTCGCCACCGCGCACCAGCAACAGGCCCAGTCGGGTGCGGCGCAGCAACAGATCATCGAGGTGCAGAACCATTTCCGCCTCACAGGCGAAGGCCAGTTCTGCCCACAAGGTGTCGGTGTTGCCGACCGTTTCGCGGCCCAACTCGGCGATCAGCTGCGCCAGTCGCGGCAGGTCGCGACCGTGGCGTCCGGCCAGCCGTCGCCACTGTTGCGGGCTGAGTCCGGGAATCGTCAGCGGCGGCACCGGTGCGAACACTGGCGCGGCATCATCTTCGAAAGAGCGACCGAGCATATCGGCACAAGCCTTGAGCACTTCGATGGCTTGCGGGCGAAACGTTGTCAGTTTGCCGCCAGCTAACGTGACGCAACCCGGCTCCTGCCACAGCACATGTTCACGGGTTTCATTCGACGGTTTGCCTTGCTGTGCACCCGCCGCGCTGCCCACCACCGGACGTACGCCGGACCAGGTCGACAGCACATCGCTCGCCGTCACTTCGGCCCCCGGAAATTGTTGCGTGCAGGCCGCCAGCAGATAGTCGAGTTCTTCGGTGCTGATGCTCGCGCTTTGATCCAGATCCTCACGATGATCGAGATCCGTAGTGCCAACCACCGTCGCCCCTTCCCACGGAAAAACGAACACTGGCCGACGGTCGCGCGCATGCAGAAAAGTGAAGGCCTGCGCCACCGGCAAACGCCAGCCCGGCAACAGCAGATGGCTGCCGCGCAATGGCCGCAACTGTCGTGGTGCCTCGGGCAAACGCAGGCGCTCAGCCCACGCTCCGGTCGCCACCGCCAACACGCCGCAACGCAATTGCAGCGATCCACCCGCTTCGCAGTCCTCGATCTGCACCCCACACACCCGACCGTTTTCGCGCAGCAAATGTTCGACGCGCACCCCGTTGAGCACTACCGCGCCATCGGCTCGCGCTTCGCTTAACACGCGCATCACCAGCCGTGCGTCATCGCTCAGCGCATCGACAAAACAGGTGCCGCCGAGCAGGTGATTTTCCTTCACCCCCGGCGCGAGAAAACGCAGTTGTTGCGCGTCATGAAAACGATGGCTGCGGCGTCCGGCCAAGGCGTCGTAAACCGACAACAAGCCACCGAGCACACGCGGCCCGGGAAAGCCGCCGCGATAGTGCGGCATCATGAAACTCATCGGTTCCACCAGCCCCGGCGCTTCGTCGAGCAGGCGCTGACGCTCGCGCACCGAATCGCGGGGCAGGCGCCACTGGCCCTTGGCGATGTAACGCAAACCGCCGTGGACCATTTTCGACGATCGGCTGGAGGTGCCCCAGGCGAAATCCCGTTGCTCCAGCAGCAGGCAACGCCAGCCACGCCGTGCCGCTTCGCGCAGAATTCCGGCACCGCTGATGCCGCCGCCGATGACGATCAGATCCCAGGTTTCGTCGGCCAATGTCGGCAAAATTTGCTGGCGCCACGCAGCGTTCCAGTCCGGGTGCATGATCGTCACTCCTGCATCAGCGTGCCGGGGTTGAGGCGCCCGGCCGGATCGAAGTGCCTGCTCAGCGCCTGCAAGGTATCCATCGCCAGCGCGCCTTTTTCGCGCGGCAGGTACGGCGCGTGATCCTTGCCGACCCCGTGCTGGTGGCTGATGGTGCCGTGGTTGTCGACGATGGTCTGGCTGGCCGCGTGCTTGAGCGCCTGCCAGCGCGCCAGCGTCGCCGCATAATCCGCCGCCGGGCGAAACACGTAGGTGGTGTAGATGCTCGAACCTTCGCCGTAGACGTGGGACAGATGGCTGAACACGTGCACCCGCTCGCCCTGCGCTGCCAAGGCATCACGCAAGCTGTTTTCGATCAGGTTGAGCAGGTGGTCGACGTTGCTCCAGTCGGTGGCGGTTTCCAGAGTGTCGACCACGTAACCGGCGTTCCACAGGTTCTCGCGCAGGTAGGGAAAACGAAAGCGATTCTGCGCCCACTTCTTGCCAAGCAACGTACCGGTGAACACACCGCCGAAGGCTTTCAGATGCTGCCGCGCCTGGCTCAGCGACAGCGCGTTTTGCCGACGATTGCCAGTCACGCCGAAGGTCAGCAGGCACTTGCCTTCACTGGCACCGCGCAGGCTCAGGTACTTTTCCAGCCAGGCGATTTGCTGCGGATGCCCGGCCAGCGCCAGTTGGGTTTCGGTCTCCACCGCGTTCGACAGGCGCAGCATCGACAACGGCACTCGCGCCTGCGCCAATTGGCGGATCGCTTGCAGCGCTTTGCTCCAACTGGGCAAAAACACCCCGTAAAAACGCTCATCGGCGGGCAGCGGACTGACCCGCACTTTGACTTCGGAAATGATCCCGAAACGGCCTTCGCATCCGAGCACCACTTCGCGCAGATCAGGCCCCGCCGCCGAGGCTGGGAAGGTCGGAATTTCCAACGGCCCGGCAAAGGTTTCCAGGGTGCCGCCGGCGAACACTTGCTCGATGCGCCCGTAGCGCAACGACTGCTGACCACTGGAGCGACTGGCCACCCAACCGCCCAGCGTCGACAACTCCCACGACTGCGGGAAATGCCCTAGCGTGTAGCCGCGAGCGCGCAGCTGACTTTCCACTTGCGGGCCACTGGCACCGGGGCCGAACGTCGCCAGTTGGCTCTGCTCGTCGAGGTCGATCAGGCGATTCATCCGCGCCAGCGACACGGTCACCACCGGTCGCGTCGAATCCGGCGGGTTGATGTGCCCCGCCACCGAGGTGCCACCGCCATAAGGAATCAGGCACAGGTCCTGCTCATGGGCGAGCGCCAGCAATTGGCGGATCTGCTCCGCAGTTTCGGGAAACGCCACCGCATCCGGATAGTTGCCCAGCGCGCCTTCGCGCAACGCCAGCCAGTCCGGCAGGCTCTGGCCTCGGGCGTGCAGCAGACGGTCGTGGGGGTCGACGCTGTACAAGGCGTGCGCCGCCAGCCGCGAAAGCGGCACCCGTGCCAATGCCGACTCCAGCGTGGCATCGGGCAACACGTGCCCGGCCCCCAGTCGTTCATGGAGAAAACTCACGCCCTGAGCCGGCAGCTCGACCACCGTTGTTGCCTCTCCCCAGCCGTTCCAGCGTCGCATGCGTGTGTCCTTCTTATGCAGTCTGATCAGTGATGTGGCAGGCCTCCATACTAGTCAGCGGCCGCAAAGTGTCACGGTCGCATCCGGCCAGTTCGAGTAGCCAATTGAGTCAAACGTCGCGCAAGTGCCAGCCATTTACTTTAGTCGGGGTTTCAAATTACCTTTCAGGCATTCATTCGCTCACGCAGGCCTTGATCAAGGGATTCGGATCATGCAATCGCTCGGCTTCACCTCGGTTCCGCCGCTGCTCAAATACGTGCGCCATGCCGAGCAGCTGGGCATGGCCATCGAGCCGGCGCTGGCGGCAGCCGGATTGCAGGCGCAGCAACTGAGCGACAACAGCCTGCGCCTGCCGGGCGAAACCCATGAGCGCCTGCTCGATTATTTCTGCGAGCACTCGGGCGATCCGCTGTTTGGTCTCAACGCGCCCAATTTCGTCCTGCCCAACTCCTGGAGCGTGCTCGGTTACATCACCATGAACTGCGCGACCCTGGGCGATGCCATGAGCCGGATCATGCCGTTCGAAAAACTGGTGCGCGACATGGGCGTCAGCCGCGCCGAGGTGCAGGACGGCCACGTGCATCTGATCTGGACTTGCCGCTACGAGCGTCCGCGAATCCGCCGGCATCTGGTGGAAAACGTTCTTGGCTCTTGGCTGCAATATGCACGCTGGATTGCCGACACACAGATGTCACCCGCCGCCGTGTGGCTGGAACATCCATGCCCGACGGACGCCAGTCAGGCGCAATACGAAGCGTTTTTCGATTGCCCGGTGCTGTTCGAGCAGGCGTATTCGGCGCTGATCGTGCCGCTGGCGTATCTGCAATTACCGCTGCGCCAGGCCGATGCGCAGTTGCTGCGTACGCTGGAAGAACACGCGATGGGTTTGATGGTGACGCTGGAGGATGCGTCGCTGGAACAGCGGGTCAAAAGCATCCTGCGTCAACTGCTCAAGGAAGGCTTGCCGCGCAAGGAACAGGTGGCCGAGCAGCTCGCGGTGTCGGTGCGCACATTGCAGCGCCAGTTGCATCAGGCGGGGACGTCGTATCAGCAGATACTGGATGATTTGCGTCAGGAGCTGGCCGAGCATTATTTGCTCAACAGCACGTTGCCGATTCAGGACATTGCGCAGTATCTGGGGTTTACCGAGCCGCGGTCGTTTCATCGCACGTTCAAGAGCCGGCGCGGGATGCCGCCCGGGGAGTTTCGGCAGATGCATCGCGGGTGATTATTCTGGCCTCATCGCTGGCAAGCCAGCTCCCACAGTGACCGGGTCGTACACAAAATCTGCGGCTCGCACATAACCCTGTGGGAGCTGGCTTGCCAGCGATGGCGCCAGTGGCCACACCAAAAACCCGACAGACAATTCCTCAATTTCAGCAACCCAATAAACCCACTGCAACCCCCGTGTTTAAAGACACTCAGTGTTACGCCCTACTGCCTACAAATCCTTGCGCCGCTGCCTACGGCTAAGCCAGAATCCGCCGGCTTGTGCGCCTTGGAGGCCGTCGGTAACTTGAGTCCGTCACTGATTTCCAGTGATCGGGTTTAGTAGCCCGAGGTAATTCGGTTGGTCGTACATTCATCACAGGTGCTGCATACCTGAGCTTGATGGTGGCTGTACGTAGGGCGCTTCGGCGCGCCGGCTTAAGCTGAGTTCCCCGGTCTACTAACCTGCGTACAGCTGCCACCCTTTCGTTTAGTAGCAAAAGGGTTGGCGCTCAATGACGGGAACACAGCCTATGTTCAAAGTTACGCCAAACCCACCGGACACCGGTCCGGCCTCCCCCTACGAATCCCCCGAATCAAAAAAATTCCACGAAGCCGCCGAGCGCGCCCTCGACCACTACCTCGGCCCACCGAGGCCCGCGATCATGGCCGCCCCGTACCAGCCCAATCGTCTCTACATGGCCAACCCGGCCAGCGGCACCGAACCGTTGCTGGCCGATGCCTGCGAATCCCTTGGCTCGGCCACCGTGATGCTCAACGACTTTGCCGGGCTGCTGGAAGGCTCGCACCGCAAGACCCTGCAAGGCATCGCGCAGGTGGTGATGGTGGCGGAAATCGCCGTCAATCGGGTGCTGGATCAGTTAGTGCCAACCGAGTAACGAAAAATCCCGCGGCAAAACCTTAGTGGTTTGGCAGCGGGCTTTTTTGTATGGCGTGAATCTTTTTCCCTTACCCCAACCCTCTCCCGGAGGGAGAGGGGGCCGATCGAGGGATGCTCGCGAGACACACCGACCTGAAAATGCTGCTGTGAATGCACAATCGCAGCGGATCATTCAGGTCGATGTACAGCGCAAGACACCTCGGTCAGTCCCCTCTCCCTCTGGGAGAGGGTTAGGGTGAGGGGCTCTTCTCAGTTCAAACACTGATCGCGTTGGTAAACACCAACCGATTACCAAACGGATCAGCAATCGTCATGTCCTGACTGCCCCACGGCATCGCCTGAATCTGTGGGTGCGAGAACTTGTAGTCCTTGGCCACCAGTTGCTGCTGGAACGCCTCCAGCTCATCGGTCTCGATGCGCAACGCCGAGCCCGGCGTCGCGTCGCCATGATGTTCGGACAGGTGCAGCACGCACTCGCCACGGGACACCTGCAGATACAGCGGGAAGTTCGCTTCGAAGCGATGCTGCCAGTCGATCTTGAAACCGAGGAAGTCGACGTAAAACTCCAACGCCTTGGCTTCATCGAAGATCCGCAGGATCGGGGTGGTTTTGCCGAAGCTCATGGGGTGCTCCCTGACTGGTTGGCCCAAGAGTTTAGCTGGGCTGGATGTCAGCAATTCGGCTTGGTTTCGACATTCTTTAATCTCAGAATGCCACTATGAGACGCAGATCAAAAGATCGCAGCCTTCGGCAGCTCCTACAAGGAGCTTTGCAATCAATGAAACCCTGCACGCAAATCCCCGTCCCGCGCCAGAAATCGTCCTTCCCGACGACCGTTCGCCTGTCCGTCGCGATAACTCAACACACCATTGACCCACACCCCGTCAATCCCCTGCGCTGGCCGCTGCGGATCATGGAAATCCGCCACATCTCGCACCGTCAAAGGATCGAACAGCACCAGATCCGCCCAATAGCCTTCACGAATCTCGCCGCGCCCTGTCAAGCCAAACCGTGCCGCCGACAGACCGGTCATCTTGTGCACGGCCGTATGCAGCGGAAACAGCCCGACATCACGGCTGAAATGTCCCAATACCCGTGGGAAAGCGCCCCACAGGCGCGGATGCGGGAACGGATCTTCCGGCAGTCCGTCAGACCCGACCATCGACAATGGATGCGCGAGGATTTTTCGCACATCCGCCTCGTCCATGCCGTAGTACACCGCGCCCGCCGGTTGCAGGCGCTTGGCGGCTTCGAGCAGTGGCTCGTTCCATCCGGCGGCGATGTCGATCAGCTCGCGGCCGCTGACTTCAGGATGCGGCGTCGACCAGGTGATGGTGATGCGGTGAGCATCGGTGACTTGCTTCAGATCCAGCGTCGAAGAGCTCGCCGCGTAGGGATAGCAGTCACAGCCCACATGTTGGGTTCTCGCCGCTGCTTCCAGCGAGGCGAGCAACTGCGGACTGCGCCCCCAGTTACCGACACCGGCGCATTTGAGGTGGGAAATGATCACCGGCGATTGCGAGTGCCGGCCAATGCTGAACGCTTCGTCCATCGCCTCCAGCACCGGTTCGAATTCACTGCGCAGGTGGGTGGTGTACACCGCGCCGAACGCGGTCAGTTCTTCGGTCAGCTGTTTGACCTCATCGGTGGAGGCGCTAAAGGCGCTGGCGTACGCAAGGCCTGTGGATAAACCGAGCGCGCCGGCCTCAAGGCTTTCACGCAACTGCTCGCGCATCGCGGCGATTTCGTCAGGCGTGGCGGTGCGCAACATGTCGTCGAGGTGATTGCTGCGCAGTGCGGTGTGGCCGATCAGTGCGGCGACGTTCAGCGTGGTGTTCGCCGCTTCGACGGCGGCGCGGTAATCGCTGAAGCGTGGGTAAACGAATGCGGCAGAGCTGCCGAGCAGGTTCATCGGGTCCGGCGGATCGCCTTTCAGACTGACCGGCGAGGCGCTGATCCCACAGTTGCCGACGATCACCGTGGTCACGCCCTGGCTGAGCTTGGGCAGCATCTGCGGCTGGCGGATGACCACGGTGTCGTCGTGGGTGTGCACGTCGATGAACCCCGGGGCGAGCACGCGGCCGGCGGCGTCGATTTCTTCGGTCGCACTGGCGTCGCGCAAGTCGCCGATGCGTTCGATGCGCCCGTTGAGAATCGCCACATCAGCGCGGTAGCCGGGGGTGTTGCTGCCATCGATGGCGGTGGCGTTGCGGATCAGCGTGTCGTACTGCATGTCTGTCTCCCGGCGGGAGTCAGCGTCAACTCCTGCCCTTGATCAAATGGTGATCGAAGCCTTGCTCCACCAGATACCGCCAGGCTACCTGAACCTCTTCGGGGATCGCCTGTTCGACCTGAAAACCCAACGCAGGGTAAACCATGATGCGGTGCACATCGCCGACCATTTCGTCGATCAGGCCCAGCACCCCGATCAGGTTGCTGACGTCATCAGGAAAATCGAACGACGGCGCATCCACAAAGGCTTCCAGTCCGGGCCACTGCACGGGCAGGGTCAACGCCACGCGCCGGATCGAATTGGGTTTGGTCAGAAACGTCGCACGACGCACGTCGGGAAACATCGCTCGGGCAAACGCGATGTTTTCGGCAAAGTTGGTCGCGCGGGTTTCCAGGGTGAACTGCTGCGCCGTCACCCCTTGCGCCAAGGCGCGTTGGGCAAAAATATCGGCTTCGGAGCGTTCCCACAAATGCCTGGTCCAGTTGCCGGTATTGCCGGTGAACAACAGGTGGGGGGCCACGCCGTCTTTCAATAGTTGGCAAGCGTAATCGCAGACCCGCAGGTCGTAGGAGCCGCAGACCACAATCAATTCACAAGCGCTGTGTTGGCGCCCCGCACCGAGGAATTTCCAGAGCACGCTGGCGTGCTGCAACGTCAATGTCATGACCGGGCAAACCTCTGGCTCGGGTGCGCGTTGATGAACAGCGCTCCATCGGCATAACCGTGCGCGCCCCTGCCGTCGAGCCTAAGCGCAAGCCGAGCGAAATCGGCATACACGCCTGCAGCACCATGCGCGGTCAGCGTCGGGTCGTCGCCAATGCCGATGCACAGTGCGCCGCTGCTGACCGCCGACTGCACGCCGCTGACAGAGTCTTCGAACACCAGGCATTCATCACTTTGCCGACCCAGTTGTGCCGCCGCCAGGCGATAGGGATCGGGGGCCGGTTTGCCGCTGCGTACGTCGTCGCGGCCGATGATGCTGTCGAACGCCGACGTCAGGTCGTGTTGCTGCAGAACGTGCCCGACCCGCGCCCGCCAACTGCTGGTGACCAGCGCCAAGGGCACGGCGTGCTCGCGGAGTCGGGCGATCAACGCCGCGACGCCCGGCACCAGCGCACAGTTCGTCACCTGCTCGATGGCGTCGACTTCACGCTTGATCGCCACCCGCTGTGCTTCGTCGAACTCGGCAAACAAGGTCTTGAGGGTGTAACCACCGGGGCGGCCGTGGATGTGCTCGTCAATGAACGCCTGATCGACGCTGAGCCCGTACTCGCGCGCCACGGTGGTCCAGGCGTGTTCAATCACCTCGCGCGACTGAATGAGCACGCCGTCCATATCAAAGCAGACGGCTGTAAACGTTTGTTGAGCCATGAGTTGAACTTCGCATTTTCTGATGAGCAATGAACGCCAGCACCGTTCCGACCAACGCGAACAGCGCCATCACGTAGTAGGACCACTGCGGCCGGGTCTGTTACAGGTAGCCGGCGAAAGGTGTGGCCAGGCCCATGGGCAACGCCACCGCCAGGGAGTAATAAACCCCTTGAGTAAAGACCTGAATATCCTGCGGTGCCTGGTCGCGAATAAAGCGCATGATCGCCGCGTGGTAGGCGGCAAAGCTCAGCGCGTGCAGACACTGCCCCAGCAGGATCAGCGACACCGCGTCGCTGTTGGAAAACAGCGCCCAGCGCAGTGCCGCACAGACACTGGAAAACATCACCAGGGACAACGGCGCGCAAAACGCCAGGACCTTGTTGGAGAGCGCGAACCAGGTGATTTCCGCAATCACCGCCACCGCCCAGAACATGCCAATCGCTGAGGAAGAGAAGCCCTTCACTCCCCAACCGATCGAAGCCGTAGAAAAGTACAGGGTGTGGCTCAACTGAATTAAGCTGGCGGCGGCAATCGCGATCAGCAGGCTTTTGTGTGCCAACAGCGCTTTCCAGTCCGGCCGTTTGCGCGCCGGGCCGGGCGGCGCCAGATGCGCCCGCGCCACCTGGCGCTTCAGGCGCAGACACGCCACAGCGGTGATCAACATGCTCGCTGCGATCACCAGCGGCACCCACGACTGGCTGTACTGCGCAAACAGAAAACCACCGAGGGTCGAGGTCAGGATAAAGGCCGATGAGCCTACCGCCCGCACCCAACCGTAATTCTGCAGGGCCAGCTTGTCGCGCTTGAGCAGATAGGACTCGGACAGCGGCAACACCACCATCCATACCCCTCCAAACAGCACACTCAGGCACACGAACATCCATAAGTGCGCCGGGATGAAGTAGAACAGCAACGTACATAACGCGGCGGTAACGCTCAGCACAGCGGCGAGTCGCAACTGATCCACGCGCCAGTCGGCCACATAGGTGATCAGCACCCCGGTCACCACCTGCGGCCAATACGCCGCGGCGATCAGCAAGCCGATTTCACTGGCACTGAAGCCCAGGGAATCCAGCCAGGTCGGCCAGAACGGATAGATGATCCCTTCCGCCCCAAAGAACCCGAAAAAGATTAAATACATTCGTCAACCATACGCCTGACACTCCAGAAGCAGGGCTCCCCAGGAGCCCTGAATACCATCCATTATTCGAAGCGTTGATGGGTGAAGCTGTTTTTGCCCTTGCGCCAGACGATCAGCGATTCACTCATGACCACCAGATCGACCATGCCTTCTTTCAGCGCATCCAGTGCGTCCTGGGAAGAGCACACGATCGGCTCTTCATGGCGGTTGAACGAGGTGTTGATCAAGGCTGCCTGACCGGATTTCTGGTGCCAGGCCGTCAGCAGGCGATGCATAAACGGGTCGCTCTGCGGGCGAATGATCTGCGGGCGCGCGGTGCCGTCGATGTGCACCACGGCCGGACTCGCCTCGCGAAATTGCGGATGGCAGTCGTAGGTCATGGTCATGGTATCGGCGGCCACTTGCTCCTCGTCCCAACCGACGTAGCAGGCCGGTGCTTGCTCAATGGCGGTGACCGGGCCGAACGGCATGAACTCGGTGCGGTGCATGCGCTTGTTGAGCCAGTCGTTCACCTCGGCATCCTGCGCGTGATAGACGATGCTGCGGTTGCACAGCGAACGCGGGCCGAACTCCATCTTGCCCTTGAACATGCCCAGCACCTGATTTTCCGTCAGGGCCTCGGTCAACACCTCGATGATGTTCGACGGCGTGTGATAACCGAGTTCAGGGTAGTCGCGATTGATCAGGTTGATGTTCTGCGAAACGCTGCGCGATTCCGGGCCAAGCATCATTGACGGATTCTTGAAGCGGGTGCCGTTTTCCAGGTACGCGGTACCGACCGCAGCAGCCAGTGCCAGGCCGCCATCGCCCATGCACGGCAGCACGTAGACGTCTTTGACGCCCGGGATCTCACGCAGACGCTGGTTGAGTTTGACGTTGCCAAACACGCCGCCGGCCAGGCACAGGTTGGCACTGCCGCGCTGGGCCAGATGATGGCTGACGGTGGCCACCAGCAGGTCTTCGCTGTGACGCTGTACAGCGGCGGCGATGTCCTCGGGGGGTTCCCGGGCAAACAGGGTTTCCAGCGGCTCGCTGTAGGTGTTGTAGGACGGCAGGAACATATCGCCGCAGCGCGCCTTGATGCGGCCGTCTTCGAAACGGATCATCTGCTGCATCACGCCCAGCAGTTTCTGCGGATCGCCGAATGCGGCCAGACCGGTGACCTTGCCTTCGTGGCGGTTGGGTTTGTAACCGAGCAGGTGGGTGATCCGGCCGTAGAAATAACCGAGGCTGTCGACACTGGTTTCGCGTTGCAGCACCGTGGTTTCTGACGGGCTGTACCAGGTGACGGTCAGCGACTGAAAGTCGCCGCGTCCGTCGCACGTCAGGGTCAACGCGTCCTCGAATGGCGAGCAGACATAGGCACCGAGCGCATGGCACTCGTGGTGATCAATGTAGTACGCCTTGCCTTGCAGACCGTTGTCGACGATGAACTGGTCGAATTCGCCGCGCTTTGCCTTGTCGTTGTTGATTTCATCGGTCACACGCTGACGGAACTGCGCAAGGCCCTGGGGGTTGCTCCTGACTTCCTCGACGATGCGATCGAAGTACAACGCCAGATGTTTGTCGGCACTGAAACCGGCATTCCATCCATAGGCGACATGATCGACGTCTTCCAGCGACACGCCGGCCTGGCTCAACACAAACTCGATGGACTTGGCCGGCCAGATTTTATGGTCCTTGATGCGGGTGAAGCGCTCTTCACTGACCGCTGAAAGAATCTGACCATCACGTACCAGGCAAGCACCCGCCAAATCATTGTTTGTAATACCCAAAATGATCATAACTATTCCTTGTTTTCGCCAATTGAGGTGACGGCTTCGCCCACGCGCGTAGCGTGCAATGCAATAACCAGAGTCAATGACAGATGCCGGCCGTCATGGCCGACCATTACTCATCGAGAGATCGCGGATTCATGTAGGTCCGCCGGGGGAATACGCCTTTACGAGAAGGCATCAATGTGTCTCGCCATCGCAAATTCCTTTTGCCAGAAAGCTCCATGGGCGGTGCCGTGCTGCACGGGCCTCATGCCTGCAATACGTGGAGGGCGACATCCATCGCAGCCGTCCTCGTTTCATCGCGGTAGCAGCCTAGCCGGTAATTTCCCGAGCACCCGGCGAAGCCCCCGCTAAAAATTAAATTCCACTGGCATGCGGCGTATTTGCGGGGGTTTACCGGGACAAAAAAACGGACGATGACGGCGTGCCATTCAACTTTTCTGTTTTTGTTCCACCGCTTTCGCGAGCAAGCCCGCTCCCACCGGTTGATCGCATTCCGTCAGCCAGAATGCGGTTAACCTGTGGGAGCGGGCTTGCTCGCGAATGGCTTCACGCGGTGCAGCGTTAACTCACACCATTTCGTTACGAATCCACTCCACCACCGACGTACGCTTTGGCGCCCAGCCCAGCAGTTCACGAGCGTGTTTGCCGCGTACGCGGCTGTTGGAGCCAAGGCCGTAGTTGGCCATTTCGTAACCCCACTCCGCTTCGGCGTCTTGCAGCGGCCAGTCTTGTGGCTCGCCGAGATTCAGCGCTTCGGCCATGGCAGTGGTCATGTCGATGAACGAGGCTTCACCGCTTTCGACGAAGTAGAAGGTGCCCGGGACGTTTTTGGTCAGCGCCAGCAGGTACAGGGCGACGACGTCTTCGATGTGCACGTTGGACCAGATATTCTGGCCAGTGCCGACATGGCGCACCACCCCACTTTTGCGTGCTTGTTTGAGCAGGCGCGGCAACTGCACGCTGTCGCGATTGACGCCCAGGCTGTGGCCGTAGATCAGGGTGTTGCAGATCACCGCCGAGTTCACGCCGTCCTGTGCGGCGGCGAGGATCAGGTTGTCGATGGCCACACGGGCAGCCTTGTCGACGGTGGGTTCCGGCAGGTTGTCTTCGTACTAGATGACGTCGCTGGACTTGCCGCCCGAAGCATCGCCGACAATGCTCGAACCGCTGGTGTGCAGGAACACTTTGTTCGAACCGCGCAGGGCACCGAGCAACGCTTCGACCGCGCCGCGATGGTCACTGCTGGCGGCGTTGATCACCGCATCGGCGGCGCGGGCCTGTTCAGCCAGCAATGTGCTGTCTTCGAGGGTGCCGATCACCGGGGTGATGCCCAAAGCTTTCAGCTCATCGGCCTGTTCGGCGCTGCGCACCAGGCCCGTGACACGGTGCCCGGCCTGAACCAGACCGGCAGCGATCGAGCCGCCGATAAACCCGGCAGCGCCGGTGATGAATACGTTCATGGAGAAACTCCCTGCGTGAATAAGTGATGCAGCGAGTATCGACCGGTCACCCCGATGGAAAAACCCGCCCTCGCCCAAATCACTGTTGCGCAGGGATCACGAATCAACCCTTGAAATCGGCGCTGGCGTACGCCGCGAGTTTGCTCTGGATGAAGTCGAGGAAGCACTGAATGCGCAGCGCCAGTTGCGAGTTCCGGTAGTACACCGCGTTGATCGGCTGGCGATAGCCGCTGTTGAATTCCGCCAGCAGCACCTTGAGGCGCCCGGCGCGAATGTCGTCGATGGTCATGAAGTGCGAGAGGCAGGCAATGCCCTGCCCTTCCAGCGCCAGATGGCGCACGGTCTCGCCGCTGGAAGCGCTGATCGCCGGGGTGATCGGCCAGCGGTCACCGTGCACGTAACGCAGCGGCCACTGATTGAGGCCTTCGTTGTGGGTGAAGCCAAGCAGGGTGTGTTCGCTCAAGTCGGCGACCTGCTGCGGCGCGCCGTGCTTTTCCAGATAGGCCGGGCTGGCGACGATCAGCAACGGGCTGCAACCCAGTGAGCGCGCATGCAACGTCGAGTCAGCAAGGGTGCCGATGCGGATGGCGACGTCGGTGCTTTGTTCCAGCAGGTCAATGATCAGGTCATTGCTGTTGAGTTCGAGCTGGATGTCCGGGTACAGGCCACGGAATTCGTCGATGTACGGCACGATGGCGTGCAGCATGAAGGGCGACGCGGCGTTGATCCGCAGGCGCCCGGACGGGGTTTGCTGGCGTGAGGACAGACGCTCTTCGAGCGCATCCATCTGATCGAGAATCAGCTTGGCCTGCTCGAAGAAATACTTGCCCTCCTCGGTCAGGTCCATGCGCCGCGTGGTGCGGTTGATCAGCGTGGTGTCGAGCTTGGCTTCCAGCCGCGACAGTGTGCGGCTGACCGCCGAAGGGGTCTGGCCGACCTGCTCGGCAGCGGCGGAAATCGAACCGCACTCGATCACGCAGACGAAAATCTGCAACTCATCGGATCTGGCTTTCACGGGTGTCCCTTATTGATCAACTGCACAAATCCATTGTGGAGAGAGAACACCCCTGTGGCGAGGGGATTTATCCCCGATGGACTGCGCAGCAGGCCCCGCTTTTCGAGATCAAGATCGGGGGGCCGCTGCGCGACCCATCGGGGATGAATCCCCTCACCACATTTAAAACCCTCACCCCAGTTACAACCGTAACCACATGAAATCACTTCACGCCTTGAGACCAAACACCTCTTTCAGATGCTGCCCATACCGCGCCACATCATTCTCGATGTTCGGGCGCTTCATCACGTCCACACAGAGGAACGTCGGCAGCCCGCTCATGCCCAAAAACTCATTGGCCTTGTGGAACGGGAAATACACCGCATCCACACCCTTGGCTTCAAAGAAATCGCTCGGGTCATCGAACGCCTGCTGCGGTGCGTTCCAGGTCAGCGACAGCATGTATTGCTTGCCCTGAATCAGGCCGCCGCTGCCGTACTTCTGCGACGCGTCGGAACGGGTCCGACCATCGCTGGCATAGAGGCTGCCGTGGCCTTCGGTGAAGACTTCGTCGATGTACTTTTTCACCGTCCACGGCGCGCCCATCCACCAGCCCGGCATCTGATAAATGATCACATCGGCCCAGAGGAATTTGGCCACTTCTTCAGCGACGTCGTAACCCTCGTCGATGAACGTGGTTTTGACATCCAGACCGCCACGATCCAACACGCTCAGCGCGGTTTCGTGCAGGGTGGCGTTGTAACGACCGTCGGAGTGAGCGAATTTCTTGCCACCATTGAGCAACAACACTTTTTTCATCGGAACGCCTCGCGCAGCCATTGGGCTGGAGAAAGATGGGAAAACGAATGGCGGCAGGTTAACCATCCATCTCGCGCGGAATAAGCCGCGTCGGCGCAAAATACATTTGATCAAAAAGCACGAATCGAATGCCGATTGTTGCAATAGCATTCCCGGCCATCTGCATTTGAGGAGTTGTTTTGATGAGTGAACGCCACGGTTTCATCCTGCATGCCAAGACCCGCCCGGAAAAAGCCGAGGCCTTCGAAGCGCTGTTTAGCGCCTATGTCGAGCCGAGCCGCGCCGAGCCCGGCTGCATCGAGTACCACATGCTGCGCGACAAGGAAGACCCGACGCTGTTCATCTTCTACGAGATCTGGGAAAGCCAGGCGCACCTCGACGTGCATTCGAACCTGCCGCACATGCGCGAGTTTTTCGACAACCGCATGACGTACCTGGAGCGTGATTTCGATATCCGTCGGATCGACATGCTCAGCGCTTCTTCGGCTAGCCGCTGATCAGCAGATGGGCGCCGAGTGCGCCCAGTCCGATGAAGAACACCCGCTTGAACAGCACGGCACTGATGCGCTGACGCAGCCATTGGCCGAACCACATGCCCAGCATCGCCGGGATCAGCACCAGCAGCGACGCACTTAATTCGCCACTGCCCAGTGCGCCGCGCCAGAACAGGCCTCCGGCCAGCGCCAGGGTCGACACGGTGAACGACAGGCCCAGCGCCTGCACCAGCTCATCGCGACTCAAACCCAGCGCCTGCAGGTACGGCACCGCCGGAATCACGAACACACCGGTGGCCGAAGTGATAACCCCGGTGATCAGCCCGCACAGCGGACCCAGCCACGGTTCATGCCGAGGATTGACCTGCAGCGTCGGCAGCAGCAACCCGCTCAACGCATACAGCAGCAACGCCGCGCCCAGCCCACGCACCACCCAATGCCCGCCCGCCATGCCAATCGACAACGTGCCGACGGCGGTGCCGAGGAAGTTCATCAGCAGCAGCGGCCACAAGCGTTTGAGCAGCCCTTTCAAATGCCCGCCGAACGCCAGTTGCCAGACATTAGTCAGCGTCGCCGGAATGATCAGCAACGCAGCTGCCTGCGACGGCGCCATAGCCAGACCAAGCAGGCCCATGGCAACGGTGGGCAGACCGAGGCCGATCACGCCTTTGACCAGCCCGGCCATGATGAAAGTGGCGATGACCAGCAGGGACAGAGCCAAGCCGAGGTTTTGATAGAAGTCTGCAAATGCGTTCATGGCGCTACTGTGCGCTTTGGCAGGTGCTCTGAAAATCTGCCATATACTGAGGCTGCCTCTTCCAATACAAGAGGCTGAAGGCTTGATTGAGACTTCTGGCCTCATCGCTGGCAAGCCAGCTCCCACAGGTTTCAGTGTGGATCACAGGACTTGTGCACAACACAAAATCCTGTGGGAGCTGGCTTGCCAGCGATAGGGCCGCCCAGACACCACAAAAACCACAGGCTGCCCCATGCACTTCGACCTCACCGACCTGCGCCTCTATCTGCACATCCTCGAAAGCGGCAACATCACCGCCGGCGCCGCCCGCAGTCATCTTTCGCTCGCCGCCGCCAGTGCGCGCATTCGCGCGATGGAAGCCTCGCTGGGCACCGAGTTCCTGCAGCGCGGCCGCCGTGGCGTGAGCCCGACGCCCGCTGGCAAGGCACTGGCCCACCACGCGCGCATCCTCCTGCAACAGGCCGAACGCATGCAGCAGGATCTGGCCGACTACGCGCAGGGCGTCAAAGGACAGGTGCGACTGTTGTGCAACACCACGGCGATCACCGAATACCTGCCGGAAGTGCTCGCGGACTTTTTGCGCGAGCATCCCAACCTCGACATCGATCTGCAGGAACTGCCCAGCGCCCGCATCATCCACGCCTTGCGCCAGGGCGCAGCCGATATCGGCATCGTCTCCGATGCAGTGGACACCACCGATCTGCAGACCCAGCCGTTTCGCGACGACCCGTTGCGACTGATCGCGCCGCACGGACATCCACTGGCCGACGCCGCCGAGGTCAGTTTCAGCGCCGCTTTGCACTACAATTTCGTCGGTCTGAGCACCGACAGCGCGCTGGCGATCTACCTCGAAGAACAAGCGCTGCACAGCGGCTCGCGCATGCAGGTGCGGATCCGCGCCGACGGTTTCGAAGGGGTGCTGCGCATGGTCGCCCGAGGCGCCGGCCTCGCCATCGTGCCGCTGGCGGCCATTGAACGCGCGACGCCGCGCTCATTCAACAGCATCACCCTCAACGAGCCATGGGCCCGCCGCACCCTGATGCTCTGCGCCCGGAACTTCAGCGCGCTGCCCGGTTATGCCAAAGCCTTGCTGCAAGCCTTGACTCTCCCCTGAGGGGCAGACTTCATCCTTGGCGTTCAACGGCAAGGAGCATGACCATGGGCAAACGCATTCTGCTGATTCTCGGCCATCCCGGCGCGACGAGCTTCTGCGCCGCACTCGCCGAGCGCTATGCACAATCAGCGCTCGATGCCGGACACCAGGTGCGTCAGCTACGCTTGGGAGAGATGGCTTTTGACCCGGTGTTGCGCCAGGGGTATCAACAGGTTCAAGCGCTGGAAGAAGACTTGAGCCGCGCGCAATCCGACATCCTTTGGGCCGAACATCTGACGGTGGTCTACCCGATCTGGTGGGGCGGCATTCCAGCGCTGCTCAAAGGTTTTTTTGATCGGGTGTTGCTGCCGGGATTCGCCTTCAAATACCGAAAAGGCAAACCCTTTCCCGATCAGTTGCTCAAGGGGCGCACCGCGCACTTGCTGGTGACGATGGACACGCCACTCTGGTATTACCGCTGGATCTACCGGATGCCGGGACTGCATCAGGTGCGCAAGACCACCCTGCAGTTCTGTGGTATCAACCCCCTGCGCACGCTGACCTTCGGCCCGCTGCTTGAGTCCAGCGACCGGCAGCGCCAGCGCTGGCTGCAACAGGCGCACGCTATCGCCCGCCGCTAAGTCTGTCGATAATGCGCCGCACGGTTTCACATTGAAAAAGGACTTTTATGTACATCGGCCAAGCCGCGCAACGTGCCGGCACCACCATCAAAAGCATTCGCCACTACGAGTCGATCGGTCTGCTGCCCGCGCCCCGGCGCCAAGGTAAATATCGCCTCTACGACCAACAAAGCATCGAACTGCTGATCTTCATCAAATGCGCAAAAGAGATGGGCTTCAGGCTCCGGGAATTGCAGACGATTCTTGCCGCGCATCATGGCGAGGCCATGCCATGGGATCTGGCCCAACAGGCTATCGAGGCAAAAAAACGCGAGATCAACAGCAGCATCGCTGAGCTGACGCGGCAATACGCGCAACTGGAAGGTTTCGAAATCGACCTTGAACGGGCGCGGGTCGAATGCCCGCTGGAAAACCTTTGACGGTTTGCGCGTTTCTGAGCAGCTCGATGTCGAGCACAGACAACTGAGCGGCAACCGGGCGCTATAGGGTGCGAGTTGGTTTCTTTGCCATCCGCCCACTGCCCGGAGTTCTCATGACCGCGACCGCCCCCATCACCGTTTTGCGCGACACCCACCCGCTGCCGGTACTCGATGCCTGCAAATGGGAAAAACTCGAAGGTGACCCGCACACCGTCAACCTCAACGCTTACACCAGCGAAGACGGCAGCAAGATCATGGGCACCTGGATCTGCACCCCGGGCAAGTGGCGGGTCGATTATGTGAAGTGGGAGTACTGCCATTTTCAGGAAGGCTACTGCATCATCACCCCGGACGGCATGGCGCCAATCCACCTGCGAGCCGGCGACATCTTCGTGGTTGAACCGGGGATGAAAGGCACTTGGGAAGTGGTGGAGACCGTACGCAAATATTTCGTCTTCGCCTGATGCAAAAAAGCCGGGAAACCACCCGACGTGATTTCCCGGCAACACCTCCTGCATTCTGGCTGACGCCATGGTTGTGGCGCCTGTGAGATTTGTGGCGAGGGGATTTATCCCCGATGGGCGCAAAGCGCCCCCCGCATTGTGTCAGTTGAAACGCAGGCTCAGTGGTTGCGACTGCTACACAGTCGATCGGGGATAAATCCCCTCACCACAAAGTCTCCGTTGCCACAAAAAGTATTGATGTCCAAGTTACTGTGGCTTGCGATAGCTGTTGATAATCGCCGAGAAGTCCTTGCCGCCCTCCCCGCGCTGGCTCATCGCCTGATACAACTGCTGCGCCACCGCGCCGAGCACCCCCGGTTGATGCGCCTGACGCGCCGCTTCGGTGGCCAGCCCCAGATCCTTGAGCATCAGTTCGGCACCAAACCCACCGGTATAACCGCGCGAGGCCGGCGCCGTTTCGACGATGCCCGGCCACGGGTTGTACATTTCCGAACTCCAGCAACGCCCGGTCGAGCTGTTGATGATTCCGGCCAGCACCGAGGTGTCGATCCCCAGTGCATCGCCCAGCGCCATGGCTTCGCTGACGCCGACCATCGAGATCGCCAGCAGCAGGTTGTTGCAGATCTTGGCGATCTGCCCGGTGCCGACGTCGCCGCAATGCACGATGTTGCGGCCCATCTGCGCCAGCACCGGTTGCAGGGTGGCGAACAGTTCCGGGGTGGCGCCGACCATGAAGGTCAGCGTGCCGGCGGTCGCGCCGCCAGTGCCGCCTGAGACCGGTGCATCAGCCATGGCCACGCCTTGTTTGGCAGCAGCGGCGGCCACATCGCGGGCGGTTTGCGGATCGATGGTGCTGCAATCCACCGCCGGCACGCCTTTGCCGATACCGGCCAGCACACCGTCCTCACCGAGCCAGACGCTGCGCACATGCACCGCCGCCGGGAGCATGGTGATCACCAGTTCGGCGTCTTCCGCCGCTTCACGGGCCGAGGCGCGAATGGTGCCGCCCAGTTGCTCAAGCTCCGCCAGCACCGTCTTGTTCAGGTCGACCAGGTTCAGTGAATGGCCGGCCTTGATCAGGTTGCGCGCCATCGGCGCGCCCATGTTGCCCAGACCGATAAATGCGATTTTCATGGCGATTCCTCAGCGCAGGTTGATGGTGGTGTTCACGCCGTCGTTGACGCTGTCGTCATCGAACCAGCGCGCCGTAACCGTTTTGGTCTGGGTGTAGAACTGCACCACTTGCTTGCCGTACGGACCGAGGTCGCCGAGTTTCGAACCACGGGAACCGGTGAAGCTGAAGAACGGCACCGGCACTGGAATCGGGATGTTGATGCCGACCTGGCCGACGTCGATTTCCGTCTGGAATTTGCGCGCCGCTGCACCGCTCTGGGTGAACAGGCCCGTGCCGTTGCCGAACGGGTTGGCGTTGTCCAGTGCGATGGCCTGATCGAGGGTGTCGACTTCCAGCACCACCAGCACCGGGCCGAAGATTTCCTGGGTATAGATCTGCATGTCGGTGGTCACGCCCGAGAACAGGGTCGGGCCGACGAAGTTGCCCTGCTCGTAACCCGGCACCTTGATGTCGCGACCATCGAGTTCAAGCTTGGCGCCTTCCTTGATGCCGCTTTCGATCAGATCAAGAATCCGCGCCTTGGCTTTCTTCGAGATCACCGGGCCGACATCGGTGCCCGCCTCGCTGCCGGCGTTGACCTTGAGTTTCTGCGCCAGCGCTTTCAGATCCGGCAGCCATTGTTTCGCCGCACCAACCAGCACCACCACCGAGGTGGCCATGCAGCGTTGCCCTGCCGCACCGAAACCGGCGCCGACCAAGGCATTCAGCGCTTGCTCGCGATTGGCGTCCGGCAGCACCACGGCATGGTTCTTCGCACCCATCATCGATTGCACGCGTTTGCCGTGCTTGCCAGCCAGGTCGTAGACATGCGTACCGACCGCGGTCGAACCAACGAACGATACGGCTTTGATGTCCTTGTGGGTGCACAGGCCATCGACGACGTCCTTGCCACCGTGCACGACGTTGAGCACGCCCGCCGGAACGCCCGCCTCAATCGCCAGCTCCACCAGGAGCATGGTCGACAGTGGATCCTGCGCGGAAGGCTTCAAGACGAAGGTGTTGCCGCAAGCGATCGCCATCGGGAACATCCACAGCGGAATCATCGCCGGGAAATTGAACGGGGTGATGCCGGCGCACACGCCGATTGGCTGGCGCAGGGTGTAGGTATCGACGCCGCCGGCCACGTTTTCGGCGAACTCGCCCATTTGCAGGGTGCCGATGGAACAGGCGTGTTCGACCACTTCCAGGCCACGGAAAATATCGCCCTCGGCGTCGGCAATAGTCTTGCCCTGCTCGGCGCTAAGAACTACGGCGATGCGCTTGGAGTGCTCGCGGATCAGTGCCTGCAGCTTGAGCATGATGCGCATCCGCGCGCCGATCGGGGTCAGTTTCCAGGTCTGGAACGCGCGGTGCGCGGCACTGATGGCGGCGTCGACTTCAGCGGCAGTGGCGAACGGAACCTTGGCCAGCACTTGTTGGGTCGCCGGGTTGACGATGTCGTGCCATTCGGTGGTCTGCGATTCGACCCACTCGCCGTCGATCAGCAACTTGACCTTCTGGACCGTGGTTTCGTTGGGCGTAAGCGATGCGTTCATGCTGGTCTCCGAAACTTGTTTTTATCGTAGGAGCCAAGGCGAAAGGGTTCGCCTTGAGATGAGGCGTGTGTCGCGAATTGGTTGTCGGACTGTTTTTGGAGTATAGATGTGCAAACTTCTAATAAGAACGCACATATAAGCCCGTCCATCATGCAAAAAAACATCACCTCCCTGGGGTCGCTGAACTGGGACGACCTGAAGTTTTTCCTCGAAGTCGCCCGCACCCGCAAGGCCAGCACCGCGGCCAAACGCCTGGCGGTGGACTACACCACCGTGTCGCGACGCATCAGTTCGCTGGAAGCGGCGCTGGGTACATTGCTGTTCGAAAAATCGCGCACCAGCGGTTTTGTCCTGACCACTGAAGGCCAGCGTTTGCTGGGCTATGCCGAGTCGATTGAAAGCACGCTGCACATGGCTTGCGAGCAGGTCTCGGGCTCTGGTGTGGCACTTTCCGGGCATGTACGCATGGGCTGCACCGAAGGTTTCGGCAGTTTTTTCATCACCCCGCAGCTGAGCCACTTCGTCGACGCCTACCCGGCGATCTCGGTGGACATCCTGCCGCTGCCGCACTTCATCAGCCTGTCCAAGCGCGAGGCCGATATCGTCATCGCTTTGGAACGCCCGGAGCACGGCCCGTACGTGTGCTGCAAACTCTGCGACTACCGCTTGCAGCTGTACGCAACCCAGGACTACCTCGATCAACACCCACCGATCCGCCGCCCGGCCGATTTGGGCAAGCATCAATTCATCAGTTATGTGGATGACCTGGCGTTCAGCTCGGAGCTGCTGTACCTGGCGAACGTGCTGCCCGGCGCCAGCGCAAACCTGCGCAGCACCAGCGTGATCGCGCAGTTCGTCGCGGCGCAGCAAGGGCGTTCACTGGCGATTCTGCCGTGCTTCCTCGCGGCGCAGGATCCGCGCCTGCTGCCGGTGCTGCCCGAAGAAATCGACATCACCCGGCAGTTCTGGATGTACTGCCGGGAAGACCTGCGCAAGCTCAAGCGGATCACCCTGTTGTGGGATTACATCCGTGAGGTGACCGAGCGTAATCAGGGTCTGCTGATGGGGCAGACCCGCGAGATGCGGTTTGCCGATTAATCGGCGCTGACCACAATCGACACCCGGCGATTCTCGGTGCGTCCGGCGGCAGTGTCATTGGACGCCACCGGCTCGCTGCTGCCCAGTCCGCGCAGCTGAATGTTCTCTTCCTTCATACCGACGGTGGTCAGCACTTTGGCCACGCTTTTGGCCCGACGCAGCGACAGTTGCTGGTTGTAGGTTTCCTTGCCCGAGGCATCGGTATAACCGTCGACCCGCACCCGCTCGATACCGACGCCGAGCAGTGCCTTGCCGATGCGTTCGACGATTTCGGTGCTCTGGTTGTTCAGGCTTTCGATATCGCTGCCAAACAGCACTTTGCCGGACAGGCCAAACTCCCAGCCCTCGTCGGTCGCTTCGAAGCCTTGTTGTTTGAGGACGGCGATCTGCGCCGGGGTCAGGCCTTTTTGCGGTGCGGTCTGGCACCCGGTCAGCGCCAGTACGGCGATCATCAGCAAGGCGGAAAACAGTCGAGCGGGAAATGTGAACACGGAATCAGCTCCTGGTTTGCAGATTGACGACCGGGCTCTCCGACCCGGCAGTGAATTGAGCCCCACGCGACAGGCGCTTGGCCTGATACATCGCGGCGTCGGCGGCGTTGAGCAAGGCACCTGGCGTGACACCATGATCAGGGAAAACGGCAATGCCGATACTGAGCGACGTCACCACACTGGTATCCCCCGGCAGCGCGATGGGCATGTCCATGCTGGCGAGAATCTTGTCGGCAATGCGCTCGGCGTCCTCGATCTTGTGCAGCGGCGCGAGCAGTACGGCGAACTCGTCGCCGCCGAGCCGCGCCACCAGATCCTCTTCACGCAGTTGCGCGCGGATCCGATTGGCGACCGCCACCAGCACCGCGTCGCCAGCGGCGTGACCGAAGTTGTCATTGATGCCTTTGAAGCGGTCGCTGTCGAGAAACAGCACCGCCACCCGCTCATTGAGCTTGCCGGCGTTGCGCAAGGCGCGAATCAATCGTCCCTCGAAAAACGCCCGGTTGGGCAAACCGGTGAGGCTGTCGTGGCTGGCCTGATGGGCGAGGGTTTCGTTCTCGCTTTGCAGATGGGTCTGCCAGGATTCGAGTTCATCGAGCAGGGCATTGAAGTCGTTGCCGAGGTTGTCGAGCTCGGCGATCTGCGCCGGTGGTACCCGGCGATCCAGCGCACGCTCGCTGCGGGCGGCATGAGCCACCGCCGCGAGGCTGCGAAGCGGGCCGGTAATGCTGCGCAGCTGTCGGCGCGCCAGATACAGCGCGACCCAGGCACTGATTGCGGTGCAGAGAATGATCCCCGCCAGACCGCTGAGCAAGAAGCGCATCAGGCTACCGCCGTGACCGACCAGCAGGATGCGTCCGATTTCACGATCCTGATGCACGATCGGCAGGCTGATCGGCTTTTCCAGAATGGTCCGGGCAGCCTGCATTTCCAGTTGGGAAAACAGACCGTTTTCGGGCCGCTGCCAACGCGCCAGCAACTGCCCCTGTGTGTCGAACACCTGGGCATCCGCCACCTCTTCGGTGGACGCGATCAAGGCCAGCGCTTCGGTGGCGGCGTCCTTATCGTTGAACACCACCGCCGCTTCCACGGTGTAGCTGATCGAACGTGCAATCAGATGCAGGTTGTGATCGGCGTACACCCGCAGCGCGAGAACGCCCAGCAGGGTCAGCGACACGCTGGCCATCGTCACGGCCACCAGCGCGACAATCAAATGGCCGCGGCCGATGACCGAGCCCAGTGTCGGGCGGCTCCTGGAACGAAACAGCTTCATGGTGCCGCCGGTTTGCGGCGCGACAACTGCAGTACGCTCGGGTGGATGCGTACACCGCTGCGGGCGACGGAGTCGAGATTGACCTCGAAGGAAACCTGCTGATCGCCGACCCGCAGGCAGAACAGGCTGCCGACCGTGCACTGATCGCCACCTTCGCTGATGCTCAGCACCGGATGGCCGATCAATGAGGTGAACAGCCGACTGCGTTCATCTGCGGTGAGTTTGCCGATGTACACCGCATCGCATTCGCTGACGATCGCCGGGTTGTCGGCCAGCAGTCGGCGCACAGCGACCGGACGACCGGTGGCTTGCGTAGTGCCTTTGACCAGGTCATCGGTGTATTCGGTGGGGCCGACGATGCACAGGCGCAATTGTGCGGGTTCCACCGGCCAGCGCGCGTAACTGAGGATGCCCAGCACAACCTGCGTCACCGACTGGGCGCGCTGCTCGGCCATGCCCACCGGCGTCTGTGCCTGCGCCATGGCGGCGCCGGTCAGCAAACAGAGCAGACCGACAAGCAATGCGTGCTTGCAGCGAACCACGCGCTCTGTCGCCCAGACAGCCACCTTCATGCAGGGATTCTCTTGGATCGTACCGAAATGATGCCGCAACGATAGCACAGCGCAGTAACACCAGCGAGACAGCAGCTGCTGACCAGTTGGTCAGTAATCGGCACCGAACATCAGGCTATTTCATTCCCGAACCTCGCCACCTTCCTCCAGTTCCAGCATCAATCCGCTCAGGCGCTTGACCTTGCGCTGCACCGCCTCTTCAAACACGCCGGCCCGGGGTTCGATCAAAGTGAACCAGTGTCTGGCCCGGGTAATACCGGTATAGATCAATTCCTTGGTCAACACCGGATTCAAGGCGTCCGGCAGGATCAGCGCGGTGTGGGCGAACTCGGAACCCTGGGATTTGTGCACCGTCATCGCGTACACCGTTTCCACATCGTTGAGCCGGCTCGGCAGCACGAAACGCACACCGCCCTGCCCGTCGTTACGCGGAAAGGCCACGCGCAGCACCGGTTTGCCGGCGTCCGGGCCTTCGCGCTCGGGCAACTTGAGGGCGATGCCAATATCGCCGTTCATCAGACCCAGACCGTAATCGTTGCGCGTCATCAGCACCGGCCGGCCTTCGTACCATTGCTGGTCATGCTCGATCAGGCGTGCCTTGACCAGCGTTTCGGTGATCCGCAAATTCAACCCTTCAACGCCCCAAGGCCCCTTGCGCACGGCACACAACAACTGGAAGGTGTCGAACGCCTGCAGCACTTCCCGCGCCCAGTTGCTCCAGTCCGGATGCTCCAGCGGTCTTTCCGCTGGCGGGCGTTGTTGGCGCAGGATATTCAGATAGTGGCGATAACCCTTTGGACCTTCCCCATGACCGTCGAGCAGCAGCCGCTCGAACGTGTGATCGTGTTCGCCCTTGAGCGGCAGGGAAAACACGTCATCATAGTGACCGGCCGCCAGCAACTGGCGCGCCTCCTCCGGCAACTGCTGATTGACCCGCCGCGCCAGCTGACCGATGCCGCTGCCTTCACCGAAGCGTCGGGAATGGCGCAGCATCACCAGTTGCTGCGCCAGCGGATGCGAGCCGTCGCGGTCCTCGTGCAAGCCACTGTCCTGCAAGGACTCTCCACTGACCGACTCCAGCCACTGCCGGGTCTGCGGGTTGTACCAGCCCGCCTCGGCATCGCGGCACAAATCGCCGAGCACCGCCCCGGCCTCTACGGAGGCGAGTTGATCCTTGTCACCGAGCAACACCAGACGCGCATGCGCCGGCAACGCATCGAGCAGGTTAGCCATCATTTCCAGGTCGATCATGGAAGCTTCATCGACCACCAGCACGTCCAGCGGCAAGCGGTTGCCGGCATGGTGGCGGAAGTGTCGGGTGCCGGGCCGGCTGCCCAAGAAACGATGGACAGTGGTCACGTCGCAGGGGATCTTCTCGCGCACGTCTTCGGTGACTTTCAGCGACTGCACTTGCTGGCTGATGGACTCGGTCAACCGCGCAGCAGCCTTGCCCGTGGGCGCCGCCAGACGAATGCGCAACGGCTGACCGGCTTCCACCGCCGGCGCCTGAAGCAGCGCGAGCAGACGCACCACCGTGGTGGTTTTGCCAGTTCCCGGGCCGCCCGTGATGATGCTGAAGGCTCCCCGAGTGGCAAGCGCGCAGGCGAGTTTCTGCCAGTCGATCACTGCTCCGGGCCTGGCGGGGCCGAACAATTCATCGAGACGCTGGGGCAAGTCATCCGGCGGCGTTTCGCCTTGGGCCAGACGTGTGCGTAACGCCGCATCGATACGCCGCTCATAGGCCCAGTAGCGCCGCAGGTACAGACGCTTGCCGGACAGCACCAACGGTCGCTGATGCGCCGCTTCGCTACTGTCCGCAGCCAGCGCAACCAGAGCGCTGCCCGCCAGCACCTTGCACCAATGGGCGCCATCCAGCGTTTCAAGCAACTGCGACGGCAGGAGCAAGACATCACTTTGCTCATCGCCTTCAGGAGGTAAAGACAGGGCGAAATCCGGGGCCTTGAGGGTTTCGAACAAGTCGAGGCAGACATGTCCGTGACCCAGTTGATGGCTGGTCAGTGCGGCAGCGAGCAACACCAGTGGATCGGACTGGGGTGCGAGTTCGTACAGAAAACCGATAAAGGCCTTGTCCAGCGAACGAAGCCAGCCTCGCTCGACCCAGCGATCAAGCAAGATCAGCAGATCCGAGGCACTGGTCAGTGGCGCCAGGCTCGACGGGTTGTCGATAGCCGATGACAGATCGGCGAAGGTACGGCTCATAGCAGGACTCCCTGTTCCCATGCGGGTTCGGCCTTGGGTTCCGGCTTACCCTGGAAAAGACGATCCAGGCGCTCGATCAGTTCGCGCGGCGGCCGCGCAAAATACACGCCGCGACTGTCTGCCCGGGTCCCCCGCAGAAACACATACAGCGCACCACCGACATGCCGATCGTAATCGTAGTCAGACAACCGCGCCTTCAGTTGCCGATGCAACGCCAGCAGATACAACACGTATTGCAAGTCGTAGCGGTTGTCGAGGATCGAGCGCTCCATGGCTTGCTCGGTATAGGCTGCATCGTCGACACCCAGCCAGTTGGATTTGTAGTCGGCCACGTAGTAGCGCCCCTCGTGTTCGAAGGTCAGGTCGATGAAGCCTTTGAACATGCCGTTGAGCTGGACTGGCTCGGCGGCCACTCGTGCCACACCGTTGTGGGTGTACTGGCGCACCCACTCATCGAGTTTGAGAACATCAACCTTGTGGCTGGCGAACCAGAACTCCATCTCCACGCGGTACTGTTTGAGTTGCTCGAGAACCACCGGAGGCTGTCCGCCACCTGCTGGTAGCGGCGACTTGAGCAAGTGTTGCAGCCAGTCACTCAGAGTGGTGATCCAGCCTTCCCAGCCGCGCAGGTTGCAGCGTCGGCCAATCGCATCCTTGAGCGTTTCAAAAGGAACGGCAAAACCTTCGTCTCCGGCCCACTCGAGCAGACCATGAAGAAAGGTTCCTGGATTCGGACCGCGAGGAAAACGATGAATATCGGCGCCACCGGCCACGATCTCGCGTGGCGCATCCGGGTCGAGACGCTCATCATCAAACAGCTTTTGCGCTTGTGGACTGTCCGGCGCCTCATCGCTGCCCACGCTCAACACGTCACTGATGCGCAAAGCACTGTAGGAGGCAATCCACCAGTTTTCGCTGGCCTTGCGCTTGGGCACCAATGTAGCGCTGAGGATCGCTTCGTTACGCTCGGGCCGGTAGATCTCCTGAGTGGCTTGAGGCAACTCCCCCAAGCTGATGGCCGTGCAGTTCTGTTGCAAATCCTGCAGCCAGCGGCTCAGACCGGTTGACTCATCCAGCCTTGCGCCGCCACCCAGGAGATAGCCAAGCGCCGAAAGATGAAGCACCGAACCGTTGTTATTACCGCGTTTGAGGTCCGTGACACCCAGCCAGCAGGCATGTTGCGCGCGAGTCAGGGCGACGTAGAGCAGACGCAGGTCCTCGGCCAGACGCTCGTCATCCGCCAGGGCGATCAATTCGGCGGTCGGCTTCAGTGTCACCTGGGCTTCGCCGGAGGCATCGTGGTAATGCAGCGGCAAGCGACTGCCATCCACCGGTTTTGCCGAGCAGATGAACGGCAGGAACACCAGTGGATACTCAAGCCCCTTGGACTTGTGAATGGTCACGACCTTGACCAGTTGCTCGTCACTCTCCAGACGCAATATCTGCTCTTCGCCGGCCTGACCGGACAACGCCAGAAGCGCGGCCAGATGACGAATCAGCGCTTGCTCGCCATCAAGCTCAGCGGCAGCCTGCTGCATCAGTTCCGACAAGTGCAAAAGGTTGGTCAGTACCCGCTCGCCATCACTGCGTGCGATCAGGGTCTGCGGCAGGTGAAAGTCGTGCAGCAGGCCCGTAACATCGGCAACACACCTTGCTTGCGCCACAGTTCGCGATAGCCACGAAACTGCATGACCCGGGCTTCCCAGACCAACTCGTCCTGATTCAAACGTTCCAGTTCAGCCAACGGCAGATTGAGGGTGATGCAAGCCAGCGCAGCCTTCAGAGAGCGCTCGACATCCGGCTCCGCGCAGGCCTTGAGCCAGGAGAGCAGGTCATGCGCTTCCTGGGCGGCGAACACCGAGTCCTTGTCCGACAGGTAAACGCTGCGCACGCCACGGGCCGCGAGTTCTGCGCGTACGGCTTGGGCCTCTTTGCCGTCGCGTACCAGAATCGCAATGTCAGAGGGTCGCAAGCCTCTGAAGTCTTCTCCGTCGCGGACAAATCCCGCCGCACCGGTTTGCCCGCCATTGAGCAACGCAGTAATTTCGCTGGCACAGGCCGCCGCCAATTGCTGGCGATAGACCGCGCCTGACAGCGGCTGATCCGTCGACAGGTGCCAGACATTCAGTGCCGCGACATCGTGCCCCGCAATCTGCAGCCGCTCTTTACGCCCCTGAGACTCAACAGGCTGGAACGGCACCGGGTTTTCCCCGGTTTTTTCCCGAAACAAAAACGCGCCGCGTCCCTGCTCGCGGGACTCGGCGCGTTCGAATACGTGATTGACCGCGTTGACCATGCCATGGCTGGAGCGGAAGTTGGTGCCCAGCGTATGCAGGCGGCCGGCAGTGGCCTGACGCGCACGCAGGTAGGTGTAGATATCGGCGCCACGGAACGCGTAGATCGCCTGCTTGGGGTCACCGATCAGGAACAGACCGGTATCCGGACTGTTGTCCTCGATGCGGTAGATGCTCTCGAAGATCCGGTATTGCACCGGGTCGGTGTCCTGAAACTCATCGATCAGAGCAACCGGAAACTGCTCGCGGATCACCGCAGCAAGGCGCTCGCCGCTGTCGGATTGCAACGCCGCATCGAGGCGCAACAGCATGTCGTCGAACCCCATTTCCGCACGACGACGCTTCTCTTCCTCAAAACGCGCGCCCACCCATCTCGCCGCATGTTGCAATACGGCGGCATCGGGGGTGGGAAGCGCGTCGAGGCTCGACTTGAGCCCCGGCATCGCGTCGAGACCCGGATGACTCGGTGCCTGGCCCTTCCAGGCTTCGGCCATTCCGTCAGGGGTCAATCGGGTGAAACCGGTGCCGATGTCCAGTTGCTCCATGGCCTCGTCTTCGGCCCACGCCTTGAGTTTCTCGAACCAGGGCTCGAAGTAGCGCGCCTGCATCTTGCGTCCATCGACGGCTTTGCTCGCAACGCCTTCGTGACAGATCACCAGCAGCTCATCGGCCCACTGACGCCACGGCATCTTCAGCTCGAGCAACGCGGCACGCCGTTCTTGCAGACACTCATTGATCAATTCTGCAGGGGCCTTGCCGTCATCACTGTCGCGCTCACTGCCAAACAGGCCGCGCACTCGTGGCAACAACGCTGCCGGCCCGCCCCAGTTAGCGCGAACCCAGTTCAGCGCGTCGCCCTGCATCGGGTAACAGAACAGTCGCCAGTAATCGCGCAGTACTTCACCGAGCAGATCGCTGTGATCGGTTTCCAGGGACTGGGTAAACAGGCTGCCGCTGTCGAACGCGTGTTCGCGCAGCATGCGCTGGCACCAACTGTGGATGGTGGAGACGGCCGCTTCATCCATCCATTGCGCGGCGATGTCCAGGCGATTGGCGCAACCGGGCCATTGTGCCGGGTCAAACTGCTCGCGCAGCTCGGCAATCAAGCCGTCCGGCGCCGGGGTTTCTTCACGGAAAAACCGCGCAGCCTCGGCCAGCCGCGTACGGATTCTTTCACGCAGCTCCTTCGTGGCGGCATCGGTGAAGGTCACCACAAGTATCTGCGGGGGCAGCAATTCACGGCCGAAGCCGCTCGATTCGCCGCCGTGGCCAAGGATCAGCCGCAGATAGAGAGCAGAAATGGTAAAGGTCTTGCCGGTACCCGCACTGGCTTCGATGAGTTGACTGCCGTGCAGTGGGAAGGCCAGAGCCAGCGGTGTTTTGGTACTCATGCGCGTGCCCCTTCGCTGGCCAACGAGCGCCATGGCGCTTCAAACAGGGGGCGATACAACGCGTCGCACCAACCGGAGAATGTTTCGTCGGCACTCAATGCGTCAAAGTCAGCGAATTGGCGTGACAGCGCAGGGCTTTCACGGCGCTCACCTTCACTGGTCTGGCCGTCGCCTTCGTAGGCTTTTCTGGCAGCCGCCTCAGCCTTGAGCGGATCAGTCTGCGCAAGCCAGGCGAAGGCCGTCTTGACCGCGATCGGCAGCGGCTGGCGCATGCCGGCCTGCCAGGCGAGCAGCAGATCACCCAGAAAACGAACCGCTCGATCCTTCTCCAGCGGCTCAAGCAGCAGCGTATCGTCACTCGCCACCAGTGCCGTGGTCAGGATAAGTTCGCTGGCGCAGGCCACCAGGTGATTGACCCACGGCTTGATCAACCGATGCCATTTTCGACTTTTGATCGAGCCGATGCTGTTGGGAATGGTCGTGACCGACAACACGCCACCGTCAGCGCGTTGATGCAAACCGGTGAGCCAGCCTTCAACACGCACGCCCTGCAACTCAAGACTGACCGGGAGCGCGCTGGTCAATGGTGTCGTCCATAACGCCAGAAGGTGTTGGTAACGTTGCAGCAAGTCCGGTAACGGCTCGATCAACTCTCGTTGCAGGCATTCGCCGAAGCCGGCCATGGGCAGCAATCCGCTGTTTTGCAAACGCCGCGCCTGATCTTCGAGTGCCCGATCGATATTGTCGGGCTGCCGGAGTGCGGCGTTGAGCAGGCTGTCGCTCAGTGTGTAGCGTTGCAATGCGTCCAGCACGAACGGTTCTTCGTCAGCCAGGGGCGCCTCGGCGGCCTCGAAGTACACTTTGAGGCGCTGCGTGAAAAAGTGCCTGACCGGGTTACGCAAGAAATCCTGCAGCAGAGCCAGACTCAGCGGCTCCTCCTGAACATGGGGCGCGAGTAGCTCCGTCTCATGTTGTGGCGCATGCACCTGGTGCAAAACCTGCCATTCACGGGCATAACGGAATAGTTGATCGCCGTCATGGAAATAGCGCGAACTGAACGGTTGCAGGGGATGCTCCTCGGTCATGGAGGTCAACAGATCCTGATGCTCATCGAGCGACCGCCAGCCACTGGCGAGGTGATCGCGCAACTGCCCGATCAGCACTGAAGCAGGCCGTTCACTGTTGTCGCGAATGCTGCGTCCGACCCAACTGATGTACAGCTGATCGCGCGCAGACAGGAGCGCCTCGAGCAACAGATAGCGATCGTCTTCACGCCGGGAACGGTCCCCTGGCCGGTAGTCCCTGCCCATGAGGTCGAAATCCAGCGGGGGTTGCGCCCGGGGATAATCACCATCGTTCATCCCCAGCAAACAGACAAGCTTGAACGGGATCGCCCGCATGGGCATCAGCGTGCAAAAGTTTACTGCGCCGGCGAGAAAACGCTGGGACAGACGCCCCTGATCCAGCCCCGCGAGCCAGGCTTCGCGAACCACCGTCAGCGGCAATTCATCGACCAACCCAACGGATTCACAGGTCTGCAGCCAGGTTTCGCGCAACTCCTCAAGTTGCGTGAGCAGATAATCGTCGTGCTCGTTACTGGCCTTGAAAAACAGCTGCATCAGGATTTGCAGGCGCTGGCCCCACACCTTGGGCTGAGCGACTTGAGTGAGTTCGTGATGGGCCAGTTCCAATGCGTCGAGCAGAGCTACCAACGGGCCGATCAACGCAGCATCCAGACCACCGATTTCATCGTAGGGTTCGATACCGGCACAGGCGCTGGAGCTGCCGACGGCGTACCCCAGCAACATTCGCCGCAGACCGAAATGCCAGCTGTTCTGTTCAAGCTCATCCGGCAAGCCCAGTCCCGCACGTTGCCCGGCGTTCATTCCCCAGCGCACGCCTGCTCCTTCGATCCAGCGATGCAGAGTAGGCAAATCACGCTCTTGTACGCCAAATAGGGCGCGCAACGCAGGGACGTCGAGCAGATCGAGGATCTCGCTCACCGGGAAACGACTATCGGGAAGCTTCAGCAGGTGCTCGACAGCAATCAGCAACGGATCGCGGCCCCGCTGGCCCTGGTCGGCCAAGGTAAATGGAATGAAGCGTGGATCATGTCGATCCAGTTGCCCGAACACCGCCCGAATATGCGGCGCATAGCTGTCGATGTCCGGCACCATCACAATTACATCTCGTGTGCGCAGATCCGGATTGGCGCTGAAGCGTGCGAGTAACTGGTCGTGAAGGATTTCCACTTCGCGCTGGGCACTGTGGGCTATGTGGAAGCGGATCGACCCATCCTGCGTCAAGTCAACGGCAGGCCAGCGCTCACGCGTTTCATTGAGTGGCCGCAACTCGAGGATGTCGTCCTGAAGTTGGTTGAGCATGTTATGTGGCTGATTTTCGCTGAACAGATCAATGCGCCCGTCACGAAACGCCGCGCGATAGCTGTTGGGGTCATCGTAACTGTCGAGCAGGTTGATATAGTCGCGGCCTTGCTTGCCCCAGGCGGCGAGCAGCGGATGAGCATGTTGGTGCAACGTTTCAGGATCGAGTACGACCGGCATGCCGTTCTTGCGGCTCTGACGCTTGTATTGATGACGCAGCAGATCCTTGTCGGCGACGATATCGGCCCAGTGGTGTCGGCAAGGGTTGTGTACACACAGCAGCACCTGACTGAAACGTGCGAGTCCGGCCAACGCTTCAAGCACCTGGGCGGGCAACGAGGATATACCGAACACGATCACCCGCGAGGGTAGTCCTGCTGGTGCGTGTTCGAGGGAATTTATGCACTCGATAAATCGTTGATGGACACCGGCGCGGCTCTGGGCCATGCCTTGCTCACCGACATCTTCCAAAAGAGCACGCCACAGTTCAGCCTGCCAGCAACTGACTGGAGGCAGTGGCTTTATCTCGCCTCGAACATTACGTAACTGATGCCGGCCCTCGGCCCAATCTTCGAGCCAGTCGGCCCGATACACCTGATATTGGTCAAACAGGTCTGCCAGGCGCTCGGACAACTGGTAGCGCTTGCGCAAGTCGGTGTCATGGGTGAGGAAGCGTTGTAGCGGTTCGAAATGGGGGCGATCAATCACTTGCGGCAACAGGCGCATCAGCCGCCAGGTCAGGGGAGCTTTGTCGAGCAGGGATGTGGCGGGGATTTCATCTCGGCCCAACACCATACGGTAGAGCTGCCACATGAAACTGCCTGGAAGCTGCACATCGATGGCAGCGGCTATTCCGCAACCACCGAGATCGTCCTCTTCAGGATCTTCTGCCAATGCCAGCTTGAGCCATTGGGCGATACCGTTGCTTTGGACCAGAGCGATTTCATTCTCCAAGGGAGCCAATGGGTAGCGCCGCATGATGCTGACCACCAGGCTGCGCAGCTCGTCCAGGCTATTGCTCTGGACCACCATGAATGCAGCGTTGAGGGACGAGGCGTCCGGCATAAAAGCTTCCTTGGAAAAGTACAAAAGCCAAGGCAGAACCTTAGCACTGTCGGCAGGCTGTGACAGCCGGAAGGGCCTACCGCATGCTGTAGGAACTTTCCTGCGGGCAAAACAAAACCCCAACTGCTTTCGCAATTGGGGTTTCGGAATTTAATCTTGACGATGACCTACTCTCACATGGGGAA
>Ga0105250_10000298_pt1 | contig 39086 bp, 45 predicted proteins | sample KBSS54metaG_FD_80425 | JGI IMG/M metagenome (GOLD analysis project Ga0105250, IMG submission 80425) | Switchgrass rhizosphere microbial communities from Kellogg Biological Station, Michigan, USA - KBS S5-4 metaG | ecosystem: Host-associated > Plants > Roots > Rhizosphere > Soil | place...
CGGATGACGCTCGACCAGGCTGCCGAAGCGCTGGGAGTCAGCGCCCGCAGCATCAGCCGCTACAGCAGTGGTCGTGAAGCGGTACCACGCACATTGGCGCTGGCTTGCTTGGGTTGGGAGAGTCTGGAGCAGAAAGCCGCCTGACAGGGTTTTTTGAGTGCTGTCGGAGGGCTTGAGCCTTCGCTGTTCTGGCCTGAGATTGCTGGGGCCGCTTTGCGGCCCATCGCGACGCAAGGCCGCTCCTACAGGAGACGCGGCGTGTTTTTGAACCTTTTACTCTGCGCGACGGTGCAGCCTGGAAGAGCGCTATGGGATTGTTGAGGCAGCTCTACGGCCGAGTCGCCGCGGCGGTTGCCCCGTAGCGTGAGAAAGCTGAATGCACAGCGTCTTGCGCAAGGCTGGGGGAGTCCGCCATTTGAGTCATACCTCCTAGCCGAAAACAAAAAAGGCCCACCTTTCGGTGAGCCTTTTTTGATACTGCGTATGGTGCGGCACCAGGAATCGAAACTATTCCTAACATACTGTTTGCTAATGGTATTTTTGGTAGCTGCTGTGTGGGTTACCCCTTATGCTATCCTTTTGTACCGTTTGGTTTGTGAAATTTAAGTAAAGGTTTCTAAACCGCCTTGGAGCTTTTGGTTGTGGTTGTTAAGTGCTGGTGAATTTGTGCTTTGCGTGCTACCGCCTAAACCAAAAAGGAATGTTGCGCAGTTGAATATGTCATGCTTATGATGTTCTTGTGCGTATATTGAGTTCCGGTGCTTATCTTGATGGAATTTATGTAAATTGTATAATTGTTTCTTTCGTGCATTAAAATTCGTGTTTAGCATGCTGTGGGTAGGCTGGTTTTTTACAATTTGCCCTGGCGCTCAAGCAGATGATATAGGCCTGCAGGTGCCTGGAGAATCAGTTGGCGAGAAATTTAGGACCTCCATAGTTTCTATTGAGATGGAAAGGGAGATGCATTTTGATGATTTTATCTATGGCTTGGACAAGGCTGTTACTGCTGTGGTGCCTAATCCGAGCTATATAGTAAATGAAAATGATCCAGCGCATGGCTTCTGGGGGCTTGATATAAGTGCTGAGGACTTTCTGATTTGGGTTCCGTTGATTGCGTTGATTGTTACTAATTTTGTGTCCATTCGTAATCTAAGAGAAGCGTCAAAAGCAGCTATCAAGAAAGAATTGGCTGTTGATTCATTTAAAACATTTAAGGCGCAGCTTTCAGAATTTTATGATCCGCTCAATGCTCTTGCTAGTGCGAATTATGATATGTTTGAGGCGCTCGGTCCAAAGACCTTTCCCTCTGATCCTTATAAAGGAGAGGAAGCCGCGGACCTGTGGAATGAAGTTGTTTCTGAGGTTATATTGCCAAACAATAGGGCTATAGTTGAAATAATTAAGGCCAAGTCCCATCTCATTGATTCTACGGATAGTTTGAAGCACTACTTTTATTACGTAAAGCATGCGCAGTCATACATGCTTTTTAGAAGGCAGGCAAATAGCTTGCATGAGAAGTTTCCATATCCTAAAGATTTTCTTACGCACATAAATAGTGCTCGCGCGGCGGTAATGATTAAGCTTGCCAGTAAGGAAAAGGAGTTGAGTACGTAATGGGCGTAAAATGGTTGAAAGAACAAATTGAAAACCACGACCGGATGATTTCAACGTCGTTTCCAGGTGGAAGATGCTTGAAGATAGTGTATAGGTTGAAATCTGGGCGCTCTGCTGAAGAAGTAATTTATATTCCTGATGGTCAAGAGTATTTGATAGGGAATGAAGTTGTTGATAGGGTTGCAAGACTTGGAGCAACTATAATTGTGCCATCACATTATAGTAGGGTTACTGCGGCCGCTCAGGGCTATGGGAGATTGAAGAATATTCGAGTGATGGATAGCATGAAACAATTTTTTGCTATATTGCATGCTGGGGGTGAATATTAATCTTAGGGATATATACAGGCTTTGGCTTAAAAAAAGCTATAGGATGGAGTTGGATGCTATTAATTTAGCCTTCATCTTTGGTAGTGTGGCTAGAAGGTTTGATAGTTATGGTGACTGTGATCTAATGATTTGCTGTAATAGTGCGCCTGGATTACCCTCTTGGAATAGCCTTGTATCTCGTAATAATTATAATACGGTCAAGTTTGAAGAAGAGTTCGGGCTTCCTCTTTCTGTGATTATTTTGACTAAGGACGAGTATCGGGAGGATATACCTGTGCTCAATAGAATTAAATGCGGCCCTAAATTATACATATATTGAATATCGTTTCATATAAGCTTTGTTTTTCATTCCAAAGCTGCTCCTCTAAATGGGGCGCGAGCTTCTTATGCTGCTAAGCGGCAGAGACTATGCGACAACTGCAGTGTTATTGTCGAGTCTAACAATCCGCCCAGAATACCGAGTGTTATCAGAGATCAAGGCCCCCCTGCGATCTTTGGGGATGCCCTCTAACGCGGGACTGGCGGTTCCTTACGTCCGGGAGCAAGGGCATCTTATATAAAAAAGGGAGAGATTTGTTTAATGGCACATCTACCAGTGCCGGAAAATAAAGCTGTCCCCTTTTCTATTCCGCAAGAATTCACTCAAGTTAGTGCGGTCTGTGGTTTAGTAAAATATTTGTTAAATTGATAATGCATTCAACTCATCTTTGTAAGGCATTTTTGATGAGTACAAGTTGTGGAATGCTTTTCCAATGGCTCCTGAGAAAAGAATTAACTTTGGATTGTTGGTGCCGCCCATGAGTATGTGGCTCATTGCAATTCCAGGGTATGGGTCAATGTAATAAATTTCTTTCACGCCGAGTTGATATGCTTTTTTTGCACAAAGTTCGCAAGGGCTTGCGGTTGTAAATAGCTTTCCGTGTTCAATACCTCTGCCGCCATATTTGGATAGTTGCAAAAACGCATTTTCTTCAGCATGTAGTGAGCGGGTGTGTACTTGGTTTTTTTCACCGATCAAGTCGTTGTATTCGCTTTTAAAGCAGTACGAGACATTTCTTCCTGTGCTTTCTATTTTTTTGTACTTGCTGCTTTCGCTGGTGAATCTGGTGATGTATTTAATGTCGGACTTTTCATATTCGGAGTATGCTTCTTGGTCGTTACCGTTAACTAGGTCAAATCGGTTTCTCAAACTGCAGGGAACTTGCCCGAATGGGGTGTCATTCCATCCTACGGATTGAACTGAGAAATTTTTGTCTGTGACTACAGCGCCGACCTGTCTTGAAATGCAGCCTGAGTTCAGTTTTGCGGTGTAAGCTATTTGCATGCATCTTTCTAATGGTGTGGGTGTTACTAATCCTGGGCGAACCATCAAGCAAACGAAAGTGATAATCTGATTTGCTAGCAAACTAAAATGTGAAACTGTGTTGCTTGAGTTCGGATTGCTAACATAAAGGTCAGAGCGTTGTAAGCAGGCTTGAATGTCTTGTTTTATATAAGTGGATTTGTCGGTTAGTTTTCTGTCGCCGTACTCTTCATCGTCCACCGCTTTTATTTGCCTGTCCGTATACCCCAGTGCTCTGAGCCTGGCTTTTCGTTGGTCATCCTCACAGGAAACAGCCATCAAATAAAATGATGAGTATCTATCTTGGAAGTAGATGGCTTCGAATGGATTTCGGATAGCGTCTATGACGATAAATGTCTTTTGACCTTTGTTTCTAGCCTTACGTATGTCTTTGATTATTCTATTGATCCGTTCGGCTAGAGAAAAGAAATTTCCGCCGGTGACCTCGTCCGAGGTTGGGTCGCCGGAGTTCCTGACATTATTACCAATTGTTTGGAATAGAGATACGTAGCCAGCTCCTCCAATTTGCTTTTTTAGCTCATTGTTATTATTTGGTAGAAACTCGGTATAAAACAATCTTAGTGCATCAATGTCTTGATGGTTTAGGCTGCTGTGCGTGTCTTTTATTGTTTTAATTGCTTCTATGATTATTTTTTGAAGTTCACTGGTAAGTTCTGCTACTCCGCCCACGAACCTTGCAACATCCTCAATGCTTTTTTCACTAAGCAGTAATGTTAATATTGAGCTAGCCTGTATTGAAATAAAAGGGCTCCAGGTTTTTTCAAAACATTTGTAGATTATCTTTTCTTTTCGTTGGGTGTTGTCGTCTGGGGAGCTGCCTTTATATAAGGAGTGTTTTATTTGTTCCTGATTTTTTGAAAGGATACTTGCTACGGTTGAACACCCACTACCGGTTTGCCCAGTCAGTCCTATTATTATAAAATCGTCTTCGTCACCATAAATTTTCGAGATGGTATCTTTAAAGTAACTTGTCATGTTTTCGTCCTTGTGCCGAGGGCAATTGGGTACGCATTGACATGCGTTAAGGCAATATGCCATTATTTTTCTTATGATATCAAGGGTTGGGTTGCAGCGGTGCGGATTATTGGATCCTGTCGTCCCTACCGCAATCCGCTTAGATGCCCCGTGCAGCGATCATTCTTAAGTGTGGTGCCACTGTCGAAATGCTCAGAAAATTTTTAAGGGCCAGCGTCGTTCAGTTTTCGGTCGTAACCAGATTTACCCTGCCTTCCAACCAATGCCACATAATCCTTTTCACAAATTTAAACGCTTGAGACCTTCTCCACGTCATCCCGCCAAGAATGCTGAGTGTGATTAGGGATAAACACCCCTGCGACCTGTGGGGATGCCCTCTAACGCGGGACTGGCGGCTCCTTACGTCCGGGAGCAAGGGCATCTCATGATCTGGCCTCCTGAGCACCGTTACCGGTGGGCGGGTGCAGGCTGCATTGGCTGACGAGGCCAGTGCCGCGAGATCCTGAGCCAGGTGCAAGCAGCAATGCGATGGCCGGGGCATGCCTGACTGTCAGTCAGGTGCATTCCATTCCTTGGTCTGCGGCACCATCATCTGTAGCGCTGTTGCTGGTGACATCGGCGTTTGTCACGCCAATTGTCACGAGGGAAATTGCCGCAAAGCCATGTGCTATGTGGGCTGCAGCAGTGGTAGGAGCGCTCGTCTCTTTCCAGGAGAAAGAGACGAGCGCAGTTTGGCGCATGCGAAATGGCCAAGCGGATAGGTTGCTGCTGGACAGAAGGGTAGGGTGGCTGCCGCAGGGGCAACGATATTGCGTAAGCTTGGCTCCCTGCTGCGTTTAGGCTTTCTTGGGATAGTCGGCTCTTTTCAGTGATTTGCTACACATCTGGCATCGGACCCCGCCACCCCGCCACCCCGCCACCCCGCCACCCCGCCAAATCCCGGCGGATGTATGGCCATGTGCTATTGTTTTTTGGCCTCTATCCATGTCGCTTACAGGAGTTCACATGTTCACTGATATCAAGCCGGGTCCGAAGCCAAAGCGCGAAGATGGAAAAGACGATCGCAGACGGCATGTAAACCCGCCCAACGACAAGAAGCACCCGACGCTGCCGATTCACAAGCACAAGCCGGGCGATTGATTGTCGTAGGTTGTTCAGCCCTCTATCATCAAGCATGCCAGAGGGCTTCTATTATGCGGTGCGACAAGTAACTTCACTGCGAGTTTGCACCGGGGGTGCGGCGGCTACTCGGTCTTCTTGGCACTGCGAAGGCGCGTGACGTACTCGCCCGTCTGCCTGGCAAATTCATGTGGCGTCACATGGTCCTCGCGGTTGGCGTCCAGAACCCGGCTCCACCAGGTCATGATCATCCGGCGTTCTTCGAGGAACTCGGCCTTGTGGGTATAAGCGGCGCGCACGTTGTTGCGTTCCTTGTGGCTCATCAGCCGCTCGATAGCCGTCTCCGACCATAGTCCGGACTCGACCAGCGCACTGTACGCCATGGCTCGGAACCCGTGGCCGCAGATATCCACCTTGGTGTCGTAGCCCATCGTCCTGAGCGCGGCATTCACAGTGTTCTCGGACATCCGTTTCTACGGTTTGGCATCCCCGCGGACACCGCGTCGAATGTTCCGGTGATCGTGTGGAGCTGCTGGAGCAAGGTCACTGCCTGTGGCGACAAGGGCACTAGGTGAATGACACCGACCTCGAACTCATCTCATCAGGCGGAAGAAACACCATATTTCAGGGTTATACCGCGAAACATTTCTAATTCCGTCAACTGCAAGCCACTGCGCTAGATTCCCTCCTCCTGGCATCCATGCCGTCCACCAATCCAGCATCTCGCCGTGGGTAGACCGTTGAAAAAGTTTGCGTTTGTGAGTGCAGCCGCTGAGCGTGAATACAAAGACCTTCCCAAGGACGTTCAGGACGATTTTGGCAAAGACCTGCGACGCATCCAGTATGGCCAGGACCCAGAGCGGCCGATTAAGTCGTTGACCGAGTCGGTAGGGGCGGGTGCGATTGAGCTCATCATCAACGGCAGCCCTGCATTCCGATGTGTATATGTCGCCAAATTTGCAGACATGGTCGTCGTGTTGCATTCGTTCGTGAAAACGACCAACAGGTCCGACCGGCACGCGATGCAGGTCGCTGAAGATCGGATGAAGGAGTTGAAGCACGAACTGAGAAAAATGGGGTACAGGGTTTAACTGCCAGGCGTTTGGGTGATCACGATCTGGGGCGGTGAACCGGCATCGTTCGAGGGCAGGGTCAGGGTTGTGCGAAAGCCGAGCTTGTCCAGCATGTCCATCATGGCGTCCAAGGTGAATTTCTCGATCTTGCCGTTTGCAAGCTCGGATATGCGGGATTGGGTTACGTTGAGCTTGGCTGCGGCATCATGCTGCTTGAGGCCCATTTTTTTGATGCAGTCAGTGATGAAAATGGACAAGTCCATTTTCAAGGCCATTTTGCTGGCGGTATCTGCGTCGTGGGTGGCGTGGAAAGGGCTTTCGTGGAATTGAAGCGCCATTGGTTTGCCTCAGCAGAAATATCTAAAATTTGCGATAAATCGTAGTGGGGATTGGTTGGCGAGTCAAAGCGTTTCTGTTGGAGGGTGTGTCTGCTTTGGAACTGTGCTGATGATCAGAGAATTGCATCTGCCTGGGGTTGGTGGGGCTGCTGCGCAGCCCATCGCAGGCAAGCCAGCTCCTACACCGATCGTGGTGGCTTCGGGGGATTTGTAAGATGACGCTGGCTGGGGCAAGAGTGGAGGGCGGGACTGCGGGGGGGTGAAAACAAAAAAGGCCCACCTTTCGGTGAGCCTTTTTTGATACTGCGTATGGTGCCGGCACCAGGAATCGAACCCGGGACCTACTGATTACAAGTCCAACATTTCGACCAGTGGTCATTGGGAAATCCCTACAAGGCGCTGTTTTTGCTGGATATATGGGGATATATGGGTTCCATATTTGTTCGCGGTGTGGACACTTTGTGGACGCTAGCGCCTGCATCACACTGCACACCTCTTCAAACCTTTGCACACTGTGCAAAGCCCTGCCGCTCTACATGGCCCGCGCCGGGTCTGCCCCTGGGGCGCGTTGCACCTGGACTGGCCTTTGCACTATTTCGCGACGCAAAGCGCGTCGGCGGGAGGGGGATAAGTGATTTTCTTTGCTGATTTTTTTTGCTCCTAGTTTTTTTGCTCGCTCATGAGACACCCGCCCGCGTAGCATCCTCCGAGGCATACCCTATGGGCTCGGAATGGGAGGGAGCAGTGATGTCAACATGGTGGGATATTAAGGTCGGAGATTACGTTTTCTTTGAAAATTCGTCGGATCACTTCTTCGAATGGTATTTCCACAAGTCCGACCGAAAAATTATAACTATCGATGGATCAGAGCGTTACGTCTATGAGACTACTTCAGAGACAATGCTAAAACGGCTTGCGCTCGATGGCATAGATAGGCGGGCGCTAGAAAAAGAGTTCGATGAAGCAAAGATCATCATGCTAGATGAACTTGAGCTTGCTCGCGAGTTCAGCCCTAAGGCGGCAGACTATGCGTCCGCTTTTTTAGAAATGAACCTAGATGACTGGCTGCAATCTTTACGAAAAATAATTGAAGAAAAACTCGTCATTAAGTTTCACGACGATGGAACGCAATTTGATGACCCGGCTATGGATTGGATGCTGACGTGGCAACAGTGGCATTCTGAGCTAGCATGGGACTTCCCATGTATATCTATGGATTGCTACGCCGTAGCTGTACTGCTAGCGATTACAAAAGATACCTATGTCCGATTGGACTGCACAGATTTGATAGGGCGAAAGAATTTCACGGCATTTCAGGACTACATCGAGTATTGTCAAGAAGAGACAAATCTCTTCTCGGTATTCAAAACCTCGCTCGCGGAAATTATTTTGCTGGCCTCCACGTCAAACGAGCATCCGACACTCGCGAAATTTTTGTACGCCGGCATCATCACTGCAATGGAAACGTACCTCTCGGATACCTTGAAGCGAAAGGTAAACCACTACGGCGTACGTCGAAGGTATGTAAAACACGTTTTTGACGATCAGAAAATTCCCCTGCGTGATATTTTTGATCACATGGATGAGATTGATAAGAAAGTAAGAGTCTCCATAGACAAGACCAGCTTCCATAACATTCAGGAAGTCTCAAAGCTATATGATAGTGTATTGATGGTAAAATTTCCGCCTGAGCACTTGCACTCTCTTAAGAGGGCGGTAGATGATCGTCATGACATTGTTCATCGTAATGGCAGAAGCCTTAATGGTGATAGCAGGCTTTACACTTTCAAAGACGTTCATCGTCTTTCAGCTATTATGTTAACCACCCTTAAAGATATTGATATGCAGATCCAAGATACACTGATCTCAGACGAATAAAAGCCCGCGAAGGCGGGCTTTAGTTTCTAGTTGCATTTTATGCTGCTTCAACAGACCCGATCACGTTCCTGGAATACAGGTAGTATCCCAGTGGGTTCGGGTGCAGGCCGTCGTTGGCGATCAGGCTCATGTCGGGGATCGACAGCGCTGCGTAGTTGTCGATCATGTCCAGGTTCCGCGCCCGGGCAGTTCGGTAGATCTCACCCCGGACGTCCTGCATCGTAAAGGCGTAGGTCTCTGGCTTCTCGTTGCTCGACGGGTTCGAGCACATCAGGATCACGTTCGCCATAGGCTGGACGATGTCCAGCAGCGCGCCCAGGTTGGCGCTGAACTCGTTCACGCTTTGCGGCTGCGTCGGGTTGCGGATCCGGTCATTCGTGCCCAGGGCGACGATCACATAGTTGTCCTGCGGCCCTACAGCATTGCCGTGGCCAAAGTTGTTGCCCGGCAGGTTGTACATCCGGTAGCTGCGGGTGGTCGCGCCGTTGATCGCCTGGTTGGTGAGGCGGATGGTCTTCTTGATCCGGATCGCCTCAATGCGCAGCGCTCTGGTCCCGGTCGTCTGGCTGGCCCGGCGCTTGGTCCGGATCTCCACAGTCTTGTTCCGGACGTACCCGAAGGTGTGGTTCCGGACCCTGTTGTTGCCGTAAGTCAGCCCGTCCTCACCAGGGGAAGTGGTGAACACGCCCTGGGAGACACCATCCACAAACAGCTCGTAGTCCAGGCCTCCATCACCATCTTCGCCCACAACGCCGAAGTGCAGCGCGAAGCTGGTACCGGTGAACGGGAAGCTGATCGAGTGATACGAGCCACGGCTGGAGTTGCCGTCCGCAAACACGCGCTGGCAGTTGGTCACAGACGCTGTGGTGAGCGCGTCGGTGATGCTGATCGATGGCCCCACGGATTGGATGTTGAACCGGCCGCCACGCGGGTACAGGTCATTGGTCACGGTGTATTCGATGATGCACTCGCCGGATGGGCTGGCCGGCCAGTTGGACAGTACCGGGGCCGCGTTGAAGGCGTAACGCTCGCCAATATGGCGGGCGAACTCGTTAAACCAGGACGGGGCGCCGAAGTTGTTCCGGGGGTCTGATAGCGTGCCGTTGCGCGGATCAGTCACGGCCTGCTCGCCAGGTGTGCCGCTACCCCAGCCGATCGAGTCGGCGCACAAGACCAGCGATGTCAGTTGCTCGAAGGGGTTGGACAGCGATTCCTTGAGCATCGCCAGCTGGCCGCCGTTGCGGTGGAAGCGTGGCGGCTGGGCTGACAGGTTGTCGTTCAGGGCAGTGATCCGGGTAAATCCGCCGACCTTAAACGCCCCGTTGAGGTAGGAGTTCTTTTTCGGCAGCTCATCGAGCACGAACACCGAGCCGCCCAGGTCGACGCGCCGGCCCTTCACCACAGCCTCGAACGCAGCAAATGCGGCCGTATCGTTGGTCACCCCGTCACCTTTGGCCAGCCAAGGCGAATCCTTGGGTGTCGGGTTGCCAGCCAGCCGGTTCAGGTGGTCGGTGACATCCAGGCACTGGACGCGGATACGGCTGTCCCGGGCACCCTTGGTGATACGCAGGTCATACAGCCCATTGGGCGCGGCAAACACGACCATGCCCTTGTCGTCAGCGGTGAACGGGTTCACCAGCGCGGTGCCGTCGGCGTTCTTGAGGGTCTTCACCAGGATCTCGGTCCCGCGCTCGTACACGTAGCAGATCGCATTCGGCAGGATGTTGCCGGCGTCGTCCTGGGCGAAGTAGTTCTTCAGTTCCATTCAAGCTCCTGTGATGGGCTTCAGTTGCCCAGAAAGTTGTGTACCGGTACCGGCATGCCCGGTGAAGGCGGCGGCGTTTGAGGGGGCGGGGCTCGGGCCATGGGTATGGCTGGCCAAGTCGATGTTCATCAGCACCACCAGGTCGATCAGGTCGCAGAGCACCTGCAGGACGTTCACGCCCTCCGAGCCAATCCAGGTGGTCTGGGCGATGCTCTTGCGGGCTTTCTGTACCCGCTCGATCAAGTCGCCACCCACGGCCAGGTTGGATTTTTGGGCCACCACCAGGTTGAGATCCCGGCCGCTGGCCAGGTTGAGGTCGTCCAGTGCAGCCAGGTTGCCGGTACCGCCGGACAGCAGTTGGAGCGCGCCCAAGGCCTCGATCTTTTTGGTACCGCCCACCGACTCGGTGGAATGGTCATCGATGGTGCGGCTATCGCTCTGGTACCGCTCGGCATTGGTCAGGCTTTCCACCTGGCGATCGGTCGACTTGTCGGTGATCCCGCCGTCGGTCTGGCGGGTCCAGCTGCCGTCCGCTTCCACGCGCTGCTGTGACGCCTCGCTGTGCTGCCAGACTTGGTCGCCTTTGGGCAGGCGAGGCAAGGACAGGCCGTGGGGCAGGATGCACTGGATAAAGGGCTTGTGCGGCAGGCCCTGAGTGAATCCGACGACCACGGCCGTGCCTTCCTCAGGAAAGCTGAAAAAGCCCATTTCATCGCCGCCCGTGGGCACCGGCAGCGGTACGCCGGCCAGCGTCGGCAGGCCTTCGTCGGGTTCGCCGTTCTCGTCCAGGACCTGCAGGTCGACCGCGAAGCGCGGCCGGAAATCGTCGCAGATGGTTGCGCCGGCGGGCGCATCGGCCACGCCGACTACCCGGGCCATGCGCGGCAGGTGATAGCCCCCGCTCAGCTCCGGGAACATGCGCTCTACACAGCGCCGGATTGCGTCTTCCATTTGATCGCCATTTCAGTGCCGACGAGGGCCACGGAGGTGACGCGCTCGCCTTGGTTGATGGTTGCACCAGGACGAAGGCCAGGCAGCGCCGCGATCACGGCGCTCTGGTTGCCCTGGTAATTGCTGAACAGCTCGACCGGCAGCTGCAGGGGCGATCGGGCGCCGAAGTAGCTGTGCTCCCAGCTACCCACGAACACCTCGCCGTTGCCCTGCTGCTGCCAGATCAGGTCGGGGATCGAGAAAACCCGGGCCAGGCTGTCCATGGCCTGAAAGCCGGACGCCAGGCTGTAGAAGAACGGCGCCTTGGCCGACGCATAGGCCTGCGCCGGCACACGGAAACGCAGGCCGGTCTGTTCGCCGATCGAGGCCAGCACGGTGCGCAGATCGGCATGGCGCAGGTTCAGCGGGAGCGGCTTGGCCAGGATCGCGGCCAGCTCGCGGCAGTACAGGACCTGCTCCACCTGATTGACCGAGGTAGACCGCTCCACGTAGCCGATGAAATGGCGCTGCAGGGGCGAGTCGTTGTAGCCGATGTCGAGCGTGACCAGGCCCGACACGGGCGCGGTGGACTTGATGGTGAACTGGGCACGCCCCGGGGTGGCCAGCTCCAGCCGGACATCATCTTTGACCAGGTCGTGCACGGCACCGCCGATGCTCAGGACTTTATGGAGCTTCACGATTTGCTCCCCAGCCAGTCATCGAGCTTTTTCAGGGTGGTCTCAAAGCCCGTCAGGCCTTGGCCGGTGCCGTTGTCATCGGCGCCGCCGGCGCTGCCGCCTGCGCCGGTACCGCTGACGCCTTGCCCCAGGGCGCTCTGAGTGTTGACCGCGTTGCCAGCCCTGCGCTTTTCCACGCGCTCGGGGTTCGACAGCTTCTCTGTGAGGCTGAACTGGATACGCCAGGCCAGCAGCGTGTCGTCTTCCCGGGCGCTGACGCCGTCCGAGAACTGCACCTGGCGCATGCCCATCGCAGTTGCGGTGTCATTGACGATTCGGTACGTCTTGAGCTGGCCACCACTTTCCGTTGCCTCGGCCAGGCGCATGAGGGAACGCAGGTTCTCCGCGTCGACAAAGGCGATCAGCAGCGTGACGGTCAGTGTCTTAGGCTTAAAGCCCTTGTGCGCGGTGTCGGTGTTGCTGGTCTGCCCCGACATGTCGCCGCTTTCGATTCGCAGGTCTCCGGTGACCTTCATGCCCCGGCCCCGGATCCGTTCGCCGTCCAGCAGCAGAGTCATAGGCCCACCAGCTCGCGCACGAAGCTGAGCCCCTTGAGGGAGCCCACCAGCATGACGCCGGCGGACAGCGGCCACTCGTGCCCGGGGGCGGTGCCGGTCAGCAGCTGGCGGCGCAGCTCGGCGGCGTTGCCGGGGCCGATCAGGCGGGCGCTGATGGTCGTTTCTGCCGTGGCCCCGTCGAACTGGGCCTTGAGGTCAGCGAGCTGCTGAGCCTGCGCGGCGGCGCGCTGGGCCTTGCGAGCGGCCATCGCCTGCAGGTCGGCCATGGGCGAACTGGCCGCGAAACTCTCCAGTGCGGCGAGCTGGCCGGCCATGGCCTGGCTCGCCGCCCGGGTGATGGTCGAGCGCTCCAGCGGCAGGCCGCCCCAGCGTGGCAGGGTGCCGGCGTTCGGCAGCTCCCACTTGGCGGTGTCCAGCTCGAACAGGCGCCCGGCCCGGTTCTGCGCCCGCTGCAGCTCGGGCAAAGGCAGCACGGCATTGAAGCGGCCGAGCGTCGAGGCGAAACGGTCGTAGCGGGTGCCCAGGAACAGGACAACCAGGGCGTACTGCTCACCGCTCGGCCGGCTCTGGTCGCTGGAGTCCTCCAGTTTGCTGCCCAGATGGCGCACCAGGTTCGGTGCCGACAGGTAGCGCTGCAGGCCTCGGCCCTGGCCAACCCCACTTTGGAACGGGGTCACGACCAGGCACGCCGGCACTTCGCCCAGGGCCTCGGCCATGGCGCCGCGCCCGGCCGCTACTGCAGCGGCCGCCAGCTCGCCCACTTGGCTTGGCGCAGTGGTGACCAGGTCTTTCAGTGCGGTGATCCGCTCGCCGGTGCTGGCCAGCTCGCTGGTGGCCAGCGTTTTCGCGGCATCGAGGTCGGCCAGCCAGCTGGTGGTCTCGCTGGGCCAGCGCATGGTGACGGGGCTCCAAGTCATACCGCGACGGTCTCCCAGCTGATGGCCGTCAAGGCGTCAATGTCCTGGGCGTCCCGGGCCTCCTGCATTTGCAGCTTGAGCTGATAGGCCTGCTCCAGTCGGCCCAGGCGGAACACGGTGAAATCGCCCGCCAATTGCCGCAGCTGTTCGGCCGTGTGAGGGCGAAACGCCTTGATGCCCTCGGCATCGAGGCAGGGATAGGTGAGATCGGCGCCGCTGAGCGCGGCGCCGGTCAGGTTCATCTGGTCCTCGAGCGTGCTGCTGTAGTGATGACGATTGCCCAGCACCTGCGACCAGAACCCGCCGGTGATCTCTTGCCCACAGGCCGCGTCCACGGCCTGAACGCGCTCCTGGTAAAGGGCCTCGACCACGGCGGGGACGTCATCTACCCACTGACCGAATTCCCAGATCTGCCCCGGGCCAGGCTGTTCCAGGGTGTAGCCGGCCGGCAGCGGCCCCAGGCGATCGATCACCAGGGGTTCGCGGGTGGCGGTGTTGTAGGCGGTCAAGCCTCGGTAGCAGTCGATCAGCTTCCAGTTCAGACCGTCCCACCGTGCGGCCTGGCCTTCCGGCGCGCTGGGTGGTTCCTGCTCCACGCACAGGGCGGGGATCAGCCACACACCAGGTTCAAGCGGCGAAGCGTCGGCGATCGCCAGGCCGACATAGATGCCCAGCTCGTCGGTTTGGTAAACGGTCTTGGTGGTCATGAGAGCCTCAATACTTGATGAACAGCGGATAGGCGGCGTTCACCGGGCGGGTTTCGGTACCGCCGGCCGCGTTCACGGTGATGGTGTGGGCGTGGTCCGCAACGGGGTTCACGGTGATGGTGTGGGCGTGATCCGCCACTGGGTTCACGGTGATGGTGTGCGCGTGACTGCCGGCGCTGGAGGTGGTGGAGGTGTTATTGACTCCTGTGGTGAGGTCATCACCCGACGTCAGGGTTTCGCCTTGACCCAGGATCACCCCGACCGTGCCCTCTTTGACGGTGTGGGTGTGCCCGCCCTGTGTATCGCTGCTCGCCGTGTGCGCGTGGCCACCAGCAGCAGCAGCGGACGCGGTGTGAGCGTGGCCACCGCCTGCGGCCGACGACGCGGTGTGCGCGTGGCTTCTCAGTTCATCCGCCTGCAGGCTGCCCAGGACTCGGCCGACATCGAGGCCTTGGCCGTCGTCCAGGACGCGCAGGAAGCGGCCGCGTGGGTTGGGCAGGTTGAAGGTGGTCACGCCGTCGCCGGCACCGTAGAAGGTGCCGATCTGGGCAAACAGCCGTGCGTAGGCTGTTCTGGACACGGCAGCGCCGTTACAGCGCAGGAAACCCGCCGGCGTCGTGCTGGTGGGGTAGAACACCATCATGCCCACCAGTGCGCTCTCCACCTGGGCCATGGCCGCCTTGAGGGCGGCAGTCGTCGCCAAGATCTCACTGCTAGCGTTGCCCGGATCATCGCTTTTTGAGTTCGGCAGGTTGCCCAGGCCTACGTCGGCCTTGGTCGTGCCGCGTGCGCGTAGCACTGGATAGTCGCCGTCCTTGGCGGCGAAGTGATCGATCACCGCGCCGGCGATCGGCATGGTGGTGCGCAGGTCGGTGATCTGGCCGCTGGCATCGATGCTGGCGACCTGGACCAGGTAGTGCCGGACGCCGACCGAGTCGGTACGGTCGCCCTCGCTATTGGCGATCACCACTTTGCAAGTGGCCACCGCGTCGCTGACGCTGCGCTCCAAGGCGACATTCAGCCAGACCTTGGCCGGGAAGGCCGGGACGGTGAACTGCAGGGCGTCGGCCAGCTCCAGGCGGATGCCCTCGACGTAGGCCCGCCCGGGCTTGAGCTGGAACACGCCGAAGCTACGCTCCACGGCCAGGCCATCACCGACGAACAGGGCGCGCCCATAGATATCGCGGTTGCTCTGGCGCTCGCGCTGGTCAATCCCGGTCAGTCGCACGGTGAAATCATGCTGCCAGGTGCTCGCGTCGACGGTGATGCCCGTCATCTGCTGGGCGCCGTCGAACTTGATCAGCATGTTGCGCGTCAGGTTGTTGCCGATCTGCAGCGGCGGGATGTTCTTGCGCTTCTGCTGGAGGGGCACGTAGGCGACGGCCAGCAGCACGTTGTCGGCGGTTTCCAGGCCGATCCAGTTAAAGTCCCAGTCACCGATGTCGGACCCCAGCATGACGCTGTAGATCACCTGGTTCGGATTGACGTAACCCTTGCGGGTGTATTCCTGGGTGTGGACGATCTGCGCCGCCGGCGGCTTACCGGCCGACCGGTTTACGGGCGAGGTAGCGATCAGCCCGGGCACGTTGGCAAAGATGAACCGAGCGATGTCCAGGCCTTCATTGGCCGCTTCTTTCTGAGCTATCAGGCGCTCGCCGGCGAGGGTAATGCTTGCTCCCATGGATTCCTCTCAGGGCTAACTGGCGACGGTGGCCAGCTCGTTGATAACGACCAGGCGGCTTGCGCTGGTGTCCAGGACGGCGCTCAGGGTGGCCTGGTCGTCGTTGAACTCCACCAGGCAGACGCCCACGGATACGGGGGTGATGGTCGAAAACTCGTAGCGCCTGCAGGTGCGGCCGTACTGCTGGATCAGCACGCGCAGCAGCACGGGGTTTTCGCTCAGCTGGGAGTCGGAAAGGAGCAGGGACACGATGTCCCAGTCCTGGTCGGGCAGGCGCTCCTGGATCTCGACGTAGCCGATGCCCAGCCGCTGGAAGATGCGGATCATGCCGGCGGTGCTGCCGGCCTCGACCGCGTTGATGAAGGCGTACTTCACGCGCAGGCGATACAGGGTTTCCGGTTCGCCCTGGAAGCGCTGGATGTCGCGCTGCCAAGCCAGGAGATCGAGCACGGTCATATGGCAGGTTTCGGCATCGATCTGCAGGAGCGGCCAGCTCAGCCACTGCTCGACCTTTTCCCACCAGGACTGTGCGGCGTTCTTGAGCTTGGTCAGCTCGACGCCTTCCAGCCAGAACGGCAACTTGAGCTTAATCACCGAGCACCACCTGGACCCCGGACAGGCGGGGAATGGTCAGCTCCGACAGGATGTCGTCATTGTCGAAGTGCAGCGACTCAATGCCGGCGAACTGCTCGTGCAACTCCTCGCCCAGGCGGCTGAACGAGAACCTGGCCTGTGGATAGGTCAGGGTTGGCTGATAGTCGCGGTCCGAGCTTTCGCGGAAGGCCGCACGGATGAACAGCTCGATGTCATCGAGCAGCGCCTGCTGCCGCTCAGCGCCTACCGTGGGCCGTGGCCAGACCACCACTCGCACCGTGTGCATGGTCGGGGGCATTTCTTGCACCAGGAGATCGTCGCCGTGGCCATGCTGGCCCTGGTCGCGGATGTAGGCATTGATGGTGGCCAGGTAGCTTTCCGCCGGGGAGCCGGCTTCGAACAGGACAAAGGCATTGGCGCTACCGGGACCGCGCGGTGCGTTGTGCTCGAAGTACACGCCGTCAGGCTCGACGCCTGGGAACGAGGCGATGATGGCCCGATACACAGCGTCGGTGTGCCACTGGTTCACGGCGCTGAACTGGTTGCGGGTGCGCAGGCGCAGGTCGTCGTCGTGCTCGGTATCGGCGCCGGGGGTGGTCAGCCAGCCGTCGGCGTTCACTACCTGGATCACGCCCGGGATTGGCTCGGGCAGGATCGAGTAGTACCCCGGGGCGAGGTTGTAGCCGCTGCCGGCCTCGGTCGCCTCGGCCGGGACCAGCGCCTGGGCGTCACCGTCCAGGAACTGAGCGGCGGCAGTGGTGACCAGCACGTACACGTTGCCGTTGATGGCCACCGATTGGACGCGGGTTCCCGCTGGGATCTCCAGCACGCCGGCGACGGCGCTGCGGGTGAACAGCAGCTGGCCCTGGGCCTTGGTCGACGGCTTGCGCGTGACGTTCACCGCCCAGGCCAGCATGTCGAGCCAGGCCCCGGTCGCGGTCTTTACAAAGAAGTTCGGCAGGACGGTGCCGGCGATGAACTCGATCAGCCACATGACAGGCTTGGTCACGATCGCGGTCACCAGTCGCCAGAATGGCGACCAGGAGCTGGTGTTGCTCAGCTTGCTGCCCTGGGCGGCTACCTCTTTCTCCCAGGCTGCACGCAGGCCCGCCTCGGTCGTAGGCACGCCGGCGTCCTGCAGGGCTTTCTTGAAATCGACGTCACTCACAGGACTACCTCAGTGGTTCCGAATGCAACAGTGGTCGCAGTGACCAGGTACTGGCCGCTGCCGGTCTCGATGATCTGGACGGTGCCCGGAACCAGGCGCTCGTCCTCCTCCACCAGCAGCTCCAGCTGCTTGATGCAGTCAGTACGGCGGTAGCGGTCGCGCTCGGCCATGAGCGTTACCAGCAGGCCGCTCTCGCGGATCATGTGGGCGATGTCTTGGGCGATGCTGGCCCGGTCGTCCACCAGGACGGGCTGGTTGGACGGGTCCAGGGTCAGGTCGTTATTGGTGATGAGTAGATCGACGTAGAGACTCATCAGCCGGCCGCCATGGAGATCACGTTTTCCAGCTCCAGCGCGGTCATGGGCTTGGCGGTGTGGATCTCCACCTTTTCCACATGGGTGCCACGGTTCTGGTTCTGGGTGTTCTGGATGCTGGTCATCAGGCCGCCGGCGGGCACTGCGGTGGCGCGGGTCGGGCTCAGGCTGCCGACAGGCTTATGTTCGGCCTGGCTGCCCAGGCCGGCCACGGCGGAGGTGGTGCCAGCCGCATTGCCGCCGGCAGGCGTGCCAAGGCTCGCCACGTCTGGCATGGGGCCGAAATTCGCCTCGATCTCGACGCCAGGGATCTTGTTGAGCATGGCGATCACTTTGTCGAGCGACGACCGGAACACGCCGACGATGCCGTCCCAGGCCGCTTTGGCCATGCCCGTCCACCCGCCCATGGTGTTGAACCAGGTGCTAAGCGCGCCCAGCTGCTCCAGGACCCACTTGAACGCGGCAGTGTTCATCAGTGCAGTGGTCCACTGGTCCCAATAGGCGATCGCCGCGACGACGACTGCGACCAGGGCGAGCACGCCTAGGACGACCAGGCCGACCGGGTTGGCTGCCAGCGCCGCGTTCACCAGCCAGATGGCGCCTTGCCAGACCAGCATCGAGGCCTTGGCCAGACCGATCGCCGCGACCATGCCCAGAATCCGAGCAATGAACAGCACGCCCTGGACGGCGTGGGCGATAAACATGGCGATGCTCTTCCAGCCCGTCCAGGTGAGCAGAGTCCAGACCACGTTAAGGCCCAGCATGGCCATCTTGCTCAGGCCGACCACCACCGTCAGGGCGCTGATCGCTGCGGTGATGCCCAGCACCACCAGGGTGGCGATGCCCATAACCCTGGTGATGTTTGGGAACAGCTGCGTCCACCTGGTCATGGTCTTGCCGATGCTGACCATCTTGTCCATCAGCGGCTGCAGCATCGGGATCAAGGCCTGGCCAAAGGCGATACGCAGGGCCTGCACGGCGGCGCCGAACTGTTGCCACGGGTCGACCATGGCCGCTGCCATCTTCTCGGCCTGCTCCAGGCCACGCACCTTGCCCAGCTGGTCGATACCGCTCTTCAGCCGATCGGTGTCCTGGGCCAGCGCGCCGATCACCTGGGCGCCTTCACCACCGAATGCCTCGACCAGCTTGCTGTTAGCCGCGGCGTTGCGCAGATCGCCAAACTTGCCCTGCAGCTTGGTGATGATGTCCAGCATCGGCAGGACCTTGCCGTTGGTGTCGGTGAACTTCATCCCCAGCTTGTCCGAGGCGTTGCCGATGTTCTCGAAAAACGCCTTGTAGCGGCCGCCGGCGTCGCCGCCTTCCATGGTGCTGGACAGGCTGCCGATCACTGCCATCTGCTCGGCCAGATCGATGCCGGACGCCGAGGCGATCGCCCCGGCTTCCTTGAAGCCTTCCTTCATCTGCTCGCCACTGGTGCGGAACAGCTGCACAGCCAGTGCGGTCTGGCCGCCCAGTTTCTCGACCCACTGGCTTTTGCCCATGGCGTCGGCTTGCTGCTTCTGCAGGTTGTAGAGCGTGCCGACGTACTCGCTCATCACGTCCTGGTCGGACTTGGTGGCCTTAGCCAGCACGGCACTGGTGTTGGTAAAGGTGGCCAGCTGGGTGCCGGCCAGGCCTTTGATAGCGCCCTCGATCTTGTACGCGGAGGCAACAAAGGATTCGGCGCTGCCGCCGTAGGAGACCGAAAAGTCGAGGGCCTGGGCGTTGAGCGATGCCAGGGCATCCTCGGCCACGCCGAGCGAACGGACGTCGCCCAGGGCGCGGTTCACGTCCAGCGCTGGAGCCATCGACGCCTCGATCCCGGTCAGGGCGCCCCAGACGCCGGCGACACCGGTACCAATCTGCTTGATGTTGGCCTCGCCCTGGGTAGCCAGATTGTCGAAGCCCTTGGTCACCTTGGCCAAGGGCGCCGAGACCTTGTCGGTCAGGCTCAGGATGAAGTCCAGGCGGCTGGAAGCGTTCGCGCTCATGGGTCAGTTACCGTTGAATGCTCGTGAAATGCCGTTGGCTATGGCGATCTCCATTCGCCGCCAGTGCTCGTCCTCCAGCCATTTGGCTGTGCCCAGGTTCTCAGGCGATCGATCGGCACCAGGTAGCCAGCGATCGGCCAGGGCCAGCAGCTGGCCCAGTCCGTCCTCGGTCAGGCGCTCAGCGTGGCCGAGCGCTTTTTTACGGTGACTTCAACGGTCGGCGAGTACTCCTCGATCAGCGCGCCGGCGATCTGGATCGCGGTCATCGGGTTGGCCAGCAGCGGCTTGAGGGTGGCTTTCTGCTCCTGGTTCACGGAGGACATGAGCAGGTTGTGCGCCGGGGCGACCTTGTTGGCCGGGGTCAGGCCGTTGATGTACCTGGTCATCAGCGCCGCATCCATGGCGAACTCAAACTCTTGGCCAGCGACTTCCAGGGTGATTTCGGTGCGTTCAGTCATTTTTCGGTTCCAGTGGTAGCGGGTTGGGTGGTGCAGAAGCTGCGGATGTGGTCCTGCAGCCCGAGGATCATTTGCTTGCTGAGGGCGAGCTGGTCGCGGAGGGTGAAATAATCCGATCGAGCGTCCGCTGCGAGTTCGGGGGCGGCTGCATCAGCCACGCCGGCGCCGGCGGGATCGGTGCGCACGTTGGCGGTGGGGCAACTGGCTTGGATGAACAGCCGCTGATCGCCAGTACCGACAGCAGTGCGCAGATCCTGGTTGGTCTTGAGGGCATTGCTCAGTTCCTCGGTGTGTTTGTTGTCGTTGGCTGCAGCCTGTGCCAGGCGTTCGGCGGTCTGATTGGCGATCCGGATAACGGCATCACGCTCGAGCAGTGCCTGATCGCGCTCCGATCGGGCGATGTCGCGCTGCTGCAGCACGCGGTCGACCAGAAACCATGTGCTGCCGGCGAACAGCAGAGCGGCCAGCACTTGCACGATCAGGAGGCGCATAACTTGGCCTCCGCCAGCCGACGTGCGTGCAGCCCAGGAACGAACACCTTTTTGCCCTTGGCATCGGTGACAAAGGCCCAGACCGGCCGGCCATCGGCGCCCCAGGCCAGTGCGCGGCAGCCCTCTACGATGCGGCCAGCGTTGATGAGCACCACGGCGCGACTTGCGCAGGTATTGGGCTCGCCAAAGTTGTGGCCGTGGCTCGACAGGGCGTCGAAAGTGTTCTGGGTGATCTTGTCGTTGGTCAGGCAGTCGGCCAGGGCCAACTGGCCCCGCTCGACCACCAACTGCTCCACCTCGGCACAGCGCGCCGGCGACCAGTAATCACCGACCACCACCGGGTAAGGGCTGGTGTAGCGGGTGATGCCTTTGCATACGGTCGGGAGGCCCCGGGCCAACTGGTCGGGGTAGACGACGTTCCGGCCATCGCCTTCCCACTTGCCCAGGAACGCCATGTACGAGCTGCTGCCCAGCACAAGTGCGACGGCGCCGGTCAGGATCCGTTTGCGCAGGCTCATGGGATCAGCATCCGGAACAGGGTCGGGCCGAGCGCCTGGGCGATCACGCCCAGCACGGTCAGGGCGGCCAGCATGCGGGTGACCTTTGTACCGATGTCGGAAACGGTGGCGGTCAGCTCGCGCTGGCCGTCGTTGAGAGCGGCCAACTGAGCGCCCATGTGTTCGAACTCGCCTTCCAGGCGGGTGACTCGTCCAGGAACAGTTTCATGGCGCTCGACCAGGTCGTTCACGCGCTGCTCCAGGACAGCGAAACGCACTTCCAACTTGGGCTTTTGCTGCAGGCGTGGGGTCATTGACGGGAGCCTTTTTCAAAGAGGGTCTGGCATGGGACGCAGCGGCTCATGCCGCCCAGGGCGCGGCGGGCCTCGGGGATCTCGCCGTCGCAGTCTTCGCAGTGGGTGAGGCTCGGCCCGGTCGAGCGCGCACGGGCCAGGGCGGCAGTGATCGCCTGGTCACGCTGACGCTGTTCCAAGGCCTGGGCGCGATCGAACGGGCAAGTCATTAGCGCAGGCCCTCGATCTCGGATGCAGCCAGGTACGGCACACCGTTGATGCGGATGAAGTCCGGGCTGGTGACGTCGAACGGCACCTTGTGCTTGTGCTTCTCGCCGCCCTTTGAATCGATGTTGAGTAGGCTGGAGATCTTCGGCTTGCAGCCGAACGCTTCCACGCGCATCTCATCAGTAGGGGTTTTGGCGAAGAACAGGGAGTCAAACGGCTTCAGTTCGCGGAAGCTGCCGGCAGCGCGTGCGGCTTCGATCAACAGGTTGAAGTTGGCGCTGTCCAGCTCGAACTCGCCGCTAGCGGCCACATCGCCGTCGACATAGCCGTCTGGGACACCTTTGCTTTGGGCCACCGCGCTGTTGTCGGTGATGTCGAGAGTGACGGTTTCAACGTGGATCAGGGTATCGCCCACGGTGATGTCGAAGTTCTTGCCGCCGATCTTGGACATGGTTACTCCTCGTCGCTCAGGTCAAGAGCGATGTTTGCGGTGAGGTCTTTGGGGCAGTTGTAGGGGCGCAGCTTGAGGTACGCGACAACGGCGGTTTTGCTGGTCCAGACCAGGGTGATGGCATCGTCTGCAGGTGACTCGATGTCGCCCGGGAACTGGACGCCGGCGAACACGACCGATCGGGACATATCGCGCAGCGGCTTCATCAGGGCGGTTTTGTTCTGCGCCATGGACGTTGCCGAGCTGTTGAGTTTCCGATCGGCGACGCGCTGGATGAGGAGGACGCGGACGCGGCGAGCGGCCTTGTCGGCGATGCGCAGGTACTCAACCACCTGGTAGTCGCTGCCCGGGGCATCGAGCATGTTGCCGTCGCCCCAGAAGGTGCCGGGATAGTCCGGGTAGGTCTGCGGAACCGACAGCCGCGCCTTGTCCAGCTCGGCCAGGATCGCCGAGGGCAACGGGATACCGTCCTTGTCCACTGGTACAGGGCCCAGGCCGACCACGGCGCCGGTGGCCACCCGCATAGGGCTGTCCGCGATGCTGACGTCTGCTCGGACCAGGCGCCCGGCCAGCACGCCCAGGTTATTGCCGTGCAACTGCGGTACACACAGCACACGCGGCGCGGCCACGCTGGCCACCTTGGCCTTGGCTTCGGAAAGGTAGGTAGCCCAGTCCTGGGCGGCGCTGATGCCAGCGATCGCCGCCATGATGAAGACCCGACGTCCATAGACGGCGCTGATGCTCAAGGCCTTGGCGTTCATGGCGTCGAGGGTGGCCTTGTCCGCCACGGGCACGGTGATGACGATGGCCTCGACCGAGACGTTGTCCTGCTGTGCCTTATCCACAGCAGCCGCCCAGTCGCCGTTGGCGGCGATCGGGGCAGCCATGCACGCCCACTTGTCGCCGCCGTTCTGGCGCGCAGCCAGGATCTGGGTTTTCAGGTCGGACGCGGTGGCGCCCAGCTCGTTGTCCAAGTCGCTTTGAGTGTTGAGGGCCAGCAGCTTGCCGGTGTTCTTGCTCGCGGGGCCGATGAAAAGGAAATAGCGCTCGATCTCGGTCACGGCGCCCTGGCCGAGGTTGAGATTGTTGACGCCGACGGTGCCGAGTGCCATGGGATGCCTCTTAGCGTTGGGAGTTGAGGATTTGTTGCAGCACTAGGCGCACCAGCTCGGTGGTGTCCTGGGTGCTGTTCGCGCCGAGAAACTGGCGCTTGGGCAGCTTGATTTCCCAGCTATCGGCGCCGGTGGACTCGCCCCGGGTTTCGTCCAGGACGCGGATCAGGACGCCGGCCTGCATGTAGCTGACGTGCTCCAGGATCCAGGCCACGGACGGGCGGGATAGGCGTTTCTTGCCGGCCTGACGGACCTTGAAGCCCAGGCGGCGCAGCCGCTTGGCCTGTTTGTCCGTTGCCATCGAGCCCTCGGCCACCTTGTTCCAGCGGCGCATTTGCTGGGCTGTACGGCGCTCAGAGGCCCCGCTGTGCTGCTGGGCGGCAACCCAGGAGGTCAGGTTGTTCTTCCAGCCCAGGACGGCCTTGTCGGCCGTCACGCTGGTGACCTGCATCAGCTTGCCCAGGCCGGCCTCCATCTTTTTCTGGCCTGGCTCGGGGTTCTTGCGGGCGGCAAAGGGGGAACCGTCCAGGTTCTCCTGGCTGCGGATCCGCTTGCGGCTCATGGTGCGGACCCGCTTCGACACGTTGTTCAGCAGGCGCCGGCGCAAACGGGGCTCCAGCTGCAGGAGCGCCAGTTGCTCGCGCACGTCCAGGGCGCCCCGGGTGTCGAAGTCGAACAGACGGCTAGCCACGGGCCACCGCCTCGCCTTCCTCGGCTATCCAAAGGTCATAGGGGACGAACGCCCAGGTCTTGCCGAACGCCTGGAACTCGCCGTCGTCGTCTTCTGCCAGGTACTGGGGCTCGACGAACTGCAGGGTCAGCTCCACGTCGAACAGGTCGTTGTCCAGGTCGATCGGCTCGATCACGAACGCCGGCGCCGGCAGGTCTTCACGGTCTGGGTCGTTGGCTTCCAGCCAGGTGCCGACCAGGGCCAGCAGGCGGGACGGGGAGCCGTTGAAACGCTCCAGGTCGAAGATCGCCCGGTAGGTCATGTCCCCCATGTGCAGGCCGCGCTCGGTTTCCTTCCAGATCAGTTCGGAATCCATCTGCTCTACCCAGCTGTTCAACTGCTCGGGCAGCACCAGTTGCCGATCGAGCAGGTACGTGGTCAGGGCCTGGATCTTTCTCATACCAGTGCCGCCGTGATGCGGCTGCGGCCCTGCAGGGCGCGCACGGCCTGTTGGCTGAATGCCAGGTAGGTTTCTGCACGCTCCGGCGCTTCCTTGCCGGTGTTTTCGGCCACTTCGCGGCGGGTGACGGTCGCAAAGTCGGTGAGGGCAGTGGCCTTGGCCCGGCAGTACACGGCGCGCTTGTACAGGATCACCTTGTAAGCCCGCTCCTCGAGGAGCAGTGAATCAGCGGTGGCCACCTCGGTGATGCCGAGGTCACGCCAGCTGGTCATCAGCTTGGCCAGGTCCTGGTTCACCTCGCCCATGGCGATGTTGAGGTGAGTGACCAGCGTGTCGCTCAGGTACTCGCCGGGCAGGCGGTAAGCCTTTTGGTACTCAGCCAGGGAGAGGTCCGGCCAAAAGCCGTTGTTCTCGATGGTCTGGTCCACCACGGTTGAGGGTTTGCCTGAAAAGCTCATCGCTGGTCACTCGAAAAGGGCGGGAGACACCGTTGCGGCGGGGGCTGGCCATAAATGGCTGGCTCCGCTTCACGGGTTCCCGCTGGGGGGGTAGTCGTTTATTCGGTACCGCCGGCGGCGGCTTCCTGGCGCGACAGAACACGGCGGCACTTCTTGATGCGCGTATCGCAGCCCGCTTGCGGGTACAGCTCGGTGGCTCGCTCCAGGTGTTTGAGGGCCAGTGCCCACTGCTCGTCATCCATGGCTCGGATGCCGATCAGCTTGTGGAACTTGCTCGGGATCTGCTCCGGTAGGGTCCACTCGCCATCCACACGCGGCAGCAAGTCCGACAGGTAAGGTTCGGGGCTGCGGCCGGCTTGGTACTCGGCATAGGCCCAGTCGCCTACGGCGTCAGCCACAAAGGTCTGGATGTCCTTGCGCTTGAACGTCGCCGGCAGTCGCTGGCCTTGCTCGATCGCAATGTCCGCCAGCTCCAGGGCGTCATCGAACTGGGTGGTGTCGAACAGCCAGACCATCACCTGCACCAGGACGCGGTTCTGCAGCTGCAGGCCAGACTCCAGATAGCGCTGGATGTATTCCTGGTACTTGGGCAGCAGCTCGGTACGCTTGAGGTCCTGCTTGCCGGCGAGGTTCGGGATCGCCTTCAGGCGGACCAGATCTGCGTCCAGGCTGGCCTCCATCAGCTTCAGGTGTTTGCGAGCGTTCGCCGGGCTGCTCAGGGCCTCGCCTGGGGAGTACGGCAGGGCCGCTGCAGCAGCCAGCTGGGCCACTGCAGCGGTGCCTTGCTCCAGCACGCGGCGCTTGTGCGCTAGTGCCAGGCTGCTCATACGGTTTCCACTCCGTCAGATTCCAGGTAGGCAAACTTGCCCAGTTGCTCGATCACGTAACCCTCGTTACGGCCGTTGTAGTCCTCAACGCGGGAGCGCTTCGGGTTTTCGAGCAGGTGGCGACGCCAGCTGGTGTCCTGGAAGTAGATCGAAAGGTTGGCCCAGGAAGTGACCAGAATGCCCTTGACCGGGAAGAACGGGATCAGGAATGCCGGCAGGCCGCCGTAGGTCGCGATCACTTGGGCATCTTCGATGCGCTCTTTCTCGGTCGGGGTCTGCCCCTGCGCCGCGTAGAGCTTGCCTTTGTCGTGGGCGAGCAGGTCCGAGCCGATGATGGCGATCAGGTCACCCTCGTCGCGGAACACGGGGTCGATCATCTGCTTGACGTCGTGCACCGCCGCATCAAGGTTTTCGTAATCGCCGCCCTTGCCGATCTTGATCTTGACGGCTGGATCGGTCGGTTTCAGGACCTGCTCGGGGATCTGCTCGCGCGCGATCTGCAGCCAGCCCTTGTTCACGTCCTGGAGCAACGGGTAGTTGGTGATGTTGGTCTGCTTGGCGACGTGGGTGCCGTTCCAGCCGATCAGGATGCGGTCCAGGGCGATGCGCTTCTGCACGGCCTCCAGGTACTTGCGGGCGAACTCTGGGAACTTGGACCAGGCATCGATGGTGGCGAACTTCAACGCCACGTCGGTTTCGGTGTGGAACAACTCGTAGACGTTGTTCTGCAGATCGAGCAGGTGGCGCGGCTCGCGGTCGTTCTGGTCGGTGTCGGTGCGGCTGGTAGCAGGACCGCTCAGGCCCAGCAGGACCTTCTCGCCCTTGATTTCGGTTACGCCGATAACGTTGATGCGACCCAGGAAGTCGACGCGCTCGGTGATCTGCTCGTTCAGCTCCTGAGCGTGGGTCGGTTCCACGGCAAAGGTACGGGTGGCGTCATCGATGCTGTACGCCTCGGCCAGGTCGTCCTGGAGCTGCAGATACTCCGCTGCAGCACGTTTCGACAGGGCACCCATTAGCGCAGGCCCCCACCGCGTCGTTTGTTGTCAGCAGGGCCGGTGTTGCGTTTGACCTGGCGGCGGTTGGGGGTGGAGTTGAACATCTTGGTCATGTTCTCGTTCAGCTCCTCGATACGGGCGCTCAGCTCCTTGACCTCGTCCTTGCCGCCTTTAGCGCCCTTGCCGTCCTTGCGGTTGAACTCGCGGTTTTCGTCCGCTTCGTCCACCACGTCCTGGACGGCGGCGCCTACGGCATCGACCTGGTCTTTGTTGTCGGCGTCATCGACACCTTCAACGACAGGTTCCAGCACGGCCTGCAGGCCGGCCAGCAGGATCACCATTTGGTCATACAGCGCCTTGAGCGCCTTAGCTGTTGCTTCATCCATCGGTTTGTTCTCGTCGGTTGAGGTAGTGGTGGTGTCGGCGAAGCGCTTGCACAGGCCGGTCAAGGCGTTAAAGAAGCGGCGCAGTTCGCCCGGTTGCTGGCTTCCCTCACGAAGGGAGCCCAGCTCTACGGGGGCGCAGAAGTAGGAGGTCTTGTCGTAGCGGTTGCCTCTGCGGGCACGCCTGGAGAAATACAGCTCCTGGGTACCGAGGCTTGCCGGCTCGTCAGTGACGGCAAGGCCGGTCAGGTAATGGCGCCCGGAGTTGGCGAAGTTCGGCCTGATCTCAACGCTGGTGAACAGTTTTTCGCCCTGGTCATTCAGGTGCAGCAGCTTGTCGTTGGGCTTGAGCTGGGCTTCGAGGGCCACTTGGCCGGGCTGCAGTTCGGGGTCGTCGTTCTCGGTCACCAAACGCACGGCAAAGACAGTGCCGTGGGATCCAGGCCAGCGTTCATGCTCGCTCCAGATCACGGCGGTGTAGGTGGACAGCTTGTAGGTCTCGGCGCAGTCGACCAGCTCCTGCACGGTAATCTCGCGGTTGTCGGCGGTTGGGCCGCTGACAGCAACGCGTTTCCAGTAGGAGACAAGGGATCGTGGCATCTGTTGAAGCGCTCGGTGGTGGTCGATGAGCGCCACGATAGGGAGCCAATCGGTACCGGCCAATCGGTTTGCTTGAGCAAAATTCCTATTCGCCAATTCTAGGAATTTCGCTCACTTTTACGCCGAGTTTGGGGCTGTTTCGGCGCATAGACTCCGCCCCATGAACTACTCGATCGAAGTCAAAGAGGCCGCCAAGCGGCTATACCTGCGCCGTGCCTCGGTGAAGGAAATCCAGGCTCAGTTGAAGCTGCCAAACGTGCGGATCATCTATTACTGGATTCGCCAAGGCAGTTGGGACGAGATGCTGACCGATGAGGAACCGCTGACCGCGATCAGCCGGCGGATCACGCTCATCTGCGAAAAACAGGACACGTTGACGAAGGGCGACCTGGACGAGCTGGACCGGCTGACCGCTGTGCGGGAAAAGCTGATCAAGCAGGCGAACAAGCCAGCCGCACCTGTGCCGGCGGCGAGCGAGCCAGTGCGGGAGCAGGGCGATCGGGACCAGGGCCAGCGCCGAGAGCGGCGCGGTGGCGGCGGGAAGAAGCGGGAGAAACCCGCGAAGAACGATGTCAGCGGCCTGACCGAGGTGGATTTCCTCGACCAGTTCATATCCAAAATGTACCGGTATCAACAGGAGTTGTTCGCGGCGAAACAGAACCCGCTGACCTGCAGGCTGCGCAACATCCTAAAAAGTCGGCAGGTCGGTTTGACCTACTACTTCGCCGGCGAGGCATTCATGGATGCCGTGCTGACCGGGGACAACCAGGTGTTCCTCTCGGCCAGCCGCGCCCAGTCCGAGATTTTCCGCAGCTACATCATCCAGTTTGCCCAGAAATGGTTCGGCATCGAGCTGACCGGCAACCCGATCGTCCTCAGTAACGGCGCCGAGCTGCGTTTCCTTTCGACCAATAGCAGCACGGCCCAGGGCTACCATGGCCATGTCTATGTGGACGAATACTTCTGGATCCGCGACTTCGAGAAGCTGAGCACCGTGGCCAGCGCCATGGGCACGCACAAGAAATGGCGCAAGACCTATTTCTCCACGCCCAGCGCTGTCAGCCACCAGGCGTACCCGTTCTGGACAGGGGAGACCTTCCGCAACGACAAGCGCCGCAAAAAGGCCGCCGGCGAGTGGCCATCGGAGGCTGCATACACCCAGGGCGCGCTGTGTCCGGACGGGCAGTGGCGCAAGACGATCACCCTGGACGACGCCATTGCCGGCGGCTGCGACTTGTTCGACGTGGCCCAGCTGGAGCTTGAGTACGACGAGGACAAGTTTCAGCAGCTGTTCTACTGCAAGTTCATCGACAGCACGCAGAGCGCGTTCGGGCTGAAAGACCTGGAGGGCTGTTACTCCGACCTGATGCTGTGGGACGACTACGACCAGGACGACGATCGACCTTTCGGCAACAACCCGGTCTGGATCGGCTACGACCCAAGCCGTACCCGCGACGATGCCACTTGCGTGGTCGTGGCGCCGCCGGCGGAGCCGGGTGGCAATTTCCGGATCCTGGAGAAATACAGCTGGCGGGGGCAATCGTTCACCTACCAGGCGGCCCAGATCAAGAAGCTGACCGAGCGCTTCAACGTCCAGCACATCGGGATCGACACCACCGGCGTCGGCATCGGCGTGTACGACGTGGTCTGCGACTTCTACCCGCGTGCACAGCGGATCCACTACAGCCTGGAGACGAAGACGACCCTGGTGCTGAAGGCCCAGGACGTTATCCGCGCAGGCCGGATCGAGTGGGACGCGGGCTGGACCGATATCGCCCAGGCCTTCCTGACGATCAAGCGCGGCACCACCAACGGCGGCCAGATCACTTTCAGCGCCTCCAGAACCGAGGCCACTGGCCACGCCGATATCGCATGGGCCGTGATGCACGCCCTGCACAACGAACCCCTGAACACCAATAAACGGCGCAGAAGCCGTTACCTCACGAGCGGAAGCCATGCCCAGACGACAGAGAAAACCCCAAGCCACGCCGCCAAAGGCACAGCAGCCCACACGGGTGTTCACGTTCGGGGAGCCAGAACAGGTGCTGACGTCCAACATCGGCGAGTACTTGGGCATCTTTCCAACCGACGACGGGCGCCTGTACAAGCCGCCGGTGTCCCGCGCCGGCCTGGCCAAGCTGTTGCGGGCGAACGCGCACCACGGCGCCATTCCCAAGTTCAAGCGCAACTTGTTGCTGCGTGAATTCATCCCATCGGAAGGCTGCAGCGCCCACACAATGAGCTGCGCCGCCCTGGACTACATGGTGTTCGGGGAAGCGTATTTTCTTGCACACGAAAACTTCCTAGGCCATGTCCTGGAGCTGGAGCACCTGCCGGCGATCAACATGCGGGTAAAGGTGGACGGTGGTTTTGTTCAGTTGCTGCAGAACGGTCAAGAGGAGGAGTTTGACCAGGACGAGATCGTCCACATCAAGGACTACGACGTCGAGCAGAACATCTACGGTATCCCGGACTATCTCGGCGGCCTGCAGGCGCTGCTGCTGAATGAAGCGGCCACGCTGTTCCGCCGGCGCTACTACAGCAACGGCGCCCACGCGGGCTACATCTTCTACACCAACGATCCGAACTTGTCCGAAGAGGATGAGGACAACCTGCGCTCGCAAATCAGCGCAAGTAAGGGTGTGGGCAACTTCCGCTCGATGTTCGTGAACATTCCCGGCGGGCATGAGAATGCAATCAAGATTATCCCGGTGGGTGACTTCCAGGCGAAGGACGAGCTGGAGAAAGTGAAGAACATCACCAGGAACGACATCATCGCCGCCTGGCGTATGAACCCGGCACTGGCGGGCATCATTCCGGAGAACAGTGGAGGGTTCGGGGATATCGAGAAAATCGACAGGGTATATACCAGCAACGAGATTTTGCCGATTTGTCAGTTGTTCGATCAGGCAAATGAAGTTCTGCGCGAAGATCGCAGATTCGGGTGGCGTGAGCCAGAAGCTGCTCAGCCTTGAAATAAATGTGTCGACGCGTCGGGCACTATTGTGTGGCAAAATAGTACCCATACGGGAACCCTGGGGAGGGGATATGCGAGTTTATTGCAAGGAATGTAATGGGAAGGGGCGGATCTCATCTAGGAATGATATCTCGCGAGAGTTCTCTTCCTTGTACTGCACCTGTCTAGATTGCGGTCACCGCTGGGTTGCGCACCTGACTTTCTCACATACCCTAACGCCATCGGCGCAGATGATGGACCGACTTGTGTTCGATCAACTGCGGGCGCTACCCAGGGCTCGGCAGCAGGAAATATTTCAACAACTTGGTGCAATAGATGCTCGGTAGCGTTTGAATTGTCTTTCAATTTTCTCGAAGTCCTTCATTAGAGAAGATGACAATTGAATAAGACCAATGCGTCCTCGGTCAGTAAGTTCCTCAGTTGGAACTTCATTGAGCAAGGCAAGCAAATTGCCGTGAATCTCAAGGTCATCAGCCAGCTGGGTGAGGCAGGGCGCTGGGTGTGTCATGGCGTAACTCCGTTTTGCATGATGGCACATAGCCAATATTTTGTGGGTCATCATGCGTCGCGTCAAGACCTTGAAATTTATTCGGAAGTGTGGGACTAAATTCTTGAGGGCGGTTCTGTCAATATATGTCATATGTTTTATATGTATATTGACACTGAGAGGTACCATAGGGATATCAGAAGGATACCTTATGGATACCCTTGAGGAATATTTGGTACCACTCAAATAAAAAAACGGGCGCCTGAGCGCCCGTTTTTTATTGAGGTCTGTATATCCTATATTGGTGTCAGCTTAACCGCGCCATACTTCCGTTCCCCGCTGGCATTTTCGAATGCCATCACAAAAGTATCAGCGGGCAGCGGGATGATGGTCAGGCCGTTGCCCGTGTCGTGGTACAGATTCTGGGTCGCTTCGACCAGGAAGAAATCCACGGGCAGGCCCAACTGCTGCCGAGCGTGGCCCACGTCCTGCTCACACAGAGCCACCAGGCGTCCATCGATCAGCATTATGCGGCCTCCGCTTCAGGCTGCAGCTGTGCCTCAAGTTCAGTAATGCGCTGCAGCAGCATGCCGATCAGCTTGGTTTGTTCCTCATTCAACTGATCCTGGGTGATCGAGCGCTTGAGGCGGTTGACGATCTCCGAGTTCATGCTGCGATCGTTGTCCTCGGCCAGCACGGCGATGTCGGCGCGCAGGCCATCTGGCAGACGGACGACGAACTTGTCAGCGGTGCGGGAGTTGGTAGTGGTGTACTGCTGTTGCATGGTCTTTCCCTCAGTTGAACGCGGTGCGTGGGTGTTGAGCCAGGAGCTGGCGGACAATGGCGGCGTCCTGGACGGTTAGGTCGCCGAGGCGGCACGCCATGTCGGTCACGCTTTCCAGTTGAGTACGGGCTTCCGGTGTCTTGGTTACCAGGAAGCCGATCAAGGCCCCGCCGACGATGGCGGTAGCCTGCAGGTGGCGCGGCGTTGTGGTAGCCTTCGAACCGCTGCTGCTTGGGTTGAGTGCTTGCATGTGCTTCTTCTCCTGGTGGTGGTTGGTGCCAAGGAGCTGCAACTCCTTGGCACTGTCCTTTCAGCCCTAGCTCATGGCCTTCGCCGTGAATACCGGGCGCGTCACACTTCGAACTTCAAAGCTCCCCAGATCCGTGTTGTCCACGCTGTGCAGGTGCACCACGCAGCACTCGGGCGGGGTTTGGTGATTGCGCCAGAAGTCGCTTGTCACCAGTTCGGCCAGGTCCTCTGGCCGGGCTACCAGCAAATAGGTCGCGGGCATCAGCATCGAGCCGGCCTGGCCATCCACGGTGTAGAGCACATTCATTCCAGCGTCTCCGGTGCCCACTGCTCGATCAGGCGCTGCCAGATCTGGCTGCCGTTCGCGATGCGCTCGTGCACCTCCAGATCCGGTGTGTAGTCCATCATCAGCACCTTCAGGCAGTCCTCGAACAGCGGAAGGTCCAAGCTGCGCAGGTCGCTCATGACAAAGGGGAAGTCTTCACCGTTGTAAACGCTCAGCAGGAACCGGCCCAGGACACGGCTCTGGCCGCTGTCACGCAGGGCGATCGGTACCAATCGATTGAGTGCCTGAGTGCCCGCGACTCGGATGGCTGGCACTTGTGCTTGATGGGCCTGGATGGCGGCCAGCGCAGACGCCATGGTGCGGAGTCCGTTGCTCATTCCCCTTTCCCCCCTTCCGCGACGCGGTACAGCTCGCCCTCATGCAGAACATGCAGATCCACGTCAGCCATGCGATAGGCACCACCGGCACCGCCGGCGAGAACGTAGCCGTCCATGGCTGCGCGAAACACCACCGGGAAGGGGTGGCCATGGCCGTTGTGGATGCACCAGTCGATCTGATAGTGATACTTGCTGTCCTCGCGAATGCTGGCGAACAGTTGGGGCGCAGCTGTCTCGGCGTGATGCTGGAAAGCCTCAAACGCCAGCTGGACCAGTTCGACTTCGAAGCGTTGGCCGTCAAACTCCAGGAGTGCGAAGGCCAGAGGGTTTTTGGACAGTTTCACCCAGCGCTCTGCCGCGAACTCTCGAAAGTCCGTTACAGCCTGCTGCAGTTCAGGATTCAGTTGCTGTTGCATGGTTTGCTTCTCCTTAAATCGCCTGGTGGCGGAACAAACTTGTGGTTGCCCCCGTTTTGTCCGGAACATCCGGAACATCATCAGGGCTGGAATCTGGAGGCCCCGATTTATGCGGCCTGCAGCCTTTTCGGGATGTTCTGGTGGTACCGGAACATTCCGGAACAGGGGTTTTTCTAAAAGTTGCTGTAGGCCGCGTGGTTCGTGGCCTCCAGCCATGTTCCAGTGAAAAGTCGTGGGTGGAACATTGCCGGAACATGGTGGAACGGATTTTGTTCCGGTCTGTTCTGGTAAGTTCTGGTACGACCGGAACACGTTTACCTCTCTCAACTACCTGTATTTATTGATATTTTTTTTATTTATTTACTCATGTTCTGGATATTCCGGATAAAACAGGGGACTTCGCACATATCCCTATTCCCCCTAGGAACACCCCCAGCCCAGGTTGACCCCATACGTTTTAGGCCCCTCCACGTTTGCTGAAGAACCAGAGGTTCAGGGAGCGTTTCTCGATGCGGGAACGGGCTTTGCGGATCTCGATGAACTTGTGTGTGGTACTGCTGTAGAGGGCGCGGCGCAGCTGGACGTCGGGAATGACCTCTTGGCCGGCCATCCTGCAGCGCTGCTGGAAGTGCTCGATGTTGATGGCGATCAGCTCTTTGTCGATGCTGTGGTTCAGCGTCTCCCGGACCTCGTCGCGCTCGCCGTCGCCGTCGATCGTCGTCACCACGTCCTCGTTGAGGTAGTGATAGATCTGCCAGAACTTCGCAGCCGTAGGATCTTCCGACTTGCAGCGCTGCTGCCGATCGACAGCGCGGGACTCGACGTGGGCTGCGAGCTGATCCAGGTCCTGGCTGTTCCAGTCAGGGAAGAACATCTGTGTGGCATAGGCCGCTGCCAGCACCTGGGCATGCGACTGGTAGATCCGCATTTCGGTGATGGCTGGGTTTTCCATCAGCTTGTTCTCGTAGCGTGCAAAGGCTTCGAAGTACCGGTCCAGCCACACTTTTTCATTGGCCAAGCAGCGGCGGAGGTAGCCGCCTACCTGCTTTGCCCGCAAAGCCTTGAGGCGTTCGGCCTTCGGTTTCAGAGCGAGGCTGTGACCATCTTTCGTGAAGTGGAAGTGGACGATCCGCGACAGCGTCGCCTCGTCGCCGGTGACGCTCGCGTTCTGTGCGATGGCCAACGCGCCCCGCCAGAGGTCTACGCGCTTCTCGTTGCCGGTCGTTTTCGCACCTGTCACGCGCAGCTGGGCGTGGTAGTCGAACATCGGTTTCACGTCGTCCCAGGTGAACTGGATGGTGACCGTGCGCCCCTGGGCATCGATGTAGGTCCGGTCGGATTCGATCAGTACAAGCGGCAGGTTGCTGACCTCGGCAAACGAGCGGAGCAGGCCGACGGCACTTGCCCCCGATCCGCTCGGTTTGATGCCCTCGGTATTTTCCCGGCCGAGCAGGCGCCAGAGCAGGCGGAGCAGCATGGATTTGCCAGAACCTGGTTCACCGCTCAGTTCCAGGAAGCCGAACGATGCCTGCTGGCTTGCGATCTGCTGGACAAAGAGCGAGGCGGTCCACCAGGCCAGGGCGCCAAGACCATTCATGCCGGTGACGTCCACGAAGTCGCGGAACCAGGACGGATCGAATTCTTCGCCACGCTCGAACTTGACGGTGGCCAGCGCAGTCTTGATCCCCCGGCCCTTCACCTCGATGAAGCCGTGACTATTCACCTGCAGCTCGCGGCCATTCTGAAAACCGAACTCAGGGAAGCAGTAGGTGCCCGTGTCCTCGTCGTAGCCCAAGAACGGCAGGCTGCGCACAGTGCGAACAGGTCGATACTCGTCATTCAGCCACTTGGCTTTGAGCCAGGCCAGTTCTCGGGCGCCGCCTTCGAAGTTGCCGCCAGGCGTGAAGTCCAGCATCCCCTTCACGAATCCACGAGGATCAGCGATCGAACCGGAGGACAGTGCGGCTTGGCAGTTGCGGCTTTGATCCGGGAAGGCAAAGCTAAAGTGATAACGCTGCTCGCCGGTGATGACGTCCTTCTCTAGGTAGTCCAGGTCCGGAACGCAGTTGGACACCTGCTCGACCCGTGACGCGCCATAGAAGATGTCGCGATTGCCTTCCAGCTTTTGGTCGTCCAGGGCTTTGGTCAGCTCGGCCTGGTTGACCCGAACAGAGAACAGCTGGTTGTTGAACTCGACCAGGTAGAAGCCAGCGGGACGGCGCAGGTAAACCAGGTAGGCCAGTTTGCGTGCACTCTCAGCGGTGAACAGGCGTCCCCGGTAACAGGCGTCCTCGATGAATACCTGGTCAAGCTTGCCGTCACGGTAGACGTCGTCCCAGTCCAGCTCGCCGGCCAGGGCAACCCACCCGATCTCTTTCATCGACCGCAGTTGCTTGAGGTGCTTGCGGATGTAGGTCCGGCCGGCCTTATCGTCGTCAAGGGCGACTACCCAGGTGACCATCTTGCCCTCGTTGGCCTCGATGATGTCCCAGGGGAAGTTCACGCAGCTGATCGCGGCAATAGTCTTAAAGCCGGCCAGGTGGAGAGCGATAGCGTGGAAAATGCCTTCGACGATGTACACCCGATCGTGCTTCTCGATCGTCTGCCCAGGCGGCACCCACCCGGAGTTGGTGTACTTCATGCCTGCCTTGATGCCTGCCTTCTGGTCCTCGTTACCGGCGATGGCTCGGGCGTCGATGATGCGCTCCCAGTAGCCGTCGCAGAGCGGGAAACGGACAGTGTCAGCCCACTCCCCGGATGGCTTCATCTGGCGACGCCCCTGGGTGTACCAGCCCTGCAGCTTAGTGATGTCGAAGCCGCGGGCGCGGCTCAGATAAGCGTCAGCGGTTGCGTTGGGGTTTTCCGGCGTCGAGGGAAAGCGCTCACTCAGGTTTTCAAACAGGTGCTGATAGCGATCGCGGGTGCGCTCCTCATAGCCGCAGTTGTTCAGCCTGTTGCACTTGAGCTGGTAGGGCTTTTCTTTCTTGACGAACACAGAACGCTTACCGCAACTCGGGCACATGCCCTTGTTCAGGTATTCCTTCGTCTCGTCCTTGGCCTGGAAACCCAGTTCCGGGTCGCGCTCAAGGGCGGGGATGACGTCCTCAAGGTAGATCCGGTCGAAGTGTTCCGGTGTGATCCGTGCGTTCATTTCGGTTCCTTACTGCTTCGCTGCCAAACGAACGCGCTCTGCCTGTTCCGCTGCTTCCAGAGTGATGTGAACCATGTTGATGAGCACCGCACCTTTCGATCCGACCTCCTTCGGCCGAGTCAGGTAGTGGCCTGCCTTGATTTCGTTTTCCACGGCGCTCTTGGACTGGCCGGAACGCTTCACGAACTCAGCGATGGTCACGTATGGCGTGTCGATAGCAATCTGCATTCTGTTAACCTCTGCTCCGGATATTTAGGGATATTTGGGTTATAAGTACCCATATGGAACCTAGGTTAAGTACCCATACGGAACCATGTCAAGAGGGAGATGCAGTTAATGGAGCTAGCTGAGAAGCTGAAGGCGATCCGGATCAAGGAAGGTCTGACCCAGTCCGAGCTTTGCGAAGCAACCGGACTGAGCCTGAGCAGCTACAAAAAATACGAGCTGGCACTGCGTACAGAGGTGAGTTCGATCGCGTTGCTCAAGATCACAAATCACGAGCGCTTCAAGAAATACACGCTCTGGCTGATGACTGGCGATGTCGCCCCGGTCTGTGGCCAGGTGAGCCCGGTTTGACCCATGTCGATCAAGAAACTGGATTCAGGCGAATGGCTGGTTGACTGCAGACCGGAAGGCCGTGATGGACCTAGGGTGCGCCGCAAACTGAAATCTAAGAGCGAAGCGATGTACGCCGAGCGGATGCTAATGGGTGATGGTGCTCGAGGAGAATTCGAGAAGAAGTCCAAGCGGGACGATCGCCGTCTGGGCGACATGGTTGACCTCTGGCACAAGTTGCATGGGCAAACCCTGAAGCGAGGGGAGGAAAGGCAGCGGGCTCTGCAGGCGATGGCAGAGCGTATGGGAAATCCTCGCGCAGCCGCCTTCACTGCGGCGCACTTCACGAAGTACCGAGCAGAGCGCCTGGCCGGGGAGCACGGCCGCACTTCACCTGGTAATGGGATGAAGAAGGGGCAGAAAGCCAAGCCGGTAAGCCCTAACACTTTGAACCACGAACTGGCCTATCTGAGTGCGGTTTTCAACGAGCTGGATCGACTAGGGGAGTGGTCGGGGGGAAACCCCCTGGAGAAGGTTCGCCGGCTCAAGTTCGACGAGACAGAAATGGCGTACCTGGAGAAGGGCGAGATCCCGTCTTTGCTCAATGCGTTGGACGTTATCTCGGACAAGGCTGGGGTGGTTGCAAGGATTTGCCTAGCAACTGGTGCACGTTGGTCTGAGGCAGAGGGGTTGACCCCTAAGCAGGTTCGGGGCCAGCGAATCAGTTACCACCGAACCAAAAATTCGAAAAGCAGGGTAGTACCGATCAGCAAGGAGCTGGAAGACCTGGTCAAGGGTGCCCTGCCATTTGGTGATTGCTATAAGAAATTTGGCGAAGCGATCCAGGCCGCTGGCATCGAGTTGCCAGATGGCCAGCTCACTCACGTTCTGCGTCATACGTTCGCCAGCCACTACATGGCCAATGGAGGTGACATCCTGACCTTGCAGCGGGTTCTCGGCCATTCCTCCCTGACAATGACGATGCGATATGCCCACTTCAGCCCTGGTCATCTTGCTGAAGTAGTAGCTTTAAATCCGATTGCAGTCTTGGCAGGTGGGTCATGAAGGAGGCATTGGAGTGGTGCACTGTTGTCTGGCAGATCGCAGGTGACAACGCAGATAGTGGATCTAGTAGTTATACGCCGTTGATTGTCGCCGTGCTTGCTGGCTGTTTCACTATTGCGTCAGTCATCCTGGGGCGCATCTATCAAGAGATATGCGATAAGCGCAGCGTCAGAGCATCTCTTCTGGCAGAGGTCGCGGCTCTCAGAGATGTAGTCCAGATGCGACGGTATATAGACGATCTTCGAGAAACCGCAGTTGAGCTTAGAGGCGAGATCGGTGATCGGATGAGGGCAAACGAGACCGTCTGGAAATTCGAAATACCAATCTCATCAGACTACAACCAAATCTATAAGGCGAACCTAGGTCGATTGGGGGTCCTGTCAGAGCATGAGGCGGTATCTATCGTTCGATTCCACATCCTCGCTGAAAGCGTCCGAGCGGACGTTTCTGAAGGTGGCATTCTCGCCCAAGGTAGTGATGATGCAGAGGATTTTGACGATGCTGCGGATTTGTTGGAGGAGGCGATGACTTTAGCTGATGAGCTTGTCGTCAAGCGCTCGCCGTGGCTGAAGAGGCTAGGCGTACGCCTGTGGACATTTTGTGGACGCTGAGGTGCTGTGAAAACGGCGTTTACAGTACCTCAGAAAAGCGAAAGCCCCGCATTGCGGGGCCTCTAAGGTGGTGCCGGCACCAGGAATCGAACCCGGGACCTACTGATTACAAGTCAGTTGCTCTACCATCTGAGCTATACCGGCAATGGGGCGTCATTATAACGATCGTTTGGCGCCTGTAAACCACTTCC
>Ga0105250_10000301_pt1 | contig 38723 bp, 51 predicted proteins | sample KBSS54metaG_FD_80425 | JGI IMG/M metagenome (GOLD analysis project Ga0105250, IMG submission 80425) | Switchgrass rhizosphere microbial communities from Kellogg Biological Station, Michigan, USA - KBS S5-4 metaG | ecosystem: Host-associated > Plants > Roots > Rhizosphere > Soil | place...
ATCAAACATAAAATCATTAAATTTCGCACATTCCGGAGCAAGCATTATGAATGATTGAAACATAAGGCTAAACGTCTGCTTTTGGCGGGCTGCTGCCTTCTCCGGCAGGCCGCTTTGGGTCGAAAGCGGTCGTTTGCAGCGGCCGATTTCGAACGCCCAACAGGTGCGCCTAGCCCAGGTCTAGGTTCTGCTCAACGGTTTTCAAGACCGTTCCATAAACCCTTGTGATGCGCGCATTGCAGGGCTGGATCGATTCCAAAACAAAGACGAAGCGGCACAGCCACAAGCCGCATACTGCAAGGGTCGCCTTTTCAGTTTTGGAACCGATTTCTGAGGTGATTTCAGGTCTCACAACCCTTGGACACTCGATAGTGGCCCCATGCTATCCTTACGCCCTTTATCACCATTAGGGATCGATGAGATGCTTCCCGTCCGGCTTATGGCAACACTGCCAGTGATTTTCTTGTTTTCGTCGCTGGCTGAAGCTGCGCAGTGCTCCAACACGGTGTATGAATCCGGGTACAGGAAAACGGCTCCAACCGTCGACTCGCCCGAGTTCATAACTGCTACCGGACCACTGTTCCCTGGCGGGAGTGTCATTTGCCATGTCTCGTTTGACCTGATGTCAGGCAAGAATAACGTGATGCACCGGATAGAAACGGGAACGCTGAACGGCATCAAGTATAGGTTTTACTACTCGGATGGTAGCGGCCTAGTGCAGGGGCTGCAGGAAAACGTGCTGGACGTCCTCAAGGACAAGTACAGCGAGAATTGGAGTCTTCGTTGCCGTAAGGATGAGATGGACGATACCCACTATTGCGTGATGTCCAGAGACTCATTGACGATAGGTGCATACGGGAATTCTGAACGTTTCGTGAGCGTGGGCAGCGAGCATTTCCCTCGCTCATCAATCGCACTCCGTATCGACAAGGAGGCTCCTGTCACCGCCCTTGCTGACCCTGGATTTTCAAGCTCGCAGGAAGCAGCGCTGATCACTGCGATGAGCAAAGGGACTTCCGTTCTCACGCGCTACGTAAAATGGCCCTACGAGATCAACCAGGACAAACAGGTAAGTCTTTTCGGCTTCAACGCAGCCCTCCAGATCGTCGACACTCTCAACAAAGAAATCAAATAGCACACATACTGCAGCAGTAGCGTGAGAATCGAGCATCAGGCCGCGCCACATGTGGCCTGTGCATCGTCCCTGTCTAATTCAGTTCGGCCAATTTCTGCGACTTTAGCCCAGTAAAACCGAGATGCTTTCGGGCAGTTTTAGACAGCTTCAGCACCCCTTCCCCGGCGCCCTGCCGACCACGATCCGTCCTGGCTCGCGATCTACCCAACCCTCGTATTGAAAAAGGCCAATGTGCCAAGCCTCCTCGTGCTCGAGCAGCGCCCACGCCCTCGCCGATTCCGTAAGTTCCAGCATGTCTACCAGGTTCTCCTCCCCAACCTCTCGGCGACGATGGGCTGCATAGGCCATCTCGTCGAGCACAGCCGCGCGCCCCTCGGGATCAGTGACCAGAGCGAATCGGTCGTTCAGTTCATCCAGCCAAGCCTGCGGTATCCCGGCCATCATTCTGCCCTGCACCACCAGGACTGGGCGTACAGAACGCCGTCGACTTCCTCAAGTCCGTTGATGTTGATGCCGAGCTGGGCCATCCCGTTGACCCTGGCGTCGTGCAGGCGCGGGATGATATCGGGCCCGGGCGTTGGATTGAACACCCATGCCTGGGTCGATATCCGGCCCAGCGGCTTACTGTGGTGGTCACCGATGTGGATGTCGGCGCGCAAAGGCTTCACCTTACTGAGCTGTTCGGAAGGGATGGCCACGCCATTCACCCGGCGGCAAACGAGGAGAAAATACATGGAGCACCATTACTGTATAAAGATACAGTATCGTATAGGCGGACCTAGCCCTGGGCAATCGCCGATCAGCGGATCAGTGAAGAGGCGGCAGCTCCTTGCCCCGAGCCCTGGCCACAGCGCGAAGCTGGTAGTCGGAGACCGCCTGGAACAGCGACTCGGCTAGCAGGCGAAGGCGCTCGATCTCCTCTGCAGGCGCGCCGCGATCCTGAGCTTGGTGATACTCCCGCATGGCGTCGATAGCCTGCTGGATCAGAGGCTCACCGGCCTCGACCATCCCTATAAACGAGCGCTTGTCCACTTCGATGACCTGTTCACTTGGTCAGGCCATTATAGATCGACTCGCACGCCAGGCCGGCTATTCGGCTTCGCTCAAGCGCTGCTGAGCAGCTGCCCGCCATTCGGTCAGCGTCTTCAAGCAGTCCCCCGAGCACCACGACGGCAGAGGTTCCTGCCTGGCGCTGCTGGGTAGCGATGGCACTGCAGGTTGCTGCTCGGCCGGCGCGCAGTCGATCGATTTCACCCCGCAGCCCGCCAGCAGCAGACTCAGCAGCAGCGGCGCGGCCTTGGGCCAGTTCCAGTTTCTGTCGTGCACTTTCACCCTCCTCGTCCGCCAAAGCCTGGCGGCGCTGTTCTTCTGTTCTAGCTTGGGCGGCAGTGCGCCGGTCGCGCTCGGATACCTCAAGGCGGTAGTCGGCCAGGGCATTTTCGGCCTTGGCCGTCTCCGCCCGGGCATCTGCCACCGCGCCATCGGCAATCATGACCCGGTACTGCTGGCCACCGCCGATCAACACCAGGGCGATCAGCCACCAGCACCAGGCCGGCACCGCGCCGATCCAGGTCATACCAACGCCCGCCGTACGCCTTCATTGATGATGGCGTCTGGATAAGGATTCCCGCCGTTTTCGTGGATGATGATGCTGAGCACCATCCCGCGCAGCGTGGCCGGGTCCTTGATGTTGATCGGGTCGGTGGTGCGCACGCCCAGGCGCTTGGCCACAGCCGAGGCGTAGGCCTGGGTGTCGTTCTCGTTGCTGGGCGCCCAGCGGTTGATGGTTTCGATCACGGTGTCGATGCCCTTCCCGCCCACGCCGGGCATGCCGTCCTTGCCCCTGTAGTTGATCAGCAACTTGCCCAGGGCGCGGATGCCGTTTTCGGGATGGTCGAAGCGAGCAAAGCGCGGCTTGGACACACCCTCTTCCAGGCCGAGCTGGCCCTGCCAAGCGTTGCGCGGGTTGTAATCGATGTTGCCGGGGTTCCGGTTGCGAACGCCGCGTGGTGTGGTCATAGGTTTGCTCCAGGCACAAAAAAGCCCGCACAGGGCGGGCACTGGTTGGTTGCAGGGGTTTAGGCAGCAGGTTCTTCAGGCACCGGTGCGGTCTCGGGCTCAGCCGGCTCTTTAGCGGTGATCGAAACCTTGGCGCTGTAATCCTTCAGCACCTGGGCGGTGAACACCTGCGCAGTAGGGAACTGGTTCAGGACCGCCCGAGCGCGGGCATCTGCTTCCTCCAGGGTGGCGAAGCGAGTGTTGTTCTCAGCGTCATATGCGTTGCTGAGGTTGATGGCGATGAAAGGCATGGTTTGTCTCCAGGCAAAAAAATACCGCCGGGTGGCGGTTGGATTGGGGTGTTGAATCAGGCCGGCAGTGCTGGCCAGTCGATCGTGTTGGGGAAGTCGGGTTGCCCCGGCAGGCGGTTGAGCGCTACTCGGTAGCGCTTCCAAGCTATTAAGGCCTCCGCCTCGGTCGGGGTCGCGTCGTCTAGATCCACTGCATCCTGCAGCGGGGCGATGGCCAGGTCAGCAGCCGCCCGGCCCTGGGCAATCTCAGCCATGGCCGACGTCCGCAGCTGATCAATAGCGGCTTGGGCCTTGTCCTCAGCGGTGACTACCTGGTTCCAGTCGATAGCCGCATAGCCCTGAGCTGGCGCAGGCTGCTCAGCTTCCGGGATCGGCAGGGTAACCACGCCATCAGCAGGCGAAACAATGTCCCGCGGGAAGCAAGCCTCTGGCGACGCATCTATCGAAATTGGCAACAGCAGGACAACGATCAGCTGGCCGTCCACACGCTCCACCGTTTCGATAACCCACGGGCAGCGAGCAGCCTCACCGGGCAACGTGGCACCGTCGGGCAACTTTGAGAAATCCAGTGTCAAACCGTTGATGGTCAAACTGTCGCCCTGCTTATAGACAGTTAACGACTGAGAAACCATCGGAATGATTGGGCTAAGTTTAATGAGCATTAATACCACCGTCCGATTGCAAGCATACTGCAAGAAAAAGACTGGTCACCTGCCGCGCCATTTCTAACACGGAAAGTAACACCGGTTGCGGTCTGAACCCAAACACCGAGACAACCATAATAATCCCAATGATTCACGGGTGTCGCTTGACAACTTGCAGCATATACCGACGAGGCAAAAGCTATGGGCAAAGTAAATGACACATCAGCATATCCACCTGCTGCGGCTGAGGCGCTAGTCTTGGAGACCACCCAGCAAACCTGCGTTCCGTCAGCGTATCGAACATATTCGCCATTCGCATTGCTGCCACGCTGAATGATTGCGCCAGTTGGCACTCCCGCAGCTTGCCCCACCGCGCCGAGAATATTTGCCCTGTTGAAAGCGGTTGCAATGAAGTTGTAGAGCTCATCGAAGTTGGCGATCGCCTTCAGCCACGCGCTTCGACGGTCATCCCCGCCAGCGCCGGTTGGCGCTGCCCCGAGGTTGATTACTTGTTTGGCCATGCGGCCTCCTGTTTAAAATCCGGTAACATCAACGATCATCAGAGTTGGCGGCTGCATTGCGGGTGATGATGCCGGCGGCGCCACACCTCCACCGCCAGTTGGCCTTGATGAAATGGGCAGCTCGCCGACTCCTGCGCTCGACGGGCCGATACTCACGCCGTATGACATCTGGACCCAGTAAGGGATGCCACCCAGTGAGGCGCCAGTCCCTCGCTTAGGGTAACTGCCGATGCCGGCGGCATAGTTTCTCGTGGTGCTCGGCCATGCCTTAGTGACGCCCGGGGCTGCCCCCCGCACGATGTCCGAGACTCTCAAAAATTTACAGTCGGAATCGAAGGTCAGGATGCCCGTAGAGTCATAGAGCTGCAGTCCGGACTTCGACGATGTAATCGCTTGATCAGCAAATCCGAAAATCTTGATTGCCCCTTGGGCCGAGCACTTGAACCGCCAGGTCGTGCCAGAGCGCGCCCATAGCCCAATGAACATTGAGGTTTCGGAGTAGAAGAACAGTGATTTGACAGTGTTCGGAACCGTGATGTCGAAATAGTAACTCGCGCTAATAAATGGGCCAGGATCACTTACAAACGGCCCATTGAAAGTCGCTTGATATGCCAAGGTGGCTACCCTCGTCTCCGAATCGATCTGGAACACACCGTCGTCGAGCCACACCGTCATTCCTGCCGACATCAGAACGTCCCTGCGGAGATGTTTACCGATCGCCGCGGAACGTTCGCTCCACCCATAGGGTTGGTGAAGTCCACGAAGGACCATGTCACCGTCGTACCACTGATGCTGACATCGGGATAGGCGTAGAGGGCTGCCAGTGTGAGGTCCGCGGAGTTGTCCTCAACGAACACAAATGGCTCTCCCCCATCAGCTAATCCAGATACCACGCGGCTCCCGTTGGAAACTCCACTTGCCCAGGTTTCATGGACTCTGCCGATGCGGGAGGTCAGGTCCAGCATCAGCACGCCATCAGTGTTCCAAGTTTGTAGGCCTACTGGCATATCACCCCCATAGCCCGAGCCGGACGCGCATTCGCGTCTGGTCGTAGATGGTCAGAAGTTGGTTTGTCACGTTCATACGCCCCTGTCCTGCTCGAACGCCGTTGATCTCGAACTCACTCGTCACAAAGTTGATCCGGATGCCTTGAGAGCCCGCCACATAATTCGAGCTCTTCAATTCGCCGGTAATGATCAAGTTGAGGATGTCGGCTTGGTTGATGATCGCGCTGTTCATAAACACCTGACCGCCTTGGGCAACAAACGGCAAAACCATCTCGCCATTCAAGCTGTCGATGATTGCCAGGCGCTGAGCCATCAACAGGATCTCGCCCTCCTCCCCGTCGCTACCGATCGCGATTCCCGACACGACCTTGCGACCGTTTTGGTTCGTCTCGACCTTCAGCGTGGTTTGGGCAGATACCCTGCCATCGATCCCAGCGAGGACTTCACTGACCTGCTGCACCGAAGCATTGGTCTGCCCCATCTGCGCCTGGACGGTTTCGACCTGCCGCCCAATGGCAATACCATCCTCGATCCGGGCCGATTGCTCGGTCCAGACCCCCACCAAGCCCCCCGTGGCGCCGGCCAGGCCGGTGCTATCGCCTTCCATTTCCGGGTTCACCTGGACATACAGCCCGTCCAGACGCGTGGCTGCCGCAGTGATCGCGGTGCCCTGCTGCTTGACCGTGGTGTCCATCTGGCTGATGGCCGTAGCCTGGACGCTGTTCACGCCCTCCGCATCGGTCATACGGTTGGTCAGGCTCAGCAACGATTGCCCTTGGCTGGTCAGCGTCGTGCCTTGCTGCGTAACCGTGGTGCCCAGGGTGCTGATCGCTTCGCCGTTGGCCGCATCCGCTGCGGTTACCCGGCGCGCAACGATGTTGCACCACAGCGAACGCCCGGTACCGTCTGCTGGCTGAATCCGCGTGACGAAGCGCGCCGATACAGCCGCCGCCGGCGCCGTGATCCGCCCGGAGAACGTCTGGAAGCCGCCGCCCGCCGAAAAGGTGAAGGCGTTGAAGTAGCCCAGGTTGGTGTCCGTCTTGTCGAAGAACTGCACCTGGAAGTTGCCAGTCTGCCCAGCCGTCATGTAGGCGCGGTACACATCCGCCGACAAGTCGAGCTGCTCACCTCCCGAGACGATGAATCGTCCAGTACCGCAGAAGCTGTTGGCGTAGAACGCGATTGCCTTGCCGGCGGACGGGTGAGCGGTCAGCCCTGCGATACCCGGGTTACCCGTCCATGGGTCAACCAAGCCATCTTCGAAGGTTCCGCGCAGCACCAGGTTGTCCGGCTGCTGGCTCAAGGAAGCCTTCAGCTGGGTCAGCGCGGTGCCTTGGCTGTTGATCGTGCCGCCCTGGCTGGTAACGGTCGACTGCAGCGTCTGCAAGGCCGATGCATCTGCTTTGGAGGCCAGTTGCGTCAGCGCCGACTGTGCAGCCGCGGCCGCGTCCGTGGCCACTTTGTCGGTCACAGCCACCCACGCCGAACCGTTCCATCGTTTCGGAGAGTTGGCAGCGCCGGTCGTGTCGATCCACAGGTTCTCTGCTTGCCGGTCAGCAACGGCCGGTGTGGCGGTCTGGTACAGCACCTTGCCCTTGCTGCCCGCCAAGTCAGCAGCAGCCTGCGCCGCCTGTTGCGCGGTGGTGACGTTGCCGTTGGTGGTTTGCAGGCTGTTGCCCAAGGTGGTGACAGCCGCGCTCGTCGAGGACAAGCCGGTCTCAGCCTGCGTGACCCGCACGTCCAGCGCCTGGTTGGCCGCCGCCAGTACGCCGGATGCACGGGCCGACGGTCCCGCCACGAATGGCGAAGGGACATTGCTCTCCCCCACCCGCTTCTCGACCATGATCGAGTCCACCACCATCGAGGCGCTGGCCGCAGCATGGCGATTCGGGTAGATCAACAGGCCGACCTTGGTGCTGACCGTGATGGTGATCGGGAACGTGATGCGCGTGCGTTCCGTGGTGTACGGCAATATCACCGATCGCGACGTTACACCGTCGTACAGGTTGGCCATCATAGAGCCGGCGGCACCACCTTTTACAAACATCGACACCAGGTACACGCCAGGCTCTACGCTGATGTTGTACCTGGCTTGGTTGCCCGGCGGCGCCAACATGATGTAGGAAAACACGTTATTGCTCGTTGCCTGCAACGAATATCCATAGCCCGAATCCGACTCAGGCACCGCCGCGGCTTCCCTGTTCAGCAGCGACGCTCCGGTGGCCGGCAATGTTGTCGAGGCCAGCCAGCTGTACTCACTGTCGAGCAAGTTGGCCCCGTTGCCGGCCAGACTGCCGATTGACGCCTGCAGCCCGGTGAGCGCATTACCCTGGCTGGTCAGCGTATTGCCCTGACTGGTCACAGTGTTGGTCAACGTCTGTAGCGCGGCGGCCTCAGCCTTGGTGGCCACTTGCGCCAAGGCGCTGGCAGCCGCCGCGGCTGCGTCCGTTGCCGCCTTGTCTGTCACGGCTACCCACGCCGATCCCGTCCAGCGTTTAGGTGTATTCGCCCCTCCTGTGGTGTCGATCCAAAGGTTCTGCGCCAAGCGCTTGTCAGTGGCCGGCGCCGCGGTGCCGTAGATAACCTCACCCTTGGCTCCAGCCTTGTCCGACGCAGCCTGGGCAGCCTGCTGCGCTGTCGTCACGTTGCCGTTGGTGGTCTGAAGACCACTGTTCAGCTGGGTGATGCTCGCGCCCTGGCTGCTCAGGGTGTTGCCCTGGCTGGTGACCGTGTTGCTCAGCGTCTGCAAAGCAGAGGCGTCGGCCTTCCCTTGCGCGATGCTCTGCAGGTCATTGCTCAGCTGGGTAAGGGCCTGGCCATGGCTGGTCAGAGTTGTGCCCTGCTGGGTGACCGTACTGGTGAGATTGCTCACCGCTTCAGCGTTGGCCGCGTCAGCCGCCGTCACCCGACGCGCCAGGATGTTGCACCACAGCGAGCGGCCGGTACCGTCTGCCGGCTCTGTCCGGGTCACGAATCGGGCCGAGACCGCCCCCTCCGGCGCGGTGATGCGGCCGGTGGAGGTTTTGAAGCCGCCAGTCCCTGCCGGCACCGTGAACGCGGTGAAGTATCCGAGGTTGTTGTTGGCCTTGTCGTAGAACTGCATCTGCAAGCGGGTGGTCTGCCCCGCCGTCATGTAGTTCGGCCAGATATCGGCCGCCAGGTCGAATTGCTCACCGCCCTTGGTCAGGACGTTGAAGCCCACGCCGCAGAAGCTGTTGTTGTAGAACGCGATGCCTTTGCCGGCCGACGGGTGCGCCGAGATGTTGGTGATCACCGGGTCGGCGGTCCAGGGATCGACCAGGCCATCCTCAAAGCTACCACGCAGGATCAGGTTGTCAGGTTGCTGCCCGATCGAGGCCTTGAGCTGGGTGAGCGCCGCACCTTGGCTAGTCAGGGTGGTGCCCTGGCTGATTACTTCGGAGTTCAATGCCTGGAGCGCTGAAGCATCGGCCTTGTTCGCCACCTGCGCCAGCGCGCTGGCAGCCGCTGCGGCGGCGTCGGTCGCCACCTTGTCGGTGACGGCCACCCAGGCACTGCCGTTCCAGCGCTTGGGCGTGTTCGCTGCGCCTGTGGTATCTATCCAGAGGTTTTCGCCCTGACGGTCGGCCACTGCCGGCGCCGCAGACTGATACAGCACCTTGCCCTTGCTGCCGGCCAGACTGGCTGCAGCCTGGGCCGCCTGCTGAGCCGTGACGACGTTGCCGTTGGTGGTCTGCAGGCTGTTGTTGAGCTCGGTGATGCTGCTGCCCTGGCTCGACAGCGTGTTGCCCTGGTTGGTCACCGTGGTGCTGAGCGCCTGTAGCGCCGATGCATCGGCCTTGCCAGCCAGCTGCGACAGTGCGGACTGTGCAGCCGCAGCGGCATCCGTGGCCACCTTGTCAGTCACAGCGACCCAGGCGGTACCGCTCCAACGTTTCGGCGTGTTGGCGTTGCCCGCGGTGTCGATCCACAGATTCTGCGGAAGACGATCAGCAGCGGCCGGCGCAGTCGCCTGCACCAGCACCTTGCCTTTGCCACCCGCCAGCGTGGCCGCGTCCTGAGCGGCCTGCTGGGCGGCGGTGACGTTCTGGTTGGTGGTGGTCAGGCTGCTGCCCAGCGCGGTGACAGCCGAGGCATTCGCCTCATCGCCACTGATCCGGGCAGTGCGCTCATCCACCACCGAAGCCACCGACGCCGACGGCGCGATCTGGCCGACAGCAATCCAGTCGATTTCGAACACATCGCCGGCGGCCGAGCTGATCGAGAGGTAGAACCTGGTGATCGTATTGTCCGACCAGTCGCTGCCGCCATTGGTCAGCTGCGACATGTCCCACTCGAGCACCATGGTCTGGCCGACCGCCAGCCCCGGATTGGGAAGGACTTTGTTGTAGGAGGTCGATGAGCCGTGCGCGGCTGTGGTGTAGGTCACCTGGCCGGTCCAGCCACTACCCGCACGGCGGGTGATGCGGCAGCGGATGCGATCATGGTCGCGGCCCTTGATCGCTACCAACGGCGCACTCAGGTAGGCCCCTGCGAGGTCGTTGGTCACAATCAGTCGGCCGTTCTCGACGGTCAGCGTGCAGCGCGTGCCTGCCCAGCCCTCAACGGTCGAGGCAAAGCCGTAGTTCAGCGCCGAGTCAAACCCGCCAGACTCGGCGCGCAGAGTGGCGATCTGCGAAGCCAGCGCATTGTCGGCGGTCGTTCGGGCAGTAACCTCGTTACCAATCGCGGCCGAGTTCGATGCAGTGCTGGCAGCTACGGTGTCGATTCGCTGGCCAAGGGCATTGTCCGCATTGGTGCGAGCAGTGACCTCGGTCTGAATGGCCGAGGCATTGTCGCCGGTCGATGCGGTGACTGTATCGATGCGCTGGCCAAGTGCGCTATCTGCGGACTGACGGGCTAGGGCCTCGCTGGTGACCGCCGCGCCGCGCGCTTGGGCCTCGGACAGCAAGCCTTGGGCACGGGCCGCAGACTCGTCGCTGATGGCCCTGGTCCGCGCCTGGGTTTCGACGGCAATCGCCTTGTTCCGCTCGACCACCTCGGCGGCGAGCGCCTGGTTGCGAGCCGACGTTTCAGCCGCAATGGCCTGGCCCCGGGCGGTGGCCTCGGCAGCGATCGCCTGGGCACGAGCAGTCGCCTCAGCTGCAAGGCGTTGGGCTACCGAGCCGGATTGAGTTGGCGGCCCCGAGATCAGCGAGATCTCCTCCCGCAGCGCAGGATACAGGGCGCCATTGCTGATCTTGTCCTTGAAATACTCCTCGTACTCGGACTGGTCGCTGCTGGACTGCCCATTTACCCCGACGCCCGCTGGATACCACGGCCCAACATTGCCGCTGCGGTCTACCAGGCGAGCCCAGTAGAAGAAGGAAACGCCCGCAGCCAAGCCATGAATCTCGTGCTCGGCCTGGGGATAGGCATAGTCGCCCAGTTTGGCGGAATCATCACGCGAGGTCGTCGGGCTCTGCCAGATTTCCGTGCGCTGGGTGTCTTCCGCGCCAGCAGGGAACGCCCAGGTCAGCCGAGTGCCATAAACCAGAGGCGTGGCCGAAAGCGATGCAACTGCCGGCGGCAGTCCGACCTTCCCTTGCAGTTCGGTGAGGCTGGAGTCGCGCCAGATCGACGTGATGTCGAATGAGCTAACCGCGCGCACGCGAGCCAGATAGGCACCGGCGTAGATACCCACCACATCAACGGATGCAGCACCGGTGCGATGCACGCGGACCCAGTTGCCATTGTCTTTACGCCACTCGACGTCATAGGCCACGGCCCCCTGCACTGCGGGCCATGCGATGGTCATGGTGTTGACCCCGATTCCCTGGTCCACGGCATAGGCCGAGATCAGGGTAACGCTGGCGGGTGGCAGGACGGTCGTCACGGGTATGACGCTGATCGGACGCTCATCCAGCTTGGCGCCAGTATCGATCGCCGCAAACTTGCTCGGATTGAACTCGAGGGCGGTGATCTCGTAGTCCCCTTCCTGGGTGCGCGTAGTCTTCAGCACCCGGAACAGCTGGACCGCGAGGTCATCGTAATCAATCGCCCACTGCAGTTCTGGTTCCGGCTGGACGCCATAGGCGGTGGTCACCGTCACGGCGCGCCCAGCAACCGACTGCACAGTACGCGCCTGGGCGGTTCCGTTTGGCAGGTTCAGGATCAGGCGGTCGCCGGCCTTGATGGGCGTGTCACGGTCCAGCGTCACGACGCGCCCGGCTGCCGACGATATCCGACCACCGTTCGGACGGCCGGCCACCAGCTCATCAGCCACAGGGATGACGTAGCCAGGCAGCGGAATGCGGCCCTCCATGCCGGTCTTGAAGGTGACGGTGCGGTCTTGGCTGTTGCTCAGTAGCGCCCACTTACCGCGGCGTTGCGCCTCGGAGGCGCGGGTGCAACCAATAGCGGAAATTTCCACCGGGCGGTCGCGGTACCGACGCTGGAGCGTATTGTCGGTCACCGGGATGACATCGGTATCGTAGTTGTTCGCCGGGTTGTCGTAGCTCACAAGTGCGCGACTGTAGTGCGTGCTGCGCTCCGCGCCGCCGTAAACGAAGTTGCCGTCTATGACGTTGGCCCGGGTGAATACGTAGTCGATGTCCTGGGCCCGCGGCATGTCCGCCTGCATGAACAGCGAGCCGTGAGCCCAATACACCATGCCCCGGTAAATGGTCGACAGGTCGCGCAGCAGGGTCCAGGCCTCAGCACGGCCCTGAAGATTCATGTCGCACAGATAGCGCGGCTCTTGCCCCCCAACCCCATCCGGCACCAATTGGTCGCAGTACTGGGCGATGCGGTACATCTCCCACTTGTCGACCATCCATGACTTGATACGGTTACCCAGGCCAAAGCGGTCCTCGACGCACAAGCCGTAGGTCACGAACGCCGGGTTGTTGGTCCAGGCCTGCTTGAAGGTACCGTCCCACACGCCGGTGTAGCTGCGGGTAACCGGGTCGTAGTTGGTCGGTACCGGCCAGCGCTTTGCCTTGCACTTCACGGTGACGGCCGGGATGTTCTGGAACTGCTGGGCGTCGAGCTCGATGTAAAGCAGCGCGGTGTTCGGATAGCTGAGCTTCTGATCAATGATCTCCGTATAGCCGGCAATGGTCATCGTGTCGCCCAAGGTGCCGCTGTTGGCGTTCGGCGTGATGCGGCGTACCCGCAGCATCCAGCCAGATATCGCCTTCGGCAGATTGACGCGGACGGAACGCTGGTAGCCGCTAGTGGTTTTGCCGTCGACGGCGCCTGAATGGGCTTCAACGTACGCCCCGCCATCAGTGGCGATATCGATGGAGTACTCGATACGGTAGCCATTGGTGTTGCCGCTGCTATCTTGGCTAACCAGGCGCGGCCAAGACATGCGCACACGTACGGCAGACAGTTGGGTATTGCTCAGGGAGCGCGTGAACGGGTTGTCGCTGCGCAACTCGACGTTGACATTGTTCTCGTTCTCGATCGACGGAATACCCTGGATGTACTCCTGCTCCACGGAACCCGGGCGCCACTCCCACTTCACGCCTGGGAAGTTCACGTTGCCGCTGGCATCCATGATCGGCGTGTTATCGAGATAAATGTCCCGATCAGTCGGCTTGCCCTCGAACTCCCCCTCCCCCACAGCAATCAGGATCTTGGCGATGTTCGTCGACTGAAGGCTGTCTGGAGCTTCGACGGGCGTCTTTGGCTTGCTTTCGCCGCCCTTGGCGCCAGTGATATCCAGGTGAGCTGCTGCGCCCATGCTTTCCTCCAAGCAATAAAAAACCGCCCGGGGGCGGCCTGTTCACTAGACCGGTACTAGGCCTTGTCTTGCGCCTCAATGGAGGCCGAGATGATCGCCCCGCCCCAGCGTCGTTCGCCGATGCAAATAGGGACGGGGTTGCCACTTGCCGTAGTGTTCTTGGCACTACCAAAGGCATAGCTCGGGAGGTTCTCTGGCGAGCCACTCATGCTCAGCCCTTGAGCTTGCGGGCTAAGCATCTGAATCACGCCCCCCACCGCCATCGAACCCCCGCCCATACCAACCGCAAGGGCGGTAGCTGCTGACCAACCGAGCGGGTTCCACCACGCTAAGGCCACGATCGCAACGCCGATGATGGTCTGTAGAAGGCCGGCGCGCTTGCTGCCGACGATTACCGGAGCGATCCGGATATCGCCACTGCCGCCGAAGCCAAGTTCCTTTTCTTCCAAGTTTCTCTCCCCTCGGAAGATGGCGAACTCGATCCCCTCAGCCTTGGCATTGGCGATGAACCGCTCAAATCCCGGGACCTGGATGAAGAGAGCCTTGATCGCTTCCGCAGGTGAGCGCACGGAGAGCCTGAACGACCGCCCGAACTGGCGAAGCCGTCCGTACAGCAGCACGGTGGTCATGGGCTCATACTCGATAGATAGGGGGGCCATTACTTACCTCCAAAAACAAAAAAGCCACCCGGAGGTGGCTGGAATCAGGCGTATCACTTACCTGGCGCAGGCTTTCACAGCATCGGTAACTCGATCTAGCGGTGATTGCCAAGTGCGATAGAAATGATACCGAACCGTGGAGCCGCTCTTGCTCGGTTCTACATCGACCAAGTGCAGAGGAGCCTGCGCGTCAGGCGCGAGAACTGAATAGCGCTTGCCGGACGACTGCAGAATGCCGCCGATACTCGCACCGAGAACCGTCGTGCTCTGCCAGCTATCGCGGATACACTCAGCGACAACCTGAGCAGACTTAGTTGATGTGAGCGTTATCAGAGGAGGGTTGCTGCGGGTGTCGGACACACTTGCGCATCCGGCGAGGACCGCAAGCGCCAGCACTGGGTAAATCATTCTCATAGGTGGTTACCTTGGAAGCTGCTTAAAAACCTGTAGGAGAGATGTCAATTCCACCCGGCGTGACACTCAACCTACGTCTGACCAGGCTGTTTTGTCCGACTTCAACTTCTCGCTCGGTTACCGCGCCACCACCGCACGACGCGCTGGGCTTGACGCTCAAGATGTGGCGACCAGGATCAACTGCGAACACGCCAACTTCACCGGAAGCAAACTCCGCCGCCAGAACCCCGTCGATGTAAAAACGATGATTGCATCCCACTCCAAATAGCCCAGTGTCTCTTGTGACAATCAGCTTCGAAGGCGATGGGCTCGACACCCAATATTGCCGCTGAGCAGGAATGGGATCGGCCTTCTCAGCTGTGATAGGTGAGGTCCAACAACCCGCGAGCGAGAGGAGTGCCAGAGCTCCTAGCAGTACACGCATGCTTCCATCTCCTGAAAAAGCGAGAATGTAGCATCACTTTGCCTCCTGATGGCGCAAAACAAGGCGCTTCCGGTCGACCCAAGGCCCACCGAACACGATGATTTCTGATGGCCTGCCGAGCAGGTGGTGCAGCATGAAAGGCCCAGGACCGAATAGGTGGGCATGCTCCTCGGTCAACCGCGCCACGTCGCCAAGGTAGATGCCGGCGTGGTTGGGATGGGCGGTGCGCCCCACCGCCATGACGATCATATCGCCGCGCTGCGGCTGGCTGACCTGGTAGAAGCCAGCCGCTTCATAGGCCTGCTCATACAGACTTGGGCCTTCGGCCTTCTCCCACCACCCCTCCTCCCGCGTGTACGCCGGGAACTCCAGCCCCCACTCCCGCCGGTACCAGTCGGCACAGACCTGCCAGCAGTCCCATGCACCGTGCACGAACGGTCGGCCAAGCAACGGCGTGTGCCCGGTTGGAGTGATGCTTCGCAGGTCGCCTTCCGGCCACGACAGGATATGCCAGGGCAAGCCCGTGGCTTCACACATGGCCAGGTCGCGGGGCGACGGCCTGCTGGTAGCGTCAGGGTGTGAGTGCACGATCCCAATCACCTCGCCCAGATCTTCGGCTGCAGCGTAGTCTTCAGGCGAGATGCGGAATTCCTCCGCTGGCTCTGTGGCGGTGTTCTCGCAGGCCACGTACCGCTGAGAGCGGCCAGCAGAAATGATCAGTCCGCAAGACTCGCGCGGGTACTCTGCCGCAGCGTGCGCCTGCACGGCAGCGAGGATGTGTTTGCGCATGGTCAACTCCGTGCGATCAGGGAAACAGCCGGGAAGCCGCCGAAAGGCAGTTGGTTGCCCTGGCCGTGTCGAACAATGCAGCCCGAATCCAGGCAGCCATTGCACTGGTCCTTGGCCGGGTCGTCCGTGGGGTTGCCGTCGAGGTCGAAGTAAGGGCCGGTGTAGCCGCAGTTCGGGCCCCGGTAACCTGCAGTCATTGCCCAGTGACAGAGCTGCGTCATCTGCCGGCCGATCGTTTCCCCGCCAACATCACCCGGGCTGGCCAGCTCCCAGGCAACCGTGGTGCCGCTCTCAGAAACCTTCTGATCGATGTACCAGACCTCGATCGCTTCCTCGGTGGGCTCCGCTTCCGGATTACCATCGGGGAAATTTGCAGCATCCAGATAGCGCGCCATGGTGTGGCGCATCGTCAACTTGAACTCGAGCAAGTCATCGAAGGCCAGGCACAGGGCGGTTATCCTACCGTTGACATTGCCTACGGTTAGCGTGGGCCGCACGGCGGTGCCGTCCGAGTTCGCCTCAATGCCGTCGATCTGCATGGGCCATGCGCCATACTCGTTGCCCTGCCACCAGATCGACTTGGCCGGCAGCTGATCGGCGTTCGCGCCAGCCGCTGCAAGCTCCTGAGGCGTGTGCGGTATAGCATGCCCATGAAATCGCAGCGTGTCCGCTCCGAAATCGGAGCCGTCCAGTTCGAACAGCAGGATTTCCGCGCCCGGTTCCAGCTTCTGCAGCTGAGTGATCAAGCTCATGGATGAAACGCTCTCTCAAAGGTTGCCGTCAGCACCATCACCCCACCCGGCTTGCGCTGCTGCCGAAAGGCCTTGCAGCGGTACATGCCGAGTACACCCTCGGGGTTGGTCCACAAGAACGCGGTAGCGCCCCGGTGCCGTCTAATGAAGACCAGGATGGGCGCGACCTCGTCCGCCAAGCCGCCGAACGAAAGCGACCAGCTGTCTGTTTCGGCGTTCAAGCCATCGGTGGACACTTGGGCATAGTTGTCACCGAACTGTGATGTCCGAGTCCGCAGGGTGCTGTCACCGCCGGCCTCGTCGTCAGGAGTCCAGGTAAATGTTTCGATCGCCATCAGCGTCTCCCGTGGCTGTTTCGATAGCTCACGCCACCGGCACGCCAAGAATCAGCAATGGCGCGCTCAGCTACACCATGCATCTGCTTCTGCATGTTCTGCTGAAGCGCAGTGCTATCAAGCTCCATGCCCTCGTCACTCCTATCCGGAACGGTTAAATACATAGGAGCATCAACCTGCACGAGTGTGCCGCCGCTCACGGAGCCGCCGACCATCTGTACACCCAGCGATCCGTCAGGACCGCGGGCCAAGGGCATGATCGCCTCAGGTCCATCCTCACCAGCGACTCCCAGCCCGCCATTGCCCATGCCGAACATGGTCGGCGTGTTCAAAATGTTGTTGGTGGCGAACCCGGCGCCTTTGGCGAACATCTGCACACCGTTCGACCAGGCGCCACCCAAGGCCTGCGGAAAATACGTGCTTCCATAGCCAGCCTGGGATGCGCCCAGGTTAGAGGAGATCGCTCCGGCAGATCCCGGAGTCATGCCATTGCCGGCCCCGCCGCCGAAGTAGCTGCCGACTGCCGAGACCCCCAGTCCTACAAGCCCACTCAGTAACGAGCTTGCTGCTTGTTGACTGGCGATCCTGGCCATATCCGAGAGCACGCTAACGGTGAAGCTCTTGAAGTTGGCCTTCCCCGTCATGGCAAACTCGGCCACAGCGTCACGTGCCGTATTGAAACCGGTGGTGAGCATGTCGTCAGTTGCGCCAGCCACGTTCGCTGCGTCAGCCTGGATGTTGGCCCAAGCCCGCTTGGCGCCGTTTCGGTAGTCGCGCTGCGCCTGCAATCTGGCCTCGAAGCCGTCGACCTCCATCTGCAACTCACGCGCCTGGTAGTCGGCGAGGTCTGCCAGCCGCTGCTGGTAGGCGTCCTGACTGAGCCGGCGCGACACGTCCTCTTGCTGCTCCTCCAGTTGTCGACGCGCCTCCGCATATTTCTGCCGGACGGTGTTTAACCGGTCGGCCTCTTCACGCTGGTCATCGCCCATACCTACGCCGGCCACATCCGCATTGATTGCGTCCTGACGGGTCTGCAGGACCACTTCCATCGCCTTGCGATAGGCCTCGGCACTGCTACGCCGCATCTCGGCAAGCTTCCGCTCTACCTCAGCTCGCTTCTGCAGCACGGGATCGGCATAGGCCGTGTTGAGGTTTTTGATGCCGAGTTCCATCTCGGCGGCGGTGATTTTGCCCGCGGCTTGCGCCTTGCGCAGCCCCTGCACGCCCTCCGCCAGATCCTCCAGCCGCTTTTTCTCGGGCAACGCGCGGTCGATGATCGCGTCGAGGGCCTTGATCTCATCCTTCAGCGCCTTCGCGCGGTCCTTGCTGCCCTCAGTAGCATCCTTGTTGGCCTTCTTCTGCGACTCGATCGCGCTGGCAGCCGAAAGAATCGCCTGGCGATCTGTTTCGGTGAGGTCAGCGTTTTCCGCGATGTAGCGGTTGGCGATTTTCGTCGCATCGCCATTATCCTGCAGGCCTGCCAGCTGCTTCTGGAGCGTTTCCAGGTAGGTCTGCCCTGCCGAGCTCATGCCGACCTTCGCGGCATTGTTCGCCTGGGTGGCCGAGGTGTTTTCTTCGGTGACCCCGGTGAGCACCCGCAGTGTTTCGGCAATCAGGCCTGAACGCTGATCGGCATCACTGACAGCGCCAGCCTGGGTGATCCACTGCTGCAGGGTTCCGGCCGGAAGCTGAAGTCGGGCGCCGACCTCCTGCAGGATGGGAGACAACCCCTGACCGGCGGACCGTGCTTCGTTTAGGCGGTCAATCAGGCCTTGGTATTCGGCAAGCTGGCGGTTGTATTGGCCACCGGAGTCACGCGCCGGCGCAGTGACTACAGCAGACCGGATGGACTGGGCCAGATCGCCGTATGCGTCCTTGACCTTGTCTGCAGAAGTGATCTGTTCCTGCTGCCACTTGACCAACGACGCTTCGCGCTGGTCCTTGTTGAGCTTCGCGAACTCTTCCCGCAACTGCGAGACCGGCTTATGCATCTCTTCGAGGCTGATGCCCGCCCGATCTGCGTTATCGCGCAACAACAGGAAGCTGGCCGCTGCGGTACCTGCCAGCAGGGCCAGCCCCATCGGTCCGCCCAGTACACCAAGCAAGCCGGCGCTGACAGTTCGAAGGCCACTCTGGGCAGTTGCTACCGCTGCAGTAGCAGCAGCTTCTCTCTGCCGCGCCTGAGCCAGCTGGATCGACATCTGCGCCTGAACCGCAGTGCCTTGCGCTGCCGCAGCCTCGCGAGCGGCTAGGATGGTTGCGGTTTGGGCCTTGCGCTGATCGGCGATGGCCGCCTGCAAAACTGCCTCGGCCTGGGCAATACGCGCTGCACGGTCAGCCCGTGCCGCTTGGACGGCCAAGCCAGACTTGGCCACGTAGTTGGTCAGGGCCGCAGCACCAACACCGCCCATGGCCACGGCCACCAGATCCACGTTGTCCGCCAGCGCAATCAGCACGTTCGCCAGGCCTGCGACTACGCCGGTTTGCTCCTCCATGCCCCCCAGGAATGTCTGAATGGCGTTGCTGATGTTCACCATCGCGTCCTGGACGCTGGTGGACATGTCGGCCGCAGCCTTGCGGTTGACCTCCACGGTGCGCAGCAGGCCGGTATTGATATCATCGAGCGACAGCTTGCCCTGGACGCCGAGCTTTCTGATCTCCTCCGCGCTCTTGCCTGTAGCGGTAGCGATGGCAGTGACGATGGTGGGCATGGCGTCCTGAATGGACACCCAGCCATCCGCTTCAACTTTTCCGGTCTGCAATGCCTTGGAGTAGGCATCCAGCGCGGAGCCGGCCTTGTCGGCAGCGGCAGCGTTGGTCACAAGCAGAAAGCTGAAGCTGTCGGTGATATCCAGCGTCTGCTGGGTGTTGAATCCCAGACTGCGCATCACATCTGCGGTGCGGATGTACAGCTCTTGGGCCTCAGCCAGTGGCCGGTATGTTTCCTGAGCAGTTTGCAGCAGGTGCTCCTGCACCGCCTGGTACTCACCAGCGCTGCCGGCTGCGGCCTTCATGCGGTCGGACATCTGACCGTAGGCGTCAACCTGCTGAATGATGCTGCCAATCAGGCCGGCACCTGCGACGGCGGCAAAGGCGCCACGCATCAGCCCCCCAGCCCTCTGTGCAGCAACACCGGCGGTGTCGAACGCAGAGTCAACCTGCTCCAGGTTGCGGTCGATCGACTGGGCGGTGCGTGCCACCACCTGGTCCGCGCTGGCCAGCTCGCGGCGCAGCTGTGCCGTGGTGGCCTCGATCTGGACCAGCATCCCCTGGACTTGTTGGTCGGCCATGCAAATCTCCAAGCACAAAAACCGCACGGAGGCGGCACGCTGTCTACTGTTTGGGCCGCCCTCGCAGGAAGCTCTTCAACTTTTCCGCAACGCTTTCACGATTCTGCGGGGACGCCGGGGCTTGCCCCTGGCCTTGGCCCTGCCCTCGTCCGGTCCAATCAAGCCGAGAATCGAGAGCGAGCATGATTTGCGGGATGGGGGTGTGCCACGCGGTGTCAGGCGGCCAGCCAAGCCAGCCGGTGGCCACGCCGAACAAGTAGTCGACGTAGCTGCCGTTCTTCACTGCGCTGTGCTGACCGCCTCGTCCTTTCCCCGGGCAGCCACGCTCGGTGGCACCGGGTTGAGCAGGACGGTGATGAACTCGGTCAGCTTGCCGGACACTTGGGCCACGCCGGTGTGAAACACCTCCCCGGCGATGATCGGGTGCTGATCCGGCTTCAGGTCTGCCCCTGCGACAACAACGTCGGCACAGGCGGCGATGCTCATCAGGCGCATAGCCTCCAGCGCGCCGCGCAGCCCGCCAAAACGGGCCTCGATGCGCAGCGCCGCATCCAGTGTGGGCTTAAGGGTGTAGCTGCGCGCACCGATCACCAGTGTGACGGTGCCATGCAGGACTTCGCTCATTGGGGTTCTCGCAACGATGGACGGGGCTCAGCCCCTTCGGTCAGGGGGCAGCCGGGCCGGCAGGGATTTCAATGATGTCGGTGTTGATCGCGAACGTCATATTGCGACGCACCACGTTATCAGCCGCGCCTGGAGCCACGGTGTTGTTCATCACCTTCACACCGAAGTAGAAGGTGGTCGGCAGAATGGCAGGGGTTGCATCTGGGTCGCCGTCGTTTAGCGTGACCTTGACGTTGTAATTGCCCTTGGAACGGTCCTTGTGCGCTACCGATACGGCCTTCTGACCGGCATCGCCGCTGTCCAGGCCTACGGTCAGGGTCATGTTTCCGGCGTCGGCGGTGCCCTTGTACTTGCGCACGCGGCCATCGCTCAGAGCAGTGAAGTTCACTGCACTGAAGGTGTCGCCAAATTCGCCGAGATCTTCGATCTCGCCCACCTGCACGTACGTGTCGGCTTTGTATTCGGTTTCGCTATCAGCACCGGTCTTGCCGCCGATGGCAAGGCGGCAGCCGGCGGCTGTATTGAGGTTGTCGTCGGCCATGGGGGTTCCTCCAAAGGCACATTGGATAAAAGCCGCGGCGCGGCCGGTAGGTAGTTCAGTGGGTAGTGATCACGCGGACGGTGATCGAGCCTTGGTATGTGATGCCGTCGGCGTCGCGCTGGGCGTCGGACTGTTCGACCCGGACGGAAACCGCGCGACCCACCTCCAGCGGCAGCCGGCGTTCATCGAGGGCGGCGATGACTTCGCCGTTGATACGCTTGACCTCGGCCTGGCCCACTGCATCGGACCAGACCGACAGGTACAGCAGGCGCGTTTCGCGCTTGCGGCCCGAGATCGGACTGCTGTTGACCGAAACCTCTCGATCGATGGAGACGTACGGCATGTCAGCGTTCAACGGCGCGCCGTCGTATATCGGGCAGCTGACCTCGGCCTGAAGCCTGGCGAAGATGGCCTCCTGCAGCGCCAGTGATGGATCAGCCATTGCCTACCCCCTGGCTTGCTTTGCGCAGCGTTCGGCGGACTGCCTCCTGAAGATCGGCCATCACAAACTCGCGGTTTACATCCAAAGACGGCCGCAACCATGGGTGCGCCGGCCTCGCTGGTATATCCGGGTACTTGCCGAAGAAGTGCTGCCCATCGGACTTGTTCTTGGTGTCGCGCTGGCGGATCGAGTTACGCCGCCCTTTCAGTTGCGACTTGTCGCGGTTGTTGGTGTGCACGCCGCCGATCGCGTTCCGGTCAGCTCGCTGGTACATGCTGCCGGCATAGCCCTTGGTGCCGTACTCAAGGAACCGCAGGTAAAAGAATCGGCGATTGTCTCGCTTGCCCCGTATACCCACCTGAGCATCCAGCCCGCTGGGGGTGACGTAGACACGTAGGGCGGCTGCAGCAGCGCCGGTATCCTTGGGGATCAGCTGTCGCTGGGTTTCGAGTACCCGCGCGGCTGCTTTGGCCATGGCAGGCTGCAACTCGTTGTCCATCGTCTTGTGGATGTTGCGCAGCGTCCGGCGTAGCCGGATATCACCGCGAAGGCTCGACCGGCGCGCCATACCCTACTCCTTGGCCGGATCAGCCTTTGCGGGCTTCGCGGCCTTGTCGGTGACCGCTTCGGCGTACCCCCGGGCAATCAGGCCTTCGCCATAGGCCTTGTCGACCTCGAACTCTTCGCCCTTCTCCCGCTCACCGGATGCGCCCGTCAGCGGGCCTAGTGCTCGAATTTTCATGATTCACCTCATGGGTTAGGTACCGATGAGCAGAGAAGCCTCATCAAGGAGTTTTCGTTGTCCGGCAGAACGGCCTCAACCTGGTAGGTGATCCCCCGCCGTGTCAGGCGCGATCCTGTGACGATATCTGGGCGCGGCCTGCCGATGATTTCGGCGGTTACAACAGCACTCAGCTTTTCAGCAACCGCAATGACCCGACCGCTTGGGGTACGAATCTCACCCCACATTTCAGGGCGTGCAGCTGGCAGCCACGTCACTGTGGCGCCCCCGGATTTGTTCCTCTCCTCGTGTCGATGAGCCACCTGCAGCCGATGACGCAGCGGACCGGCCCTCATATGCCCCACCCGATACGATGCGGCGTCAGGAGCGCCTTCGAACCTTGCGGCAGTTCGGTGGCGATGGTCCCGATCACGACGTCCTCGCGGTTGGCGTAAAGGTGGCCGAGGATCAGCAAGCAGGCAGCCTTGATCTGCTTATTGCAGACCATGGGGGACTCGCCGGCATCGTCGGCAGCGACAGCTTCGTCCAGCGCTTGCTGATCTGCGTAGAAGCGACGGTTCAGATAGTCCATAGCCTGCCCTTCTGCCGCCTCGATCAGGAGCTCCAGGTATTCGTCATCATCGTCGGGATCTCGGAGATGATGCCGGGCAATGGTCAAGCTGATGACCGACATACCCTTACTCCTTCAGCGGTTCGAGCGATGCCAGATTCCGCTGCACCAGCTCCTCCGCATGCCGGCGCGGCACCGTATATGCTGGACCGCCGCGACGACGAAGCTCACCCTCGTCCATGTACGAACGCAGCGGATAGATCTGAAGAGTCACAGGGTTGGGGTTGGCCCGATCATTTAGTGCCAACTCATCAGCGCCGGCGCCGCTATCTGCCAAGACTGAGGCAGTTTGAGCGACGGCTTCGGATGCGGCATCGGCAGCGTCCGTCGTGGAGATACCTGCACCCTTCTCGCCTGTTACACCATCCGGCCCAGTGCCAGCGGCTGCCTGCCCTGCTGCCGTCAACAGACCCGAGTCCTCCGCCGAACCTGGAGCAGTTGCAGGGACGCCCGAATCAGCGGAGTCGCTAGCGCCTGGAACGATCGCTGGGCCAGGCGAAAGAGGCAACCCGGCAGCTTCAGACGGCCCGCTGCTGGAATCAACGGTCGATACCGAGTCCTTCGCATCAGCCGTGGAGGCTGGTGTTTCCTGTTTACGTGCCATTGGATTACTCCATTGCGGCGCCATTTCTGGCGCCGATCTGCGGGATGGTTAAGGAGTGACCAGCGGGCCAGTAACGAACGCTTCGTCGCGATAGATGGCAAAGGCCAGGCGCTCTTCAGCACGAATCGTTGCCATGTTTTTCTCGAAGTCATCGCCGTTCTCGGTCGAGATCAGCACTTCGATTTCCATGCGGTCGAAGATCTGGGCGCCGAGCTTGAACGCACCGACGAGGAAATCGTTCTGAGTCATGGCCTGGGTAGAAACTACTGGGCGATTCCAGAGTTTCGCGTTGGTGCCTTCCTGAGGCTGGCCGATGATGTAGCGGCCTTCCCCGTCCTTGGTCAGCTCAATAGCGGCCCAGTCGATCGGGTTGAGCACGATGCCGTCGGATGGGAACTCGGCCAGTTCGGCCTGCAGCAGCGCAAGACGCAGGCGGTCAATGCGCTGTTCGCCGACTACCGCGACACCGGAGGGCGCAGCGTAAAGTTGAGCAACGGTCATGAGGCCCTGCAGGTTCACGCCGGTGCCGTTGCCGTAAAGCAACTGAGCTTCTTCCGCTATGGTCAGGCCGTAGCGTGCGCGACCGTCGATGTAGCTCTGCAGGGCCTTGGCATCGTCCAGCATCTGGCGGCTGGCTTTGAACAGATGGGCGATGGTCCGCACGTTCGCAGTCGCCAGGGCGAAGGTCAGGTCGGAGTATGGCTTAGCCGTGGTCTCCGCCACCGTACGGGCGTTATTGGTGAAGCCGGTTTCACGGACGTACTCGATGGAGTTCGACTCAGTTGTGCCCGGCGCGACCAAGTCGCGGACAGTCAGTCGGCGCTGAGGCGGGGCAATGATCCCCGGCAACCGCTGAGTCTGCACCAAGTCACCGCCGGTTGCGGTGGTGATAGCTGCCCGCGGCACCGATACGCGCCGAGAGCCGCGGAAGGACGAGTTCATATCCTTCATTTCTTCGCTTTCGATCACGAGAGCGCCGACGGATTTCTGCGGCTCTTCCTGGTGGCTGCGATCCCGGCTTGCGTTCACGAGCTTTTGCTCAGCCTCACCCAGGCGCGCCTGAAGCTCGCCCTGCTTGGTCAGCAGCTCGTCGACCTTGGCGCGGGTTTCGGTATTCATTTCACCGGAGGCTTTGATTTGCTTTTCGGTCGCCTCGGCCTGGCTTTTGATCTGGTCGCCAATGCCCTTCAGGCTGGCGTTGAGTTCCTTGACTTGGGCTTCAAAGTCCATGGTCATTTTCCTTTCAGAGAATTGAGGAGGTTGGTTGCCGCGCTCAGAGAGGCGGAGAGGTCTGGCGCGACAGCGCTGGGCTTATCGGGCGGGGCAGCGTTACGCATACCCCCGCCGGCAGCGCGAGGCATGCCGGACTTGAAACTGGCGAACAGTTCGCGGCGCTCGGAACGAGGCATGCCACCTTTGGCCAGGGCTACATCCATGGCCTTGAGTGCATTGGCTTGGGCGGCGTCTTCGGTTTCGCGCTCGGTTACCTCAGTGGACGACAACATCCCAGTGGCCAGACCAAGCTCAACTGCACGCTTGCCACGGATGTAGGTTTCGTCGTCCATCAGCTCGGCCATCTCTTCTGTCGACTGGCCGCTGGTTTCGGCATAGAGGTCTGCCATCGCGGCGTCGAACTCCTCCATGTCGTCAGCGATATCCCGCAGGTAGTTGCGATTGCCGGCGAGCCAGGTCCAGCAGTTGTGGATCATGAGGAAGGCGCTACTGGCCACCTCACGCTTTTTGCCAGCTAGGAAGACAATTGAAGCAGCGCTAGCCGCCATGCCGAGCACCTTGGTGGTGACCTGGTGGCTGTGCTCCTGCAGGCGGTTGTAGATGGCAATGCCTTCGAACATGTCGCCGCCTGGCGAGTTGATATAAACGGTGACATCTCGCTCGCCGATGGCCCGCAGAGCGGCATCGATTCGTTTCAGCGTGACGCCTTCGCCATACCAGTCTTCGCCGATCACTCCGTAAACAGTGATGGTGTCCGAGGTGTTCTCGACGGCCGCCTGGATCGCGGGATTCCATTTTTCGAGCGCGCGCGGGCTCATCTCGCTGCGCAGGCCGCGAGACTGGATCTTGTGCTTCATGGATTGCTCCCGTGATTTACTTTTCCGGCTGTTGGAGCCAGTTCATCAGTGCGGCCCGTGCGGCCTGGCTATCGTTTTGCTTGCCCAGTTGGTCAAGTGGCACCAGGTTGGATTGCACGGTCAGTACATCGCCACCCGGCATGCTCGGAAGGTTTTCTTTCCGCCGGCCCTCGTTTCGGGTCATGTAGCCGTTCTGCCCCATCGTGCTGAGATAGGCAGCGCGACCGGCGCTGTCCGCACGCAGGAACGCTTCAAGTGAGTACTCTGCGTAGAACTTGATCCGGTCAACAGCCGTCATGCACCACTTGTTCACGCACTGCTCGATCGGCGCCGTGAAGGACATGATGCAGTAGGTGAGGAACGCGATCTGTTGTTGTTCCAGGCCGGTCCCCCAGTTACTGCCCTTGTCGGTCTTCATCACCATCCAGGGCGGTACGCCGAACCAGCGGCAAATTTCCTCGATGCTGTGCCCTCTCGACTCCAGCAACTGCGCATCGGCAGGGTTGATTCCGATCATCTCCGGCTTCACGCCCTGCTCAAGCACTGGGCTCTTGCCAGCATTCAATGCCCCGGAGATCGTCTTAACGTACTCACGAAACTCGACGCGCTGAGCCGGGTTAAGCGTCTTGTCGACCGAAAAAGCGACTGTGGGCATCATGCCGTTGCGGAAGGTGCTGTTGGCGGCATCGTCTGCAGACATTGCAGAACCGAACACATCCGCACCGTAGCGAATAGCAGAAAGGCCGACTCGGCCATCCAGGGTGAAAGCTGGGATGTGCAGCATGTCTTGCCGCAAGATCTCTCGGCGGGCTCCCTTTCGGGGCCTAAAGAAATACCTGAGCCGTCCATCGTCGTCGAACTCAAGGTCGACTCTCGACGGCATCAGGAAGTCCAGGGCGATTACGCGGCCAGCAGAGCGATGGATCTCGCAGTAGGCGTTGCCCCACAACAGCATGGAGGCGACGACTGCCTGCCAGAAATGGAAGGCAGCCATGTCCTCGTTGGGGCTGTTGTGCACAACGTCGTACAGCGGGAAATCACGGGCGCTCTCTCGACTACCATCGGGCATCCGCCGGTAGATGCTTAACGGCAAACCGGCTACCGAAGTCGAGATAATCCGAACGCATGCCCACACGGTGGACAATCGCATGGCCTTATCGACGCTGACTGACTTACCACTACTGGACTGGGCGCCGTTTAAGGCACTCCAGAAACCTCCATCCGACAGCTTGATGGTCTTGCCCAGCCATTCACTCATACTGGCTGAAGGCTTGGTGGCAGCAGCCCCCAATGCCTGGGATAGGGTTTTAATCACTGACAAGCCCTCTGCGGATGAAGCCAGCGATGCAGAAGAAGCTCAGCGATCCGGCCAGCAAAGCCCAGCCGGTACCAGCCAGCATCCAGACCCCGCTGCACGCCAAGCAGAAAGCGACCACTGCGCAGGCGATGAAAATATGAAATGCGTTCATGCGATCAGTGGGTCCCGAATGCCAGCCATGAAGTTGTCCATTCCCCCTCGGCCTTCAGGATTGAGGCTGATCAGAGAAACGGCGTTGAAAGTAGCCATCAGCGGGTCGATCTTTGCTGTGCCCGAAGCCTGCTTGGTGATCAAGAACGCATTGGCCGATGGCACCCCTTTGGCGTTACCGCAAGACCAGGCCATCAACGGTTGGCCGCAGTGCAGGAGCGTGCCTTCGGCAAGCTTGCGCTCTGTCGTCTTGATTGCGCCGGTGAGCTTCCAGCCCTGGGAGATGCCGACGATCTTGTCTTCCTCGACCTCAGCATCCGCCAAGGCATCAAGAACAGAGCCAATCCCTGCAGGGTCGAGACCCACCTTATCCAGAAGACCTGTGGCATTGACCCGGGCCACAATAGCCGCGAACTGCGCTACGTCGTCACCGATTCGCTCGACGATGGTGAGGTCACCTGCTTTCTCCAGGTCTCTGAGGCGCGGCGCCTCAGATTTGCGCCGTTCAAGAACAGAAGGATGTGCCCAAGCGTGAGCCCAGTGGAACCACCTTCGGGTACCAGCCTCCCGCCCGATCACGGCTAGCCCGAGCAGGTCATCAAGACCCCCTCCATCACCACCAACATCGACCACCTCGCACCTGGTGAGGATTTCATCAAGGTTCAGCCAAGTAGCAGCTTGAGCCTCCCAAAATTCCGCCCCGACCCACGCGTCGGACATCAGCGCCAGGCCGATCTCGATGTTGAGGTGCTTGGCCAGGAACCCACGTAATTCAGCCTCACCGTCCAGCTCAGCCTGCATAAACAGGCGCTCAAGCGTAGGCCGATCAACGGAGTAGTCGATGTTCGGATTGACCAGGTGGAAGTTCTCAGGCTTCCGCGCCTCGCCGCTCTTGATCATCTCTTGAGAGAACTCATAGATGATCGGCAGGAAGCGGTTGTCGTCGATCCGGCCATCACGCACGCCGCGTGCATAGTTGAGCTTGGAGCGGAACACACCCGCCGGCGGCTCATTCGACTGGGTCGTGAGCCAGATGATGAAGCCTTCGGGTCGCGACAGCAGACCGCCAGTCGCCTCACGGATCATGTCAGCGGCTTTCGGGTTTTTGCCGAATAGCCAAGCTTCGTCGATGAGGACACCGACGGCTTTCTTGCCGCCCACCACATCGCTATCCGCAGCCACCACCTTCAAGGTGGCACCGGTCTCGCGATGGGTGATCAACCGCAGGTGCGGCTGAACATGCAGCAACGCTTTCAGCTCGTCGTCATTGTTGACCATGTCTTTGGCCGGGATGAACGAGTTGTCGGCAATCTCCTTGGTCGGCGCCAGGATGATGAACTCAGCCGAAAGACGCCAGTTGCGGATCAGTGCGGTCAGCATGATCCCTGCAGCGATCGTAGATTTACTGTTTTTCTTCGGGATGCAGAGCATCACTTCGCGGATCAGACGCTCGCCAGTCTCGCTGTTGTAGCTGCCGAAGATGGCCCCGGCGAATGCCAAGACCCAGGGTGCGCAGGCAGCCTCAATGGTGGGGCTGCCCGGGGCATCGACGATCTTTAGCCCCTTGAACACGTCGAGGCCGGCTTCAGCTTCGTCTGGAAACAGCGGCTCGGGGATGATTGATTCGCCCGCAGCCAGGCACCTCCACCAATCCGGGCAGGCTGTTGTCCATTGCATAGGTCAGTTCTTCACTACGGAGAGAGGCGGCTTGCCCTGGGAGTACTTGCCTTTACCGACCTGCTTGGCGGCCTCGGCCTTCTGCTCTTTCTTGCCCTGGTCGGCGACCTTGCCGTGCACATAAGGCATTAACGTCTTGGCCGCTTCCAGCCGCATGCGCATGTCGGCGCCTTCTGCGTTCATCAGTTCAGTGAGGAAGGCTCGCGGGTCGTCGGTCTCGGTTAACGACAGCTCATCGGCGTGCTGCTCCTGAGGTTGTTCGGCTTTAACTTTTCGAGAGGGTTTAACCTCAGAACTGGAGGCCTGCTTTTGCTTCAAGCGGCGCCCGACTTCGGCAAGGACATCGGGGTCCTTCGCAAGCTTGGAGCCCGCTTGCGACGCGGTCTTCTCCGAATATCCTGCGGCGATCGCCGCCTCGCGATTTGTGGCACCCGACAGCAAAGCGTCAACAAACCGCCGCTTCTTGTCGGTTAAAGCCATGGTTAACTTTTCCTGAAACGGGAAAAAATGTGTACGTGGGGTCGGAGGCGGTCTAGCTAGATGAGAATCCCTAACTTTTGACCCCCCTACCCCTTCCGTGTCACGCCACTGACGTGCCTCTGCGCCGCTCGGATGGATTTTGACGGTCCGCGGCTGACTCAGCCGCCCAGGCCAGCTGACTCCTCGGCCTGCTTGACCGAGTCGTGGCAAGGCTTGCAGAGGCTCTGCCAGTTGGCCTGATCCCAGAAGAGAGTCATGTCCCCGCGGTGAGCAATGATGTGGTCGACCACCTTTGCGGCGGTCGTGCGGCCGTTCCGCTCGCAGAACACGCAGAGCGGGTGCTCATTGAGGTAATGCTCTCGCGCTTTCTGCCATCGGTAGTCGTAGCCACGCTGGGAGCTGGTCATGCCGCTACGCCAGCTGCCAGGCGTGACCACCTTGACCCGCGAACTTGCGCTTTCCTTGATACGCGATTCCAGAGTCTTGAGCCTGGCCATCAGCGTACCGCCACCTGAATGCCGCGCTCTATCCATCGAAAGACGCGACTCGCCTCCGGCTCGCGGCCGGTTATGTGGGACACGATGAGGACCCCGGCAAGGTAGTACTTTAGCCACCAGGACTGGCGGCAGACGATCGTTGCATACACCTTAGCCATAGCCGGTGTTCCTCATCTCTTGTACCAAGTCAACTGGTAGCACCGCGCATCAGGCGGCACCTCGGCGATTGGCCAGCGCAGGCAGTCCATGTGCTTGCGCTCTGGCCGCGTGCGGCTGATCCGGAGGGTCTGCACCAGGTAGGCAGAGCCGGCTGCGGTGGTGATGAAGTCGCCTACTGCGATCCCGTCGGCGCCGTCCACATAGAGCTTGCAGGGTGTGTAAGGTGGTCGCTTCAAAGCCATCGCGTACTTCCTGCCCGGATTGTTCTGCTATTCGCCGCTCCAACCCAGCAACTTGAGCTGAGCATCGATTGCGGCTAGCTCAGTCCTGAAGTGTTTTTCAAGAGACTCAGCAACCGATCGCAGGACACCCTCGTCCTGATAGTCACCGGTGATCATCAACGCAACGCCCTTGCCGCTGAGCACCGTATCTAAGCGCCGCTGCGCTTGGTCGCGGGTGTGGAACAGGCTGTACGCGCAGGCGATCTGTTGTCGATTCATGAGCCTCTCCGCGCCACCAAACGGCGCATCTGTGATTTGTGGCGCGGCTACTGCGTCACTCGGTTGAGCGCCTCATCGGCCTTGTCGGCTGCTTGGGTCGCAGTAGTTGCAGCCTTGGAGGCCTTTGTTGCGGCGCTCTCTGTCTTGCTGGTGAGTTCGTCCAAGCGCTTGTCACGCTCGGCCATGGCGGCATCGTAGGCCTGGCGGATCTCGGCAACCTGGCTGGCCTGAGTGCTGACCATGGCCCAATAGGCCGATTGCCAGCCCAAGACTGCACCGCCGGCGACCAGCAGAGCGGCGATGATCCAGACCTCTGCCCGACGCCACCAGCGGCGAGCAATGAACTCCAGTGCGCATCTGTCCATCACGATGTACCTCCAAGCTTGAGGCGCAGGCGGGCGATCTCATCGCTCTGCAATGTCACCCGCTCTGTCAGGCTTGCCACCTGGCTGGTTAAAGCCTCGATCTTTCCTTCCATTCGGCCAACGGTGGCCGCGAGATCGTTCCGCTCTTTGGCGAACTGGTCGGCGCGGGCTTCCGCCAACTTGCGGGCCTCACGCTCGGAGTCGAGCAGTTCATTCAGTCGGCGGACGGTGCCGATGTCGGCATTGTCCATCGCACGGTCTGCGGCGTCCTTGGACAGGAAGCGGCGGAGCCAGAGCAAGCCGCCAGTAACAACGATGCCACTACCGCCCAGCCAGGTGGCTGTGCCTGGGCCGAGGTCGGTCGGGTCCATCAGTTGCTCCATTTGGGTTGTTTGGTGCAGCCCTTGGCGCGGCGTTTGTACCGCAGTAGCTTGCGAAGGTGGGTAATCCGCGAGGGTCTGACCTTCGAATCTTCTTGGGGCTCCATGCGGGTAAGCAGGTAATGCGTCTCGTCGATCAAGTTCGAGAGATACACATGGCGCCGGTAGTACTCTCGAATGGCGTTCATCCTGGGCGCTCCAGAAACGAAAAAAGCCCGCCGTCATGGCGAGCCTTTGAGAAGGATGCAGGTGGCCGGCGCTGATCTCCGGCATGGATGTCTTATCGTTCGAGAGCTCTCGTGGCATCCGATACGGCTGACCCTTCAGTAGGGAATCCTCTGCCCATCAGCCTGGACTCTCACCTGCAAGAAACGAAAAACCCGGCTTTTTGGGCCGGGTTTCTTAAAGTTTTCGCCAAAGGCGAAATTATCACAATGGCGAAATAATGCCAGAACGCTCCTCAAAACGTCAAGCGGCTTTCTCACTCTGGTTTTCGCCACGATCACGGAGGCGCTGAACCACCGCGGCAACTGGCTTCAGTGCCTGCTTATCGAGCTTGTCGACGTGGCTGCAAAGCGTATCCCAGATCACCTGCCAATCCCGAGCCCAGTTCTGCGGGTTCATCTTCTCGCCTGTACGATCTTCAACGAGCATGCACACGGCGCCTGGCCCCATGCCCTCCCCTCCGTTCACGAGCGTCTTGTGGGACTGCAGAGCAGCCATCGCCATCCAGTAAGCCCGCTGCTTCTTGCGATCAGTCAGCGATTCAAGCCCGCTGCCCAGCCAAACCAAACCATGGGCGATGCTGAGATCGTTTCCAGTTGCAACCGGCGAATACATGAAGTTGCCCAGGTGTCGCAGCGACTTCGGCAGCGAATCAATGGCCACCAGCACTAAGCCAGCGGCAAGCATGTGAGCGCAGCGAGCATCAGTAAGGCGGCGTCCTGAGCGAGTTTCGTGCACGCCCTCGGTACGGATTTCGTAAACTTTGGCAACCTCTTTGCCGTCATGGTTTTCCAGCATCACCATCACCTTGACCTCACCTGGCCCGCCCTTCTTGCCAAGAGTGGCGGCCTCTGCCGCAACGGCCAGGGCCGAAGGGCGATCTTCGTGTAGTGCGTCGTGCCATGCTTGGCGAGCGCTGATTACTTTCATGGTCCTTCCCCCTTAATCCCCGGTGTGGTTGGTGCCGCCGGCGCCGCGCCGGTTGCTTCCCTGATATGTAGCCTCAGGCCCGGATGCCTGAGGGTTCTTCAACTGCTCAATCTGCCGTGTCGCGGCCTGCAGCCTCATGCTGAGCTGGGTCACCAGTTCATCCAGGGGCAGGGCCTCGCCAGTTGCAGCCACTATCCAGCCTGAGGCGTTGCAGTGGTCGCAGGGCAGTTCGTGAAACAAACCCTTGGTGACCGCTCTCCCACGGCACAAAGGGCATACATCCAGATCAATTACGGCCTTCTTGAAAGCCGGGCCGTGGCTTTTCCTCATTGGCGGGATCGCCCCTTCTTGGCTCGAAGCCAAGGCTTGGTCGCACGGCTGCGCGGCAGGACAGCACTGTCAGCCACAATCGGCTTGTTGAACTGCTCCAGGCCAAACAAGCCTCCTTCCCGCGGCGCCACGGTCACTTCCTCGCCCATATCCACGCCGAACCACTCATCAATAATCACCTGCCCGATGCATCGACCAGACAGGCCATAAAGGAACGCCACGGCGCCTTGCTGCGGATTTCTCATTTTGAATCCTCGCTAATTACAAATGCGGTAAGGTCGTTTGGCGCCACGGCTGCTGTGGCCTCTGGCGAATTCTGCGAAATTTCAAATAAGGCCTTGGTAAGGCCGTGAATGGCTGCAAAGCCGATCCGATCAAGCCAGGCGTGCCACTTCTCCAGCGCGGCGCGGCGCTGCTGCATGGCCTGGGTGTGGATGTAGGTGCTGGCGATCTTGCCCAGCTTGTGGTTCAGCAGCATCTCGCCGATGTGGCCGTCGATGCCGAGGTCGGTCCAGGTGCTGCGGGATACCTTGCGCAGGTCGTGACTGGTCCACTCGCCCTGCCCCAAGCGCTTGAACACGTTGCTGGCTTGCGTCTCGCTCAGGCACAAGCCCCGGCGATTCGGGAACAGGTACACCCCCTCGTAACCCTCGGCCTGCTGAATAGCCCGGTACCGGGTCAGCAGCGCCTGCACCTGGGTGGTGAGCGGCAGGCGGTGTTCAGTGCGGGTCTTGGCATTGGCCGCGGGGATGAACCACTCGGCGGCCGCCAGCGAGATCTCGTTCCACCGCGCCATGCGGGTCTCACCGATCCGGGTGCCGTGGGCCAGCATCATCAGGGCCAGCATGGCGTCACCCGGGGCTTCCTCGAATGCCTGGGCCAGCTGCTGCATCAGGTCTGGCAACTGCACGTCACGCAGTCGGGCCGCCTTGGGCAGGATCTTGGCCTTGGTGAAGTCGTTGAAGCGCATCCCGGCCATGGGGTTGCGATCGATCAGGCCCAGCTGCAGCGCCTGGCGGAAGGCGGTCAGCAGCAGCGCGAACATCTGCCGCAGGTAGGACAATGACACCTCGGCCTGGCACGGCCACATCAGGTGCTTGTCCAGGGCATCGGCATTCACGCTGGCCACGGTCAGGTCATCCAGGCGCGGCTTGAGGTGCTGGGCAATGGCGGACTTGGCGCCGGCCTTGCGCTTTGCCGACAGCGAGCGGTCACGGGCCATGCGATCGCCGTACCAGTCGAGCAACTGGCCCACGGTGGCCATGCCGGAAACCACCGGTGCCGTGGCCGGGTCGCGCAGCAGGCGTTGACGCAGGGCGGGCAGTTCGGCAATCACCGCCGAAACGCTCAGTTCTGGCCAGCGGGCGACCGGCACCCACTTCTTGCCGCGCACCAGGTGCCAGGTGCCACGCTCGCGGTTGCTCCAGAAACGCAGGTACAGGCCGGGATGACGCGGGTCACGCAGGTCACGCACCGACTTGTCGGCGGCCTGCCGACGCACCTCGGCCTCGCTCAGCTTCACTTCTCGGGTCGCGCTCATGCGGCCACCGTAGCAGGCAGCAGCAAGTAGGCGCGGATGGCCTCGACGGCGTCGATATTGCCCCGACATACGATGGCTAGGTAGCCCTGATCGGCGAGCGCCTGCAGGTAAGCGTCCTGGCTTGGGGATACCGGCGCGTCATACGGCGGCATGGCCTTGAACTCGACGTACAGGCCGAAATAGCCACCACGCGCCATCGGCAACACCAGGTCGGGCACACCAGCCTTGACGCCCTGCCCCTTCAGTTTGGCGGCCACGGCCTTGACCCGGTGCCCGCCGTTCGGGACGTGATAGATCAGCTTGTAGGCTTGCGGGTAGCGCAGCTGCAGCTCCTGCATCAGCGCGGCCTGCTCCTGCCCCTCCCTGTCGACGGGCTTGGCGCGAGCCGCTTTGGCCTTGAACGGGCGAAGGGCGGGTGCTGTCATGCGACTTCCTTGCGTGCGTAGCGGGCCGACAACGGCCGCTCGGGTTGGCTTGGGGCCTTCACCGGCGGCTGCCAGCTGGCCGAGAGGGTTTCGAAACGGTTGTATTGGCCAAGGAAGGCAGCCCGGACGGTGCCGGTCTCGATGTCACGGCCCTTGCCGACGATGATCTCGGCAACGCCCTTGAACTCGCTGTTTTCGTGGTAGACGTCGTCCCGGTACACGAACAGGATCACGTCGGCGTCCTGCTCGATGGCGCCCGATTCGCGAAGGTCGGACTGCACAGGGCGCTTGTTCGGGCGCTCTTCGCACTTGCGGGAAAGCTGGCTCAGCAGAATGACCGGGATGCCCAGCTCGCGAGCCAGCAACTTGCAGCCGCGGCTGATGCTGCTTACCGCTTCGGTGCGGTTTCCGCCCTCGCCGTCCATCAGCTGCAGGTAGTCGATCATCAGGATGTCCAGGCCGTAGCGCATCTTGTGCCGGCGAGCCAGCGAACGGATGCGGCCCACGGTTGCAGCGGCACGGTCGGCGATGAACAGGTTGGCGTGCTTCAGCTTGGCCGCTGCAGCGCACAACTCGGCGCCATGCGACTCACAGGCTGAGCCGTTCTTGATCAGGTTGAGTGGAATCCGACCTTCGGCGGCAACGGCGCGGTCGATCAGCTGGCCTTTGCTCATCTCCAGGCTGATGACCAGGCCGGACTTCTTCTGGCGCACCACGGCGTCCAGCACGAAGCCCATGGCCAAGGTGGTTTTGCCCATGGCCGGGCGGCCGGCCACGATGATCAGCTGCTCGGGCTGCAGGCCACCCAGCTTCTCGTCCAGATCCGCCAAACCGGTCGACAGGCCGATCAGCGTCTCACCGCGTGACAGCCGGTCGTGACGCTCCTGCCACACTTCCAGCTGGTCAGCCATCAGGTCGGCAGCCTTAACCACCTCTTCACCCTCACTGCCGGCGTCGATGCCCATGGCCGCCGCCTGCACGGCCGCGATCTTGTCCTGGATGTCGCCGCTGCCCTGCACGATCTCCAGGGTTCGGTCGCTCAGTTCGTACAGGGCGCGCTCAATCGCCCGCTCCCGAACGATGCCGGCGTAGGTGCCAGCGCTTGCCACGCTCGGGGTGTTCGCCACCAGAGAGGCGCAGTGGCCAAGGGCCCGGTCGCCGTTGTCCAGCATGCCGATGTGGTCGGCAACGGTCAGCAGATCCACAGATTTGCCGGCGGCCCGCACAGCCAGAATCCCGCGGAACACCTCGGCGTTCTCGGCGAAGTAGAACGACTCTGGCGACAGGTCGTCGGACAGGGTGTCGATCAGTTCCGGGCGCTGCAGCATGGCACCCAGCAGGCCGTGTTCAGCCTCGGCGTTGTAGGGCTCATGCATGGTAGTTGCCCTCCACCACCTTGACGAAGTTGGATGGAGCGATCAGCCAGTCGAACGTGGCCCGGAACGGCTTCGAGCCGAAGCGGCCATCAACCTTGCCCATCAGGAACTGCGAGCTGCTGACCTGGGCGAAGTAATCAGCCCAAAAGCTCAGGTCGCGATGGACGTCGCTTTCGCGCCAGCGGGCCTGCAGGGTGCGTTTGCGGCCTTCGTTCAGGATCGCCACAGCGGGAAGCTCAGGCAAAGCCAGGTGGTACAGGTCGACAATCGCCTGGTACGGACATGCCTCCATCGCTGGTTTCTGTCGAGGGGTTTTGCCCTTCGCTGGTTGGCCCCGGGCGTCACCGGCTACTCCGTCAGGAGTAGTATTTGTATTTCTGTCTTTATTGTGTGGTAGAAACGCCACATTGGACGTGTCGGAAACGCCACGCTGTGGCGCTTCTTTTGGCTTGCTCGGGTGAGGGTTTTTCTTGTCAATTTTCCACTCGGCGACAGCGGCAAAACCGATCGGACTGCGGCTACCTCCTTCACGGTAAATCACGCCCTGCCGAAGCAGCTCGCTGATGGCTCGGGACACGTCTTCACGACGGATGCCCGACATCTGGGCGATGTATGACGCCGCGATGGTCGCGCTCTCCAGGTTGTATCCGGCGGTCTGGCGGTGGATTGCCAGGGCGACACGAAGCTCGCGGCCTGAAAGTTCAGCCCCGATCAGGGCCTCGTACAGGTCGTTATCCATTCGGGTGAACCCGCTCTTGGGTTGGATTGTGGTGACGGTCGTCACAGTCCACCTCCACACAACGATGCCCGCAGATGCTCGACACACTCACGGCGGAGTGCGGCTTTCGAGGCTGCTGCGTACTGGTGGCGAATCATTCGCGCGGCATTGAGTGCGGCGGACTGGTGAAAGGATTTCAGGTGTGAAGCGAACAATGGTGCGGTGTTGCTAGCATCCGTTGCTGAGTGCATAATCAACCTCGTTTCTTGCTGTAGAGAAAGCCGCCCTGCCAGGCGGTTTTTTTTCGTCTGTGATTCAGCTACTGGATGGATTCGCAGGTGTTTCGGTCATCTACTGGCGCAACGCCAGCCTTGTCAGACTTAGCGCACTCCTCAGCACACGGCTTTGCATCCGCCATCAGCGCTCCGCCTGAGAGAATCTGAAGTTGGTACTGGCGAGAGATCGGGACGACCTCCCCCCACATGGTTACTGCGCTTGGCTGGATACCCAGCGCTTCGGCAAGCTTCTTCTTGCTGCCGAAATGTTTAGCGGCGTCACGCGTCTTCATTGCGCTTCCTCGATGGTGCGTTCGTGAATTTCAGCATGCTGAAGGTTATGAGTCAACGACACCGTTAGGCTAGCTGCATACTTAAATTCAGTTAACTTAAACTCAGCGCATGGAAAGACACGAGCGAATAGCCAAGGCCATTGCGGTCAGCGGCATGAAAAAGGGCGAAATTGCGGCCGCTTGCGGCGTCGCAAACTCAGCCGTAACCCAATGGATTTCAGGCGAAAGCAAAAGCCTAAGGCCTGAAAATCTTTACGCCCTCGCCAAAGCGACTGGGTTCCGTGCGGAGTGGCTTGCCATTGGAGAGGGGCCGGAGGTCGAGGAAAGCAACGTCGAGGCCATAACGCAGCCAAAGATGTCGTTTCGCTACCCTGTAATCAGCTGGGTAGCAGCAGGGTCTTGGGCGGAGGCTGTTGAGCCCTTTCCTCCAGGGTTCTCGGATCGGTATGAGGTGTCCGACTACGATTCGAAAGGCGTTGCATTCTGGCTTGAAGTGAAAGGTGACTCAATGACGTCACCGGTGGGAACCAGCATCACCGAAGGAATGATGATTCTTGTTGATACCGAGGCAGATGCCATCCCTGGAAAGCTGGTCGTGGCAAAGCTCGCTGACAGCAATGAAGCCACGTTCAAGAAGCTGGTTGAAGATGGAGGGAGACGATTCCTCAAACCACTGAACCCTGCATACCCAACTGAGATGTGTGCGGAAGGTTGTCGGATAGTCGGCGTAGTTGTACGCGCCATGATGAAGCTCTGACCCATTAAATAAACTGGAGCCCGGCCTTGTAGCCGGGCTTTTTTGTGCCTGGAGAAAAGTCGATATGTGCCAATTGTTTACAGGTCCCGGCGAACGATGCGTCCAAAAGCTTGAAAAATCGTCCGACTCAGGATAACTGTATGCACATACAGTACAAGGAGTTACAAAGATGTTGCCGCTCGCGTTCTCGCATTCCCCCTCCCGGTCGTATGAGCGCCTTGGATATCGAATCCAGCAAGCCGTTGCGTCGCCTCATGTGCAGAAGCGGCAGTTCGTTGAGCTCATGCCAGCGCCTGATGAGTCGACAGCGGATTGGTCCAGGATACTTAACGACTTAGAGGGTACGACGGGAATTCGGGTCGAACGCCTAGCGTCCGGTCGAATCCGGATCGGATGGCACGAATTCAGCGAGATTTGACTACCTGCCCGCCTGTGTGCGGGCTTTTTTTCGCCCTCGAATTTCAGATTACTGAAAATATTTATTCAGTATGCTTGACCAATTAATTTCAGATTGCTTAAATTCACTCAACGCCGGGCTCGCTCGGCATGCAGCTACGGCCGCTATCGCTCTTTACACAACCAGACGTGACCACCTCGACGCACCCAGGCCATCACCTGGGTCGGGACAAGCTAAGTCGTCGACCACGCAGCCTCTGGATAGCTGCCGGACCTCAGGCATTGAGGGACG
>Ga0105250_10000307_pt1 | contig 38385 bp, 22 predicted proteins | sample KBSS54metaG_FD_80425 | JGI IMG/M metagenome (GOLD analysis project Ga0105250, IMG submission 80425) | Switchgrass rhizosphere microbial communities from Kellogg Biological Station, Michigan, USA - KBS S5-4 metaG | ecosystem: Host-associated > Plants > Roots > Rhizosphere > Soil | place...
CAGCAGCGAGCCGCTGTACCAGGACGATGCCAGTGACAGCGAGATCATTGCCTGGATGGACGGCATTGGCTTCGAGCTGGTGACCGACAACCCGGACGCCATCTTCCCGCAAAGCCAGCTGCTATTCGAACGCAACGCTACGCGCCTGGTACAGCATCGCCTGCACAGCGAAGTTGCACAGCTGCGCTCACAGTCTTCGTCTGCCGCTCAAAACAGCCAGCAGCAGCTACAGGAGCTGGAGCAGCAACTGCAGCAACGCGACGCAGCCCTGCTCGAACTGACCGGGCTGGCCAACGAGCAAAAGCAACAGCTCGATGAGCTGGCAAGCGAGAACGCCCGGCTCTCCTCTGCGTGCGAAGCAATGCAAGCCCAACAAGGAGAGCTGCATCAGGCGCTGCAAGAACAGGCCGGCCAGGCTAACGCCCAGCAGGCGCAAGTTCATGAAATTGGCAATGAGCGCGACCAGCTTGCCAGCGCTTGCGAAGCGCTACGGCAGCAGCATGCAGCGTTGACTACAGCTTACGACCAGCAAGCCAGCCAGATAGACAACCTGCGAGCAGAGCTTGCCACACTGACTAGCCGCAACAGCGAACTGGCCCTGATCAACGAAGCGCTGGAGAACCAACGGGCCGAGCTGGCGGGTGCCTGCCAGATGCAGACCCAACTGGCAGACGAACGCCAGGCCCGCGCTGACGCGCTCGGCGCCAAGGCCAGCGAGCTTGCAAGCGAACGCGATGCCTTGGCCAAGGACAACGCCAGGCTCACCGAAACCTGCGAGGGGCAAACCAGATCGGCCAGTGAATACAAAGCGCACCTGGACAAGGTCAGCGAACAGCGTGACCAGTTGCAGAAGGCGCTGGCCGAGCATAAGGATACGTTCGAAGCCAATCAGGGTTATGTGCACACACTTGAGCGTGAAGCGGTCGAGTATCAGCATCGGCAGCGCTTGCTGGAAGAAGAACTGGTCAAGAGCGAAGCCCAGCTTGAATTGATCAAAGATCTGCTTCTGCGCGAGCCAGGGCTCTGAATATGGGCTTGCCAATGTTTACAGCCATTGCCAACTGGCTACGCCTTCGTAAGGGCCCACCTGTCAAGCAACAGCCCGCTGCCGAGCCGGTTGTTCTGGAAGATGCCGACGAAGGCCTGGATGCTCATTTAGTCCCTTATGACGAAAACCTGCTTGAGCGCAGCCGCACGCAATGGCAATTCGGGGACTGGCAAAGCCTTGCCGAGCTGCAACGTGAAACCCTGCAGCATCACCCGGACCGCGCCAAGCTGGCGCTGCTGGCTGCCGGCGCCCACCAGCAACTGGGCAACATGACCGCCGCGCGCCAGTTCACCCGCCTGGCCCAGGACTGGGGTTGCAGCAAGAAGCTGATCAGCCAGGTGCTGATTGCCGGCGTGCACAATACTCTGGGCCGCGCCACGGCCATAGCTGGCCGCTCGCAACAGGCGCTGGGGCACTTCCAGAACGCCGTGAAAATTGCCGCGCCCGGCGCTGATGTACGGCTGCTGGTACAAGCACGCGTGCGCGAGGAACTGGGCCAGCTTGGGCTGCCAGCCCTGGAAGCCCAGCAAAAGCCAGGCGTAAGCACCATCCGCCCCACCACCGAGATAAGCGCCGTTCAGAAGCTATCCGAGGATTTGCAGAAACAGCACGCAACCTTGAGCGAACAGATCAAGCAGCAGAATGCCGAAATGGTCAAAGTGCGACAGTCTCTGGAGCGCACGATGAAGTCCGAGATGCTCAATGCTGCCCAGCAGCTGGAGGCATTTATGGGCGTTCAGAACTATCTGAATCATGGCGAACATTTGCCCGGTATGCACGGTTGGCCGATCAGCCCGGACTTTGCGCTGTACCTGGTCGAATTAATCGACGGCAATGATTATGACTTGATCCTCGAGTTTGGCTCTGGCACTTCAACCGTAGTCATTGCCAAAGCGTTGGCGAGAATTGCTCGCCAGCAACACGGCAAGCCTGCCGCCGTGCAGGTGGCATTCGAACACTTGGAGCAGTACCACGCGCAAACGCAGGCGAACTTGCAACATGCAGGATTACTGGAAGCCGTGCAATTGGAACTCGCGCCTTTGGCTGACTTCAAGGCACTCAACGGCAGCACTTACTCATATTACAGCTGCCATGCAGCGCTACATAAATTGGCCGGGCAGCTAAGTTCAGATATCAAAATACTAATTATAGTCGACGGTCCACCTGCATCAACAGGAAAACATGCGCGATACCCTGCAGTGCCTTCGGTACTTGCGGGCTTCAAAGGTGCACACATCGACATCTTGCTCGACGACTACATCCGTGAAGATGAAAAGGAAATCGTCCAGCTATGGCTGAAAGACATCGAAGTTGAGGGCCTGACTGCTCAGATGTCTACTCGCAAAATGGAAAAAGACGCTTGTCTTATCTCCATCCCCCATAAGGTGTAAAACGAGCATAATCTCATGAAAATCCTAACAGTATTCGGCACTCGCCCCGAAGCAATCAAGATGGCACCCCTTGCGCTTGCACTCGCAGCAGATGAGCGCTTCGATGCGAGAGTGTGCGTAACTGGGCAGCACAGAGAGATGCTCGACCAGGTCCTGGAATTATTTGAAATCAAACCAGAGTTTGATCTCAACATCATGAAGCCAGGCCAGGACCTAACGGATGTAAGCACTTCGATCCTGCAAGGTATGAAAAGCGTCTTCCAGGATTTCAAGCCCGATATGGTCCTGGTGCATGGCGACACGGCAACTACTTTTGCTACGACCCTGGCTGCCTACTACCACCAAATACCTGTTGGTCATGTTGAAGCTGGGCTGCGCACCGGAAATCTATATTCCCCATGGCCGGAAGAGGGTAACCGCAAGCTGACCGGAGCATTGGCTAACATACATTTCGCACCCACCGAGGACTCGCGAGCGAATCTACTGCGCGAGGGGGTTGCTGATGCTTCTATAGTCGTGACCGGCAACACTGTAATCGATGCGCTTTTGGACGTTGTAAATCGCCTGAAAAACGATGAAGTACTGTATAAAAAAGCCTCAGCACCTTCTAACTTTCTGGATCCATCTCGCAAGCTGATTTTGGTTACCGGGCACCGCCGCGAAAGTTTTGGCAGCGGCTTTGAACGCATCTGCCAGGCGCTGCTTGAGGTTGCTCAACAGCACCCAGAAGTTGATATCGTCTATCCAGTCCACCTGAATCCTAACGTAAGAGAACCTGTGAATCGCCTGCTGTCAGGCATTAACAACGTTCACCTGATTGAGCCGATGGACTATCTGCCTTTCGTTCATCTGATGACTCGCTCACATATCATTCTTACTGACTCAGGCGGCATTCAAGAAGAAGCGCCATCTCTGGGCAAGCCTGTTCTAGTAATGCGGGACACCACCGAAAGGCCCGAAGCCGTTGCTGCTGGAACCGTAAAGTTGGTGGGCAGCGATGTAGCAAATATAGTTCGTGAACTGAACCGACTTCTGTCGGACCACGAAGCCTATAAAGCCATGAGCTTTGCTCACAATCCATACGGCGACGGCACTGCTTGCCAAAGAATTATTCAAGCGTTACTAAAAAACGCTTAACCCTTTAGCCCTTGCGTGCATGCTCGGTATCGTTGCCAGCATGCAGCACACAATGTCAGGAAAGACCATGCCAAACTCTAAATATTCCTTTCAAACAATTTCTATGATTGGCCTTGGCTATATCGGCCTTCCAACTGCAACTCTTTTTGCTTCGCGCAAGAAGAAAGTGATCGGCGTCGACGTTTCTGAACACGCAGTGAATACCATTAATAGTGGCAAAATTCACATTGTAGAGCCCGAGTTAGACATGTTGGTTCATGCCGCAGTCACTGAAGGTTATCTGCGCGCCACTCGTACGCCCGAACCAGCGGACGCTTTCCTTATCGCGGTCCCAACACCGTTCAAAGGCGACCACAAGCCTGACCTGAGCTATATTGAATCCGCTGCCAAAGCCATTGCGCCTATTCTGAACAAAGGCAATTTGGTCATTCTCGAATCGACCTCTCCTGTCGGTGCCACGGAGCAAATGTCTGCCTGGCTGTCCGAAGCGCGACCGGATCTCACCTTCCCACAGCAGGCCGGTGAGGAAGCCGACATCCAAATTGCACACTGTCCAGAACGGGTACTTCCTGGCAAAGTCGTACACGAATTGGTTTCCAATGACCGGATCATCGGTGGCATGACACGCAAAGCCAGCGAAATGTCTGTCGCGCTTTACAAGATCTTCGTTGAAGGTGCTTGCATTGTCACCGACGCACGCACTGCTGAAATGTGCAAGCTGACTGAAAATAGCTTCCGCGACGTTAACATTGCCTTCGCCAATGAACTCTCAATGATTTGCGACAAACTCGAAATCAATGTTTGGGAACTCGTAGAGCTTGCGAACCGGCACCCACGCGTAAGCATTCTTCAACCTGGCGCTGGTGTAGGTGGTCACTGCATTGCTGTTGACCCATGGTTTATCGTCGACACTACTCCTGACGAAGCGCGTCTCATCCGCACCGCCCGAGAAGTTAACGACTTCAAACCTGAATGGGTATTGAACAAAATAAAAGCGGCTGTTCTGGACACAATGGCCACCAAACAAGGCAGCACCATTTCCGATATTAAAGTAGCCTGCCTGGGTCTCGCTTTCAAACCTGACATTGACGATCTTCGTGAAAGCCCAGCTGTTGATATCACCCGAAATCTGGCTGCCTTGGGCTGCCAAATCGTGGCGGTAGAACCAAATATCGAAGTGCTTCCACCAAAGCTGGCACAAGCTAACATCAGCCTGGCGACTTTGGACGAAGCAGTCGAAACTGCGGACGTCATATGTGTTCTAGTAAAACACACCCCGTTCATTGAAGCTGTGGAAACCCTGCGCCAACACGCATACTGCATTGATTCAGTGGGTATTTTTGCATGATCAGCAAAGAATCAACGATCATCAACAATCAACTTAAAGAAGCAAGGGCAACCTTGCTTCCGAAAAAAAATCAAGTGCGGCTTGCCGCCTCCGAATACAGCAAAGGTAATTACGAGTCTGCGCTCGAAACCTACAAATATCTGGCAGAAACTATTGGCCAGAAATTTTTTGATGCCAATATACTTCTGTGCGAGCGTCGCCTCCAAGGCATTGAAGTAGGTGCAAACTTTGCTAAGAACATCGTAACGCCGCACCTGAATCTGACTAATTCAAGGTCCGCGGGTGCGCCGAGCATCACAAGCGTGCAACCGACGAAACGCTTGCGATCCATCTCAATTATGGACGAGATTTCCGAAGAGTGCTGGCGTTATGAAATGACCAGCTACCCCATCAGCCGAAAAAATTATACTGAGCAGATTGATAAATCCGTGTCGGATTTTTGCTTTTTGGAGAGCTGCTGGAAAGGTAATCGTGGGACTTGGGAGTATGCTTTCACCTCTCCCGGGTTGAAGCACGCGAACGCTCAGGCCCTGCTAGACGCGATCGTGAAAGTAAAGAAAAAAATGCCTATCATCTTCTGGAACAAAGAAGATCCGATGCATTATGACCGCTATCTACCAATTGCAAAACATGCTGACATAATATTCACAACTGACGCAAACAAAGTCGCCGACTACCAGCGGGATATTCCTAACGCACAAGTACACGCGGTTCCCTTCGCGGCACAACAAAGAATCTGTAATCCGTCGGACAGATTCCGCACCACTCCAGAATCCGTGTGCTTCGCTGGTTCATATTATGGTGTCGGGCACGACGAAAGAAAGCGTCAAATGGATGCACTACTACCGTCCATTATTGAGTTCAATGGCGCCATTTATGACAGAATGTCAAAAATCGATGGCGATCGTTACGCGTTCCCACCGCAATATACGCCGTTCATTAGGGACGCGGTACCTTTTACCGAAGTAGTGAAACTATACAAACGCTTTAAAGTATTCCTGAACGTTAACACCATCATTGACTCCCCAACGATGATGTCCCGCCGTGTTTACGAATTGCTCGCATGTGGAACACCAGTTGTATCTACCCCCTCAAAAGCTATCGAGGAGCAATTCGCGGGGATCGTTCACGTTGCAAAAGATGCGGACGAAGCTAATGTCATCATCGAAAAGCTTCTGACTGATGAGCACTTCTGGGAGAAGTCATCTCATATCGGCTACCGAGAGGTAATGAAAAAACATACCTACTCGCATCGCCTACAAGATATTCAAAAATCACTTGGGCAGGTAGCAGATGATTCTGCGCCCCTAATCAGCATTATTACCTGCACCCGTCGCCCCAACATGATTGACCGCATCGTCGAAAACATGACGCGGCAAAACCACCCTAATTGTGAACTGATCCTGGTCCTCCAGGACTTTAATGAACAGCAAAGAGTTGAGTTGGTTTCCAAGCTCAAAGCGACACCCTCTAACATCAAGCGCATCGAAGTCATTGTAAATGATAGCCAGGACGTGACGCTTGGAGAGCGCTTCAACGATGCTGCAGCTTATGCAGAGGGCGAGTATATCGCAAAAATGGACGATGACGATCTGTACTTTAAAAACTACTTGTCGGACATGATTATTCCATTCTCCTTCGGCGATTATGGACTTGTTGGAAAAAAAGAGCTATTCATGTACCTCTCTGGATCCAGCAAGCTAATTAAGCGTTTCCCTGGAGTCAAACACTGCGAAGCGGACTTTGTTGCTGGTGCGACTTTTGTATTTAAAGCCAGCGTATTCCACAAGTACAAGTTTCAATCTCTCAACCGCGGGGAAGACAGTGATCTGATTGGGCGCCTCAAAAAAGACGGGATCAAAATTTACGCATCAGATCCTTTCAACTTCATCGTATGGAGAGGTGCAACATCAGCTCACACCTGGGACGCCACAGATGAATACTTCCTGTCCGGAAAACAAACGGAAGTAATCGCTGACAATTTGGACACAAGTGTATGTGATTTTTAAATCACTACGCGAAACAATTGTTTATATGAAATTATTATGCGCTTTTCAATAGAACCGATCAACCTAGAAATGGTCTATACTGATGTGAGCATATCTCATGCACACACTCACACTAGGAATCGTTCAAAATAATCATTTTAAAAGCAAAGCGCATAAGCTTTAAATTTTAGAATAGCACCAGGAGCTCGCAGTTATGAGTAAACATACAAACTACTCGCGCGGATATATAATTTCAGCCGAGCCGGTGAAGTCAGAGATCAACAATTGGCGCACCGAAAATGCCCTGGGCTTGAACTTCCATTTTGATCCTCGTGTCAGCTTTGACTACCGTATAAAGGATGGTCAATTCTGCGTGATGCTTGGCACTGCCCTGGATCTTGACTCGGGGGATTACGGCACAAGCCTTGTTACCCCAACTCTCCTTGATGCGTTTATCGCTGGAGAGAATACGCTTTTTGAGAAGCTTGATTCCATTAACGGTAGATTCTTACTTCTTTATGGGACATACAACAGCGACTCCTCCAGCATTCGGATGATTAACGACGCAACGGGGATGCGAAGCGTATTTTATTCGACCACGCAGCCCTTATGCATCAGCTCTCACCCTGATCTTGTAGCTAAGCAAATAGGCGCTTCAAGAAATGATTATGGAAAGTGGCTGACCGAATACAGCAGCTATCACTTACCTGGAAACACCACCCTCTTCCACAACATAAAGCAACTGATCCCCAATCACTTGTTTGACTGCGAATCAAATAAGCTTATTCGCTTTTTCCCACGAGAATCCCTGCACACTCCTGACGACATCAATGCGACCATTGATGAGTTAGCGGAGATCTTGAAAAGCCAAGCAGAGCACCTAGCCGCTCATAATCGCATTTTGTGCTCGATTACGGCAGGCGTTGACAGCAGGGTTACATTGTCTGCGACCAGAAGCATTTCCCGAAATGTGAAGTACTTCACTTATTTTGGGAAAGAAGGTGAGCTATCCAAGAACATCTTGCCTATAGATAAACTGATTGCTACAGAAATCAGCAGTAATCTCGGTCTCGATCATGACCTGATCGATCTATCCGAATCTGGCCGTTCTGAAGCGTCTAAAAAATTAAAGAGCGAGATTCGCACTTCACATGTGACACACAGTCCGACTGTAGCTGCCGAATACATCCTTCGCTATGCAGATCAGAACTTGCTGCATCTGCGCTCTAACCTTTTGGAAATCGGAAGGATTTTCTACAAAAACTCCTACAACTTACCTAGGAAGTTAGATACAAAATCAGCCGTGACATGTTATTCGTCACGCGCCGAAAATGACCAGCAGGTCATAGACATCTTTGATCAATACTTGAATGAATGCAATTATAACAATATTGAAAACTATGACCCTTACGATTTATTCTATTGGGAATACCGTATGGGTGCTTGGCATTCGCTAGTTCTGCTAGAGAGTGACTCGGCGTTTGACACATTCATCCTCTTCAACAACAGACGCTTTTTGAGCAAATTGCTCTCCATACCTGAGCCCCTTCGCCAAGGTCATGACCTTATGCTGGAGATTTGCGCACGCAACTGGCCAGCTCTGCAGTTTTGGCAAATCAATGAAAAAACAAATATCTACTCGGATTTCAAGGTCGCCAGCAGTTCATTTTCGGACGCTATGAACCTGGAGGCCGCTCAGATCTCCAGTTCGTCGTCTTCGGGTACTGAGAACCCCACACTGTCGATCATGCGATCACCGAGAAGCGTGAAATTCTCTTTCGTCAATTCCGCGCCCACAATTGGAGAGATGATCAGCTTCAAGCTCAGCATCAGTGTTAGCGAACCGGAGGACAGCTTCCTAGTCGCTCACATCAAAACTCCTTATGCTAATCCTAATATACCCGGACGGATTGAGTATCAGGTTCTGATCGATGGCAAAAAGCTTTTGACAGCAGACGTATCAGCCTGGAAGGACACTAACCAAGTAGTGATTCCTATACACCCATACCACACTGACGCAGAAAAAGCTGTCAACTTTGAAGTCCGTGTAAACTGCCTTCGAAATTGTGAGCCATGGAACTGGGGCAGAGCTGCGACTGTTATCATTGAGCGAATTTCGCTTCGAAGACAACCTGCATTACCCGGTACAAAAACCATTTGCTCGTCAAACCCATTCGCTCACTTAGAAGTAAATACTTAAGGGCGAACCGGACTAACGGCAGGATCAAGCGCTGTAACGATTTGATCCTGCATAAAAAGAAATTTACGGGTGCGGGAAAATTGCTGATGACATATACGCGCCGAAGGACCATTTGCACTTGAAGATTGCACTATTGGCGGACGCATTCAGCAGTGCCGCATTCAGCCTCGCTGCCGAGCAAACCGAGCACATTCATCCCGATTCGTTCGAAGAGCAAATACTACGTTCTTCACCCGACATCCTTCTCGTGGAGTCGGCTTGGTTAGGCCAAGATGGCGCTTGGCAAAAAAAGCTGGCACCTCCAGGCAAGGAAATTTTGAGATGCCTAGAGTTGTGCAAATCCCTGCAGATTCCAACGGCATTTTGGAATAAGGAAGACCCTGTACACTTCGGCACTTTTATCGCGCTGGCAAGGTTTTTTGACCATGTCTTCACAACTGATATCGACTGCATTCCTCGGTACAAGAAGGCGCTTGGCCATGATCGTGTGTCCCTGCTGCCATTCGGCGTTCAACCTAAACTCCACAACCCCCTGAATACCATCGAGCGACAAAACGCTTTTTGCTTCGCCGGTTCTTGGTACCAACGTTACCCGGACCGCCAAATGGAGTTCAGATCTCTAGTTGAATCAATCTCAAAAATTGGTCGATTGGATATTTACGATCGCAATTATCTGAATGAAAAATCAGAAACAAAATTCCCGCCAGAGTACACCCCATTAATTAAAGGTTTTTTGCCCTTCACTCAAATTGACTTGGCTTACAAGGGCTATCGATTTGCAGTAAACATAAACACTGTCACTCAGTCGCAAAGCATGTTTGCGCGGCGCGTGTATGAGCTTATGGGCAGCAACAGCCTAGTTGTTAGCAACCCTTCAAAAGGGATGAAACTATTTTTTGGCGACTTGGCTATTTCGAGCCCTGACAACTTCACACTTGAAGACAATGTCTCATCAGTATGGCACGACGAGACCAGCTATCGAAAACAACGTTTAATGGCGTTGCGAAAGGTTTTGAGTGAACATACTTACGAGCATCGCCTACAGTATATAAAAGCTCGAATCAACGGGGAGCGCTGGCAGCCTGCGCGATCAGAGATATTGATTTTGGCAATAGCACGAAACGCTGAGTGCGAACGCCGCATTATTGACAATATTAAGCGCCAACTTCATCCTTGCCGGTCATTAATTTTACGTACTTACCATGCAAATGACAGCCAACCAGCACCAACTCAAGGCTATAAAATCACTATTCACACTGCGCACCCTGAATATGAAGCTGCAGTCCAAGCTGCATTATGCGAGCATTCTTGGCTGACATGTTTCAGCAGCGATGACTTTTATGGACCTCATTACTTAACCGACCTTTCACTTGCAACTCAGTTTACCCAAGCTAACGCTATTGGAAAAAGATCATATTTCACCGCTCAAAACGGCGCCTGTAACCTCAATGAGGATGGCTTTCAGTATAGCTACGTCGACAGGTTATTCGCCCGCTCTGCAATAATACGGACCACGAAACTACCAACTGGATGGCTGAATCAAAACCTGGAAGATATGGAAAATACCATCATAGATTGGCCCGACACAATACTGGCCACTGATGAATTCCAATACTGCCACAATGGCTCCCAGCTTTCCTCATCGACAGTAATTGATTCAGTTTCCGACTTACCTCTGAACTGTGGGTTATCTTTAGCCGCAGATATTCTCCCTATTGCCGAGCGCCTTTCTGCTGCTGACTATCGCCAACCAATCGTTTCCGCAACTGCGGTACGAATCACCGGCGAGACACTTTACGACTGGTTAAAAACCCGATTGCCGGAAGCGGTAACCCTTGAACTTCAGGGCGACTCCCTACTGATAAAGTCGCAACTCGATCATAACAATTGCGCCACACTATATGCTTCCAACCGATTCAGTCGCAGCGAAATAAATCTTTCCGAAAACAATCAGGTTCGTTTGATTTCAGAGCACACTCTCACTGAATTGAATACACTCTTCGAATTTGAAAACGATAGTCGAACTGGGATTGGTCACACCGTCAACAGTGCCGGCGCTGCTTATTCGTTAATCCTACCTGAAAACTGTCATTTTTTACGTTTCGCACTACGTATCCAAGGACCCGGCACTGCGCTTATCCACTTCCTTGTACTCGGAAGAACTTTTGAACCCTCAGCAGTTTCACTCGAAAAGTGCGTTGGCTCATCTGATAAAATCAAACAAGACCCTATCAGGACATTCCTCCGATCAGGAGCTTCTCCCGTGTCGCTAACTAATCGAGCCCAAGCAGCTTTTCAAGCAGGACAGTATGAGTTAGCTATAGGTTTTTATAAGAACGCTATCCTGGAGCAGCCAGGGCTGGCTCACCTCTACCAACTGAGCATTGATATTGCTGAAAGGCGGCTTGCCAATCACACAGAGCAAGCAAAGTCCGGCCAAACAGTCCCGTTGCAACTCAGCATTGACAGCCCCAGAAGTGATTACCTCACTAATGAGACACCCGTTGCCCTCAACCAGATCTACAATTCGATTGCTAAGTTCTCACCCAACCTACCGGAAATTGCGACTCCGCATGTTTCGCTAGTATCGGTTGTATTGACCACCGAAAATGATGCCGGATTTGTCGAGCAAGCGGTTGACTCAGTACTCCGCCAGAGCTGGGCAAACTTAGAGTTGATCGTGGTAGACAATGCCAGTACTGACCAAACATGGCAAATACTAGATCGTTTGCGGAAAACTGTTGGCAATCTTTTCTGCTATCGCCTTAACACCAATCTCGGCAAAAGCTTCGCAAGAAACCTAGGCCTACAGAAGGCTCATGGCGATTTTTTGTTCTTCCAGAGTGGCAGTGAGCTCTCTCATCCCGAACGTATTCGTCTAAGCATGCACTACCTGGTGCAGCCAGATGTTATTGGAGTTATGGAAGGCCGCGCAAAACTTCTCACTCCGTCAAACCGAGTTCTTGCAGCGGCGCCTGACAACTATATATCAGAAACACTCCCAGCTCTGAGCCGTACCACGTTTGAGCGTATAGGCTATTTTGGCTATTTCAAAAACTCATCTGATGACGAATTCAACTTACGCCTTCGTACTTGGGCCTCATTCGAGAACAGTTCTATTCCTGAGATGGAGCACCCGCTCGTCTACCAGGCTTTGGTGGATGAACTGACTGCTGCCACCCCATCTCAATCTGGCGCGTTGCAAATCAACGATAATCGCGTAGCGCATTGCAAACGTTCCAAAGAGGCGTTCGTCCAGCTACACCAAGAACTCGGCGCAGAAAGCTTCCAAGAGTTCTTCCGCTTCCCGGTCATTCGTGACCTAATCCCCGTTCCACCAGCGCTTAGCAGCCTCGCCAACCCCGTCCAACCCGTGGTCGTCAGCCTGTGCTCCATCCCAGAACGCGCCGAGTTGCTGCGCCAAGTACTCGCTAGCCTTGCGCCTCAGGTAGACGCGCTGCATATCTACCTGGACCGCTATGATTCGGTCCCGGACTTCGTCCGCAATTGCCACCCCCAGGTAACGGTCTACCTGTCCAAAGACCACCCGGGTCTGCGCGACAACGGCAAGTTCCTGGCGTTTTCCGCCCTTGCTGAAGACTGCTACTACTTCACAGCAGATGACGACATCGTCTATCCCCCTGACTACGTTGCCAGCATGGTGCGTCGCATCGAAGACTACGAACGTCAGGCGGTCATCGGTGTGCATGGGGTATTACTGCCAGAGCAGGCAGAAGGTTACTTCACATCCTTCCGCAAGGTGCACATGTTCAAAAAGGAACTGGAACGGGATGCGTTGGTGAACAACCTGGGCACTGGCACCGTAGCGTTCCACTCGGGTCTGTTGCGCGAGCTGGACCTTACCCATTTCGGTACGCCGGGCATGGCAGACCTGCATCTTTCGGTTTTCTGCAAGCAACGCGATATCCCGATGGTGGCGCTCGCCCGCCCCGAAGACTGGCTGCAGGAACTGCCCTCGCCCAATACCAGCCTGTACAATGAGTTCCGGCAGGCGGACGACCAGCAGTCGGCACTTATCCGTGCCCACAAACCCTGGGGTTATGCAGCGATCAGCAAGGCTGTTGCCGGGGCCTCGATGCGGGCAACCAAGCCTGACACAGGCGAACGCCTGCAACGGTTGATACCCCTGTTGCATGCTTGCCTGAAATAGCCTAGGCACCAAGGCACCGCTTTGGCACTTCGCAGGGCCGGCTGAAAAGCCGGCCCGCTTACATTATCTGCTGTTGAGTACGCCTAGGCGCGCAAGGGAAAGCACACTATGAACATCACCCCTCCCCAGTGCCTGCCACGGCCCGTTGCCTGGGTATGCAGGCCATGAAAATCACCGTCGTCGGAATGGGTTACGTAGGCCTGGCCAATGCCGCCCTGCTCGCTCAACACACGCAAGTGTTCACGCTGGACCGCGACCCGGCCAAGGTAGACGCCATCAACCAGCGTCGCTCGCCCATTGTCGACCCGTTGCTTGAAGACTATCTGCTCAACAAGCAGCTGAACCTGCAGGCAACGCTCGATGGCGCAGAGGCTTACGCCGATGCGGCCTTCGTCGTCATCGCCACACCCACCGACTATGACGTTGAAAGCGGCCGCTTCGATACCCGTTCCGTCGAGTCGGTCATCCGTGACGTGCGAGCAGTCAACCAAGCGGCCACGGTGGTGATCAAGTCCACAGTGCCAGTCGGGTTCACCGAGCGCATGCGGCGCTTGTTCAGTTTTGACGACATCATTTTTGCACCTGAATTTCTGCGTGAAGGCCAGGCGCTCTACGACAACCTGTACCCTTCTCGCATCGTGGTCGGCGGTGATACCGCAGGCGCCAGGCTATTCGCCGAACTGATGCAGCACAGCGCGATCAAAAAAGACGTGCCGGTACTGCACACCGGCGCCACCGAAGCCGAGGCGATCAAGCTGTTCGCCAACACCTACCTGGCCATGCGCGTAGCGTACTTCAACGAGCTGGACAGCTACGCCGAAAGCCATGGCCTGGATAGCCGCCAAATCATCGAAGGTGTCGGGCTGGACCCGCGGATTGGCAACCATTACAACAACCCCTCCTTCGGCTATGGCGGCTATTGCCTGCCCAAGGACACCAAGCAATTGCTGGCCAACTACAGCGACGTGCCGCAAACCTTGATTCGGGCAATCGTCGACTCCAACCGTACCCGCAAAGACTTCATCGCCGAGGCCATTCTCAAGCGCCAGCCGCGACGAGTGGGTATCTATCGGTTGATCATGAAAGCCGGCTCGGACAATTTCCGCACCTCGTCCATTCAGGGCATCATGAAGCGCCTGAAGGCCAAGGGGGTGGAGGTGGTGGTCTATGAGCCGGTGCTCAAGACTGCCACCTTTTTCAACTCACCGGTCCTGACTGACCTTGAAGAGTTCAAGCGCAGCTGCGATGTGGTCGTGGCCAATCGGCTTACCGATGAAATCAACGATATACTCGACAAAATTTATACCCGCGACCTGTACAGCAAGGACTGAGCGCGGCCATGACATGGCTACCGTTTTTATGGAGACATCGATGCAAACCCTACTCTCCGGCCTGAGTGAACAGGCCAGCCGCGCGTATGTAGGCGCCTCATTTGACGACGCATTTTCGATTCAGTGGAAACCCGCTGCCCAGTTCATGGCAGGCGTCGACCTCACCAGCTCTTCGGGGGCACACCAGCGCGTGTGGCTGTACCGTGCGCCTTGGTCCTGGTTGGCCGATGGTGCCACCGTCGATGTCGCAGCGGCACTGCACCAGTGGCAGGCCGAGCAACGCGCAGTGCTGCAACTGCGCCGCACGCTGCGTCAGCGTTTGATTCTGGTGAACATCGACAGGGTGACACCGCAGGCGTTGTTCGAGCGCCTGGGCCTGGCTTACAACGATCAGCCAGTGCAGCTGTTTGCCGACCCGTTGGCGGCCACACTGGGTGGTGTCTTCGAGCAGATGGCGCCCGAAAGCTGGACGTTGTACGAAGCGTTGGAAGCTGCAGCCTGGCTGCCAAGCGGTGAGCCGGAATTCCGCTCCAATCGCCCACTGCCAACTACGGCAGGGTTGATCGAACTGCTGGACCTGATCCACGCCGGCCGGCAACTGCCAAACGCTCAACTGCAGTTGCATGAGCGCGAAAGGGCCATCACCAGCCTGCGTCGTGAAACCGAGCAAGCGCGAAGTGCTCAGCAAAGCCGCCAGGATGAGCGCGAACAGGTACTGTCGCAGCTACACCGCGCGCAGCAAGCGCTGGCCGATCGTGAAGCAGAAAGTCAGCTAATCAGGGAGCAGCACAGCAGCCTGCAGCAACAGCTGGCCCAAGCGCTGGCGGACAAGCAGCAAGCTACCCAGGCCACAAGCGCTGCCAGCGCGGGTTCCAAGCCATTGGCTGAGGAAAACGAGCTGTTGCTGGCTCAACTGCATAACGTGCAGGAAGAGCTGGAAAAGCGTCATCAGGCCAGCCTGTCACTCGAACAACAGGTCGCAGCCCTCCAGCTGGAAGTAGCACAGGCTCGCGCTACGCAACAAAAAGCCCAACAGGTGCATGCCGACAATAGCGCTGCTCAACGCTACAAAGAAGAAAGCGAGCTTCTGCTGGCCCAGTTGCACGAAGTGCAAGAAGAGCTGGAAAAGCGTCACCTGGAAAGCCAGGGTTTCAACGACAAATACGCCAAGCTGAAGAAAGAGCTGGACCAGACCCTTGCCGCGCAACAGCAGTCCGGCATGGACCTGGCCGGCGCAACAGCCAATGCCCAGGCGCTGGGCGAAGAGAACGAGCTGCTGCTCTCGCAACTGCATCTGGTGCAGGAAGAGCTGGAAAACTACTACCTGGCCAATCGCGAAATTCTCGCGGCAATGGACCAGTCCAACCACACGCTGCACCGTGCCCGTCAGGTGATCAGCCGGGTGGCTGCCAATGTCTAAGCCTCAGGTGGCAAGCCCGTTCAACAGTGTGGTCGACCCCCAGTGGTACGTAGCGACTTATCCGGATGTAGCGGCTGCAGGTGCAGACCCACAACAGCACTATGAACAACATGGTGCCGCTGAGGGTCGCTTGCCCCGGTATCTACAAGCCTATCGCCTGGAGTCGGCCCTGTGGGGCGGCTTCAGCGGGCTGGCGTTGCCCGAGCTCAGTGCCCTGCAGGCACACACCGAAGACCGTGAAGAGCACGCCTACGCTTCCTGGGCCTTGGCCCGCTGGCATGCCAGTGCCTCGCAATGGTCGAGCGCACTCCCATACATCGACGCCCTCGCACAGCCACTGCCACCTTACATCGGCACCCTTGGCCCAATATTGCTAAGGGCCGAGGTGCTGCTGCGCAATGGCCAGCAGTCGCTTGCGCAAGCCTGCATCGCCGAGGCCATCGCGGCAAAAGGCATGCAAGCCGACTTGTGCCTGGCAGCCGCCAATGTGTCGCTGGCCACAAAGGGCACCCAACACCAGCCGCCAGCGGCTATGCGCCTGTTCTGGCTTAACCGTGTGCTTGCCGCTGCCGACCTGGCACCGGTTGCCTTGCGTGATACCGCAGCTGCGCTCACCCTGGATAACCTCCAGGCCGCGTCTGCCGCGAAGGTTCCGCCCCAGGCCCAGCCAAAAATCAGCGTGATCATGCCGGCGTTCAACGCCGAGGCGTTTATTGAAACGGCCCTGCGCAGCCTGCTGGCTCAAAGCTGGAGCAACCTGGAAATCCTGGTTGTGGATGACTGCAGCAGCGATGCCACGGTCGAGCGTGTTTCTGAGCTGGCCCGAGAAGATGCGCGTATCGTGCTGTTGCAGCAGCCGGTAAACCGCGGCGCTTACGCTGCTCGCAATACGGCATTGAAGCACGCGACCGGCACGTTCGTGGTCAACCATGACAGTGACGACTGGTCCCACCCTCAGCGCCTGGAGCTCATGGCCACCCCACTGCTGCAGAACCCCGGCCTGGTCGGCACTCTGGCTGAGTGGGTCAGGGCCGATACCGAGCTGCACTTCCAATGCTGGCGCATGGAAAACAGCCTGATCGAACCGAGCGTTTCCACCATCATGATGCGCTGCGATGCCGTGCGCGAACTTGGCGGCTGGGATGAGGTGCGTGTCGCGGCCGACCATGAGCTGCGTCAGCGCCTGCAACGCCGCCATGGCGACGAGGCACTGCTTTACCTGCTGCCAGGGGTGCCGCTGGTCATTGCCCGTCACCTGCCACAGTCGCTGACCATGGCTTCCGGCACGCATCTGCGCTCGACGTTCTTCGGCCTGCGCCAGCTGTACAGCGCTCTGGCCGATACCTGGCATGCAATGGCAGAAGATGCGGCTCACCTGCGCTTGCCTGAAAGCGCGGGTGAACGCGCCTTCCCGGCACCCGCACCGATGCTGCGTACGTCATCTGCCCAAGCCAGCTACGACTGGCTGCTGATCAGCGACCTTGGCGAAACAGCGCGCAGCGCCAAGGCCCTGCGCCTGATACTGGACAGGTTGCAAGGGCAAGGGGAACGTGTTGCCTTGCTACATTGGCCAGACTATCAGCGCCCCGGCCCGGTGGGCCCCGACATACTTCGCAAGGCCGTCCTCGGTGTGGTGGACATCGTGCTGGCCGAGCAGCAACTGGTAGCCCAGCGTGTGGTGGTCGTAGGGCGTCATCTGTTGGCCTCCCCATTGGATCAGGTACCGGTCCTTCACGGCTTGCAAAATTGCCAGGTAGTGGACTCCGTGCGTGAAGCCAAGCTGCTGGCAATTGCACCAGCAGCTCAGGACCTTCCGCCAAGCGAAGAGCAGCCCCCGGTAGCCGAGCACCCCACCCCTGCTCCTGCCTTGGCGGAACATGAGGCGCTCGAGCCGGCCCCGCTGCAAGATAACACCACAGGGCTACCAGCCTTGTTCGACGCAGCCTGGTACCTGCAACGTTACCCCGATGTAGCAAAAGCCGGCATCAGCCCTTGGGAACACTATGTTGCCAACGGTTTTGCCGAAGGCCGCGAGCCGGGCCCGAACTTCAATACAGCCTGGTATCTGGAACAGTGCATAGAGGCCCGCGACAGTGGGCTGCCGCCGCTGGTGCATTACGAACAGGTCGGTCGCCAAGCAGGTTATAACCCCACCCACCCTACTTTCACGGGTAGCCAGGCGAATCGACCAGGCAGGCCAACCGTGTTGCTGTGCGCCCACGCGGCCGATGTGCAACTGTTTGGCGCCGAACGCAGCCTGCTGGATGTACTCGATGCCTGCAACGCCCTGCAACTCAACGTGTTGGTCAGCGTGCCAAGCGTTGCCAACATGGCCTATATCGATGAATTGCGCGCCCGCTCGCTGTTCGTCGCTTGTATTCCAACCCGACCATGGGCAGCCAATACAGCGCCATGCCCGCTGGCCGTAGAACGCTTCCGCACGCTGATCCGTGACCATTCGGTAGAGTTGGTCCAGGCCAACACCCTGATGCTGCGCGAGCCATTGCTGGCTGCGCGCAACGAAAATGTACCGGCAGTGCTGCATGCACATGAGTCCCCGGCCCATGACCCGGCACTCTGCGCCGCGATTGGCCTGGCTGCGCCGCAGATTGTGGAGCAAGCCCTTGAACGTGCCGACCACGTACTGGCCAACTCGGCCTTTACTGCTCAGCATCTTTCCAAGCCAGGTGCCACCCACGTGGTCAGCAACATCATTGACCTGAAGGCGTTCGACCTACCCAATGTCATTGACAACAAGCGTGTCACGGCCGCGTTGATCAGCAGCAATTTGCCGAAAAAAGGTATCCAGGACCTGCTGCAGTTGGCCTGCGACACCGCAAGAGACACGCCTAACCTTCAGTTGTTGCTGATAGGGCCAGATACGCCAAGTGTTTCCGCCCTGAGAACACTGGAAGCGCGCGGCCAGCTGCCGGCCAATTTCAGCCTGCTGCCTTACGCAACCAGCCCGCAAACTGCCATTTCTCAAGCTAACATTGTGCTCAACCTGTCGCACTGCCAGGAAACCTTTGGCCGTACGCTGCTCGAAGGCATGGCCGCCAGCCGACCAGTATTGGCTTACCGCTGGGGGGCACTGCCCGAACTGGTTGATGAAGGCGTCAATGGCCACACATTCGAACACGGTGACACCAAAGCGATCGCCAACAGGCTGCGTCAGCTTTGCCGTAACCCGAAAAAAATTCGCACGCTGGGGGCTGCCGGGCGCAAACGTGCCAAGCAGTACAACTTGAAGCGTTTGAGCAAGCAGTTGGGCGCGGCCTATACATCGATACTTGATTATCCCCTGCTGCAGACAGAGGAACTGACATGATTCTAGTCACAGGCGGGGCCGGCTTCATCGGTTCCAACTTCGTACTGCAATGGTGTGCGAACGGTGGCGAAGAGGTGCTGAACCTTGATGCCCTGACCTATGCTGGCAACTTGTCCAACCTGCAATCGCTGGAAGGCAACGACCAGCATCGGTTCATTCAAGGCAACATTTGCGACGCCGACTTGCTTGCGCGGCTGTTCGCCGAGCATCGCCCCAGGGCAGTGGTGCACTTTGCCGCAGAATCGCACGTCGACCGCTCCATTGCAGGCCCTGAAGCATTCGTTGAAACAAACGTGGTCGGCACCTTCCGCTTGCTGGAAGCGGCTCGCGCCCACTGGAACCAGCTGGAAGGGGAAGCCAAGGCAAACTTCCGCTTCCTGCATGTTTCTACTGATGAGGTCTATGGCACGCTGGGTAGCAACGACCCGGCGTTCACCGAGGCCACCCCATACGCCCCGAACAGCCCCTATTCGGCTAGCAAGGCCGCCAGCGATCACTTGGTGCGATCGTACTTCCATACCTATGGCATGCCAGTACTGACCACCAACTGCTCGAACAACTATGGGCCGTTCCACTTCCCGGAGAAGTTGATTCCGCTGATGATCGTGAACGCTCTGGCGGGGAAGGCATTGCCTGTGTACGGGGATGGCCAGCAGATTCGCGACTGGCTGTACGTCGAAGACCACTGCGCTGGTATCCGCCGAGTGCTGGAAGCCGGTGCCAGCGGGGAAACCTACAACATTGGCGGCTGGAATGAAAAAGCCAACATCGACATCGTGCGCACACTGTGCACGCTGCTCGATGAAATGGCGCCTGCCAGCGCGCGAGATGTCATCAACGTGAAGACCGGTGAACCAGTCAAGCAGTATGCAGAGCTGATCACCTATGTCACAGACCGCCCGGGCCATGACCGCCGGTACGCCATCGATGCACGCAAGATTGAGCGAGAGCTTGGCTGGAGGCCCGCAGAAACTTTTGACACGGGCATCCGCAAGACCGTGCAGTGGTACTTGAACAACCAGCAATGGGTTGCTGGCGTCATGGATGGCAGCTACCGGGACTGGGTAGCGCAGCAATATGGTTCGGGCAAACAGTGAAAATTCTGCTTTTGGGTAAAAATGGTCAAGTGGGTTGGGAGCTGCAACGTTCACTCGCACCGCTTGGCCATGTGATTGCGCTGGATCGTCAAGGATGCCTGGACCTGAGCGGCAATCTGGGGGACCTGGATGCCATAGCGGCCACGGTTCGGGCGTTAAAGCCAGATATCATCGTCAACGCGGCCGCCTACACCGCGGTAGACAAGGCGGAAAGCGAAGCAGCCTTGGCTGTACGCATCAATGCCCAAGCGCCTGGGGTATTGGCGCGTCAGGCGGCTGCTATCGGCGCTTGGCTGATTCACTACTCTACAGATTATGTATTTGATGGCAGCGGCTCGACCCCCTGGCCTGAAGAGGCGCCCACCCACCCGCTTTCGGTCTATGGCCGTAGCAAGCGCGATGGTGAAGCAGCCATCGCTGCCAGCGGTGCCCGCGCCGTGGTGCTTCGCACCAGCTGGGTATACGCCGCCCGCGGTCAGAACTTTGCCAAGACCATGCTGCGGCTGGCTAAAGAGCGCGACGCACTGAACGTGGTAGCTGACCAGCATGGTGCACCCACCGGGGCGGAGTTGATCGCTGATGTAACGGCCCACATCATCAGGCAGATCTTCAGCTCCGCGAATGCTAACCAGCTAGCGGGTATCTATCACTTGGCAGCAGCGGGTGAAACCAGCTGGCATGGCTACGCGCAGTTTGTACTGCAACATGCCAGCCGCCAGGGCTGTGCGTTGAAGGTAAGCCCCGAACAGGTGGGGGCAATCGCCACTGAGGATTATCCGGTCCCGGCCGCCAGGCCGCGAAACTCTCGCCTGAATTTGGCTAAACTCGAAAAGGTATTCAACCTCAAGATGCCGCCTTGGCAACAAGGTGTGCAACGCATGCTGGACGAGATCCAGCTTTAAGGACGGCATATGGCGCGTAAAGGAATTATTCTGGCGGGAGGTTCGGGCACGCGCCTGCATCCCGCCACATTGTCGGTATCCAAGCAACTGCTGCCGGTATACGACAAGCCCATGATTTATTACCCGCTCAGTACGCTATTGCTGGCGGGTATCCGCGACATCCTCATTATCTCGACGCCTCAGGATACGCCCCGGTTCGAGCAACTACTGGGTGATGGCAGCCAGTGGGGGCTGAACCTTTCCTATGCGGTACAACCAAGCCCGGATGGCCTGGCCCAGGCGTTCACCATCGGCGCAGGGTTCATTGGCAAGGATCCATCGGCACTGGTGTTGGGCGACAATATCTTCTATGGCCATGACTTCCAGGCGCTGCTGCTCAATGCAGACAAGCGACAGGACGGCGCTTCGGTGTTCGCTTATCACGTTCAGGACCCTGAGCGGTACGGGGTGGCTGAGTTCGATGGGCACGGCTGCGTGCTGTCCATCGAGGAAAAGCCGAAAGTACCAAAGTCCAGCTATGCCGTAACGGGCCTTTATTTCTATGACAACCAGGTCGTTGACCTTGCCCGGCAGTTGCAACCTTCTGCGCGGGGTGAACTGGAAATCACCGACCTGAATAACCTGTACCTGCAACAAAAGCAGCTGCACGTAGAGATCATGGGCCGCGGGTACGCCTGGCTAGACACTGGCACTCACGATAGCCTGCTTGACGCCAGTCAGTACATTGCAACCATGGAGCGCCGGCAAGGCCTGAAAATAGCGTGCCCCGAAGAAATTGCTTATCGCGCTGGCTGGATCACTGCCGAACAAGTCGAACGCTTGGCTCAACCGTTGCTGAAAAACGGTTACGGGCAATACCTGCGTAATTTGCTTGAGGTAAAAGTTTTCTGATGCGTGCAATCCCCTTGGCTATCCCTGACGTCTTTCTTATCACCCCTAACATCTTCGGCGATGACCGCGGCTTTTTCTACGAAAGCTTCAACGCCCGTGTGTTTAGCGAAGTCACCGGCTTGCAGCCCGATTTCGTACAAGACAACCACTCGCGCTCGACCAAAGGCGTACTGCGCGGGTTGCACTACCAGCTCGCCCCTCACGCTCAAGGGAAGCTTGTGCGTGTAGTTCAAGGGGAAGTGTTCGACGTAGCGGTAGACATCCGCCGCTCCTCGCCCACTTTCGGCAAATGGGTCGGTGCGGTGCTGTCTGCGGAAAACAAGCAACAGCTCTGGATTCCGGCAGGGTTTGCGCACGGGTTCGTCACATTGAGCGAAACGGCTGAATTTCTCTATAAAACCACCGATTTTTACTCAGCGCAGAGTGAACGGTGTATCGCTTGGGATGACTCACAGATTGCTATCGACTGGCCGTGCAACGGCCTGCCGCTGCTCTCGGGCAAAGATCAGTTGGGCGTTGCATTGAACGACGCTGACCTGTTCGACTGATTCTGCCTCAACGCGCGCGAGAGCCCCAGTGCATGGCATTTATTGCCATCTGGTTAAAGTGGCAAAATCACTGGGGCGCTTACCTCTACTGCGCGGATCACTTGTATAGCCAGAGTGCTGGCAGATTGCTACCCTTTGTCGCCTTTCAGGACTTACAAAGGGAATATCGGTCTTGATTCAAAGACGCCACTTTCTGCGCCTTGCAGGTCTCACCACGCTAGGACTGGCCTATACAGGCAGCGCGCTAGCGCAACCACAACCACACTTCACGCGGGGCGATTTTTCGCTAGAGGGTAACCGGATACGCTTTTCTGGCCCCGCTTTTCGTGTACCAAACCGGGTATTCTTTGTATCCGATACCCATCTGTGGCAAAGCGACGACCGTGAACAGCCGTACCGCCAGTACAGCGAGCGCATGGCGGCAGCCTACAACCAAACTCAGGATTTCCAGACTGGGCAACCCACTAACCCGATGCAGGCGTTCGAAGCCACGCTGAAATTGGCAGTCGAGCAAAAAATCGACCTGCTGGTGTTGGGGGGCGATATTTTCAGCTATCCCTCCGAAGCGGCCATCGAGTGGCTTGAGGCGCGGGTTGTGGAAACCGGCATCCCCTATGTGTACATCGCCGGTAATCACGATTGGCATTACGAAGGCATGCCCGGCAGCGCCGTAGATTTGCGCCGCGAATGGTGCGAAAAGCGCCTTCTGCCGCTGTACCAAGGCGCCAACCCGCTGATGGCCACTCGGGATGTGCATGGCATTCGCTTTATCATCATTGACGACTCTACCAATGAAATACTTCCCGAACAGCTAGCGTACTTCAATCAGCAAGTAGCGTTTGACGGCCCCGTGGTGCTTGTGGCTCACGTCCCGATGTACGTACCCGGGAAGCCGATTACCTTCAGTTGTGGCAACCCTCACTGGGGGGCTGCGACTGATACCTTGCATATCATGGAGCGTCGACAACAGTGGCCAGCCAAGCACAGCAAGGTGACCATGGACTTCCACCAGCGCGTGTTCTCCACACCCAATTTGGTCGGCATTCTCGCGGGGCATATTCATATTCCGTCGGTTGACGTTTTTAACGGAATTCCGCAGTTCGTCGCGCCGCCCAATCTGGCTGGGGGGTTTCTGGATGTGCGGTTTGAGCCGCAGTGATGAGAGGGCATCAGCTTAAGCCGGTCCTGGCAGGCATGGATATGAAGGCGAGCCCAGTACCTGTGGACGTGGGCTTGCCGGCAATCGCCGGCAAGCCGCTGTCTGTCACTGCGATGGCTTTTTTGCGGGCGCCCGCTGACCAAAATTGCGCAAGCCTGCCCTCACAAGAGTCAGCTAAGTGATCAGCTGAGGCGCCTTGCAAGCACAATTTCCACCAAGCGTTCAGCACTCTGCGCCCAGGTCAACGAGGGCATACCTCGGGAGCCAGGGTGTTGCCCTTGCTCGAACAGGCCCAGCCACTCCTCCACACTGCTGGCGAGGTCGGCTGGCTGCTCGCCGCTAAAGTAATGCGCATGATCAAGTGCCACTTCCCTGAAGATAGGGATATCACGGGCCAGGATCGGTAGCCCATGCTGCGCCGCCTCGATCAGTGGCAGGCCAAATCCTTCCCCAACCGAGGCAAAGACCAGGCAGGCACTGCTGGCATAGACGCTCTCCAGGTATTCGTCGCTGATCCCGGTCAGCCAGAACAACCGCTCATCCTGCTGTGGATGCCCGCGCAGGCGGGCCACGGTCTCGGGGATATCGCGGCGTGCTTCATCGCCCAGCGCCTTCCACCCTTCCCCGCCCACAATCGCGAGGTTGACATCCACCCCCTTGGCCCACAACAGCTCAAAAGCCTTCAGGGCTTGCAGATACGATTTACGCGGCTCAACCGTCCCCACCAGCAAGAATGTCGGCCGGGCGCGCAGCTTGGCCAGGGTCTGCCCGGCAGAAGTGGGCATGCCCTTGCTGGGCGCCGAGTTGGCAAGGTCCGCACCATGGTGTGACCAGTCGATCTGCAGCGCCCTCGGGCCGTTACGCACCAGGCCCTGCTCCCTGACCCAGGCGTCCAAGTCGTCAGCAACAGCCTTGGATACCGCAACAACACCTTCCATGTCAGTCAGGGTTCTCAGCCACAGGGCATAGCCATGCTCGGTTCCTGGAGGGAATACATGCGGGATTCGCAGCGGCAGCAGGTCGTGGAGCATGAACCAGACCGCAACCCCTGTATCGCGGTAATGCTGGATCAGGCCAGCCTCACTGGCTCGCACAAGGGTATCGCCAGACAAGTCCAAGCCGATCAGCACATCACCAGCAAGCGGGTCTACTCGCTCCTCAGTTGCCCAATCGTGCGGCAAGCCCAGCATGTCGAGGGTGTAACGCCGCGCATAGTGGTAGTTCCAGCTGCCACTCTTGTCGCTCAGGTACACAGGCTCTACTCGATAGCCGGCTGGCGGTTTTTCCAGTAAAGCCAGCATGATGGCACGGGCGACCCGCTCGATACCGGTTTTCAGGTCGGACCGGCAGGTGGCAGTCACATCAAGGAACAACCTGCGCTGAGGGCGGATCAACGGCATGTTAAACGCGATGCATTGCGACAATTGTTGAAGCTCACCCTTGTCGAGGGCTTCGTTGCTTTGCACAAGTTTGACAACCAGTGCATCTACCCCGGCATGGGCACTGCTGTTGAAGCTTTCGATGGCGTCGAAGTAGCCGCGGGCACAGGCACCAGGAGCATGCTTTTCGTGAATGACACTACGCGCGCGATTGCCTAGCGTAGCGCGCAGTTGCGCGTCGCTGCGCAAGGCCGTGAAGGCGTCGACCAACGCTTGGGTAGTACATTCATCCGACAACAGCCACACGGCCTCTGCGTCGAGCTCAGCCATCGAGCCATTGGCGTTGACGACCAAAGGCAGGCCATAGTTCATGCAGTCCAACACGGCTGCCGAGGTTTCACCGCGCGACGTCGTGCGCAGCTGTACGGCCATGTCGGCTGCCTGGAGGTATTGGTGGAACGTGTCGCGGGAGGCGTATCCGGTGATGGTGATAGCACCCGCGTGGCCATTGCGGCGGATTGCGTCAAGCAGTTGCTCTCCGTAGCCACCGCCATGGTTGTCTCCAACGAACACCAGCTTGCAATGCTTGTCCTGGGACAAAGGGCTGCTGAACCAGGCATCGAGCACCTGATGATTGAGCTTGGAAGGGTCAAGGAAACCGAAGCTGCACACCACGAAGTCGTCTTCGCTCAGGCCCAGTTGCTTACGCGCCTGCACCTTGTCGGGTTGCAGCGCAGGTTCGCGCAACAGCGGTATCACCTTCCAGTCGACTGGATCGTAGCCGCTATACCACTGCCGGGCGAGCTTGCGCGAATACTCCGAGTGCACGATCAACCCTTGGGCGCTCTGAAGCGTATGGAGGTTTACCGGATACTTGAGCTTGGCCGCCTGGGCATCCTGGTAACGCTCAGCTACCGCCTTGTAGCCATGGCTTGCGTAAAGGGCCTTGACCCAGTCTTGCGGATAGCCGGCGTGCTCTTCACGCCAACTCATCAGGCCGCTCATGTAAAAATCATGCAGTACGACGGTACCGGGCACTTCTTTCATCAAGGCAAGCATATGGTCGTGATATGGCGAGTTACCGACTTGGTACACCACACGATCCATTGTATGGGCATTGTCGATCAACCACTGCGCTTCATGCACTGCGAAGCCTGCCTGAGGCCACTTCTGCTCGTAGCGCTCCTGCGCCACCACCAAGGTGATGTCGTAGTACTCGGCAAGAGCAGGCAGCAGTTCGGCGCTATAGTCGGCGATACCTGTACGCTCAGGTGGCAGCGGCGAAACAAATGCAAGCTGGGGCTTGATGCCTTTGCGCAGGTTGCTCTCCAACGGCGGTTGCGCAACCACGACAGCTTCGAACGCCTGCACGGCGCGCTGGGCCGTCTGGTCCCACGAGAACAAACGCGCCTGCTGCAGGGCGTGTACACGCTGGGCTTGGAGAAACTCGTCATTGCCCAACGCTTCGGTCATCTTGGCCGTGATAGAGGCGACGTCGAGTGGATCGAACAGTGCGCTATCCAACCCGATTACTTCCGGCAGGCTGGATGTGTTGGCAGCAATCACCGGCGCACCACATGCCATTGCTTCCAGCGCCGGAAGGCCGAAGCCCTCGTGCCAAGACGGGAAAACGAACAGCTCGCACAGGTTGTATAGCTGTACCAGCTCCAGCTCCGTTACATAGTTGGTGAAACGTAACTCGTCCTCGCGCAGGCCAGCTTTGCGCGCTTCTTGCGTAAGGCCCATACGGTCGCCTTCCGACATCTTGCCGGCAAACAGCAACTGATGGCGGTCACGCAGCGAGGCATCCAGCTTGGCGAAGGCCTGGATCAAACGGGGCAGGTTCTTGCGTTCGTCAGCACCGCCGGTGTACAGCACAAATGGCCGATCGAGCCCGAACTTGGCCTGCAACGCCCGGGTTTCGTCGGGGCTGACGTCGCAAGGCTGGAAGTGATCGTCGATAGCGGTCGACACATTGACCACTCGCTCTGCCGGCACACCAAGGTTTTCCAGGGTTTCCTGCCGTGCAAAGCCGGAAATCGCCAGCAGGCCACTTGCGCGCTGCAGGTGGCCCACCTTACGCATGTAGTACTGCTCGTAATTCGGATTAGGCTTTAGATAATGCTCGGGGTTAAGTAGCGGAATCAGGTCGTACAGCGAAACGGTAACCGGTACTTGCGTATCAAGCAGGCCGATGCTGCTTACCGCATCATCGATATAGCCCTCGAACAGGCTGGTGATGTGAATGACGTCTGGGTTGAGGCTGGCCAGGAAGGCCTCCCTGACCAGCTCAGCGTTCTGCCGACGCGAGGTATTGGCCGGTTCGATCTCCTGTACTGGCCCCGGCGCATACCAAACCCGTATGTTCTCTTGTGGCAACAGCCCCTGAAACGCTTCACGGATGCCTTCGATGGTGTGCGCAAACAGGCCGTTGAGCACCAGGAAAACTTCATGCTGGCCACGATTGCGGACGATGCCTTGGGCAAACGACAGCGTGTAGCGACCAATTCCCCGAAAACGGCTCTCGGTCTGTGCCCCTTGCATGTCAATTACAATACGCATCAACGCACGTCCTTAGTCTTGATCGCTTTTTCAAACTTGTGCAGCACTTCATGGGCGCGAGATGACAGTGCGTCATCGACAGGGTGCATCGACTGCGCCATGCCCGGCATGACACTGGCCACCGGACCTGCGCCATGCCCTGCCAGGCCTTGGTTACGGGCAAACTGACGCAGACGTGCGGCAAGCGGCGGATAATGATTGAGCAGCTTAATGATGCGTCGCTTGGCGTCCGGGCGCGCCGCAGCCTTACGGATCACCACCACCACCCCTTTGCGCAGGGCAGCTTTGCCAAATGCCAGCAAGCTCCGTGAAACCCGGCTGCCTTGCACCATGGTTACCCGTACTGGCTTGGTCAGGAACCATGATGTACTCGACAACAACGCCTGCACACGTTGCTCGCTGGCGGCTGCACGGGCTTCGCCGGCAGCAGCACGGGCTTCGCTGGCCGCAGCACGGGCTTCATTCTCAACGGCGCGCTGGTACCAGTGGTCGCTGCTTGCCTGGTAAGTACGCAGCTGCTCTTCCATTGTTTGATTGGCTCGGCAATATACATTCAGCTGCTCGGACAGCTTCAAACGGTCGCGCTCAAGCTCCGCCAAGTGGCGCTCATAGATCAGCGACATCCTGTCGCCTTTCTCATCCAGCGCCTTCAGGCGCTCCTCGATTGACAAGCGCGTGCTGATCTCTTCGGTTTCAACATGATGCAGGTGCTTTTTGATCGCTTGCAGCGCACTTTCGATACTGGTCATCCACAAGACGGTGGCGCTTTCCTGTCCAGGCTCACCAGCCTCACCGGTAGCCGCGTCAAGTGTTTCGAGCAACAACTGGAAGCTCCAAGAGCTCACTGGTTTCGCCCACAAACCGTTCATCCAGTCGGCATACGGCTGCGGCAAGCTGAATGGGCTGATCGACACCTCACGCAGCGGCGTAGGCTTGTCGACATAACCGGTGACCACCTCTTTGACAAAAATCATGAAAGCCAGATAGAGGTTGTGCGGCCATACGCAGTCTTTCGGCTCGCTGCCAATGGACCCAAAGTCAATCAGGCGGCCCCTGCGCCCGGCATCGAGCATGATGTTCCACACCCGGATGTCGTCATGGTAGAGCCCCTGCCGCTCCAGCAAGACCAACTGCCTCAGTACATCCAGCAGTACCGCGCGCTTATCGAGCGGCTCACCCCGGGCGATCACATCGAGCAGCAACTCGCCCTCGATTCGATCCGTGACGAGCCAGCTCTCAGTCTCATTGCCACCGCTGGCATGGTGTTGCGGCGCATCGAAACCCTCGGGGGGATGCCGCAAAAACTGTGCTTCTCGTACCAGCTCTGTCTGGTTGCGAGGCCCGAACATGCCGTCGACCCGGAATAACTTGACGAAATAATCGTCGCTCACGTAGTAACGGCGCGCGCCTTGGTGAGCGCCGTCTGCCAGTGCGTGGGAGTTTGGGGTCCAGGATTGGATACGCTGGCCTATGCCATCCAGGTACCAGATCTGGTTACTGGCGACATACAGCGGCCGCTGGATGTCTGCAAGGTGGGTGGAGTGCCGCGAAAGTTCATGCAGGAACGCGCTGTTTTCAAGCAGGTAGCGAGGATCTTGCGGCTGTGCAGGCCCCCAGTAAAGGGGCTCTTCGGCAAGGGCGAACTCACCGATGAACACCGTGATCTTGTGCAGCAATTGTTCCACAACCGCCTTGATCTGCTCTTTGCCAAGGTCATACACCAGATGGTGGAAGACACTTAGGCCCAGTACCAGGTCGTACTCCCCGGGCTCGACGGTATCAAGGAACTCTTCGACTTTGCCGAAGGTAAACTGTGCCTTGAACTCGGGGTGCTCGGCCAACAGCGCTCGGCACACCTCGACGTTCTTCTCCAGATAATCGATGCCGTGCACACTCGCGCCCATCGCGGCCAGGTTAAGGCTGAAGAAGCCTTGCGCACACCCCAGGTCCAGAACCTTCAGTGGCCGCCCTTGAATTTTTTCAGCCACTTTGTAGATACTGGCGATATGGGCCAGACGGTCATGGCTGCTACGCGAACTGCCTTCAGACAGCTCGGGGTGGCCGAAAATGGGCTGATACAGTTCCGGCAGATCGGCAACCCGCGACTCGATAGTGCTCATTTGGATGAAACCTCAAGGTGCTTTCCGCATTCGGAGAATGCAGACTGCATATCAACTATTCCTGAAAACTGCATCGGCCGGCTGATATTCAGCAATACGGAGTCGTACCGTCGATCCAGCGGCTGCAACTCGTGCAAGGGGTCGCCCGCAGATACCCCGAACGACACCAGGTAGTGACCAGCATTCAAGTGCATCGGCACCGAGAAACGAAACACCTTTATTTCTCCGGCACGTGCCCGGATAGTGTCAGCGCTTTTGCCAGCCAGGAAAGAATTGGTGCCATACAGAAAGATGCCTTCCAGCGTCTTGATCAGAAAGCCGGGTACGACACTGTCGAAGTCTTGGTCGAAGCGGACCTTGAAGTAAAAGTCCACGGGGCTATTGCTTTCGATCTGGGAGGGGTATTGCACCCCTTCCGAGACTACCAGATAGTCCAGGATCGTGGCGCCAGCGTGCCCCCAGCGGTATTCCTCCTTGCGATAACCTGGCCGGGTGTGGAATTCGTCGACATCACTTTCGAGCATCTTCGAACTTAATTGCTGCTCAACTTCTGCGCTCACTGCCTTGAGTACGGGCGCTTTGCCAAACAGTTCATCCAGGTACCGATTGGTGACGTCGCGCGACGCGCCGTCCATTTCCACCTTGCCATCCTTCAGCATGATCGCGCGCTCGCAGTGCTTTACCACATCACCTGGGCTGTGCGAGACAAGTATCAGTGCAGTGCCCTGCTTCTTGAACTCGGAGATACGCGCGTAGCACTTGGCCTGGAAGTAGGCATCGCCTACCGACAGTGCTTCATCAACGATCAATACGTCGGGACGGAATGCCGTGGCCACGGCAAACGCAATACGCATTTGCATACCGCTGGAGTAGGTACGCACGTGCGTATCGAAGTACTCACCGATCTCAGCGAACGCCTCGATCTCAGGCATTACCAGGTTGATTTCTTCAGAGCTGAAACCCATCAGGCCAGCCACGTGCAATACGTTTTGACGGCCGGTGAGCTCAGGATTGAATCCCATACCCAACTCAAGGATCGCCGAGATGCGGCCGTTGATCCGCACCTCTCCTTGAGTGGGCTGCAGGGTGCCGGTGATCATTTTCAGCAGCGTGGATTTACCCGCACCGTTCTTGCCGACGATACCAATCGCCTCACCCGCCTCGATGGTGAAGCTCACACCGTTAAGGATCCAATGCTCGGCTGAAGGTTTGAGCGGCACGAAGAACCAGCGTGCAATACGCTGCCACTCTGAACGGTAACTTCTATAGGCCTTGCCCAAGTTGCTGACGGTTACAAGGCTCATAGGGAATCCACCATCTCTGCCGATGCGCGACGGAACATGAACAGGCCGACAATCATCAGGCCAACCGCAACCACGCTAATCAGGCCTGTTTCATCCAGATTTGGCATGCGGTCATAGACCAGAACGTTATGGTAGCCGGTGACAATCGGGTACATAGGGTTGAGTTGGAGAACGCTTTTCATATACTCAGGGATGATATTCACCGAGTATACGATTGGCGTGAACCAGAACCACACTTGCAGAATGATTGGCACAACTTGCCCAATGTCACGCAGGAACACATTGAGCACTCCCAGAACCAATCCGAGCCCCACGGCAAAGGCGATGACGGCAAAGGTCAGAGGCAATAACCACAGGGCCTGGAGCGTAGGGGGCTGGCCAAAGGCAGTAAACACAGCGATAACCGCGACAAACAGCAAAAGGTTGTTGAGCAGCGCTGTACCCACCACGATCACGGGAAGGGTGATGCGTGGAAAGCTCATCTTTTTCATCAAATTGCCTTGTTCGATGAATAAAGTCAGGCAACGGCTGACCACTTCGGCGAACAGGTTCCACGCCAGCATCCCCGCCATCAAGTACAAGGCGTAGGCATATTTATTGTCAATCCCTGGTAGCTTAGCCCCCAGGACATTCGACAGGATCAGCGCGTAGATCGCAACTTGCGCCAATGGATGAATAATCATCCACAGCCCGCCCAGTTTCGACCGCGAAAAGCGCGCGATAAACTCGTTGCGGATAGACGTAACCACGAAGTTACGGTAGTTCCACAAACCTCTCAGCATGCCCAGCATGACTACTCCTGAATCAGACGCTCGATTTCCGCTACCCGCTCTTCTACCAACGCCTGCTGAGCACGGCTCTCAACGTTAAGACGCAGTAATGGTTCAGTATTGGAGCCCCGCAGACTGAAGCGCCACTGGGCAAATTCCACACTGATGCCATCGGTCCTGTCGACCGTGGGCTGCTGGGGCAGGTAATACGCGAGGATCTTCTCGATGCTGGCGCCGACATCATCGACCTTATAATTGATTTCGCCGCTGCACGGAAAGGCTTCGATGCGCTCATCGACCAACTGGGCCAAGGTCTTACCGGTTTCCGACATGAGTGCCGCGACCAGTAGCCAAGGAATCATCCCGCTGTCGCAGTACGCAAAATCACGGAAATAGTGGTGAGCACTCATCTCGCCGCCATAGACGGCGTCCTCCGCGCGCATGCGCTCCTTGATGAACGCATGGCCGGTCTTGCTCTGAATAGCCACGCCGCCTGCCGATTCGACTTGCTCGATGGTGTTCCAGGTAAGGCGAGGGTCATGAATGATCTTGCTACCAGGGTGCTGCTTAAGCAACATCTCGGCCAGCAAGCCCACCAGGTAATAGCCTTCGATAAAACGGCCGTCAGCGTCGAAGAAGAAACATCTGTCGAAATCACCATCCCAGGCCAGTGCCAGGTCAGCGCCAGTGTTGAGCAGGGCCTTCCGGGTAAGCTCGCGGTTTTCTGGCAGTAACGGGTTGGGCACGCCGTTAGGGAAATGGCCATCGGGCTCGGCGTTGATGAACGCCCACTCAATCGGCAGACGCGAGGCCAAAGCCTTTACCACGGGCCCCGCAGCACCATTGCCTGGGTCTGCAAGTATCTTCAGCGGCTTCAGTGCCGCGATATCCACATACGTAAGCAAATGGTCCAGATAAGCGGTTTTGTCAAAGGCATCGCGTGCCTGGCCGGCTACCACAGCCGGTTCACCCAGGTCACCCGCTTCCACACGCAGACGTACCGCGTCAAGGCCAGTGTCACCGCTGATAGGTCGCGATTGCGCCTTGACCAGCTTCATCCCGTTGTAGCCTTTGGGGTTATGGCTGGCGGTGACCATGATGCCGCCATCAGCCTGATAGTGGCTGGTGGCAAAGTAGACTACTTCAGTACCGCACAAACCGATGTCGATGACATTTGCACCTGCATCGACAATGCCGCGGGTCAGTGCGGCGGCTAGGCCCGGGCTCTCCAGGCGCATATCACGACCGACCACAAAGGCCTTGCCGCTCAATTCCAGCACCAGCGCTCGCCCGATCCTGTAGGCGATGTCGTCGTTCAGTTGGGAAGGAACCTGGCCTCGAATGTCATAGGCCTTGAAGCATTGGGTCTGAATGGGAGCAAACATTTTTTTACCAACTCAAGAACCGAGGCCACCCTGGGGTGGCCAACGGTGAAGAATGAACCGCGAGACATCCCGCGCCGTTTCGAGCCCATATGGCAACAAAGATCGGCGCAGGTTCAGCGATGGCTACTTATCGCAGCGGCCATAATTGTCTTCGAAGCGGACAATGTCGTCCTCGCCGAGGTAGTCACCGCTCTGGACTTCGATCAACACCAGGTCGATTACGCCCGGGTTTTTCAAACGGTGTTTGTGACCGGCACGAATGAATGTGGACTCATTGGTGTTGAGCATCAGCTCCTGGGTATCATTGACCACTACAGCCATACCGCTTACAACGATCCAGTGTTCACTGCGGTGATGATGCATTTGCAACGACAGCGACGCGCCGGGCTTGACCACAATACGCTTGATCTTGAAGCGCTCGCCGTTCTCGAGGGTGGTGTAGGTGCCCCACGGGCGGTGGACAGTTTGATGCAGCAGATGCGCGGTATGCGACTGTGCCTTCAGTTGGCCGACGATGTGCTTTACGTCCTGGGCATGGTCCTTGTGTGCGACCAGAACCGCGTCAGGCGTATCGATAACCAGCAAGTCCTGGACACCTACCAAGGCAGTCAGGCGGCCCTCACTGTTGACGTAGTTGTTGACAGCACCGTACGCAAGCACTTCACCCTCAAAACGGTTGCCGTTCTCGTCGGCCGAGGTCAGCTCACTGACAGCATTCCAGGAGCCGATGTCGTTCCATCCGATATCGCAAGGTACCGTGGCTACTTTGCGCGATCGCTCCATCAAGGCGTAGTCAATGGAAATGTCCGGTGCCTTGGCAAACTGCTCGGCATCCAGAGTCAGCCAGCTATCGGCACCGCTTGTGGCAAGGCGGGAATTTTCGAGGGTGTGCTGCGCTACTTGCAGAACTTCTGGCGCATGAACCTGCAGTTCAGCCAATACGGTACCGACGCGGAAGCAGAACATTCCGGAGTTCCAGAAATAATTACCCGCAGCGATATAACCCTCGGCAGTTTTCAGGTCGGGTTTTTCAACAAAACGGGCAACTTCCAGCCCCCCTGACTCACCACAGCTGTGTGAGGCTTCAATGTACCCGAAGCCGGTTTCAGGGTATTGCGGCTGAATGCCAAAAGTGACCAGCCAACCTTTTGAAGCCAACTGTTGAGCCGTAGCGACGGCCTGTGCGAAGGCGTGTTCGTCCTGGATCAAGTGGTCAGCCGCCAACACCAGCATCTGCGCGTCATCACCATGGGACTTCTGCAATTGCAGGGCAGCCATCGCAACGGCTGCCGCAGTATTGCGGCCAAACGGTTCGAGAATGTAGGTCTGGGCATGTCCGTTTTGTTGACGGTACGGTACTCGTCCTCCGTTTTGAATAGCAGCTCACGATTGGTGACGGTCATGACTTGCGAAACACCCGGCAGGCGAGAAGCGCGCAAGAATGTTTTTTGAATAAGGTTCTGACCACCAGGCAGGGTCATGAACGGCTTGGGGTGCGCTTCGCGCGACACAGGCCACAAACGGCTGCCGACACCACCTGAAAGAATTACCGGGACCAGGTCCATATCTCTAATCCTTAGTTGCCACTCTCATGGCATCTGACAATTTTCTGAAAAAGCATGAATCATCTATGAAACAACTTTGCTTCATGTTTTTGCCTGCTCGGCAGCATCTGCAGAGCGCAAAAGCCAGCACCAATCCATGTGCAGAAAGAATATCAGGAAAGCCCCCATCAGTCTTGCCCGGGGCACGCACGCCGATACGCAGCCAGCCGCTAGTGATGACGGCAAGCGACGCGTCGACGAGCCCCACGGAGCTTGCAGCCACCTCCGATTAACGCAACGCCGAGGCGGGTGATTGCACCACCCGGCTGCTATCTGCGGGCTGCAACTTGATACTGGAGATGCCTAAGCCCAACTTGCGCTGGTCACTGCTGGCACCCAACGAGCTCGGGCTTGCCGGGGCCATGGGTACGATCTCGATGGTATTGCCTTGCACGCCGTCAAAAGCGACCTGCAGCGTAGTCTGGGTATCACTGAATACAAGCTGCCGCGAGACCCCTCCGGCCACAACTGTGACCGGCGCACCGACGTTCGGGCCATACGCCAATGCACTGACCTGCAGGATGAAGGCGCGCGGCAGCGGATGCACAAAGGTCAGGCTGGCAGGGCCCAACTGAGCGTCGGTCCAGCGCCCCCAGCTTTCGGCATGAGAAAAACCGGACAATTGAGCCAGGAAATCTGGAATACCGCTTTTATCCATTGCTATACCCTGTTCCAGCGACGCCGGATAGCGACCCAACCGTCCTTCCATAAAAGCGGTAAAGCTTGGTAGAAGCATCAGATTGCCATGACCGCTCAAGTGGTCACCATCGAGGAACAATGGTTTTCCTGCATCAAATGCGCTACAGGTCTCGTCGGGGCATAGCGTCGGGAAAGGATCCCATACTTCAATATTTGGCAAGCGACTTGCGATATTGGCGTAACTCTGCAGCACTGGCGCACGGAATGCTTCCATCATCACACGCGGCATGTCAAAGCCCGGCGCACATATCGGATTGTTCTTGTCAAACCAGTCGGCACAACGGAACGGCGGAGCCTTGAACAACGGTTTCGGCGCCTCGAAGACAATGCGCACGCCCTTATCAGTGAACTCCTTGAGAACCGTTACCGCAAAATCTTCAGCGCGCTTGCGATCCGCATCAGCCTGAGGGCCGAACATCTTACCGTGCGCGGCATCTTCCCCAAAGAACGCCCACTGGTCGGCAAAGCGCGGCAGGCGAAGTGATGGTAAGAACAGTACATCGCCAGGCTGAATACGCGCTCGCAGGTCAGCCAATGCAGCATCCGTGTAACCCCGGCAATCGCTATTGTCCATGTCCCGGTCGGGCTGAAGGCTGATAAACGGGCAACCACCGTTGTTGTAGGCGTTGATCTGCGTAGCATGGCGAATTGCGTACTGCTTGAACATGCTGGAGTAGGCCAGTGCATGGGAGTCGCCGATCACATAAATACTGGAATCATTCAGTGGGCGAGAATCTTCACAGCCCCTCGGGTTATAGCCCAGCATTACGCCGCCGCCGACCATGTGGAAATCCGGACCGGCGACACAACCAGGGAAATTGGCGTCCAGGGGATAGCCATCCGGGTACCAGACATCCGAGTGCTTGGCAACCTGACTCAGCGAGATGCGGGAAGCAGCATGATCAATGCCACTGGCAAGCCAGCACGACACACCGATCACCGCCAAGCCCCCCACTATTACTCCGGCCTGCGGCACCTTACGCATGGTGCCAGACTGGCGAATCGGTGTTTCGACAAAGCGGTAAGACAACCACGCCAAGGCAAATGCGATTAGCACAGCACTGAACCATTGCGCGGGAGCGTCCAGGCCATAGGTCCAGCGAAACAGTACGAATACCGGCCAGTGCCAGAGGTACAACGAGTAGGAAATACGGCCCACCCCGACCATTGGCTTGCTGCCCAGCAAGCTGTGCATTTTGCGAAGCTCTGGGTGGTGATGCAGGCTGTAGATCAAGCCCAACGTACCCAGCACCGCCATCAGCGCACCTGGCATAGGGAAGCGCTCTGGGCGCGAGACCCAGAATGCAATCAGCAATACTGCCAGGGACGACACGGCCAGACCCGCCCGCCACCAACGAGCAGGGCTTTCGCGTGCAGGGTCAAAGGGTTTGCGGCTAATGAACTGATACAGCAACACCCCGCTCGCCAGCTCCCAGAACCTGCCTGGGCTCAGGAAAAAAGCCTGGGTGGGACTGGCCTGACTCTGCCAGGCCGAATAGGCGATAGAGGCCAGCAATCCGCCGCCGAATAATGCTGTAGACCTCCACCGGGTACTCGCGCCCCCCAGCCAAGCCAGGTACAGCAGCGGGAATACCAGGTAGAACTGTTCCTCCACCGCCAATGACCAGGTATGGGTGTAAGGGTTGAACTCGGTGGTAGGCGCAAAATAATCCCGCCCGGTACTTGCCAGGATAAAGTTGCTCAGCCCAAGAAATGCATACAGGCCGGTCTGCTGATTGACAGCGCTAAGCCACGACGACGGAATGAACAGAGCAGACGCATAGGCTGTCAGCAGCAGGCAGACTATCAATGCCGGGAAAATGCGCTTGATTCTGCGCGCGTAGAAAAATGCGAAAAATTGCAGGAATGACCCACTGCGATAGTTCGCGATCGAGGCACTGACGATGAAGCCAGAGATCACAAAAAAGACGTCGACCCCTACAAAACCGCCGGGCAGCCACGCAGCGTGCAGGTGATAGATGACTACCGACAGCACGGCAAGCGCACGCAAGCCGTCTATGTATGGGTAGTAGGAACCATGAGCACTTTGCTCTGGCACTTTCTGGATCATGTTCTGTCCTAAACTGCTGAATCAGCGGAAAAGAGAGTATGCGGCATCTTGTTCTTATGCCGTCGGGCTGGCCCGAAGCGGTGCCTAAAATAGCACGCGGGCCGCGTTTTTCCACGCTTCCAGCATGCCATCAGGCCAGCGGTAATCCGCACCGACGATACTCCACCCCCGACCACACCCTCTAGCTTCCGACCTACGGGACATGCGCAATCACTCTTTTCGAATTTTTGCATTTGGAAAAATCTACAGTTTCAGGCCAGTTCGGACGGAATAACGATTTCGGTGGCCCATTCAAGCTCTTCATATCGGCGCCCTAGCGCTTCTGCCAAGCCGATTTTGGCTCGCAGCTCACCATGCACCAACACAGTGGCTCTGGCAGCCTGCTGCATCCCCACCGCAAACTCTACCAGCCCCGCCTGGTCCGCATGCCCCGAATACCCACTCAACGTGACCACCTTCGCACGGACCTCGTACAGGCTTCCATCCAGATCAATCTGCACAAACCCTTGCGCCCCTTCACTGGCCTGTATCA
>Ga0105250_10000316_pt1 | contig 37570 bp, 46 predicted proteins | sample KBSS54metaG_FD_80425 | JGI IMG/M metagenome (GOLD analysis project Ga0105250, IMG submission 80425) | Switchgrass rhizosphere microbial communities from Kellogg Biological Station, Michigan, USA - KBS S5-4 metaG | ecosystem: Host-associated > Plants > Roots > Rhizosphere > Soil | place...
AACTGATCAAGAATAACGGGCGCAGACGCACCGGCAAGAATCAAACCAACGACCGCTGCGCTCAGTTTATTCCTCAGCTTTGGTGGCATAGCCATTGCGCCGATCCTCCCGTTCTTTCCAGCGGAAATACCAGTTCACTGCACAGGTAATAACGGTGCATGCGATACCGACAATAATTGCCCAGTCACTCAGGCTTAACCCTGCAATTCTGTCGGCCAACATCCAGGACACCTCTTTTGCTGTTTTAGCTGTTTCGGCGTATGCCTTCGCTGATACACCGCAGCCGGTCAGCGTGGTGCCTGTTCCATATGAAAGTCTGCTGTAAATGGTGCTCATTCTGGTCATAGCCTCACCTCCGATGGTTCGGATGGCGCTGTATTTAATTGAAAGGAATCAGGCAACCAAGCTCTTTTGGATAGGTAAAAGTAGATTTGAATCCTGGTGCCTGAAAATCTGGGTTCTAACACGCCATTACTTACGCACTAATACACACAAAACATTGCATCGTGTGTATTAGTGTGTATAATAGTTTTCAGGCCAGGAGGAAAAATGAAATCGACTGACCTGATAAAGGAATTGACTGCTGCCGGATGTGAACTCAAAAGGCATAACGGAGGAAGCCACCAGATATGGTGGTCACCGATAACCGGAAAAACTTTTCCGGTTCCGCATCCCAAAAAGGATTTACCTCTCGGCACTGTCAAATCCATTAAAAAACTGGCGGGGATCTAATCCCCGCCCTCTCTGGAGGTTGATATGTTCTTCTCAGTGGGCGTCGAGACGCCAAAAGATGAAAACACCGCCTACGGTATGATCGTTCCCGCGTTTTCAGCTTACGATTACGGATGTTTCTCCGCTGCTGATACTCAGGACCAGATTGCCCCGATGGTGAAAGAAGCTATCCTGATGGTTGTCGAAGACCTGGTTCAGAACAATAATGTTGCTGTCGAAGATATCAAGGATGCCGGCTATCTGGTTTATTCCGTTAATCCAGAATATAAGGACTTTGACAGCTGGGTTATGGTTGATGTTGATTTATCAGAATTCGAGGGTAAGCCACAGCGTATTAATATTTCTCTGCCTGACACGCTGATCAAACGTATCGACAATGCCGTTAAATCAAGCGGGGCTTACCGTGACCGCAGCCATTTCATCGCTGAAGCTGCGCGCCACGAACTCAAGCAATAAACTATTAACCCCGGTTAACCGGGGTTTTCTTTCCTTCAACTATTGCCCTTATCTCATCTACCGTCTGGTTGAAACGATCTGCTTCCAGTTCTACGCCGATCGCCCGACGGCAAAGTTCTATTGCAGCTTTCACAGTTGATCCAGAGCCCATAAAGAAATCCGCAACAATATCCCCCGGTCTGCTGCTGGCGCTAATGATCTGCTTCAGCATGTCGGCAGGTTTTTCACATGGGTGTTTACCTAGATAAAACTGAACAGGCTTATGCGTCCATACGTCGGTATACGGAACAAGAGCAGAAACAGAGAAGCAGCGCCGGAGGGTTTTGTATTCCTCCAGCAATTCTGAATACTTGCGGTTTAATGACTGATAGGTCGCCACCAGCTGGTGGTGAGGATGTTCAAGCTTTTGCTGAATATGTTTATCGATGGCGATCCGTGTGAACAGTTCCTGCAATTTTCGATAGTCCACTTCATTTGGTAGTTGCCATTGGCTTGCACCAAACCAGTGTGACGCCATGTTTTTCTTTCCGGTTGCCTCAGCTATTTCTTTCGAGCTGACACCCAGTGATTCACGGGCATTACGGAAGTAATCAATCAGCGGAGTCATAATGTGCTGCTTTAGCTCTGTGCTTTTCCTTTCGTAAACATCCTCTTTACCTGTGTACGGCCCAAGATAGTGCTCAGCAAACAAAATCCGTTCCGTAGATGGAAAGTACGCGCGCAGGCTTTCTTTGTTACATCCATTCCAGCGGCCCGATGGTTTTGCCCAAATTATGTGATTCAAAACGTTAAACCGGGCACGCATCATAATCTCTATGTCTGAAGCCAGTCGGTGACCGCAAAACAGGTAGATGCTGCCAGCAGGTTTAAGAACGCGAGCATACTCAGCCAGACAGCTATCAAGCCAGCGTAAGTAGTCCTCGTCCCCCTTCCATTGGTTGTCCCAGCCGTTGGGCTTCACTTTGAAGTACGGCGGATCCGTAACTATCAGATCAATAGAGTTATCCGGGAGGGTGGCGACGTAATGCAGGCTATCAGCGTTGATTAATTCAACACTGTTTATTTTTACAGTATTTTTCATAGATCAGTAAGCGTAACTCTGATAGGCTCACGTTGCTTTTGCGCTAAAGCAGTGGGCCTTGGTTAGCTTGTGACCTGAAAGCATGAGCTGATGGCTGGCCGGGTGCGCTAACACCCACCAGCCGCCCATTTCCACAGCAGAAAGCCCCCATTACTGGAGGCGTTTATAACATCCGAACTGGTAATCAGATAACCCTGCCATCACCAACTGCGTAAGTATGAGCTGGCAACGTTCGCGGCTGAGGTGGGTATTCAGTGCAATCTCCCCAGCCGTTGCTGGTTTATCGCTTAATTCATTGAAAACTGCCTTTGCCGTTTCTGTCATATCTTCCTGATTTAGCATGTCTTTTACCTAAAATTAGTTGCGTGACATACAGATAACTCTGGTTGGTGATACCAGCAAGAGAAGAATTCCATTCTGCGACCGCCAGCGCCTTTATGCGCCGTGCATGGCTGATTTGCCATAAAAAAACCCGCTCATCGGCGGGTTTATAAAAATTTGGCAACATATCAAATATGCTTTAAATATGGCTTATTTTGTTGCATTTTGCAAGCGCGTTTGAAGGAGATAGTGAAATTTACTTCACATTTCCGCCACTTTGAGGGCGTCTTCTTCCTCATAGTATTCAAGAGCCATGGCCAACGCAGATTCATCAAGCTGCGTAAAAGCGGCCTTTAACCCAGCCCAGTGCCCTGAATAGACACGCAACCATGTCGAACGGTCAACGCTAACCATGCGGGCCAACGCTGCACCAGCATAGTCTTTATAGGTTTCATTATTTCTGGTTGCAGCAATTTCCTGCCCTGCCAGCCATACCAGACCTATCAGTTTCTTTACTACGCGCTCCTGAAGCGAGTTTTCACCCAGGCATTTCTGATAAGTTTTCCAGACGTATTCACACATCATCACCTGGTGCTTATAGCTAAGGTCAAAACCGTAGCAGTACCGCAACCAGGCCTGCTGGTATCCACTAAGCGCGGACACTGCCCTACGCCACGGCGCGGACTCAAATTCCGCATCTTTTATCGGCGGCATTGGCCTGCGGCGGCTGCGAGTTTCCAGCACATACAGTGGCGCGGAAAGCGAGTTAACAAAGCGTGGCCCCTTCTCTCCTTCAAGTTCGACGAGATGAATTCCACGGCGCGGGGTGGCATTTTTGTCTGCTGGTGGGTGTTCACTGAAAGCCTCAAGCTGCCCTTTTGTTCCCCCAGAGAGGTCAGGTAGCGCGCGGCGCAATTCTATTCTTACAAAATTCAGGTCTTGTTGATTCATGCTTCTTTGCGCTCCATACACTTAAGCTTTCGCAAGTACGCCGATCGCCAGCGCCCGATCCATAAAACGCAGTAGCAACTCAAGCTGCGTACCATGCTTCTGCTCGAATGCCGGTACATCGGCGTGTAACTCGTCGTGGCACTCTCTGCACAGAGGGATCACGAAGAGGTCATGGGCTTTTGTTGCTGTACCACCCATACCGTGCCCTACGATATGGTGCGGATCATCTGCTGGCCGTCGGCAACACTCACAGGGTTGTGTTTTAACCCAGCGGGTGTACGTCTCATTTATCCAGCGGCGACGTTTTGGCCTGAGCATAAAAGACTCTGGCGACTCAGGATCAACAGAGAGCGTGAGGATCTTCTTCGCCTTCTCCTGCACGAGTCTGGTTGCTGACGAGGAAGGCACTATGTCGCTTTCCCTCATGACAGAGCGGATCTTCTCATCCGGAAGGCGCAGCCCTTTGTGCGCAACGCTTTCCGGAATAACATCAGCCAGGTCGTTTCTGACCATCCACCAGCACAGTTCCGGAAGCGTCAGGATATGAGACTCGGGAAAACCAGAATCACGCCGAATGACTTCCAGAATCCAGGATACCAGGTTTCCGGCCGCTATACCTGCAAGCTGTTCGGTATGCTGCCCCGACAAAGTGTGATCGCAATGCCAGCACAGGCGAATACTTCCTGGTGGGTGCCGCATTGTTGTGAAGTTCTTGTCGTGCCACGATGAATGGGGCCACTGGCATTCAAACCGAGAACTCAGCCACTGCTCAAGGGAAGGAAGCCCGCCGGCACGCTGAATAACCCGTTCATTCTCGAATACCTGCCGCATTACAGGATTATCAGCCAGCGGCTGAATGGCTGCCGGAACAGCCCCGCTACTGAATGACGCCATTTCTTCTGGTTCAGGCTCGAGCAGAACGCGACCGCGCATGAAGAGATGCATCAGTTCCGCACCGGGCCGAAACAACACAATCCCCATACGATGGGCTACTTCAGGAGTTAACAAAGCCCTCACGCCGCCTGCCCCCCCGCAATATGTTCAGCCCACAAACCACCAATCCAGCGTACGCCCTTGGCAGTGAAACGCGTCTGGCTGAATGCGTGATTGGATGTGCTCGATGTTCCGGTCTTAACTTCAAATCTTCCCGCGGAAATGTGCTGCGCCATGGGGGTAAGTGTGCCGCCGAGGCGATACAGGATATTGCGTTCGATAAGGAACAGACGAAACTCAGTTTCTTTTGCGTTGAGCAATTTGGCTACCTGCCGGAATGACATGGAGCCTTTTGCAGAGCAATAACGATCAACAAACTCCACTTTTGGCGCCGCGGCTGCCAGCTGGATGGTCAGTTGCTCTTTCTGCTCGGCTAAATCAGCAGCCAGGCGAAGCGCTTCCGGCAATGAGCGGGGAACACTGACACTCTGCCCTTCTTCCAGTTCCTGCCAGCGATCGACGACCGCGGCGGTAAATTCAGGAGACAATCTGGCAACAATCACCAGAGAGTCGCGTTTGTTAAAACGATACTCCTGGTACACATTACCGTTATGCTCAAAATCGAACTGCGCCAACGGCGCGGTTAAAATTCCCGCAGCAACAAGACGCTCAGCCGAGCGTTTCACGTCACTGTGTTTACTTTGAACCAGATCCGCAATATCACGGCTGGACATTGTTACTACACCATTCACGATTAACTGGCTCATACTTTTCTCCATATCAGGCGGCTGCACCCGCCGGTTCATATCTGCTGATCGTTATCTCTACCCGACCTTTCGGCACAACGGGTCCCCATTCCACCAGCATGCGCTTAATCTGGCTGTCGTCTTCCCAGACACCAGCATGCGTCAGCGCGTCAAACAGGGCTTTGTTGTAATTATCGATATCCCGGCGGCGCGAATCCGGCGGGTACAGAGTGATTTCTACCGCTGCCAGTTCAGTCGATGGCTTTGGGAGACGTCGTAATTGCTCAATGATCGCCACGCAGGCAGCGCTCTGGTATTTACGACCATCAGCGCTAATGAGGTGACGACCGGCCAGCGGCCCCTTGTTAGGGGCGCGCCAGTAAGTGTTCACGCTCGGAGGGAACGGGAGCACAAGTTTCATGCCACCTCCTGCTGTTGCACTGCACACAGTTCCGGAAGATTTGCCTCCACCAGCGCCCTAGCGAATGGTGGAGGTACCGCATTACCGCAGCGGGCTACCTGCTTATCTTTTGCATAGCGATTTCCACGGTAGTCCTGATCAATAACGTAACCATCCGGGAAGCCCTGCGCTTTGTAGAGTTCATGCGGCTGCAACATGCGCATTCCGATATCAACGATCTGGTATTTAACCCCATCGATCGTTACCAGCCATTCATCGTCACTTTCCCCGCAATACGTCTCGAGAAATGTGCGTACCTCACCCACGTGCTGGCCGCCAGCAGTGATTGTTGGCATTGGCACATCAAGGCGTTGCCCGTCGCGGCATGTTCCACGCAGTTTCACCAGATGAGAGGCAACTACCGCATGATGGTCAACGGTGGTCACTGAGTGCGCTGGTTCATCCATACTGACACCCGGCCCCGTATAGTTACCTCCGTAGTGTTTCGCCAGGAACGCGCCCACCAATTGTGATTTACCGCCACCACCAGCTGTAATTGTGGCGCTCGGTTCGTCTGCCCGGTGGCCGACGCTGGCCCCGAACTGGCGGGCTATCACTGGCGCAACAAGACAGGCGCGGGATTGCTTCAGAATGGTGTGAGCAGGTTTATCAAGCGGGCGCGGTTTAGCCTGGTATTCACTCCCACCATTACCCGCCAGGAATGGTGTCAATGCAGCCTCAACTATCCCGAGTGCATGCCCATTCCCACCCGGGCGTTTTGACGTGCCAGCGGTTACCGTCGGGACAGGTTCGGTAACGGGCTGCCCGGTTGCGCCAGTGCGGAATTTTGTCAGGTGTGGAACTGCTAACGCGTAGCCATGAGTTTTCGTAATGGTCTGCAGCGGCTCACTCAACTCCTGCCCACGGAAACAGTCGTATTTTCCTTTGGTCGTAGTGTGGTTGCACTTAACGATAAACGGCGACGCACTTTCGATAACAAAGCGCTGTATGCCGCGCGCGATCCGCTTCAACGTGTTCTCCGCCAGCGGTTTTTTGCGGTCGAAGATGGAAAGGGCTGGAACATTCCAGTCGATACATTCCGCCGCGGTACGCCATGGCATCAGCCTGCCGCTCTGCACCTCCAGAGACTTAGGATCCCCATGGGTTACAACAGGCCACTGAATAGGGCAACCATCGCAGCGCATAACCATGAAGAAGCGTTTGCGGATCGTCGGCGCGCCGTAATCACACGCGCGCAGTTCGCGATAATCAACATCATATCCAAGCCCTTCCACCAGCTGTTTGGCCTGCGGGCTGCCAGGATCAATAGCAAGAAATTCGCAAACCTCTGCCAGTGCCGGGTGATCGGCAGGAAAGCCAGTGGACAGCATACCGACAAAAGCATTGAATGTTTCGCCAGTGCGAGCAGGGTCTGGGCGACTACTGCCAGGGTCAACCGGGCCAATAAAATCCCCCATAAGGGCTTCCGATAAATCAGGTTTAGACGGGATGTCAATTAACGGTCCCCACGTTTTGAACTCTTCCACGTTCTCCAGCATCATCACACGCGGTCGCTTCGCCAGTGCCCAACGCAGAACAATCCAGGCCAGACCGCGTATCTCTTTTTTCACAGGCTTTGCGCCTTTGGCCTTTGAGAAGTGTCGGCAGTCCGGGCTAAACCATGCCAGGCCAACAGGATTGCCGCCGGTGGCGGCTACCGGATCCACGTCAAATACGGATTCACAGTAATGCAGTGTGTCAGGGTGGTTCGTCTTGTGCATCGCAATGGCATTTTCGTCGTGGTTGATCGCAATATCCACGCTGCGCCCGATCGCCAGTTCAATACCCGTTGATGCGCCACCGCCACCAGCAAAGTTATCAACGATAATCTCACGCATGGGTTACCCCCTGCATGCTGCCAACAAGACCACGCGCAATTGTGATAATTTCGCTGGTGGCCGTTCGTTCCAGCCAGAGTTGATTGATGTTGGCTTTCAGTTTGTTCTGCTGGGCCTCGCTCAATACATCAACGCCTTCCACCTGGTTAAACACCAGACCAACCTCGAGAGGCCAGATTCGTGACTCAGTTTCCGGTGTTGCTGCTGGTTCCTTAGCTGCCTGCATTGCAATTGTTTGCTCTTTACCAACGGCGAATTGAGCCAAAGCCATAAACGCCCGCCCTTTTTCTTCCAGTTCAGTACGGCTGATGTAGCTGAAACGCTCTCCGCGCCATGACTTATCAAAGATTGCAATAGCACCAGCAAAGAAAGCACCAGTGGGCTTCTGCTTATCATCAGCAGGAACAAACCACACAGGGAGATCGAAGCCAATACGACCGCGGATAAACATGATGTGATCGGCATCTTCCGGCCACCATGTTTCACTTGTCGCCGCTTTAATGAGGAACACGTAACGCCCACTCTTTTCACGCATTTCCATTGTGCGATCCATGATGTGGGTCATGCCGGTTATCGCCTGTTTCTCGTGGTACTGCGAACGGCTATATGGTGGATTACCGAATGCGGCCCCGCCGATTGATTCCAGCATTTCCGCCCAATCTTGTACCAGCGCGTTATCTTCGGCGGTGTACCACACAGGGCACTTAGCGTTATCGTCATCAGCAAAGAGATCCAGCGTCAGCGGGCCGAACATCGCATTAATGCCCCAAAAAAGCAGGTCCGGTGTCCGCCACTGATCGCCAACTTCTTTCAATTCGTGGGCTGGTTGGCTACGTAGTGCCACCAGCGCCTGGCAATATTTGTTTAACGTCATCCTCTGAACCCCTCTGGAATCGTTGTTTCAACCGGACCAAAAGCCATCACATCGCGCTTTTTCGCTCCCCAGTCAGCACGTTTAGGCCGTCCCTTCTGATCCCAGCGGGTGGCGCTTTGCAGATAGCTCTCGAATTTCTTCGGGCCGAACAGCGTTTCCGGGCGCATGTACTGGTACTGCTCGTCGTTCTCGTGCCAGTGCTCATGCTTCAGGTCGATAACAAGTTGCAGGTCTGCAACGCTGTATCCCTCACGCAGTCGGGCACGGATGTTCTCCAGGGATGTTTTTGATTTCTGATACCGGGATCCGCTGATCTGGTTCAAATGAGACAAAACCAAAATCGCCTGGTCAGTAATCATGACTTCAGGGTCTGGTTGCACCGCAACCGGACAAGAGGGTTTTGAAGTTACTTGTGGATCTTGTTTTGATTTTACTGACGGATCCCCGCCAGATTCTGACGGGTCAAAACCGCCATTTTTGCCAGATTTCGACGGGTCAGCTTTTGAGGCGTCAAAATTTGATGCGTCAGATTTTGACGTGTCAGAATCTGACAGTTGAGAAAATGCGGCAGCCTGAAGTTTCGCCACATTCAGGCGGTAAACGTTCGAAGCATTACGGTTACCATTACGGCGCTGTGTACGCGTGAGCCAGCCATCTTTTTCAAGCTTTGCGATTGCCGTTCTGATAGTGCTCGGCCCTGCGCCAAGCTGGCGAGCAATAGTTTCAATGGATGGCCAGCACACCCCCTCATCGCTGCTGAAATCAGCAAGGCGAGCCATGATCGCGACACTAGACAACTTCATGCCCGACGCCGCGCAACCATCCCATACGTAGCCGGTTAATTTAGTGCTCATGATCGTCCGTTATCTCCCTGAACTTTTGCCTGAAATGCTCAAGTGGGCTGAAGCATTCGTGTGGGTAGCCATCACGCAGATAGATAACGCGCTGTGTTTCTGGCTCCCAGCGGATAACACGGACTTGCACTCCGCGGTGGTCTTTGAACCTTCGGTTAAGTTCGCGCACTGGCGTTTTGCCCTCCGGTTGTAGACCCCCACAATTGAAACCGCCCTACTGTGGTTACACGGAATCCAGCGGTTTGATAATCTGCGTTCATACCGAAACAACGGAGTACCCGAAACCGGGATCATCCTGAGTTGCGGTAGACGGTTAAAAGCCGTTAAACTGCTCATGCGGATTATTTCTCCATACTCGAAGAGTTGTTCGCCAAGGCGCCCGGAGCTGCACACTCGCGGGCGTCACTCATTTCTGGAAGGCAATAAACTCGTGAAATCAGGTTCAGAAACGTCATAAGCGTTACCCGGAACTGGTAGGCGATTTCGTTCAGACTGTCCCACTCCCCTTTATCAACCACACCATCATCGATATATCGACGGTATGCGTTGACCAAATCCCCAAGCCTGCCCACCAGCTCAGCCAGCTTTAAGCCAATCTCTTCATTCTCTGTTTCTGGTGCCGCGCCTGGAATGTGGATCCCGTTATCTGTTTGACGAGAAAATGCATCAGCTATGTAGCTAACACCGGCTGCTTTCTGTAAAACCATCGCCCACCCCATAGGGAAGATCTGATCACCATCTACGCGGAGGCGGTTAAACAGTGCGTTCTCTGTTACCCCCAACCATTCCGCCGCTTCGGCGTAGCCACCAGGCAGATCGGTAATCGTCTTTTTAATCGCTACCACCAGCCAGATTGGCTGACGTTCAACTTTCCAAATAGGTTCGTTACCCACGGCTTACTCCTTTTTCCTGTGGTTACTGGTTAGCAGATACGCCTGTAACCTTGTGATATAGGGATGCGTCATACTTAAGTTTCCCATTAGTAATTCTCTCTATTACGAAGGCTTGCTTCTCAGGGATGACCTTTCCCCAACGACATACGGCAGGGTGTGAGATATTCAAAGCAACAGCGGTTTTTGAGATACCGCCAAAATGCTTTACGACTTCGGACTTATACATAGTTCCTCCGGTGTTATGAATGAACTAAAGGTAACAAAAGGTACATTAAATAGCAAACAACAGTTACAAGCAAAGGGTGTAACATTGGTTACATGAAAACAGAGATGAAAGACCGCATCAGATCCAGACGAATCCAGCTGGATATAACCCAATTAGCACTGGCTAAAAAGCTTGGTGTAAGCCGTGTATCGGTTACAAAATGGGAAAACGGCACGACAAAGCCTGATGGTGAGAACCTTCACCAGTTGGCTCAGGCTCTATCAACAACACCAGAGTGGATACTCTATGGAAGCGGTGATGAGGCCATTGACGACACGCGCGTCGTGCCTTTTTTGAAACCCCCTGTAGCTGTACCGATCATATCGGCAGTTCAAGCTGGTTTATGGACGGATAGCTATGCCTGCTCAAGACTTACAGACGTGATTTCCTGGACTCAAACAACTGCAAATGTATCGGATGAAGCGTTTGGGTTAGTAGTCCGCGGGGAGTCGATGACTAACCCGCAAGGACTTCCATCTATACCTGAAGGTTCTATTGTAATAGTCGAGCCCCATTATGGGCAGCTTGATGATCTATATGGGAAAATAGTCGTTGCTATATTGGATGGGACATCAGAAGCAACGGTTAAAAAATTAGTTTGGGATAGCCCCTACTCATACCTAATGCCACTGAATCCGTTATTTAAGCCAATCCAAATTGATGGCAACTGTCGCATTGTCGGAAAAGTTGTACAAATCACTCAAAACATCTAACCCCTTCAAAATTAAGAGCCGAGCATAGCCTCGGCTTTTTTACATTCCCAAAGGTAACATAAAGTACATTGCCCGCTTGACCCCAAAGGTAACTAAAGGTACATTTAAATCATCAAACGTAATCATTGGTACGTTTGGTGAAGATAACAAATGCCTTGTATCACTATTCTGGCGGCCCAGAGTTTTCCCTTTTGTCTGGTTACCGCCAGCCTTTTTCAGGGCACAACAGGTAAAAGCATTCCCGCCACACGAGGCTGAAACCCAAGCGCCATGTGGATGCGCCGAAAAGCTATGACGGGGCGTTGGTAGAAGATCGGAGTGCTCTTTCCGTTGTGTATGGAGAAAGTTCGGCGGTGGCAGCCGCCTTAACGAGGGTAAAACCATGAGTAATGACCGCATGACCGTAGTGCCAGATTTTCTTGGCGAACTGGATGCCGGCGTGTTCATGAACAAAATCGCGGCAGCACTTAATACCACCGCGCTTGGCGTTCTGAACAATGGCAACAAAGGCAAAGTAGTCCTCACCTTTGATTTTGAGCGCATGGGTAATTCCGTTGAAGAGAAGCGCGTAAAGATCAAGCACAAGCTGAACTACAGCACCCCAACACCGCGTGGTAAAGCCTCCGAGGAGGACACAACCGAAACCCCGATGTGGGTCAACAAAGGCGGGAAGCTCACCATCCTGCAGGAAGATCAGGGTCAGTTGTTCGGGATTACTGGCGCGGTGGATGGAAAGCTTAAAGCGGCTCAGTGATCCGCGACAACAAACTCACTGATACCACTTCGATCATCAGTTAATAAGGAATTTCTATGTCTCAGTTAGACAGCGGTACTTTTCAGCAGGTAAAAGACTTGGTCCTTTCTGGCTACCACCTGAATGATATTCATGGCCTGGCTTGCCCGACCGCATTGCTGCCAGATGGTACTAGCGTTGAAAGCCTTGAGCGCTTTTCTCTGGAGCGTTTCCGCTTCCGTGGTGCAATGACAACAACCAGTATTGACGATTTCGCACGTTATTCTAAAGGTTACGCCAGCGCCAGCGATCCAGCCCGTTGCTTCATTGATGCTGACAACATGACCGCTCGTTCAGTGTTCAACATCGGCACCCTGGATAATCCCGGTCACGCCGATAACGTTGCTTCGATCACCCTGAAGAAAACCGCCCCGTTCCGCGCGTTACTGCAGATCGATGGTCAACGTCTGAAGCAAAAGCAAATTGCTGAATGGCTGGAAGACTGGAGTGATTACCTACTGGCGTTTGATGCCGATGGTAATACGATGCAGATTTCCCTGGCGGCTCAGGCAGTGCGTCGTATCACCATTCAACAAGCAACCCAGCAGGACCATGAAACTAGTGATTTCGCTGGTAAAAAATCCCTGATGCAAAGCGTTGAAGCAAGCAGCAAAGACGTAATGCCTGTGGCGTTTGAATTCAAATGTGTGCCGTATGAAGGTCTGGGCGAACGACGTTTTAGCTTGCGTAACAGCCTGCTGACCAGCGATGAACCCTGCTTTGTTCTGCGCATCGTCCAACTTGAAGCCCAGGAAGAAGAGATCGCCAATGAATTCCGCGATCTGCTGATCAGCAAGTTCGACGGTGAATCAGTGGAAACTTTCATCGGTAACTTTAAAGCCTAATTGCTCTGCATTAAATCCCCGGCGCCGCGGGGATTTATTGAAGCGTAATTCCATTAATTATCGCCACCCGGCGAGGGATTCGTGCAACCAAAATCTGCGCGGTGCAGCGCGCCAATATGGAGAAAACCATGAGCTACATTCAGACATTATCCGGTAAACACTTTAATTACCTCGATATCCAACAGGACGATATCGTGATCGAGGATATCGCTACTGCGTTGTCTCACATCTGCCGCTTTGCAGGACATCTTCCTGAGTTTTACAGCGTCGGCCAACATAGCGTTTTAACCAGCCACCTCGTTCCGCAGGAGTTTGCATTAGAAGCACTGCTTCATGATGCTGCCGAAGCCTACTTGCAGGATATTCCCTCGCCGCTTAAGCGCCTGCTACCTGATTACCAAGTGATCGAAGCTCGCGTAGACGCTGCTATACGCCAGAAATTTGGCCTACCGACGGGGCAACACCCAACCGTGAAATATGCCGATCTGGTGATGCTCGCCAGCGAACGCCGCGATTTTGAGATTGACGAAGGTTCCGTGTGGCCTTGCCTCGAAGGAGTTGTCCCAACGGATCTATTCATCATCAACCCAGTTCGTCCAGGCCAGTCATACGGCATGTTCATAAATCGCTTTAACGAGTTGATGGAGCAGCGTCAATGCGCCGCATGAAGGTAAAAGAGCTCGTAGCGGAGGCTTTTGCCTCCGTTGCTGAATTGCCACCAAAGCATGCACCGCTTATGCGCGAAGTCGCCACCAGACTGGAGGCTACGTTCGCAGCATTAAAAGAGTCTCTGGTGCAACTTGAACAGGAACGTAAAGGTAAAACGCCATGACCGTATTTGAATATCTCCAGGCTCATCCGAATACCACCAGCGGTGAAATCGCCAAAGGTATGAACAAAAAGACACCCGCGGTCGCCGGTGCATTATCACAACTTTATGGTACAGGCCGTATCGTGAAGTCTGGTGTTCGCAAGGGAGTTCCAACATACCGCGTTAACGATATGCCGTTTGGGTGTAGTAACAGCCTTACCATGATGTTTAACCAGCTCTTGATCAGAGCCAGACAAGGAGCAGCCCAATGACGGCACTCGACAAACAGGCGCTGCGCCAATTAGCAACTGATGCGCATGAGCTTGGCATCATCAAACGTTACACGAAAGGCATCGAGGCCAATAAGAGATTCGCTGCCATCGTCACTCCTTTGACAGTTCTGGCGCTGCTGGATGAGCTGGAAGCCGCAGAGAAGCGCATAGCAGAACTGGAGGCGCGGACCGTGACGCTGCCGACGCCGTACCCGAAAGGTTACGGGCTAGTTTCTGATAAATATAACTTTGCACTGGAAGAATGCGCCGACGCAATCCGCGCCGCTGGCATTGGCGTGAAGGGGGAGTGAGCATGATTCACTATCACGGCGGTCCAATAACGCCGGATACGTGCGCCATGAAAGCGTGGAAAGGACGCCATGCGTTTATAAGTTTCGCGCACTCCGGACAAATTAACCTCGCGTCTGAATACTGCCAGTCATTCGCGCTGGACAACGGTGCATTCACCGCATGGAAAGCAGCTGGCAAAAACAAAATCGACTGGAGCGATTACTACGAGTTTGTGGCCCGCTGGAAGAATCATCCTGGCTTTGATTTCGCCATCATCCCGGATGTTATCGACGGCGGAGAGGAAGAGAACGAGGCGCTTCTTGATGAATGGCCGCATGGGGAATTTTTCGGCGTTCCTGTCTGGCACATGAATGAAAGCGACGAACGTTTTATCAGGCTCTGCAACGAGTATCCCAGAGTCGCAATCGGTTCATGCGGTGACTATGACGTTAAGCGTCCGAATCTGGCCGTAGCTCGGATGAAAGACCTGATTCGCCATGTTGTTGATGCTCACAGCCAGCCTGTCACGAAGTTGCACGGCTTGCGTATGCTTAACCCGCTCATTTTTACAAAGTTACCATTAGCCAGCGCTGATAGTACAAATGTCGCCCGTAACATCGGCATCGATAAAGCATGGTCTGGTGCTTACGCACCAGCTTCAAAAGAAACCCGCGCCGCGTTAATGGTAGAGCGCATTGAATCGCATAACAGCCCAGGCTCTCTCGCGTACTGCGAGCAGCGTGACCGGTTCGACATGCAACTGCAATTAGCAGTGTAAGGACTAACCATGACAACTAACAACCACCCGGCGCACGGTCATGTATCACTCGATCGCCTGCACCAGATAAGCGAAATACTCAGCAAAGCAGCAGCACAAAGCGACGGCGGTAATCTCGGCTACGCAATGGCTGATGCTGTGAAGGTGATTGATGAGGTACTGGCAAGTAGGAACGCTGAGCCGGTAGCAGATGTTGTAGCTTGGTACAAAGAAGGTGAAGAAAGAACCTGTGATATTCGCTGGCGTCGTTTCGATGTTGCTCCAGGTCCGCTCTATGCTGTCCCACCTAAGCCAGCCAGCAATAATTTATAATTTTGTAAGCCCGGGTGCAGCCGGGCTGTATGGAGAATCTGTCATGGCAAAACTTATGAAGGCGAGTCAGTGGGGTAAACGCGAATTTACCAAAGACTCGATCCCGGATAATCGAACCATTAAACGTTGGGTTGAAAACGGACTCCTCACAGGCAAAATCGTAGACGGATCTGTTTGGGTCTGCGAGTCTGAAAAATGGGGGGTCGACTCAATGGTTAATCATACGGTTCGCCAGCTTATCAGTGAGGGTTAACCATGGCAGCCAGGCCAAGAAAAAGAGAATACCGCCATCTACCCGAATATCTAATATTCGATAAAGATCGCGGCGTTTATAAATTTACGCTCATAACTGGGAAAAAAAAGAATATTGGTAAAGACAGGGCTGTAGCGATCGCTATAGCCCGTGAATACAACCTAAGAATGAGACCTGCAAATGTACCTTCAGTAGAAATACTTGTCCGTGAATCTGGCGGTGTAACTGGGGAAGCAAAACCATTTGCTGAACACGTAGATCATATTATGGAGCGGGCGATTGAGAATGAACGCCCTTCACAGAATACACTTGACGATTGGAACAACGATGCTCTGAGGGTGAAAGAATTCTTCATCAGCATACCAGCTTGCGATATTGAGCTGGAGCATGTGAACGCCTATATAAACCACTACCATGCCGAAGCATCAGCAAACGTACAAAACAGGAAAGTCAGCTTTCTTAAAAAATTATTTTCCTATGCGGTCGATGAATCGTTAATGTTCGATAACCCGGCAACCCGTAAAAAAATGCGTAGGACAGAAGAGAAGAAACGCCAGCGCCTCTCGCTTGATAACTTTAAAGCTATCAGGCGCGCAGCTGAACCATGGTTACGGACCGCAATGGATTTGGCATTGCAGACAACACACGCGCGATTGGAGGTCTCACGGATCCGTTACTCCATAAGAGAGCCAAAAGACGGTATCTGCGGGTGCGTATGGTTAGCGCAACCAGAAAACGGTATTTATGGGACGCTCTACATCCACAGGCAGAAAGTGCAAAAAAAAGAGGCATCTCACGTTGCAATCCCGATTGGGGAAGAGTTGAAACGGATAATTGACGATAGCCGAGATAATGTGGCCAGTCCGTTTGTCGTTCACAGGATCCCAGAACGGCAGGTTAAACGCAGCAAAGAGGTTTCACACCCTACTCAAGTTGCACCGGACTATTTAAGTCGGTCGTTTTCAGCCACGCGTGACAAGCTAGGTTTAAGCGACCACCTACCGATGGACGAAAGACCAACCTTTCACGAAATCAGAGCATTGGCCGCACATCTCTTCAATCAGCAGGGTATCGACCCACAAGGACGAATGGCGCACAGCGATGCGAAGTCAACCAAGATCTACACGCAAAACCATATCGATTGGGTTGTAGTTCCTCATGGCGAGATTCAGACAGCATAAAAAAGGCACCAGTAGGTGCCTTTGTGATTTGCTCTCTTAGCAACGAACTAAGAAAGCCCAAGCCTCGTAGCCATATTCATGTGCATCAAGGACTTTTTGAGAGTTTCCACGAACCTTGCGGTAACGACAGAAGACCCAGCGAAACCCTTTCGGAGCCGCTTTTGAAACAATTGACTTCAAACCCATTCATAAACACCTCCTTACCGAGAGAGATTTTTTCCTTGAACCTACTCTCCCGAAGTGTTATGTTCGGGCTGCTTATTGAGAAGTTCACGGTGACGATGCCTCTTGGTTTCATCGCCTAGTTAAACCCTGATGGTTGGCGCCGTCAGGGTTTTTACTTTTTTAACAACTGCTTTTGATAATCAGCTGCATGTGCGGATACCCCGCATGCTTCAGCAATTTCTTCTACCGACATATTCCGCAACAATGCTGAATGGCTATATGGCACGAGCAATTCCCCACTAAAACACTTTGCTTGCCACTCGCTACTTTCAAAAGCCCTGATTTCAACTCCTGGAGCAGCGCGAGCAAAAGCAATATTCTTATGCATCAGAAGATGCCCTATTTCATGGGCAACCGTCATACGGTCACGACCATTTCCAGCATGGGCACCTTCATAAACATCTTCGCGAAGAATAATTAGTGATTCCTGAGGCATAGTTAGCCCATGAGTGCCACCCATCTCCTTTTCAGAAGCTGTTTCAAACGAAAAGTTGGGTAAGATCTGCGGTAACGCGAACTCAAGCATTTCAATCACAGGAAAATACAAATCATGTATCTTCAGCATCGAGCGTAAATTATTAGTTAAACCGCGAACCGCGCTGCGGCTTAAAGGTGGCACTCGATAATCTTGTCCGCTCAAACAGAGCCTCCTACTTATTGTTTTTTAGTTAACAATTCACGTAGACGTTTAAACTCATCATCACTTAACTCATCAAAGTTGCGTGCAAATGCCATCGCTACTTCACGAGCATTTTGATTCTTACCCGAAAGATTAATCTCAACAGATTGTTGAGAATCACGAGCTGCTTTCGCTAACTCATCCCCAGCATGAACGCCTTCATTAGTGAAATAATTAATGATGCTTTTCAATACAGGGTCAGTAACAGCCCGCTTTCCTGTTTCAATTGCTGAGAGGTAAGACGAGGTCACGCCCATAGCATCAGCCATGCTTTTCAGCGTGACACCGACGTCTATTCGTAATTTCCTAACTTTCTTACCAAACGGCGTTAACATATTTTTGCCTCTCTAATGTGCGTGAGAGCCGGATGTACTCGACTCTGGGAGCAAGATAACAAACCAAAGACGATAAATCAACTAAATTTTGTTGATTTATCGTCTTTTAAAAGTTCATGCATTTATACTTATAGTAGTTCATTTTCTTCTTACAAGATTGCCAGTTTATGCTGAAATGAATGGGGAGAAACCACCACCTAACCCATTGAAGTATATAGAGCAGATTATGTCGAAAAAGCACTGTTTGTTTACACATGCAAATGGTACTTTGAACCAGCAATAGCGCGGCTCTCAGCGTTTTACAAGCGGCGTCATGGGGTGTCGGGGGTCGGAGGTTCAAATCCTCTCGTGCCGACCAAAAATCCCAGAAAAACCAACCTTCATGGTTGGTTTTTTTATGCCCGCGATTCCACGTTCCTTATTATTACCCCGGCCTTTAGCACAGGTTTTACTACTTACCCATGCACAAATTGGGGTAAAATTTACCCTCTCATCAGCGCGATGAAACTAGACGAGTGATGCGCTGAAAACAATAATGATACTAATAAAAACTCAGGAGAATAGTATGCCTGAAGCAACGCCTTTTCGGGTGCTGATTGTCGACGACCACCCACTAATGCGGCGAGGAATTAGTCAATTATTGCAACTGGATCCCGCATTTAACGTAGTCGCGGAAGCAGGTGACGGTGCCAGCGCTATCGATCTGGCTAACCGTCTGGACCTGGATGTGATCCTGCTGGATCTCAATATGAAAGGCATGAGCGGACTGGACACCCTGAATGCGCTGCGCCGGGATGGCGTCACCGCGCAAATTATTATTCTTACCGTCTCGGATGCAGCCAGCGATGTGTACGCCTTAATTGATGCCGGCGCGGATGGTTATTTACTCAAAGACAGCGATCCTGAAGTCTTGCTGGAGGCCATTCGCAGCGGCGCCAAAGGCGGTAAAGCTTTTAGCACACGCGTCAGCGAATATCTGCGCGAACGCGATCTGTTCGGTGCACAAGAAGATCCCTTCAGCATTCTCACCGAACGTGAACTGGATGTATTGCATGAACTGGCTCAGGGGCTGTCGAACAAACAGATTGCGTCAGTGCTGAATATTTCCGAACAGACAGTGAAAGTGCATATTCGCAACCTGCTGCGCAAACTCAATGTGCGCTCTCGCGTTGCTGCCACCATCCTGTTTTTACAAACGCGCGGAATGCAGTAATCCATGAAGAGGCCGGATAGCCCCGATATGCGAAGCGCTATCGGGGCTATTCTGGATACTTATTTCTCCTGCGGCGTTAGCTGCTCCATCGCCTGCTTAATGCTCCGTTCTATTACCGCCCGACGGGTATCGTTGGCAGGTAATAGTTTCAGCATCATCTCCCACGCCGCAACCGCCTCGCCGAAGCGCTGCTGTTCAAAGGCGTTGAAAGCGTACATGCTGAGAACCCGAACGTTGGCATGTTCGCCACGCACCAGTTGGCGTAGCAGCTCCCCTCCCCGACGGTTATCATCAGGATCGGAAGAACGGGTCAGCGCTTCCGCATAGCCCAGCGCCGCATCGCTGTTTTTAGGATCCAGTCGATAGGCATTGGCATAGGCTTCAGTGGCCGTACTGGCGTTACCGAGAACCATGCCAATGCGTCCAAGCATGATCCAGCCTTCAACATTTGCGGGATCGGCTTGTAAACGCGTGCGCAGCCCCAGCGCCAGACGCGCCATATCTTCTTCATTGAGCGGTTCCGCTTTCGGATCCAACGCCCGCTCCAGCAGCGCCGGAGCCTGAGCAGTGGCCTGCTGCCAGACCTGAACCTGCTTATAGCTGCCGATTTGGTAATAGCTTACTGCGCCAACCACCAGCGCCACCACGATCCCAGGCACAAACAACCCGAATCCACCGCGCTTGCCATTCGGAATAATATCGTCAGGAAACGCTTCCTGTTTCACCCGGACGCGTCGGCAAGTACGGGCGAAAATAATCCAGCCCCCCAGACCAATCGCTACCACCGGCATCACCCACAGCAGCACGGTGAGCGGCGTTAACGGCGGATCGTACGTGACGAAGTTGCCGTAGCGCGCCACCATGTAATCGACAATTTCTTTCTGGCTTTTTCCTTCCTGCATCAGTTCGTACACTTTCTGACGCAGGTCGGTAGCAATCATCGAGTTAGAATCGGCAATGCTGTTGTTCTGGCATTTAGGACAACGCAGTTGTTCAGTAAGCTGGCGGAACTGCTGCTCCTGCGCTTCGTCCTTAAACTGCATCACGTCGATAGTCGCAAGCGCGGATCCCGAGATAACCAGCATTAGCAGGCCCAGTAAAAATCTCATTGCGCAGCCTCCTTACTGTACTTGTCCCATAACGGTTTGATCTCGCTCTCCCACACCCGGGCGTTCAGATCGCCGGCATGGCGATAGCGAATAATGCCTTTGCCGTCGATCAGGAACGTCTCCGGAGCACCGTACACGCCAAGATCCAGACCGAGCATACCGTCGCCGTCAAACAGACTTAATGAGTAAGGATTACCCAGCTCTTTCAGCCAGACAATGGCTTTCTGACGATCATCTTTATAGTTCAGACCCACTACCCGCACGCCTTGCGCAGACAGCTGATTCAGATACTGATGCTCGGCGCGACAGGTTGGGCACCAGGTCGCCCAGACGTTCAGCAATACCGGTTTGCCCTGCGTCAGCACATCGGCCTGATAGTGCTGACCCGGATTTTCCAGTGACTCCAGGCGGAATGTCGGAACAGGTTTGCCGATCAGCGCCGATTCCAGATTAGTGGGATCGTCCCCCTGAGCGTTACGCGCGAGCTGCCACAACAGCGCCGCCGCAATGATGAGAAAAATAATAAACGGAATTAACAGTGCGTTGCGCTTCATACAGCCTCCGACGCATTTTTTTGCACCGCGGCGCGAGGACGCGTCCGCTGGCGATAGCGTGGATCAAACAGGCAGAACAACCCGCCCAGCGCCATCAGCAATCCTCCGGCCCAAATCCAGCGAATAAACGGTTTGTAGTACAGGCGTACAGCCCATGCGCCATTATCCAGTTCTTCACCCAGCGCAGCGTACAGATCGCGCGTGAATCCGCCGTCAATTGCCGCTTCGGTCATCATCGAACTGGTGCTGTTATAGAAGCGTTTTTCCGCATGCAGCGTGGCTTCCGGCTTACCATCTCGGGTAACGCCAATAATGGCAACGCCGCCCCGGTAGTTTGGCCCGGTAATATCTTTCACTTCGCGGAAAGTGAACTGATAGTTATGGATACTAACGCTATCACCCGCTTTCATGCGCACATCGCGTTCAACGCTGTAGTTCTGGCTAAAGGCAATACCAACAATGGTAATCGCCAGCCCGACGTGACCCGATACCATGCCCCAGTAGCTTGGCGTTAGCTTTGTCCCACGGGAAATACGCAGGAACGCTTCGGACATCGCCAGTACGAATATCCAGCACGCCATCGCCAGCCCCACCACTGTCATGGCGGCAATGCGATCCTCAAGCAGCCACGGCAGCAGCAGCGACAGAACAAGGGTGGTGACAAACGCGATAAGCAATAGCGTTTTCAGTTTACGCGGTCGGTCACGGCCCCAGCGCACTAATGGCCCAATCCCCAACAACAGTGCGAACGGCGCCATCAGCCAGGTGAACATGGTGTTGAAAAACGGCTCGCCAATCGAAATGCTGCCCAGCCCCAGCTGTTTGTGCACCAGCGGCAGCAGCGTGCCCAGTAGCACCACCAGCATGGCGGCAATCAGCAGGACGTTATTCCCCAGCAGCAGTGATTCACGCGACCACAGCGCGTTGTTCACCCGTGAGCGAACCTTGTGACCGCGCACCGCAAACAGCAGCAGGGAGCCGCCAATTACCAGCACCATAAAGGCCAGAATAAACATCCCGCGCGACGGATCGGAGGCGAAAGCATGTACCGACACCAGTACGCCGGAGCGCACCAGGAAAGTACCTAACAGACAAAGTGAGAATGCGCAGATTGACAGCAACAGCGTCCAGGCTTTAAAGCTGGCGCGCTGTTCGGTTACCGACAACGAGTGCATCAGCGCCGTTCCCACCAGCCATGGCATAAACGAGGCGTTTTCAACCGGATCCCAGAACCACCAGCCGCCCCAGCCCAGCTCGTAATAGGCCCAGGCCGAACCGAGCACAATGCCCAGCGTCAGAAACACCCACGCCGCCAGCGTCCACGGACGCGAAAAACGGGCGAATGTGCTGTCCAGTCGACCGCTCATCAGCGCAGCAATCGCAAACGCAAAGGCGACCGAGAAGCCGACATACCCCATGTACAGCAGCGGCGGATGGAAAATCAGCCCCGGATCCTGCAACAGCGGGTTCAGGTCACGTCCTTCAATCGGGAAGTTCGGCAACGTGCGGGCAAACGGGTTGGAGGTAAACAGAATAAACAGCAGGAAACCGACGCTGACCATTCCCATGACCGCAAGCACGCGGGCGACGATATCCAGCGGCATGCGCTGGCTGAACGCTGCAACGGCGAACGTCCAGCCGCTCATCAGCAGCACCCACAGCAGCAGCGAGCCTTCATGCGCCCCCCACGTCGCCGCCACCCGATACCAGACCGGAAGCTGGGTGTTGGAGTTGCTGGCGACGTAGGTCACGGTAAAGTCATTAACCACGAAGGCGTTGACCAGAATCAGGAACGCCCCCATCACACAGATAAACAGTACCCAGGCAAAGGGACGCGCGGAGGCCATCATCCGCACGTCGCCGCGCGCTACGCCCCACAGCGGATAGACCGACAGCAGTAATGCAACGCCAAGCGCAAGGCACAACAGCGCATTGCCAATTTCAGGCATCATGACGTTTTATCCTTATAAACACTTTCCGGGCGACGGTGGTTTTCCTGCATCGCTTTTTCGACTTCCGGCGGGGTGTAATTTTCATCATGTTTAGCAAGCACTTCTTTGGCCTGCACATGATTTCCCCCGTCCAGTTCGCCCTGAACGACGACGCCCTGCCCTTCGCGGAACAGATCCGGCAGAATGCCTTCATAGGTGACATCCACCACACCTTCGGCGTCATAGATGCTGAAATTCACCTTCAACGACTGCGGATCGCGCTTTACGCTGCCAGGCATAACCATACCGCCCACGCGCAGGCGCTGGCCGACTTCAGGCATTTGCTGCGTTTCGCGCTTACCGTAGAGTATCTCTCCCGGCGTATAGAACAGATCGATATTGGAACGCAGCGCGTAGAGCACCAGCGAAATGGTCAAAGCCAGACCTGCCAGGACCGCGCAGGCTATCCATAACCGATTTTTACGTCGAATATTCACGCCGCCTCCCGTTGCACTTGCGCCGCGCGCATACGCGCTTCTCTCGCCCGCTGCTGCGCGACACCGCGTAAGATGGCACGATGCTGTAACGCAGAATGCAGCACCAGCGCCACCAGCGGGATAACGCTCATCGCCACAGCCAGCCAGACATACAAGGCGTAACCGCCCATCGCGAAAAAATCACTCCATGATGCAAATGCAGGGGTCATTGGCGGCCTCTTTTTAAGATCAGTTCGCTCACCCACGGGCGGCGTTTTTCCATCATCAAAATCAGGTTACGCATGCGCATCAGCGCCAGCGTGACAAACAGTAACAGGTAGCCGACGATCGCCAGACGCAGCGGCGCGCGCATTGCCGGATCGATACTCTGCTGCATACGAGTCGACCCCTGATGCAGCGTATTCCACCACTCGACCGAGTAGTGAATAATCGGCAAGTTGACCACGCCAATCAGCACCAGAATGCCGGCAGCGCGACCAGCCAGACGGCGGTCGTCAAAGGCATGCCACAGCGCAATGGCGCCAACGTAGAGAAACAGCAGCACCAGTTCAGAGGTGAGTCGGGCATCCCAGACCCACCAGGTGCCCCACATCGGTTTGCCCCATGCAGAGCCCGTCACCAGCGCAATAAAGGTAAACACGGCACCAATGGGCGCCATCGCGGCCAGCGCCAGATTGGCCATTTTCATCTGCCAGACCAGGCCAATAAACGCGGCAACGGCCATCGATGCATAAATACCCATCGACCAGATTGCCGCCGGAACGTGCAGATAAATAATGCGATAGCTCTGCCCCTGCTGATAATCCGCAGGCGCGAAGCCAAAGCCCCAGATCAACCCGGTTATCAGTACCACCGCGCTGGCAATCGCCAGCCACGGGATAAACCAACCGCAGATCTGATAGAGCCGAGGAGGCATCGCCAATTGATGAAGTGTTTTCCACATAGTTCAGTCACCAGACTCCGTAAATTAATATCCATTGTGCCGGAGCGCCTTGCCCGGCCTGCATATCTCAACTGCGCTACTGCACGCTGATCCGTAACGCCGCAGCTGTGGCAAACGGGCTTAGCGTGGCGCTGCCGACCAGCAACGCGCCCAGAATCGCCATGTACCCTTCAACCGGTAAGTGCATGGAAGCCGCATCCATCGCCGCGGTCGCAAAAATCAGTAAGGGTATGGTGAGCGGGAGTACCAGTACGCTTAACAGCACGCCGCCGCGCTTTAAGCCCACCGTCAACCCCACGCCCGGCGCGCCGAGGAAGCCCAGCGTCGGCGTCCCGAGTAACAAGGTCAGCGCCATAATTTTCCAGCCGTACATATCCATGCCCAGCAGCAACGCCACCAGCGGCGAGAGGATCAGCAGCGGCAGGCCGGTCACGACCCAGTGCGCCATTACTTTCGCCAGCACCACTGCCGGCAGCGGCAACGGCAGCAGCATCAGTTGCTCAAGGCTGCCGTCCTGCAGATCATCACGAAACAGGCGCTCCAGCGCCAGCAACGACGCCAGCAACGCCGCAACCCAGATGATGCCCGGTGCAATACGCGCCAGCAGTTGCGGCTCCGGCCCAATGCTCAGCGGGAACAGCGTAATAACAATCAGGAAGAACCATAAAGGATTGGCGATTTCCGCACTATGACGAAACGCAACTCGTAGTTCTAAACGGAAGATTCGCCACATCATTGCGTTGCCCTCTCGCTGGTCAGCGCAATACGTCGCACTTTATCGGTCTCTACATTGAGCGGTTGGTGGGTGGTGAGAATAACAATACCGCCCTGCTCCGTATGCTGCGCCATACGCTGAGTCAGTCGCTCAACGCCGTTCACATCAATGGCGGTAAAGGGTTCGTCGAGGATCCACAGCCGGGCGCGAGTCAGCCACAAACGGGCCAGCGCCACGCGCCGCTGTTGTCCGGCGGAGAGTTGATTCACCGGGATATCTTCATATCCGGCAAGCCCCGCCTGCGCCAGCGCAGCCAGACACTGTGCGACGTCGCCGTCATGGTGGAAGAAACGCAGGTTTTCCAACGCCGAAAGCCGGGTTTTTATCCCCGGCTGATGTCCGATCCACAGCAGTTGTTGATGGTAGCTGTCCCGCACGTGATGCAGCGGTTGCTCTTGCCAGCAAACCTCCCCTGCGTCGGGACGCGCCAGCCCGGTAAGTAACCGCAGCAAAGTGGTTTTCCCTGCGCCGTTGCTGCCGGTAATTTGTACCCATTCCCCTGCGTTGACGCGAAATGACAAATCGCTGAACAGTATTCTGTCATCCCGCTCGCAAAGTAATTCTCTGGCTTCAAGCATACCTGGTTATCTACATCCTGTTAAAATCCCGGTTTGACTTCGCGCATATCAGGCAGTTTGTGCGCTATCCCTTTATGACAGTCAATACAGGTTTGCCCGTCTTTCACGGCCTGGTCGTGCATTTTGGCCGCAACGCCTTTCTGGGCGGTTAAATCCATAAACTCGAAGTTGTGACAGTTTCGACACTCTTGCGAATTGTTATCTTTCATACGCCGCCACTCATTTTGCGCCATCGTTAAACGATGGTCTTCAAATTTCTGCGGTGTATCTATCAGCCCCAGTGCTTTCGCGTACAGCTCTTTACTGGCCTTGATCTTACGAATCATTTTCGGACCCCACTCATGTGGGACGTGGCAATCAGGGCAAGTCGCTCGCACACCACTACGGTTGTTGTAGTGTACGGTTTCCATGTATTCCTGGTACACCGTATTGCGCATTTCGTGACAGCTAATGCAGAACTCTTCTGTATTGGCCTTTTCCATACCGGTATTAAAGCCGCCCCAGAAAATAATGCCGCCCACAAAGCCGATTAACAACAGCGTGCCGAGCGCCAGACGGCTGGGGCGACGCCACCATTGCCAGACGCGCTTAATCCAGCCTGGTTTACGGTTAGAATTTTCCATAATGACCTCTTATTTCCCGTAACCTTTCGAGGGGGTGAAGGTATTTTCAACAATCGGCGCGGCGTCAGCCTGCGGAACGTGACATTGCAGGCAGAAATAACGACGCGGCGCGACTTCAGCCAATACCTTACCGTCGCTGTCCATAAAGTGCGTCGGACTGATGCGCGGCGCACCGGTGGTGCGATAGCTTTCCACACCGTGACATTGCAGGCAGCGGTTAGTGTTAGTCGTCACTTGATACCCTTCAACGCTGTGCGGAACCATCGGCGGCTGATTCACATAGTTCAGCGGCATACGCACTTGCTCTTTCGGCATGCGAATCGCCCCTTCTTGTGTCCCTGAGACTTCCGGTGACTGACTCAGATCCACTCCGTTTGCAGCCCAAACGGCCCCACTGACTACCAGGGCCATCGCAGCCGTCCATTGACTCAGCGCTTTAATCAGGTCATGGCTTTTCATGATTTCGCTCCCGAACTCCATCGTGTTGTTATTGTAAAAACATCCTCAGAACAGACATCCACACAGCGACCGCAGGCCATGCAATCGCGGCTGGTTACCTGCACCGGACTTTGCTCATCCAGCACCGGCGCACGTAGCACATGCGGTTCCGGGCAAACATGAAAACAATCCATACAGCGGTTACATCTGTTACGTTCTTTTGCCGAAACGGTTAATGCACCTTTACTCCCCACCACGCTATACAGCGCACCCAGTGGGCAAAGATGCCCGCACCAGCCATGCTCAACGACCAGTAGATCAAATAAAAACAGCGCGAGGATCAGCAGCGCCCCGCTGCCAAATCCCATGACCAGGCTCCGTCCGAGCAGAGAGACTGGATTTATCCACTCCCACAGCAGCGTACCGGTCAGCGCGGAACCGACCAGGATAACCACCAGCAGGACGTACCGTATATGGCGCGGCAGGGTTGCAGACTGATTCAGGTCAAACCTTCTGCGCAACCAACTGGCTAAATCGGTGACAGGGTTCATGGGACAAACCCAACTGCAAAACAGTCGCTTACCCGCCAGGGCATACAGCACCGTGATGATGACCGCCCCCGTTAACGCAACCGTCGCCGGCAGGTGTCCGCTGGCCAGGCTTTGCAGGGTAATCAGCGGATCGGTGAACGGGATGGAGTCCAGCAACAGGCTGCTACTGTAATTGCCATGCAGGATCCAGACGCCAAGCCATGGGCCGCTAAGGAACATCGCCAGTATCAGAAACTGGCTCAGACGACGCAGCACCAGCCAGCGATGACTCTTCCACCATCCTTTTTTTACCTGCGCTTCACGCCCGGCGTCACGTTTACGATTTGCCATTGTTCCCCTCCAGCCAACCGAAGCGGTAATGGTGTCCTAACTCCCCTTTCGCCAGCGACAGGGGCAGCACTTTTATTGCTGGCTGCTCCAGGACGCAGACTTTTTCGCATTTCCCGCAGCCGGTGCAGGCATCGCTGTGTACGGTCGGAATAAACCGCGCATGCTTGCCGGTACGCATGTTGCGGTCCAGCTCCAGGGTGATAGCCTCATCGATTTTCGGACATTCGCGATAGCAAACGTCGCAGCGTAATCCCTGATAGTTGAGGCAGTTTTCGTGATCCAGCAGTACCGCCAGCCCCATGCGTGAATCGTCAATAGATTCAATGTCCCTGTCCAACGCACCGCTGGGGCAAACTTTGGCGCACGGAATGTCTTCACACATTTCGCAGGGAATATCACGCGCGACAAAATACGGCGTACCGGCAGCCAGCCCTGAGGCCAGCGTCGCCAGCTTCAGCGTGTCATACGGGCAGGCCTGAACGCACTGACCACAGCGCACGCAGGCACTGGCGAATGCCTCCTCGCTCAGTGCGCCTGGCGGGCGCAGCCGCACGCCGGTTGCACGTGCGGTTTGCTGTTGCAACCCCAGCGCCACGCCAACGACGGCTAATCCGCCCGCTGCGCGAACCATATCGCGCAGAAAGCGGCGGCGGCCATTTTGGGGTTTTGCTGACCGGGACATAACGCGTTACACCTTCGCCAGTTTCACAGCGCACTTCTTGAAATCCGTCTCTTTGGAGAGCGGATCCGTCGCATCCAGCGTCAGGTTGTTCACCAGCTGTGCGGCGTCGAAGAACGGCATGTAGACCAGCCCCTGCGGTGGACGGTTACGCCCGCGCGTTTCAACTATCGAGATAACTTCACCACGACGGGAAACCACTTTGACTTTGTCGCCACGGCGCAGATCGCGTGCTTTTGCATCCAGCGGATGGATAAACAGCACAGCTTCCGGGAAAGCACGGTGCAGCTCAGGTACGCGACGCGTCATGCTGCCGGTATGCCAGTGCTCCAGCACACGTCCGGTAGACAGCCACAGGTCGTACTCTTTATCCGGCGCTTCTGCGGCAGGTTCAAATGGCAGCGCGAAGATGACCGCTTTGCCGTCCGGCTTACCGTAGAACTTGTAGCTTTCACCCGCTTTCACGTAAGGGTCGTTGCCTTCGCTGTAGCGCCACTGGGTCTCTTTGCCCTCAACGACCGGCCAGCGTAAACCGCGCGCTTTGTGGTAATCGTCAAATGGCGCAAGGTCATGCCCGTGACCGCGGCCAAACCAGGCGTACTCTTCGAACAGCCCTTTTTGCAGATAGAAACCCAGCTCGCGGGATTCATCGTTCAGTTGATCTTCTGCCAGTTCAGCCACCGGGAATTTCGTCACTGCAGGCGTGGCAAACAGTACGTCATACAGCGTTTTGCCGCGCAGTTCCGGTTTCTGTGCCAACAGCGCTTCCGGCCACACTTCTTCTGTTTTGAAGCGACGAGAGAACTGCACCAGTTGCCACAGATCCGATTTCGATTCACCCGGCGCTTTAATCTGCTGACGCCAGAACTGTGTACGACGTTCCGCGTTACCGTAAGCACCTTCTTTCTCTACCCACATCGCGGTCGGCAGGATCAGGTCGGCCGACAGAGCGCTGACCGTCGGGTACGGATCGGAGACGATGATGAAGTTGCGCGGATCGCGCCAGCCCGGCATACGCTCTTCGTTGATGTTCGGACCGGCCTGCATGTTGTTGGTACACATCGCCCAGTAGACATTGAGCTTGCCATCTTTCAGCGCACGGTCTTGCGCCACGGCATGCAGACCGATTTTTGCCGGAATGGTCCCCGCCGGAATATTCCAGTGCTTCTCACAGATATCGCGGTGTTTTTCGTTCGTAACCACCATGTCCGCAGGCAGACGGTGGGAGAACGTACCGACTTCACGCGCGGTACCGCAGGCGGAAGGCTGACCGGTCAAAGAGAACGGACCGCAGCCTGGCTGGGAGATTTTACCGGTCAACAGGTGCAGGTTATAGACCAGGTTGTTGGCCCACACGCCACGGGTATGCTGGTTGAAGCCCATCGTCCAGTAGGAGATGACTTTTTTCTTCGGATCGGCATACAGCTGCGCCAGTTGTTCCAGCTGATCTTTCGGTACGCCGGTCATTTCGGCGGTTTTATCCAGCGTGTACTCGGCAACAAAGGCTTTGTAATCCTCAAAGCTCATCGGCTCAGAGGCATCGGATCCCGGGTTTTTCGCCGCTTTTTCCAGCGGATGGGTTGGACGCAGACCGTAGCCAATGTCCGTCACGCCTTTACGCAGATTAACGTGCTTGCTAAAGAAATCCTGGTTGATCGCATTGTTTTGAATGATGTAGTTAGCGATGTAGTTGAGGATCACCAGATCGGTTTGCGGCGTGAAGACCATGCCGTTATCCGCCAGCTCAAAGCTGCGGTGCTGGAAGGTGGAGAGCACCGCGACATTAACATTGGGATCGGACAGACGACGGTTGGTGATGCGCGACCACAGGATCGGGTGCATCTCCGCCATATTCGCGCCCCACAGGACGAAAGCATCTGCATGCTCGATATCGTCATAGCAGCCCATCGGTTCATCCATACCGAAGGTACGCATAAAGCCGACTACCGCTGATGCCATGCAGTGACGCGCGTTCGGGTCGATGTTATTCGAACGGAAACCCGCTTTAAACAATTTGGCAGCGGCATAACCTTCCCAAATCGTCCACTGACCCGAGCCGAACATACCGATAGACTCCGGGCCTTTCTCTTTCAGGGACGTTTTGAATTTCTCTTCCATCACATCAAAGGCCTGGTCCCAGCTAATCGGGGTGAACTCGCCTTCTTTGTGATACTTACCGTCCTTCATGCGCAGCATCGGCTGCGTTAAACGGTCTTTTCCGTACATGATTTTCGGCAGGAAGTAACCTTTGATGCAGTTAAGCCCACGGTTAACCGGCGCATCCGGATCGCCCTGGCATGCCACAACACGCCCTTGCTGCGTCCCGACCAATACGCCACAGCCCGTCCCGCAAAAACGGCACGGGGCTTTGTCCCATTTGATGGCTTCTTGCTGACCGACTACCGCACGGGCTACGCCCGGCACGCTTAACCCGGCAGCCGCCGCAGCGGCCGCAACGGCGTTAGCTTTCATAAAGCTACGACGACTGAGTTTCATGGTGTTTCCTCACCTTGCTCATCCTGCTGGTGATAAACCAGCGACACCGCCAGCACGCCCGCAACGTTGCGCACTGACTCAATAGTTTTCATTAACGTTTCGCTGTGCTCAGCTTCCACCACCACGATCAGTTGACCGCTTTCCACATCGCTGAGTGCAACTTCGCAACCGGGGAACGAACGCAACTGCGTGGCGATATCATTGATATGCTGACTTTTGGCCTGAACGACCAGGCTGCAGACCTGCCAGTTATTGTCCATGGTTGTACTCCGCGTTAATGGCTGATACCGGGCAGATAGCGACACATGCGCCACATCCGTTACAGTCCTGATTGTCGAGCTGCGGCTGATAAATGCCGGACAGCGTGGGACGAAAGGTTATGGCCATGGGTTCACAGCTATCCTGACAGCGATGACATTCAACGGACTGATGTGCGAGACAGTTTTCCCCAATCGTAAAATTCAGATCCCATGCCCTGGTGTGGCGCGGAAGAAAAAGGGATTCAGAACAGGCCTCTGCGCAGGCATAGCAAAAGCTACACTCGCCGTGTTTGAAATTTACGCTCGGGTAACCGCCCTGGCCTCGCTGCAGGATGTCGGTTTCACACGCCTGGATGCAGGCGTCACAACGAAGGCAATGGGCCAGAAAGTGAGAGTCTTCCTTGCTCCAGGGCGGACGGATCCCTGAGTTGGCGTTTCGCCAACTGCCTGTCAACATGCCTCGACGGGATAAATCAACCATGACATTGTCCTTCCATAATGACGCCCTTCCCTGGCGGGTTGAACGACATAAAAAACTGCACTATTTATGAGTAGTTATTTTTAGTCGTAAGATATTTCAGGATGTGTTAGAGGTGCATACCCCAATCGGGGTAAATGCTGTTGCCGGATCAAAGGAGTGTTGAGTTGGCGGGAAAAAATGCGCTTTTGCTCACATTTCAATGAGTTATATAACACTGTATATAACGAACCTCTCAAAAAGAGAATGATTTTATAATTAAGATTATTCTTAGAATATATCGCTAGTCTGAAAGCAGACTTCTACCAAATACACTTAAAATATAAGTAAATCCAGATTAATCGATTATGTAAATATGTTAACCTGCCCCAGACTCGTTCATAAGACAGAAGAAAGGAAACACTGTGAACAATAAGATGAAAACAATTGTCCCTGCCGTACTTTTCGCCGCCTTTGCCAGCGCCTCTGCATGGGCTGCCAGTAACGATGCCGGCGCTCAGCCGCTGGAAAAAGTCGCCCCTTATCCTAAGGCGGAAAAGGGTATGAAGCGCCAGGTTATCCAGCTTACTCCTGAGAAAGATGAATCTACTCTGAAAGTAGAACTGCTGATCGGACAAACGCTGGAAGTTGACTGCAACCAACACCGCCTGGGCGGAGAACTGGACAGCAAAACGCTGGAAGGTTGGGGATATGACTACTATGTCTTCGACAAAGTGACGTCTCCGGTTTCAACCATGATGGCCTGCCCGGACGGTAAGAAAGAGAAGAAATTTATTACCGCGTATCTGGGTGATGACGGCATGCTGCGCTACAACAGCAAGTTACCGATTGTGGTCTATACGCCGGAGAACGTGGAAGTGAAATACCGTATCTGGAAAGCGGAAGAGAAGATTCAGGACGCAGTCGCGCGATAAGTGAGAATGTGCCGGAGGGCGGCGCACCGCCTTATCCGGCATTTTATTTACAGTGCGATATCCGCTACAGCTTTCTGCTCAGGCTGCGGTTGCGCCTGAGGTTTCAGCTGAGGTTTCGGCGCTTCATCAGCAGCCTGCGGCTTGTCATATTTCAGCCCCAGAACGTCACTGGTGTATTGCAGCTCTTGTTCCGTAGCTTCAACGTTACCGTTCAGCTTGGTACCATAAGACGGAATAATGGTTTTCAGTTTCGCCTGCCACTCAGGGCTGGCCACTTTATCTTTAAACACTTTTTCCATCAGATGCAGCATAATCGGCGCCGCGGTTGATGCACCCGGAGAAGCGCCCAGCAGCGCGGCAATGGTGCCCTCTTTATCGCTGACGACTTCGGTACCCAGACGCAGTACACCGCCTTTCTCCGCATCACTTTTAATGATCTGCACACGCTGGCCCGCCTGCCATAAACGCCAGTCTTCTTTTTTCGCCTGCGGATAGTACTCTTGCAGCGCGGCAAAACGGTCGTCATCGCTGAGCATCACCTGGCTTACCAGATATTTCACCAGATCGAAGTTATCCAGACCCACGTTGACCATCGGCATAAAGTTCGAGGTGGTGGTCGAGCTGAGCAGATCCCACAATGAACCGTTTTTCAGGAACTTGGTGGAGAATGTCGCGAATGGCCCAAACAGCACGACGCGCTTGCCATCAAGGATACGGGTATCGATGTGCGGCACGGACATCGGCGGCGCGCCAACGGAGGCCTGACCGTACACTTTCGCCAGGTGGCGATTCACCACGTCCGGATTATCCGCAACCAGGAACTGCCCGCCAACCGGGAATCCGGCATAACCTTTCGCTTCCGGAATGTCGGTTTCCTGCAACAGCTTCAGCGCAGCGCCACCGGCACCGATAAAGACAAACTTCGCCTTGATATCGTGTTCCGCTTCGTTATTTTTCAGATCGGCGACCGTGACGGTCCAGCTATTGTCGGCATTGCGTTTAAAGCCACGCACTTCGGTACTCAGCTGCAGCGCAAAGTTGGGCTTTTTCTGCAACGAGGCAATCAGCTGGCGCGTGATTTCGCCGTAGTTTACGTCAGTACCAATCTCGGTACGCGTTGCCGCGACTTTCTGCTTCGGATCGCGGCCTTCCATGACCAGCGGCGCCCACTCTTTAATCTGCGCGTGATCTTCGGAATAACGCATGCCACGGAATAACGTGCTCTGCTGCAGTGCGGTGTAACGGGCACGCAGGAAGTTCACGTTCTCGTCACCCCAGACAAAACTCATGTGCGGAACGGTGGTGATAAATGAGCGTGGTTCATGCATTACGCCATTATTGACCTGATAGGCCCAAAACTGGCGGGAGATCTGGAAGGCTTCGTTGATTTCGACTGCCTTTTCAATGCTGATGCTACCGTCGGCCTTTTTAGGCGTGTAGTTCAGCTCCATCAGTGCGGAGTGGCCTGTTCCGGCGTTATTCCAGCCGTTTGAGCTTTCCTGCGCTACACCATCCAGTCGCTCAACCATGGTCATTGACCATTGCGGTTCCAGCTCCTGTAAATAGGTTCCCAACGTGGCGCTCATGATGCCGCCGCCAATCAACAGTACATCCGTTTCCTGCTCTTCCGCCGCTTTCGCTTTTGCCGCCATCGAGACAACATTCAGCCCAACGGCCATGGTGAAGAGCATGGCAGTCACTTTTTTCATAATGTTAATGCCTTACTTTTAGTATCGCTTTTTGCTTTTAATGCAGGTGAAAATCGAGCGGTATCAACGGTAACACTTAAGTAAAAATATTTAAATATTGTTTATAAATTATATTTAATTTTTAAAAATGTTATTAATAAGTTGATAGTTTATACGGTTATTGACAATCATTTCTGGAAACCGATCCGTCAGACAGGTACTATGCTGCGCTTTGCTATTCACCGCACGGATGCCTGTCGGTCTGCTGTATCGGGCCATTTTTGACCTAAGAGTAACGATGTCTGCAACTCAACCCACCTCTGTCGCAGTAGCGGAGCACGCGACGCGCGCAGTGCTGCGCCAACCCCGTTTACTGGTTCGCGAAACGCTGGCCGGCGTGGTAACCGCCCTGGCGCTGATCCCGGAAGTGATCTCTTTTTCCGTTATCGCCGGCGTCGATCCTAAAGTCAGCCTGATAGCCTCAGTCGTACTGTGCCTGGCAATGTCATTTTTAGGTGGCCGTCCGGCAATGGTTACCGCAGCGGCAGGATCGGTCGCGCTGGTGATTGGCCCGATGGTGCATCAACACGGCGTCCAGTACATCCTGCCTGCGGTGGTGCTGGCCGGGATTATTCAGATCCTGTTTGGCGTATTGGGGATGGCGCGTCTGATGCGATTCATTCCTACAGCCGTCATGACCGGTTTTGTGAACGCGCTGGGTATTTTGATTTTCTTTGCCCAGGTCCCGCATTTCTGGGGTAAAAGCCCGCTAATCTGGGGGCTGTTTGTCCTGACCCTGCTGATTGTGCTGTGGGTTCCGCGGTTTATTAAAGCGATCCCCGCGCCGCTTATCGCCATCGTGCTGCTGACGGTGTTCACTGTCACCAGCGGACAACTATTACCGACCGTCGGTGACGAAGGTTCAATGCGCGGCGGCCTGCCGGGATTCACGCAGTTATTGGTACCACTCAACCTGCAAACGCTGGCGATTATCTGGCCCTGCGCGCTGAGCATCGCTTTTGTCGGATTAATGGAGTCGCTGTTAACCGCCCGTCTGGTGGATGACCTGACGGTTACGCCGTCGAATAAGAATCGCGAGAGCGCCGGGCTGGGGATAGCCAATATTCTGGCCGGTTTTTATGGCGGCATCGCCGGGTGTGCGATGATTGGTCAAACCATCGTTAACGTCGAGATGGGCAAAGGACGCAGCCGCGTCTCGACGGTCGCCGCCGGGCTGGTGCTGTTGTTGCTGGTCACTGCGTTAAGCGAAGTAATGGCGAAAATCCCCATGTCAGTGCTGGCGGGAATTATGGTGATTGTGGCGGTGAAAACCTTCAGTTGGCACAGCATCCAGCCCGCTACGCTGCGGCAACTCCCCGTTACTGAAACGCTGGTGATGCTGATGACCGTCGCGGCAACGGTGTCAACCGGCAACCTGGCGCTTGGCGTGGTTGCCGGGGTGATGACGATGCTCATTTTGCCGCGTATCGTCAGAGGCAAACGTGCGGCTACATCAGAAACAGCGTTGCCAGACCGAGAAAAATAAAGAAACCACCGGTATCGGTGATTGCCGTAATCATGACGCTCGAGCCGACCGCCGGGTCGCGCCCGAGCTTCACCATCGTCATCGGAATAATAACGCCCATCAACGCCGCCATCAGCAAATTGAGCATCATCGCCAGGGTCATTACGCCGCCGAGCGCCATGTCATCGTACAGCCACCAGGTAATGCCGCCCATAATTCCGCCCCACACGAGGCCATTAATCAACGCCACGCCCATTTCACGCAGGATCAAAAACGTCAGGTTTCCCGGCTGAATATTTTGTAGCGCCAGCGCGCGAACAATCATGGTGATGGTTTGATTCCCGGTGTTGCCGCCGATCCCCGCCACAATCGGCATCAGCGAGGCCAGCGCGACCAGTTGCGAAATTGTATGTTCAAAGCCGTCGATCACTCGCGAAGCGATAAAGGCGGTACAAAGGTTAACGGCCAACCACGCCCAGCGGGTTTTAACCGCTTTCGTGACGGGGGCAAACACATCCTCTCCGGCACTTAAGCCGCCCATTCGACGCAGATCGGTATCGGTTTCTTCATAGACCACATCGACGATCTCATCGATGGTTAAACGGCCCATCAGTTTACCTGAAGAGTCAACGACCGCGGCACTGACCAGGTCGTCACGTTCAAAGGTTCGCGCGGCGTGTTCGGCGATATCTTCCGGAGAAAAGGTGAGCGGATCATCTTCCATCACCTCGCTGACTTTTCGCTGCACATCATTGAGCAGAATACAGGTGAGCGTCAGTTCCCCGACCAGCACTTTATTGCGGTCGGTCACGAAGAGTTTATCGGTGTTCTCCGGCATTTTTCCCAGCCGCCGCAGGTAGCGTTGCACCACTTCCAGCGTCACGTCCGGACGCACGGTGATAACTTCGAACTCCATAATCGCACCGACGCGATTCTTCTCGTAGTGCAGCACCTGGCGGACGCGCGCCCGCTCCTCGGCCGGTAACGTCGCCAGCAGTCGACCCGTGAGGTTACGAGGGAGGTGCTGAACCAGATAAATCTGTTCGTCGATATCAAGGTATTGCAACGCATCCAGCAGCTCACGGTCGCTCATCTCATCGATCAGGTCGTCCCAGACGTTTTCTGACGCCTCAAGCAGGACGTTACCGCGCTTTTCACTTTCGACCAGCCGCCACAGGGCGTGACGCTCTTCAGAAGGTAATGCTTCGAGGGTATCCGCCAGATCGGGCGGCGGCAGGTGGGCGACCAGCGCCCCTACCTCAGCAATATCGTCGGCTAACGTGCCGACGTCATATTGCTCAGCCAGGGTAAGCTTGCCCAATAGCGTTGAAACAACGGCTTTATCAGTGGTCAGCAGCCAGATAAGACGCGCACGCTCTTCATCACGCAGTCTGGCGCTGTTTTTGTTTGTTACAGGCATTAATCATAAATCCATGATATGAAATATCATTAATCATGATGCCGATTTATGTAAATAACAATAAACAGTGCCGCCGGGTGGATAAAAAACCGGCGGCATGTGGGATCACGCAGTGCGGGCCACCGCGTCACGCGAGGCGGCATCACGCTCATCGCCCAGCAGTTCACTCAACTGTCCGTTACGCATTTCCAGCAGACGATCGGCGTGAATAAAATAGTGATCGTCATGGCTAATGGCGAAGATAGTTTTACCCATTTCTTGCATCAGCGGTAACAGGACCTGATAGAACTCACGACGGAAATGGGGATCCTGATCGGCTGCCCATTCATCCAGCAGAATGATGTCGCGCTCCTCCGCCAAAGCCAGCAGCAGCGCCACGCGTTTCTTCTGCCCTTTCGACAGCTTCAGATTGAGGATGCGACCATCGTTCATCTCCAGCTTGTGACCCATCTTTAGATGTTCCAGCCACTTCGCTACCAGCTGCGGATTGGCTTCTTTACCTTCCGGCCCCAGCAGTTTGTCGAACAGCCAGACGTCGGTAAACACGGCGGAAAACAGCTTGCGATAATCTTCCGGCTTTTCAACGGCCACGGCCTTACCATCAAGCAAAATTTCACCTGACTGCGGCTGGTATAGCCCGGTCAGTAACATCGCCAGCGTCGATTTCCCGCTGCCG
>Ga0105250_10000322_pt1 | contig 36822 bp, 31 predicted proteins | sample KBSS54metaG_FD_80425 | JGI IMG/M metagenome (GOLD analysis project Ga0105250, IMG submission 80425) | Switchgrass rhizosphere microbial communities from Kellogg Biological Station, Michigan, USA - KBS S5-4 metaG | ecosystem: Host-associated > Plants > Roots > Rhizosphere > Soil | place...
AAATTATACGCACTGGTTATCGGATTGCCATTATCCTGCCTGACATTAAATGCTATGGCCGCTACCACCTGGATTGATAACAGATATGCGCACACTACCGCTTCAGAAAAAAATCAATATAAAATTGGTATGGGCCATATCTTTGATAATGGCGCAGGCGTACTGGCTTCTGCGATGTACGACCTTGGGCAAGATTATGATCAGATGAAGAGCTCATTTCAGGAATTTGAAGGCTGGTACCCAATTCCATTAAGTGAACGTTGGTCACTGACCCCTGGAGGCTTAACGGATATCGACAGTAATGGCACAAAATTAGCTCCCTACGTCAGTCTGGATTATAAAATTAGCAAGAAGCTCAGTTTTAGTTCACGCTATCGTTATAACCATATGACACACAAAGATCGGGATTATAATGGAGAAATGGATTATAACGACAGTCATCAGTTTGACCTGTTTCTCAACTATCAGGCAACAGAAAAGTTTTGGCTACAGTTGAACCCGGAGTTCTTCGTTAACACCAATGATTTTAACGCATCTAATGGACAGAAAACGCACTGGGAGCCAAGCATTGTTGCCCGTTATCGCATGGATAAACATTGGATGCCGTATGCGGAAGTAGCCTGGCTGGATCAGGACCTGAACCATGACAACCAGGTCCGTTTCCGTCTTGGTATTCGTTACTACCTAAACTAATTATTTAGCACTGAAGGGCAGTGCGCTGCCCTTTTAGAGGTAAATCAGAAAACCCTCACGGCAACGTCCAATTGAATCACCCACAGTTTTTAAGACTGGATAAAGACATATGGCCCGTTTTCTTCCACCAATAAAGCTCGGTCATCTATTTCCTATATTTGCCTTTAATAGACTCTGCTTAAGTGGTGACGCTTAGGTGCTCAAAAATCAACCTTAGCGTACAATAATTTTCGATATCCACACTGACCCCTTCAACAAAGCCCCGTCGAGTCTGACCGCGGGCGCGGAACCACTGATAATTACCGTTTTTGAGTTTGACCCGGTATTTAACGTCATAACCGGTTGCGCCTGAATGGTTGTTAAGATGTTTATAAAAGCATCCAGCGTGTGCTGACTGTCGTCGGGATAAGAGCGCTAATCCTGGCTGTCGATAACATCTGTAAACTCTTCAAAAGTTTCAAATCCGGCAGTTTCCTGAATTATGGTGACCACCAAAGTGGCCTCGGCGGGGTCAACGTACCGACTTCCTGCCATGAAAAGCAGTAACTCGTACTCTGAGAGGCAAGCCGATCCCCACGGCTAAAAAAGGGGCCTGTAGCAGCACAGGCCAGCCTGGAGATTATACCTTAATGAAACATTTGCTTTTAAGAAATAAGTTAATTTTCCCGCCTCGTTTTTTCACTTTCTACAGTATCAGAGGCGAGAGTCTCAAGTGAGTATCCCCGGGTGCTTAGCCCCCATACCAGAAGCACAAAAACGCCGGTAACCAAAACCAAACCGGTCATAGTGAACACTCCAGCGAATCCCAGTGATGAATAAAAAAAACCAATAATTGATGGAGCCAGAATACTTCCCAGCCGTCCAAAAGCACTGGCGAATCCACAACCCGTAGCTCGAATTGAGGTTGGAAAACTTTCTGGGGTGTACGTATAAAGTCCTGCATAACATCCATTGAGAAAAAATGACATTACTGCTGCGGATGCTACTATGGAGTCTGCACTGCCGGCCTGGCTCAGGCACAATGCACTGACAGCGCTGCCTGCCAGGTAGAGAGCTATGGTCTTTTTTCTGTCTATCAGGTCAGAGATTAGGGCAGCAGAAAAATATCCAGGGATTTGTGCCAGATAAATGATAATTGAAAACCCAAAACTGCGTGTAATAGTGAATCCCCGTTCCACCAAAAGAGAAGGTATCCAGGCAAAAAAACCGTAATAGCAAAATGTTACTACAAACCATGTAACCCAGATGATAGTAGTCTGACGACGCATAGCTACGCTGAACATCATCAATAAGCTTTGCCGCACACCGGGGGAAAATGAAGTATTAATTGTATGTTCTTTACCAGGCAATATTTCTATTGGTGGGAGTTCTTTTCCTGTAGACGCGACAACCTTTTTTTCAAGTTTATCTACAATTGCGCTCGCTTCATCAAGACGTCCTTTACTAATTAAAAAACGTGGTGACTCAGGTAAACTGCGCCTCCACCAAAGCAACATTATGATTGGCATAGCGGTTAACATCTGAGCATAACGCCAGCCATCATCAAATGAAGGTATGATAAAACGCCCAATTAGCGCAGCTCCCACAAACCCGAAAGAAAAAAACCCAGCCAGTGAACCTATAAACCAACCTCTTCTCTTGGGAGGGATAAACTCACTTAAGTAGGGAGCAATGATAACACTCTCAGCGCCAGTTCCCACGCCGGCTAAAACCCTCGCCAGAACGAAAACTATAAAGTTTGGGGCTAACGCCGCGACCATTGTCATTATGCAATAGAGAGCTAATGCCCAGCACATTACTACCTTTCTGCCAAATCTATCTCCTATGTAGCCCGCTATCAAAGCACCAAACAGAACACCAACAGGTGTGGCGGAACCAATAATGCCCAATTCAGCTCCACTTAATGACCAGACATGGCGAACTGAAGGAAGCAGGAATGCGATAATAGCCACATCCATTCCATCGAAGGCGTAACCTAAACCTGCTATAAATAGTAGTGTATAATGCGGCTTGCTTGTAGGGAGACGGTCGAGACGGCTTATTATTGACATAGATGCATTCCCTGTAAAAAAGGATGATTGTCGTGGTGAAATTAATTTTCAGGAAATTTGGTTCTATTTAAGAAATTTTATATTTTTAACCACCACTCCGCGCTGTAATATTAGCGGGATATGTTTTCCCTGATGAGTTAAAAGGCTGATATCCTCTAATGGATTACCCTCTACAACAATAAGATCAGCCCATGTTCCTGGGGTAAGACTGCCTATTTCCTTTTGCTTACCAAGCAACCGTGCGGCTATCGAAGTAGCACTTCTAATCACTTCAATTGGGGGAAGTACGCGGGCACGAATGACGAATTCTTCGGCTTGATGAAAATGCATATCTCCCAGAAGGTCAGAACCATAGGCCATGGGCAATCCTGCTTCGTGCATAATTTTCAGGCTATCGAGCCCGCTTAATCGTACGTCATCTATTTTTGCAATAGAGTCTGGTCCAAGACCGTATTGTTCACCCTCTGTTTTCAGCATTTCATAAGTAACGAGAGTGGGGCAGGCTATGGCTCCATTCTTTGCTGCGAGCTTCGCTGTTTCAGGAGTAATGAGATTACAATGTTCGAGAGAGCGTACCCCTGCTATCACAGCACGTTTTATAGCTGCATCTGTGTAGAGATGAGCACTGACATAGGTTTGAGCGTTGCTTGCTTCTTCAACCGCTGTTTCAATTTCAGATACTGAAAAACTAAGGAATTCGATAGGATCGCTGGGAGATGAAACTCCTCCATTAGCCATGATTTTGATGAACTCAGCACCTGCTTTAATTTCTTCGCGCACCGCACGACGAACTTCTTCTACTCCATTACATATGCGGCCTAAGGAGCCCAGTTTTTTTGTATAAAACTGACTGTCGCGGGTATCATAACGACCACGGTAATCAGTATGACCACCGGTCTGTGACAGAGCTTTTCCACAAATAACTAAATGCGGACCATCTAAAAGCCCCTCAGTCTGTGCCTGCTTCAGACCAAAATCGGCACCTCCAACGTCACGGACCGTAGTAAAGCCGCGATTAAGCATCTCGCGCATGATTTTAGCGGCTCTGAGAGCAATAAGAGAGTCAGGAAGTAACGCGTTGTTTCCAAGATTAGCCGAGCTGGCAACGACATGAACATGACAGTCGATCAAACCGGGCATCAAAACTTTACCTTCCAGATCAACCGTGATTGCATCAGACACATCTATCTGTTTTGCAGAGATTTGATTTATTTTTCCATCGACCACTAATAATTGATGATTCTTTAAAGCAACCTCTGAATTCCCATCCACAAGCGTGGCGTTAATAAATAACATTTTATTTTTTCTGGATATCATCTCATGACCCCTTCGATAAGATTTTGATTTTTTAAAGAAGGGTTAAATAAATACCTCTTTGTTAAAATTTTATTAAATGAAATAAATGCATGGCAACATGCTAAAGAATCATAATAGATGGACTTATTACCCAAATTTTCAGATGGCCGGTTTTTTTTGCGTGTCCAATAGCCAGCGTTTAAAAAGTCGAGTGGCTCGATTCTCATGGCGATGCTGAGGAGTCATGAGAAAAAAACCTCCACCTTTACTTACTAAAGAGTTCGATGCCTGCACAAGCTTGCCGTCAGTAAGAAAATCATCAATAATGTGACGCCACGCAAGTGCCACACCGTTACCCAGACAGGCCATTTCGATAAGTGCAGGATAATGGTTAATGCGTATAGCGGTCTTCAAAGAAGAAGATAAGATACCATTGACTTCAAACCATTCCGGCCAACTGATCCACTGTTGTTGTGCATCCTCCAGAGTTAGCAGTGTCTCATCAATTAACATTTTAGGGTTAAATAAAGGGCGACCTGCAAGGTATCCAGGTGAGCAAACTGGGATAATTTCCTCATCAAAAATTTTTACTGTATCGAAATTTATAATATTTTCTTTTCTTAAGTAATAGATACCCAGATCAAATTCAAATGAAGTTAGGCTACTGACTCCATCGCGAATAAGTAAATTTAGCTTAATATCCGGATGCACTAATCTAAAGTGGGTTAACCGCGACGGGAGCCAGAATTGGGAGATACCAGATGAACTTGCCAGGGTTAGTTCATTTTCTCCTGTATTTTTCATAACCTGAGCAGTAGCTTCCGCACATTCTTCAAGTAAGTGGCGGATACGATTAAGGTAACGTTCCCCTGCACTGGTAAGCTCAAGACCATGACGATGGCGGATAATTAACTTACGACCCAGAGCATTTTCCAGCTGAGCAATCTGCCGACTAACAGCGCTTTGCGTCAGGTTAAGCTCCTCACCTGCTCGCGTAAAGCTACCAAGCCTGACTGTGCTCTCGAAAGTTATCAACGTATTTAGCGGTGGTAATGGTGCGATAGGCATGATGGCTTTTCCCGACCCAGGTTTCTGACTGCATCCACTTACTCCGATACTGACCAACCTGCATCTAAGTCAATTTTTTTCAGATTAAAACAGTGGCAGCCCTTATAAATGGTCACTTTACATATTTAATTGTTTAAAGAAAATAATTTAATTTGAGAAAGTATGGTTGTTTTTAAGTGAATGGTTCAGGTAGTGGAATGATGACAAATGTGCATTAACAGCTGTAAATGGCCGATGGTATGAAAAAATCAGCATACGGTTGAGTGAGTGAATACACATGCGATGCCAAACTTATTATTAATAAAATAAATACTATTTATTTAAAAATCAAATAATAGAGGCTTGCTGTTGTGTAAGAAAGCTATAATTTACAATAACAGACTCAATAACCACGATGAATAGCCGATAACATAAAACAACATTATTATTTTAAACAGGAAGCATTATCTATGTCACCGGACAATTTCCGAAATGAAAAAGAAATTCACGATCTAACTATTCGCTCAGGGATAATTCTGCGTAATCTGCGTAACAGCCTGAAAGAGCTTGGACTGGATAAAGCTATCGCTGACGTGGCGGGCGACATTCCCGAAGCACGTGAAAGACTAGGTCATGTTGTAACCCTTACCCGAGAAGCAGCTGATAGTGCGCTGCAAAGCGTGGAACTGGCTATGCCCTGGCAGGATCAGCTATCAGCTGATGCAGACCTTCTTATGCGTCGCTGGAATGCGTGGTCTGAGATGTCGGCGGATGAAAAGTTGGCTCACGAGCTGACCGTGGATACGCTGACCCTGCTTACAGATGTGCCGCAGATAAACCGTGCAACGTCTCAGCAATTGCATGCTATCATGATGGCCCAGGGTTTTCAGGATGTTACTGGCCAGATTGTGCAGCGTATGTTGAAAGTTCTTGACCAGGTTGAGCAGCAATTAATACAGTTGCTAAGAGACAGCATGCCTGGTACTGTCAGCTCAGTACATTCAGTATCATTTTCTTCAGCTCCCGCAGCTGATGCGCCAGCCAGTCAGGACGACGTGGACGATCTACTGGCAAGCCTGGGATTATGATCCATCACTTGCTTTGCTGATTTTATCTTTAACCGCTATAAAAGAGGTTCTCACTCCGTTTAGACTGGGGCTCCCTGAGGGGAATAAACGGATTGTCTGACTTACTGGTTGCCAGTTGTGATCATTCCGCAATTGAAACGCATGCTGCCTGGCTATATTCTCAGTAGCGTGCGTTTTTTCGTACAGATTCAGGCTGGGGATGCCCCCGGCTCAATAACTCTGCAATAAGAATCCGAGTGCTACACCCCTGACGACAATTCTTGATTCTGTTATTACACCTACGTGAGCAGTCAGTGCCGACATCTGTAAATGCCGTTCTATTATCCAGCTGGCTGTTACGACTGCTACAAGTGCGTCCGGGGCAGGAATATTAGCCATCTTTCATCAAGCTCTCCCAAATCAGGCTTCTTGTGCCTGATGCACTAAAGGGGCAGATAAAAACGGAAGCATGCACCAGGGGCCTGTATCAGCTCGATATCCCCCTGATGCAGTTGTAACATCCGTTTCACGATGATGAGCCCCAGTCCTCCGTTATCACGGCGGTTTTGATCACTTATCGAAGGACGTTCAAATAAGGTCTGACTTTGTTTTAACGGGATACCCGGTCCCGAATCCTCAAGTTCCATCACCACCTGTGTTTGATTATGCCATACGCGTAAATGAATACTTCCGGCTGAAGGCGTATGACGGACTGCATTGTCTACCAGGTTGGTAAGAACACGTTCAAACATGAACATATCGGCATTGATCATGGGTAAACCCGCAGCTAACTCAACACTGATTTGCAGCTCACGCTGAGCAAAATCGAGTTCAAACTTTTGCATCACATCCTGTATAAGATCGGGTAGTGAGAAAGGTTCAATTTGCGGGGTGATCACACCGTTCTCAAGCCTCGCCAGTTCAAACAACTGCTGTGCCAGAAATCCCACTTTTACACTCTGGGTTAGCGCAATGTGCAGATATCGGCGTCGCTCGTGATTAGTGAGGCTGTCGCTCTTCACGCTCAGGGTTTCTAGGTAGCCCTGAATCGACATCAGGGGAGTGCGTAGATCATGAGATATGTTGGCAACGAATTCCCGACGTTGCTCTTCCTTCAATTCAAGGACTTCCCACTGAACCGCGATCCGTTTTGCCATATCGATAAATGCACGATGTAACTGCGCTACTTCGTTGTATTCCTGCGGAATGGGCGTATTAGCGAGACGCTCAATCAGCTCATGGCTCTGCTCTTCAGGAACACTGACCTGACGCGTAAGACGACGAACAGGGCTGGTCACCAGATAGAACGCAAAACTGCCGGTTATAAGGCCACATAATAGAATCACTAAGACTGACATGATCATCGAGCTTCGAAGGGTAGAATTCATCGCATCCTGCTGCAGGTGCTCGTAATCTTCGCCCTGCAGAATGACATATAAGTATCCCAGCACATTCTTTCCGCTGGTCAGGGGCGTCACGCTAAAAACTTTCTTTACAGCAGGATTACGCGGATCGTCGCCATAGACAGGTAAATCGGCACCAGACATCAGCTGGATAACCGGTTTAAGGCTAATTCTCTTCTGAAGCAGATGTCCCGGAGGCGCAGCGTTAGCGATGACGTCCCCATGTGCATCAAGCAAATACACCTCCACGCTTGGGTTATAATCCATCATACGCGTGAAAAGCGTATCAAGAGCAGGACTGGCGATGCCATGCATGTCAATCAGAACGTCACTTTTGGCAATAGTGCTGGCCAGATTGTATGAAAGGTTCTGTATCATTGCGTCGCTGTAGCGCGTCCGGTTCTTGTGCTGAATGACCATAGTAAATGCGCTTGTGATAATTAACATCAGCGCAAATATCAGAGTCAGCTTCTGGGAAAGTGAAAGGCTTTTCATTACAGCGATTTCGGTATAGCGAATTTGTATCCCTGTCCCCACACAGTGAGGATCCAGCTGGGCTCAGCTGGCGTAGTTTCAATTTTAATACGCAGCCGATTGATATGGGTATTTACGGTATGCTCATACCCCTCATGCTGATAGCCCCAGACCAGATTCAGCAGGCTGAGCCGTGAAAACACCTTGCCCGGATTCTGCGCAAAGTGAAACAGCAACTCAAATTCACGCGGAGTAAGATCCACCGGCACATTCCTGAGTTTTACCTCACGTGACAGCGGATCGATGCTCAGGTCCCCCAGCTTCAGCTTGCCCAGAGCCTGTTGCTGAGTATGCTGGTTCATTGCTTCCTGACGACGAAACAGCGCTTTAACACGCGCCACCAGTTCAAGCATTGAGAATGGTTTACTAAGATAATCATCAGCACCAAGCTCGAGGCCAAGTACGCGATGTACTTCCCCTGCCCGGGCGCTTATGATTATGACCGGCGTGTAAGTAGGACGCCTGCGTGCCCTGCGACAAAGTTCAAGACCATCAATACCGGGCAGCATAATGTCAAAAATGAACGCATCCCAGTGCTGACTCTCCAGTAACTGGCTGCCCTGAAGGCCGTCGGCAACATGCGTAATATCAAATCCCTCATCACGTAGATGAATATGCAACAATTCTGCAATGTTAGCATCGTCCTCTACGATCAGAATATTTTTACTCATCAGTTACACTCCGTTTATCAGCCTGTATCAGCTTAACTGTATTCGTTTCCCTGTGTTATCACATTTTATTTAACTCTCCGTGAGGATTTGGTGAATGAAATAAAAGCATTATCTCTTCAAGAGAGCAAAAAGGGGCAGGTGCATGAGCAGCAAAGCCAGAAATCAAAATGTCCATCCACTGTGGTTACGGTTTTGCCACTGGGTTAATGCTATAGCCATCGTGCTTATGGTGATGAGCGGGTGGAGAATTTACAACGCATCACCTTTGTTCAGCTTCACTTTTCCAGATGCCCTGACGCTGGGAGGCTGGCTGGGCGGCGCTTTACAATGGCACTTTGCAGCGATGTGGTTATTTGGCTTAAACGGCGTGCTTTATCTGGCTATGAATATATTAAGCGGACGTATGAGACAGCGTTTTCTGCCACTTAGCGCGCATCAGCTAAAAAATGACCTTTTACAGGCATTTAAGGGACGGTTACTGCACACTGATTTGCGTCACTACAACATGGTCCAGAAATGTGCCTATCTGCTGGTATCCATAGCCGGAATTGTGCTGGTGAGTTCCGGATTAGTGGTGTGGAAGTCTGTACAGTTTCCCTTACTGCGTACCCTGATGGGAGGGTATGACGCTGCCCGTATGGTTCACTTTTACGCGATGAGCTTCATATGTGCATTCGTCATTGTACACCTGGTAATGGTCGCTCTGGTCCCTAAAACCCTGCTCCTGATGCTGCGTGGACGCTGAGAAAAGAAAGATGAAAAAGAGAAACACTAGTTTATCTGCCAGCGAAAAGAAAACTCTACTGACTGACGTGCAGAGTCAGATAGCTAACAAACTGAGCGGAGAATCACGGCGCCAGTTTCTCAGGCATGGTTTGACACTCGGCGGAATTTCACTTCTTACTGGCTGTAATTTTAGTGAGAGTGTTGAGCCAGAATCCGTGCTGAACAGTGTATCGCGCTTCAATGATCGTATTCAGGGGTGGCTTTTTTCAGGCCAGCGGCTGGCTCCGGAATATAAAGAGGCAGACATTACACATCCATTTCCGTTTAATGCGTTTTACGGAATGGAAGATGTTCCGAATATTAACGGTAATGACTATAAACTGGAAATATACGGGATGGTTAGAGACAACCGCAGCTGGCAACTGCCAGAGCTGTACAAGCTTATGCAGCATGAGCAGATAACCCGTCACATCTGTGTCGAAGGCTGGAGTGCGGTCGGTAGATGGGGCGGGGTTCGTTTAGGTGATTTTCTGAAGCTAATAGGCGCCAACACGCGCGCACAGTATGTCAGCTTCCGTTGCGCAGATGATTATTATACAAGCATTGATATGCCTTCTGCTCTCCATCCGCAGACAATAATAGCGCTTACCTGGGATGGTAAAATATTGCCAGCTAAATACGGTTATCCAATGAAAATACGCATTCCGACAAAGCTGGGTTATAAAAATCCAAAACATATTACCGCGATTGAAATTACAAATCGCTTCCCCGGTGGCTACTGGGAAGACCAGGGCTACAACTGGTTTGGCGGAAGCTAAATCAGCCTGTTAATACTCTAAACAATAAAGGGCCTTAAAATGAAAAAAGTAATCGCAACAGTTCTTGCTGGTTCCCTGATGATGGCATTTTCTACAGTATGGGCAGCGGACTCCATGAGTAAAGATGCCATGAGCAAAGACGGCATGAGTCAGCAGAGTTCTATGTCACATGATGACATGAGCAAAGATCACATGAAGAAGCCGGTTAAAAAACATGACAGCATGAAAAAAGACAATATGGAAAAAGACAACATGGAAAAGACCAGCAAGTAATACACGTACGGCTACTGGTTTATCCGGTAGCCTTTTTCTTAAGAGATATTTTTAAAAAACAACCTAAGCACTGTGATTTAAATAATTCCTAAAATACATTTATATTCTAATGCATTAAAATGGTTTTTATTTAGTTTTCTTTGTCGACATTGTCATATAAAAGTTATGCATACACATTATCGCTCTACCCGTCATAAAAATCTCACTCAAGATGGGCTTATCCTTCTCTATGACCCATATAATAAAATCATCATCTGACATGTAAGGCTTAAACTTAGCAAAAGCCTCCTGCAAATGGACGTAATTATTTAATAAAATATCAGCATCTTTGTATTTCCCCTCACTTAGTTGAGTGAGTAGCGCGTCGGTTTGTTTCTTCAACTCAATAATTTCCTGATACCGTTCATTCATCATTAATCACCCGACTTAATCAAAATTGAAATAAATAACACGAGAAAATCTTTACCAAATAAAAGTCCATAGATAATTTTTATTATAAGATATGAATATTAGTATAATGATAGATATTTAAGATACGCTCTTAAAACCTTCCTCCCGACTACCACCTCGGAATTTTATACAACTTATTAGATAACTGCAGCGGAGCGGATCCGCTCTTATATCTCAATGCTGTCAGCCATTGTTTTAACAAGGTTATCTAACATATTTTTAAGCATCGTCACTGCCAGTAACATTGACTGCATGTTATAATAAAGAGCTGGGTCCTTCTCAGATAGATAGCTTTCGAAATTATTATTTTCACCATACATTACCTGAGAAGCGTAAACTAATTTACTTCTCAAATGGTTTGCATTATTAATATAGGTTTCAAAAGATTTATAATCTCCGGTTGAAAGCTGATGCATAAAGAGAGATACATCTTCAAAAGAACGCATCAACTCTAAATGTTTTTCATGGAAAATAATTTCGTTCGGTATATTCATGTATAGTTTTTCCTCAATGATCATAGCATTAATAGCACAAGCCATTTTTGAATTTATAATACACAATTAAGGTCAAAGAACAAGCATGCAGAATTTAATATTGGCTGAATTACTTAACCTGACAATCTGTCTACTTTAATTTTATTATAAATAATGAGAATATATTTATTTATTAAATAAAATCATAAATATAGCTTATAATTTTGCTTAGTTATAAGTTTTTTTCATTATAAAAAAATAAGCCTCTACCATTTATAAGAATTTGCATATAGATTAGAAGAAAGCTAATGGTATTACAGGTATATAAATAATGAACCTTAAGGATCTTGAATATTTCGCAGCGGTGGCTGAGAAAGGAAGTTTTAGTAAGGCAGCAGAATACTGTAATGCATCACAACCAACTATCAGTAACTCGATCAACAGGATAGAAAAGGAACTGGGTGCTTTGCTTTTTAACCGATCAACTCGAACGCTAGCTTTAACAGAAAAAGGAGAAGAAATACTTGCATATGCGCAGTCAATACTGGTCAGTATGACAATGATCAGAACCGTAGCGAATAGTAATGAAGCCATCAGCAGATGCATACATCTGGGGATTACTACATCCCTTTCTCATTATCTTTATACACGGGTAGTTAACTCACTCGATAGCTTGACTGAACTTCCAGTAAAGGTTCATGAAATTAAGAAGGAAAACTTTAAAACGCAGATTGATTCCGGAAAAATGCATTGTATTCTTTCCGCCTGTGACGATGCCTATTCACACTACGATAAATATCTCGTTGCTGAATTTCCCTATGTACTTGCAGTCAGTAGTGACGACATGCTGGCGAAAAATGAAGAAATTAATCTGGATGAGTTAAAAGACAGAGTGATTTTAGGTATTCAGGATAGTAACTGCCTGGATACTTCACAGAACAGAATCCTTCTAAAACATGAACTCAACTTTAAAAAAGACATCGTATTTTATACAACAGAAGTTCTTAAAATGGCACTTGTTCAGAAAAAAGAGGTTGCCTTAATCCCTCAATATGCTGCAAGAGAGGAAGCTGAGATAAAATACATTCCACTCAAGGACACAGGGATAAGAAAAAAGCTATATCTTATTTACAGGGGTGACAAGTTTGAGAAACATGTATTCTCAAGACTGGCAATGCAAATCAGTAAAGTAATTACATTTCAAAAAGTTAAATAAGTATTAAATTTATTAATCCTATATCATGACCGAAAAAATTCAAATAAAAAAAGCCCGCGGCAAGCGGGCGAAGGGCACGCGTTCGGATAACTTTACTGTAAGGCCGTTATTAAATCGCCTTTTCAAAATGAGTATATCTTTATAAGCCGAGATGTCAAGATTATTGATTTCTGCGTTTTAATGTTTTTAGTTATAGATATATTTAATATCTAAATGATTGGCTTCAATATATTCATAATTTTAGTTATCTTACATTACCGGCTTGCAAACCCAGTGCATAAAAATAACTTAACGGTGAGCCCTGCCGTGAATAAGGCATTCTTATCAGGTAATATCTTCAGCAGCATAAGTAAACCTTTGCTACACCTTGCCGATAACATTCATACCGCGACAATGTTTTGCGGTATTCCGTGCACATATCTTTTTTCTCATAACAATTTTTTGCATCAACGCCATGCATTATTGTTGATGCCTTACACCCAGGAATCAGTATGAATAATATCAGAATAGGAGTCCGGCTCGGTGCTGCCTTCGGCTTTATGGTACTCCTTGTCATGTTTATGGTGTTAATCGGCATCGTGAAAATAAATTCGCTCGGTCGTGCTAACGATGAAATCTCCGGCAGTCTGTATACAAAGGCTTCATCATCCCTTTCACTCCGCTACTACACGTCAGACATGAGCCGCCTTGCCCGTAATGCGATTCTTCTCCGTGACATTACCCAAAGAGAAAAAGCCATTAGCGATTACCGTGACGAAAGACACGAGGTGGACAGTCTCATCGGCCATATGGACCGTCAGGTAAATACGCTTGAGGGAAAGGCGATTTTTAACCGGCTTAAGACCAACGCAGCGCTCTTCCTGCCTTTTATTGATGAGGTGGTAACAATCGCGCAACAGGGTAAAAGTGATGAGGCCACACAGCTTCTTTTCGGCCCCCGCTACCAGACCCAGGGCGACTATATGGCCTCATTGAAGGAAATGCAGAACTTTCAGGAAGCGCGCATGCGTTTTGCTGCTGCACAGGCGCGCGATGACCGCACCGATGCCCTGAAGATATTGATTTCTGCAGGCGTGGTGGCTCTCCTTCTGGCCGGACTATCGGCCTGGTATATCACGCGGAGTATCACGCGGCCCCTTCAGGATGCCGTAAGGGCTGCACAGCGCGTGTCCCATGGTGACCTCAGTGGTGTGGTCCATACCAGACATACGGATGAAACCGGTAAGCTCCTGTCGGCCATTGGGGAAATGCAGGCTTCCCTGATTAACACTGTCAGCCTGGTGAGAAGCAATGCTGAGAATGTCGCATCAGCCAGCACCCAGATTGCACAAGGTAATGCTGACCTCTCGCAACGTACGGAGGAACAGGCTAGTGCACTTGAGCAGACGGCTGCGACCATGACGCAGCTCGGAATGACTGTTAAAAACAACGCCGATAATGCCCGCCAGGCAGGCCTGCTGGCATTAAGCGTCCGTGACGTCGCTAATAAAGGCAGTGAGGCGACGGCAGCCATCACCGGCACAATGAAGTCATTAAGTGAAAGCTCCGTGCGCATTGGTGAAATCACCGCTGTTATCGACAGCATCGCTTTCCAGACCAACATCCTTGCGCTGAATGCCGCAGTGGAAGCGGCACGTGCCGGTGATCATGGCCGGGGCTTTGCCGTGGTAGCAAGTGAAGTCCGGTCACTGGCGCAGCGCAGCGCTACGGCAGCTGGTGAAATACGTCAGCTGATTGCAGCTAATGCAACTACCGTCGGGCAGAGTAATCAACTGGTGGACCATGCGTCTGAAACTATGTCGGGTATACTTTCTGCGGTCGGAAAACTAACGGATACGGTGGAAGAAATTAACTCTGCCAGTGCCGAACAGGCGCGCGGAATCGAGCAGGTGGGCATTGCCGTTACGGAAATGGACACGACCACTCAGCAGAATGCCTCGCTGGTAGAAGAGTCGGCCGCCGCAGCATCGAGCCTCAGGGAGCAGGCAGCGTTGCTCCTCCAGGCCGTGTCTGTGTTCAGCCTGGGCAGTCAGCCCACATCTCCTGCTGTTGATAAAGTGATCGTATCTGACAGACAGGCATTCCATTCTGCCGCTGTAAAACCTCGCCAGAATACCATAGACGATGACTGGACACATTTCTGATGACAGCACCGCGTAATTTTTTTGCGCGGTGCGCTTAAGAGGGCTGTCTGCAGCGATTGCAGCATAAAGATTAGATCTCCAGCCCTCCCGGCATATTCATTTACTGGAAACCACGACTGCCTGTATCAGTTATGATGGTACTCTGTCAGAGTAAGCATCGGGATATGCGACTTAACAAAGAATAGCGTACCTGTTATCTCCTTTTATTATAGTTAACGGCATTGTGTTACTGATATCTGATGCGGAAATTAATCCATAGATGTTAAACGACATTTCTCTGTTTGAGCTTATGGCCCCGGATTGGCATGTTATTATCGTTTCGTCAGTGAAAATAAAATACCGGTTGTCTGTGCTGATAAACTTCGTCAGTGGGTAAAATGTAAACCGGATAAAATTTTAATTTTCATCAGGATTCAGAAAAAGAAATTTCCGACGTTAATGACACACTACGGTATCCTGGCACTGAGGTGTATTCCTTATCCATGCACCAGGAAGCCTTAGCGGATCTGCGCGCGGCCTGCTTTATTGTCCCGTTTTATGGTATATCTCCGGAAAGCGGAGAATTACGCACTACCCTTCCGTAGATTATTCCGGTGTTCTGTACCTGTCGCTCGGGTGAAATGATCAGATTATGAGAAGACGTCACCCAGGGAAACCTCAGAAGTTAGCAGGGTTAAAATCCCGCCAGTCTTTACTGTCTGTGCTCGTCCTCTGTGCCTGTTGTTTGTAAAGCTCACTCTGTCCAGGTATTCAGCCTGGAGTGCCTGGTACGCCCCCTGCCCCGCCCCGTTTCCGCTCTTCCCTTTACCGTCAGTGGGTTACCAGCGTTTCCGGCGGCGATTGGCCCGCGGGCACCGCGCTTTTTAATTTGCACCGTCCGGGTTATTCTCCGTATACGGGAGAAAAGCCGTAAAACCGATCCGAAACGGATCCTGACTGGATCGATTTATTCCCGTGTTTTTCGCTGGACAGAAAGGGGAAAATACGTTCCACACCGCCAGACAACGGAGATTGAAAGTTTGGGCACTTTAACCCCGCGAAGTGAGGCAGATTTCGCGTAGCGACGTCACTGGTCAGAACGCGACCGGATCCGGCGCCACGCGCTACTTTGACTATGAAAGCGCCGTGGCGCTGCGAAACCTGGCTGCCGCCTACGGCACCGACATGCCCCGCTACCTGCTCGCCCCCGAGGTAGCCGTGCTGCTGTCAAAGGTCCCGGATCTGAAAAGCGGCTGTTCATCGATACCCTGTGGAACACCGGCGGGCGCCTGAACGAAATTCTGCCGCTGACCCGAGAGGATTTTGTGCTGGACGATCCGTTGACCGGCGCCCCGCTGAGTTCACCGTTCGTGGTGCTGCGCACCCTCAAGCAGCGGAAGCTGGAACAGGCGGCGCGCAGCCGCCGGCGCGGGCGCCCGACGAAGGAAGAGCAGGAGGCCGAGCGGGAAACCGAGGCGGAGATCCGGCAGAATACGCGCGGGCGTTGCCGCTGACCGATCCGGGGTTTGTTCAGCGACTCAGGGAGTGGTTTGCGACGGTGCAGCCGGCGCCGGCGACGCGGCTCTGGGACATCAAAAGTGAGGACACGGCACGTAGCTGGATTGCTCATGCCGTTACGGCGGCTGCGCGTGACGGTGTGACGTTTTCCATCCGGCCGGTGACGCCGAAGACGTTCAGGGATTCTTTTGCGATGCACCCCGTCCAAGCACCAGGTGCCGCAGAAAGTCATTCAGACCCTGATGGGGCATAAGGACGCGAAGTCCACCGAGTGATATACACGGGTGTTCGCGCTGGACGTCACCCGCCAGCTCGGGGTGCGCTTCTCTATGGATCCGGACGAGGCCAGCCAGCTTCTGCTTCCCGGTCAGCCCTCATTCAGCTGATCTCTCGTGCATGGCCGGGGTCTGTTCTCCTGAAAGTAACGTGGCGGATCCGGGTCCGTCCCTGGTTGTATTTCACGTAGCGGCGTCTGGAGCTGTGATGCTGTATTTCTTTCTCGTGCCTCAGATCGGTCAGAATTCGTGGATACGGAATGCGTCCCGACCGGACTGTAACAGGCGGTTGTCACTCTTTCCCTTCCAGGGCTATGATCTGGTCGCTCAGACTTTTACCCTGTTTTTCAAGCAGGCTGATTTTCTCCTGCAGCGCCCGAACCTGCGATTCCTGCTTTGAAGCCTGCTCACAGATGTTTGAATAAAAATTTGTCCTTTCCTTTCCACACTCGGCTCTGTCGTAGCCGGCGCTGGCGCTGGTTTGATAGATCAGCTGCTGAACCTCAGCAATCTGCCTGTTATTCTCATCCAATGTCGCGCTCAGTTTGGTGATCCGGGTTTCCTTGCGTTCCGTAGCCTGCTGGCGTTCCCTGCTGCTTAACTCATTGAGCGTGCTTTTCAGGCTAGCATTTTCCAGCAAGAGCTTCTCATTCTGCTCTTCAAGGCTTTTAATTTGCTCCCGATAGCCGACTGACAGCTCGGCAACCCGTTTACTGATAGTCTCTTCACGGCTTGCCTGCGCCGTATCGTAGCGACTTTGCGCGGTCCGGTTCTCTTCACGTAAGTATGCAATGTCTGCGGTCAGCCCTTCGTTGCGTCCTTTCATTTGAGCCAAAGTAGTGTTATTCAGAACCTTTGAAGTGCCCATGGCTACCACAATGGCCAAAGCGACGCTCCAGCTGATCCAGGCTATGACGGGGTGATTTCTGATTACCTGAGGGATAAATCTTACCAGGCTGAACATTGGGTCAGGAGCCTTTATTGATTGAAAGGAGAGTAATGTATCAGATATAAAACGCGCTTAGCACCTTTCCCGCCGCAGCGCCACCGCGGTCCCTTCCTGCCGTTCAGCTATAAGCACGTTATCAATTCTTTAGCATGATGATTCCTAATATCTAATATTTTTCATAAATTTACGAATCTAACCATTCGAAACTGGTGTAAATACGTGTACTAATATGTATATATATTTGTATATACATTAAACCTAACATCAGTCAGACCGGATGCAGTATCAGGGTGACAAATGGCGCAATGACGATATCACATTGGTTTCATGTGAGAACGTTATCCGGCCCGCTGTTCTGGTTGTCTGCCAGGTACCTGTTCAGTGCGTACTCCTGGAGTTAAGTGGAAAGCGCACTGCCGTGCAGCCCGTTAGTGAAGGAGCCCGGTACCTGATCAGCGTTCGTTTCTCTGCTTTCTGATACGCTCGTAACACTCACTGGTATGGTCATTACCGGTACAACATGACGAGACGTATCCGGTTACTGAGTGGCCCGAGTATGCCCTCTGACCCAGCTGAGGTTCACCGCGATCTCCTCGTAGGTAAGCGTCTGAACATTTTTCATTGTCCCTGTATGTCGGCCTGATGGCCAGATCAGAGCATATGTGCGTATGGCAGTTTCCTGAGGGACAGATAAAAACATTGTGCTTACTCCTTTAAGGCTCACTGTCTGGGCCAGCATACGTCTTCGTAATCCGGTCGCTCATTCCCATCCATGCGCTGCATCAGGGCTCCGCGCATCGGGATAATAGAGCCTGTGAGTATCCTGAATAGGTGTCGTTTACATGCTTCCCGCAGAATACCCATAACAGGTTTCAGAAGGATAGGCATGTGTGCTGACGGGTAAAGGTTGACGTTCGGGCACATGATGTGCGCTGGCGGGTATCGGATGCCAGATAACATTGACGGGTGCTGCCGGGTACCAGGAGGTTCAGGCCATATCAGGATGTGTCGTGAAGGGATAAAACGGCATTTCACGCATTCAGAATGTGTGCTGGCGGGCATTAGCAGCTCAAAAATGTGTGCTGGCGGGCAGCAATAACCCGAAAATGTGTGCTGCCCGGGATACAACTTGCATCTATCCTCACAGCGCACATTTTCATAGGGCACATACAACTGATTGTACGGGATGGGACATGACCAAAAACGGTGTCACGGCATTCAGCCCGCCAGCACACATGTCGCTGAAACTGATATCCCGTCAGCACACATTTTATAGATCCTGCGGCTTGAGCTTTGGGTTTCTCTTATGGATGATAAGGTAATTTTCGCGTTCTTTTCTAACCAGCGAAAACCCCAGATAACCAATTTTCTGTAACTGATCAAGGGCTTTCTTGATCGTACGGTTCTGCTCACTTATCGAGCTGGCCAGAGAAAGACGCTCACGCAGGCGTGAAAATCCTACGGGAACAGGGTTTGCAGGCAGGCTTTCTATAAAAGTATAGATGGCCTGAGCAGCTTCCTTCTTGGGGAGCGCTTTAATGGCATGTTGCTGCAGAAGCACACGATAATCCAGCTGAAAAAGTTCCCACAGTTTTTCATCAGCCTCCAGCTGGACGATGTCTTTGTCAGCATCAAAATAGCCGGTTTTGAGCAGACCCGTTTGATAGCTGCCACGGACATCAGCGCCGCGCTTGAACGAAACCGATTTATTGCGAAGCTTTCCGAGAGATTCATGGATAGAATTACGCAGGCGGGCATCAATACGTTTAGAGGCGAACCCACAGCCTTTAGCAAATTCCGTGAATTTTAGCTCGATTCTGTTCGAGTTCAGACCGTACTTACTGAAGGCATAGATGACGCCGATCCACACCTTGAAGTCACAGTCCATATCAAGGCGCGGCCCGGAAATATTGATATTGTCGTACCCTTCAGCTTTCGCTATTTCCAGCTGAGAAAACAGCTCCGATGCATCCACAATGTTATTTTCACCCTGCGTTTTTGTCGGCTTTGGTACAAAAACGCCCAGCCGCATCAGCGCAACGGGCTGAACTGTATTATTGGAATTAACAGTGAGTTGTTTTTCTTTAGTGATCATATCACTGTATAGCGCATCAGCAATAAATGACTTATCCGTCATGGATTTATCTCACTTTATGACCATCAATTCAGAATGTGGATTAAAAGGATCACTATCCCGCCAGCACACACAATACATCCCACCAGCACACATTACCATCCCGCGAGAACACATAGTTTTCCCACCAGCACACATCAAATTCCCGTCAGCACACATCCGGATCCGGGTTTAAGCCAGACATAGCAAGGCCTGCTGGGTGGCGGGATCTTTCTGGTACTATAAGGATCTGTATGGATACTTAATTGGATCTGTTCAGTGGATTTGTGGATAACTCCGGATGTACCAAGCTGCAGACACTCTGATAAAGCTAACACGCTTCCGGCTTGTTCAACGGCTCAGGGATCCACAAAAAATTTGCGAATCCCTGAGCCGTTAAAGGTAAACCCCGCATGCATATAAACCTTATCGCATTCTGGAGTCACAAATAGCATTTCAGAACCCTGCACAGAACTTTGCAGAGCAACACCTAAATTTGGGTGATCTGATCACATTATCTCCGCATTCAGTGTTCCTCGTACGAAGCAACAGAAGTTATCCTGAAGCGGGCATTATGCAGAGCTCGGTTCTGGTCATTGATCATGCACTTAACCCTCAGCATCGCCACATCATCGTCGCTGAAGTGGAGAGAGCTGGTACTTCGTAGGCTTCTTATAAACCCCGTACCGGCCCTGCAGGGGCTAAAAGGTAAGAAACCATCACCTTGCTCGATGAAGAGCAGGATTTGCCCGTCTGGGGCGTTGTAGCTTATGCGCTGACGGATATCGCAGGGCTAGGTTTTAATCCTCTGCTCAATGACTGATCAGAGCTCTCCAGAGATAAGCTGTCGCGTATAGACTGTAATGAGTCGGGTTAAACGGGAGAAAAAGATATTTTCGCTATCCAATGCCAATAACTTTTATGCGTCTTGTGAAACGGTGTTCAGACCGGATCCGCGCGGCAAACCCATTTGTATCGTATCTAACAACGACGGCTGCATGATTGCACGCTCTGCGGAAGCCAAGTATATGGACATCAGAATGGGTGCCCCACTTTTTAAAAATGCGCGTTACTTTCGCGAAAATAGCGTTCATATCTTCAGCTCTAACTATGCGCTCTAGTAAGTTATGTGGAATGAAACATTAAGTGCGTAAACTTTAAGCAGCGATATTGCTGCCAGAGATAAACGCAATACTGATTCCATGGGATGAACATGTCCTGTTACTAGAGCAGAGCGCTGGCTGAAACTGTTATCCAACTAAGGTGCGCGCAGCCCCTATTAGGAGAAATGTCGGCCGGGCAAGAAGTGTATCCAATTGATGAAAGCTTTCTGGACGTCACCAAGATTAGCAGCCTGAGCCTACCGGAGATCTTCGGGCTAATAGCCGAGGCAACATCAGCATGATACGGAAGAACTTTGACGTCATTACCGGGCAGACTATGCGGGAACTGAATGGCGAATCCTGCCTAGCGCGTGAGGATGCGTTGCCGCTAAAGCAGCAGATAGACAACTCGCGCTCGTAAGGGCATCGCGTCATGTATCTGGAGGACATGCAGCAGACAGTGGTGCTTTCCGCCACGCGCCCGACGGAAAAGCTCAGGGAGTAGGACTAGCGCTGCCGCCATATCAGCGTCTCAATAGCAACCAGCCGACATGGGGATGAGCCGCAGTATTCGAACACTGCATCGAGCATCTGCGACTATCCGACAAACTACACGCGGGACATTATTGACTCTGCGCTTCGGGGACTGGGTACCATCTGGCGGGACGGCTACCGGTACGCAAAAGCCGGTGTGATGCTGTGTGATCTTTATCAGTAGGGCCTGGCGCAGTTCGATGTGTTCAGCGAGCAACAGCCGCGCGCCAACGCGGACGCACTGATGGCGGCACTGAACGGCATTAACCGCTCAGGCTAAGGAAAGGTGTGGTTTGCCGGTCAAGGAGCACATGACAGGCGCTGGCAGATGAAGCGTGAAATGCTATGGCCCAGGTATACCACGAGACTCTGTGATATTCCGGCATGCAAATAATGGCGATAAATTAATGGCCGATGGAAACTAATTTTACGTTAAAAATTAATCATGCTAAGCATTTTAGATAATTTGAGGTGGAGTATGAATTTTAACCATAGGGTGTATCGTAAAAAGGAAATCTTGGCGTAAATTCTTCTAATCAAACTAATTTATCATAGACTTTATTTGTTTAATAAAATTAATAATAATTTCGCCAAATCCTATTGACTTAAATTTACATATCAATTCCTTAACATCAAATTTCTTGCATAACTGCTTATAAATACCTGATTTTAAATAAGGTTAAACTGCGACAATCTTTGTGTGTTACTGGGTTTATTATCTAATAATTCAATAAAAAAAAGAATTAATGCCTTAATAATGGTTTTTGACAGGATGATTGATTGTTCGTTTTGATTCATGCTGATCGATCAGTGGTTGTTGATGCTAATAACATTTGATACGTTGATAATTCTTTACAAACATAATTTTAACAAACACAACATCAATGTATTAATCAATAAAGGTAAAGGAATATGCGTAATTCAGAAATTATCCAGTTCACTTTCTCCGAATCAGAGAAGCTCAAAACATACGATTTGCTGAATGAGATTACCATCAATCCCTATCAAAACTATGATGCTTTCATGGTGGCAGTGGCTGACATTGTCAGAAATGGAGAAGTGCCTGAGCGTTTCTTGGTTCATTGTGAAAAAAAGAGAAAAGAAGACGAATACGAATCACCTTACACTGTTTTCGATAACTGCCCGATTGATGCGGAATTACCGTGGCTGGGCTTTGTTAACCCGGTGGAAGAGAAGAGAAGACTCAAACAGACTTTTGTCGCAGAAGGAATGCTGGGGTTGAGCGCTATCCTTCTGAATCAGAGTCCTATCGGTTATATGAATGTTAATGATGGCGATGTTTTCCAAGATATCCATCCTAAGCAGGAACTGCAGAATAGTCAGTCTCAAAAAGCACTCAATGAGATTTATTTCCATAAGGACCTGGCTAATCACTTTGTGAGGCCTGACTGGGTTAATATACTTGGGTTGAGAAATAATACTGAAAACGAAATCTATACCTGCTTTGCCCGCAACGTAGACATCCTTTCTAAACTGTCAGATGAAACTAGAAGTGTATTGAGAGACAATCTTTTTTACACCCCATTTGACGACCTTTCCACTCATAAAAGCCATGTTCAGCTAGGCGAAGCAGATATTCATCCCGTGCTTGGCGGTGTGACTCCGACTGATATACGCTATTTTGAAAATCGTACCAAAGGTATCAATGAAACGGCTGAAACAGCCATTGCAAAACTTAAGCAAGCCATTCACGATGTCAAGGTTCCTGTTTTTGTTACCCCCGGTTTATTCATGGGTGCAGCTAACAATGACTGTCTGCACAATAAAGAAATCCGTAACATCAGAAATCAGGAAGCTCTTAAAAGTCGCTGGTTAATGAAAACTGTTAATGTCCGTAACCTCAATGAGCACTCAAAACATTTCGTTCAGGGCAAAAAGAATATCGTAGCGGGATAATATGCAAACACCCATCAGCACCATCTGTAAAATCGCGTTAAGTCATCCAGAGCGTATTGCATTAGTGTATGGCGACACCACCTTATCTTATGGTGAACTCGTTCAGTCTGCGGCCGACCTGGCCGTTAAACTCAAAGGTCTGGGCGTTAAACCTGGATCTTACGTTGCGCTGCTTACAGAAAAAAATCCACACTGGTACATCGCCATGCTTGCCGTACAGTTCTGCGATGCGGCTTACATCCCGTTGGATGTGTCCTATCCAGCAGAGCGTATTGCTTACTGTATTGAGAATACAGGTGCAACTCTTGTGCTCACTGACAGCGAGCGTCAGACATCTGTTACTGGCAAAAGCTTCTTGGTGAAAGATCTTGTGGATGGAAAGCAGAGCATCAATAGCACTGAGCTCATTCTCGATGCCACTGAAAGAGAGGCTAACGAACTACCTGCCTATGTTATTTATACCAGTGGTAGTACTGGTAAACCTAAAGGTGTGGTTGTTTCACAGCGGGCCCTTGCTTTCCATATGGACTGGATGAACGGCGAATTCAGGTGGACTGCTGATGATGTGTTTATACAGAAATCCTCTATTAGTTTCGACGCCTCGGTCTGGGAGTACTTTGCACCTCTTATGAGCGGGGCGTCTTGTGTTATCAGTGATGCCGACCCCTCAAAAATATTGGAGAATCTGAGACGTCATAAAGTCAGCGTTGCTCAGTTTGTCCCTACAGTGCTTCGATACATCAAAGACACCGGACAGGCTTCAGCGCTTAATGGCTTGAGACTTCTTTTTAGCGGCGGAGAGGCCATATCAAAGGAACTTGCTGACACTCTCATATCTGAAACTCATTCTCAGCTCGTCAACCTTTATGGCCCAACTGAAACAACCATTCAGTGTAGTTTCTACCGCTATTCTATCGGGGATATCATTGACGGTGACTATCTGCCAATCGGGCAAGTTTTGCCCGGCATTACTTATGAAATAGCGAATGCCGGATACCACGGGTCTGCCAGAGAAGGTGAGCTGATAATTTCCGGGCCGAATGTGGCATCGGGATATATTAATAATGATTCAGCAACCAGAGAAAAATTTGAGATCAGCCAGGAAGGTATTGCAGTCAGCTACAGGACAGGTGATATCGTACGTATTGCAGATGACGGAATGCTTTATTTTATCGGCCGAAACGATCAGCAAATAAAGCTTCGTGGGCTGCGCATTGAAAAAGATGAAATTGCTAAAACTGCTCTGGCTTTCTCAGATGCTGTTAGATCTCTTCATATTGGTGTTATAAATGAGGACACCCTTTATATGTGGCTCGAAGCTGATAACGTCATCAGTGACAGTGCGCTCCGTGACTACATGGGCAGTTATCTGCCGTCGTGGATGATCCCTTCCCGTTTCATTACTCTCAAAGAATTTCCTTCACTTCCGAACGGAAAGCTTGATGTTAATAGTCTTATGGCCATACGCGGTAACGTCCGCGCCCATAAGACCCCCCTGGTTAATGCAGGACTTGAAAAGTTCAGACAGGAGTGGATTAGTATCACTGGCACAGCCCTTGAAGCCGATGCAGACTTAATCGCTCAGGGCGTAAATTCACTGCACTGTATCCGTGCTGCGAAGATGATTCTGGATACTTATCAGGTTAAACTTCCTTCTTCAGAGATCCTCAGTAAAGGTAGCCTTAGCACGCTCTATGAGACTGTATGTTCAGCTTCCAAAGAAGAACCTGAAGAAGAGTCATGTGAAAGCTTTACGGACATACCGCTTTCAGAAGAGCAGCAGGGAATACTTTTTTCAGCTTTGAATGATAGTGATCCACTCGACTGGGAGCTGCATTATCAGGTTGTTTTTAAAGAGGTATCGCATGATGAAATCTCCGCTGCGCTTAAGGTCATGGCACAACGTCATCCCGTATTGAGGGCAAGCCTTAAAGAAACCAACCAAACTTTTTATCAGCACATTTCTCCTCTTGGCGTTATAGCCCCAATTGTGCGAGAAAATGAACAGCCTAAAAGTGTTGGTATCAAGGCGATTGAAGTCACAGATAATGCTCTCTGGAAAATTTATCCGCTTAAAAAGCCGGATGAGTATTTGTTTATTTTCCATCACATCATATTTGATGGGTTTTCTGCCGATGTTTTCTTTAACGAGTTAAGCGCAATTCTGTCAGGAGAAATTTATCCAGAACAGAGCGATACTGCTTTCCTCAAATATTGCTCATCATCTGCAGCAGGCGCGACTAACGAATCGCTCACATGGTGGGAAAATACGCTTTCCGCTGTCGGACAGGAGTCTCGTATCGCTCCTGAATTTCGGAGCGGAACGAGGCTTACAAGTCAGGGCGATTCCATCTCCATTGAGCTGCCTGCAGCGTCACACGATGCTATAGACCTTTTCAGCCGACAGGTGAATATGACACCTTTCACCCTTCTGCTGACAGCAACATGCCTGACCCTTTCTGATTTTATTCAAAAAGACGCGTTTTGCATTGGTGTGCCGGTTTACAACCGTAGCCCAGCGCAAACTGAAAGTCTGGGTAATTTTGTCAAAACCCTGCCTGTTCCGTTCAGCTACTCGGATGATGCCGAAAAGCTTTTGAAAAACGTTAGTGAGACTTTTACAGCCTGTCTTGCTCATGCTGACATCTCAGTTCAGACACTCATTCACAGTAAGGTTAAATCAAGAGGCACTGGTAGTCGGCCATTGTGGCAGAACAATTTTGTGTTCAATGAAAGCGGGGCTGACCTTCATAATCTGGAATGGAGTTACTCTCATCGGGAGTCCCCTAAAGCGGATACATCGTTTGTTATTACGCGCACTGCCAGAAAAACAACTCTCCGGCTTGAATACTGTACTGACGTTGTTTCTGCTTCTACAGCTGACGCAATGATAGGAGCTTGGTCCAGAGCGCTTGCCACGCTTCTGAAAGGGAAGCTCAGTGGCAAACAGCAGTCTCAGCTCAATGATGAAACATCCAATGATTCAAGTGAGGGTGCTGTCGCTGACCCTGCTTATCTCGCAGAAGTGCTTACTTTGTTTAAGCATTATCTGGGAGAGTTTGTTAATGAAAAGGATGATTTTTTCCTTTCAGGTGGCCATTCGCTGCTAGCTATCAGAATACTTAATGAACTTGGAAAACTTTACGACAAACACCTGCCGTCATATCTTATTTTTGAAGGTCGTACCGCTAATAATATTGCCGTATCGCTGAAGGAAATTATCGAACCTGGTGCGGGTCACAGGGTTTCAGGAGTGGCTCGCTTAACTCAGAATCCTGAAGGGCAAAATATCTGGTTTATCCATCCGGCTGGCGGGGCTTTGTGGTGTTATAAGGATTTGGCTGAAAGGGTCCTTGCTGGCAACCTCAGCTCTTATGGTATTGAATGCGTTCCCGAGGCATCCACAGGACAGTTTGTGAGCAACCTGAATACGATGGCTGAGCGGTACTGCCTTGATATTCTTGACAGAGACCAGTCTCAATATTACACCATTGTGGGCTACAGTTTTGGCGGAAATGTTGCTTATGAAATCTGCCGGCTCCTGTCTCAAAAATACGATAAACGCTGCAGGCTTGTACTGCTCGACAGCCATATCTGCGCAGTTAAGCCGTTCAGCAGAGATGATTTTGCGCTGAGTTATGCCACAAAATTTACAGAAGGGAAGCCGCACCTGCTGGATAAGACAAAGCTTTATCTGTCAGATGGTTCGGTTAACTTCTCTTATATCAAATCAATCGGAGTGGGTACCGGGCACATCACGGCAGATACACCCCTGCCTGATATCGAATCAGGCCTGCGTATGTGGCTTGCCAACAATGAAGCCGTGCACTCTCATGATCCTGTGGGAGTGTTTAAAGGTGAGTGCCTGTTTATCAGGGCAACCCGCAATCCTTCTGATTCAACATCTGGCTGGGAGAAGCACCTGACGGACATGAAGAGGGTTGAAATCGATGCCGGCCATTTCGATATTTATAAACCACCTGCTACGCAGATGGTGGCTGAACATATCGTTGCATTCGTTAATAGGGAGTTCTCAGCGTGAAGCGAAGCTATCGATATCTTTCTGACGTCATCATCTATGTGAGCTTTTTCTCATGGTTTCCGTTCGTCGCCATTCATCTGAATAAGGTATGGGGGGGCACCCTGACGGGAGCCCTGCTTTCACTGGTGGCTGTGCTCAGCGTGCTCATCAGCCTCAACGTGGCACGACTTGCTGATCATTACTCCAAGAAAAAGGTGCTCGATGCAATCTATGTGAGTTACATACTGGCCTCTGCGTTGTTCATACTGTCTTTCTTGTATGACTCGCCAGTACTGTATCTGGCGGCCTTCAGTCTTCTTTCATGGGCGTTCACTATTTACTTCTCTGTGAGTAAGGCAATCGTCAGTGATACCTTTCCAGCTGAAGAATGGAAGCGCGTGTTTTCAATGCTACATGTGATTTTCAACGTCGCATTTGTTGCCGGGCCTGTGCTGGGAGGCCTGCTTGCAAAACATGGAATCTGGCACGCCTGGATTACAATGGCAGCAACGTTAATTAATCTGGTAGCTCATCAGATACTGACAGAAGACGCTACACCGCCTCGGCAGAAAAAACTCAACGCGTTTCAGCAGTTTTACAGTCTTTCGAAGGATTACCGGCTATCGCTTTTTCTACTGGGCAGCGTACTTGCAGCGCAGGCCTTTATGCAGCTGGAACTTCTGCTTCCGGTGACTATTGAAGAGCGGCTGAAGCATATTTCTACTTTGCTGTTGAGCTTTAACGTTAATGCCGTTTCCCTGTTTACACTTTGCATGGTTGTTAACGGCTCTCTCATCATTTTGCTGACACGCCTCTTTGCCGGGCTATCTGACAGTTACAGCCTCAGGTTTGCGTTTACTACCTCGGGAATATTATATGGGATAAGCATGGTGATATTTGCATTTGCAACGGCACCGGCAGGATTTCTCATTGGTGTCCTGATACTTACTCTGGCAGAGCTTCTTGTGGTAAGTGTTCAGGATACTTATATCGCAACTATCAGTCCGGAGGATAAGCGGAGCAGCTATTTTGCAGCGGCAAGCATCCGATTCTCGGTCAGTCGCATATTTGCTCCTCAGATGCTTCTGATCGCAGGGATAACTGGCTCAACAAGTGCTTTTATGATTGTCGCCATGCTTGCAGTGCTGAGCTCGGTCGTGTTTTTACTGCTCTTCAGCTTTAAGCAGAGTAAGGACATTGCACAGCAGCATTATTAAGCCTGTTTCGCTTTCCAATACGGATGAGTGATGATAGGTTAAAAGAACTTCAATAAAAGGTTTTTATGCAGACAATGAATCATATCCTTACTGTTATGCAGATCCGCCTTGTCACCGCGCTAGTCGTGGTGATTCTGCCTGCGCCGTAGGGAAGAAACATTTAACCCGCCGGTGCAACACTGGCGGGATTCCCGCCCTGCACCGGCCTTTTAAAAGGTCAACTATGCAATTTACTGGCGCTGAACTAATCGTTCACATTCTCGAGCAGCACGGCATCAATGTTGTCGCAGGTATCCCTGGCGGTGCTGCTCTTCCGTTGTATGACGCCTTCGCCCACAGTAAAATTATTCATCACGTACTGGCAAGGCATGAGCAAGGTGCTGGGTTTATCGCTCAGGGAATGGCAAGAGCTACCGGAAAACCTGGTGTTTGTCTTGCGTCAAGCGGTCCGGGTGCAACTAACCTCATTACAGCCATAGCTGATGCTAAGCTGGATTCTGTACCGCTGATTTGCATCACAGCTCAGGTCTCTACCGCAATGATAGGAACGGATGCTTTTCAGGAAGTAGATACCTACGGCATCTCAATTCCTGTAACGAAGCATAATTTCCTCGTGAGAGACATTGCTGATCTGCCTGCCGTAATGTCTGAAGCCTTCAGAATCGCTACCAGCGGCAGGCCAGGGCCTGTCTGGATTGATGTGCCAAAAGATGTGCAATTAGCGCAGATAGAGCTAACTGAATCCTATACTCCGGCTCCTTGTTCCCCACCCCCTAAAATTCAGGAATCTGTCATTACCGAAGCTCTGGAGATGCTGGCACAGTCAGCCTCTCCGATTATTTATTTTGGCGGTGGCATTATTACAGGAGAAGCATCTGAACAGGCTGTACGTTTTGCCGAGCTTGCCGATGCGCCTGTAGTCACAACTCTAATGGGATTAGGCGTAATGCCCGTCAATCATCCGCTTTATCTGGGCATGCTCGGCATGCACGGCACGCGGGCAACTAATTACGTTATGGAAAAAGCCGACCTTCTGGTTGTAATGGGCGCGCGCTTTGACGACAGAGCAATTGGAAAGGCGGCAGAATTCTGTCCGGATGCCCGGGTCATTCACATCGACATAGATAATGCTGAGTTAGGAAAGATCCGCCGACCTGAGATGGAAATTCAGGGTGACGTATTGGAGTTTCTGAATGCAATGAATATGAGAACCGCTCAAGCCTCACGCCGTGAATGGAATAACTACGTTGCAAATATGAAGAAAGAATTTCCTCTTCAGATGCCAGGAATTGATGATCCTCTCAGCCATTATGGGCTTATCCGCGCCTGCGCTGAAGCTGCGGGGGAAAAAGTACATGTTGTGACTGATGTGGGCCAGCATCAGATGTGGGTAGCGCAATCTTACCCGTTCAGCTCTCCCCGCCAGTTGCTGACCTCTGGAGGCCTTGGAACTATGGGATTTGGTCTACCTGCAGCAATTGGAGCCGCACTGAAAAAGCCTGACTCAACAGTACTGTGTTTTTCGGGTGATGGCAGCATCATGATGAACATTCAGGAGCTGGCAACCGCGGTTGAGGAGAAGGCCAATGTTAAGGTAATTCTGATGAATAATAATGCTCTGGGGCTGGTTCATCAGCAGCAGGAGCTGTTTTACGGTAATAATCTGTTTGCATCAGGGTATAGACATGAAGTTGATTTCTTGAAAATTGCCGAGGGCTTTGGCTTCCACACAGTTGATCTGAATGATGAGGCTGATCCATTTAGTGCGCTTGCTGATGCGATTAAAACCCCCGGCCCGGTATTCATTCATGCACGCATTGATGTTAATGAAAAGGTATACCCGATGGTGGCTCCCGGGGCAGCAAACACTGATATGATTGGAGGTTAAAAATGCACCAGGTAAACTTTGTAACGCTTCAACTTCATGTGCATAACCACCCTGGCACTATGTCTCATATCAGCGGATTGTTTTCACGACGCGCATTCAACCTGGAGGGCATTGTATGCGTGCCGGATGAAAACGGGCAAACAAGTACTATTCTGCTACAGGTACGTGACAGTGGCGACCTTGAGCAGATTATCAGACAGCTCAACAAGCTCGAAGACGTAATTACGGTTAAAAGCGCCAGTTACCTTCAGAATGTATTTGATATGCTGGCAAAATCGGTCCCCACCAATGGACATACTAAAAATTGAAATTGAAAGTTACCACTGTTAAGTAACAGGTTCGATGAGGTCGGTTAATACGACTGATCTCAACATTTTTATCATTAATTTCAGCTATCTGAACATGACTTTAACATTGCTCTTATGGCTGATGGCTACGACTTTCAACGGGGAACAGGTAAAATCAACAACCGTTTTTCGCTCAGGCTGTGTGAAAACCAATTATGCTCAGTGCAAGAACCCAATTGCAGACAAAGCAAGCGCATTTCAGTAATTTCTTTAAGAAATTAGCGAGGAAAAAATCGCAGATTTCATGCAAACGCATGCCCTAAAATTTCAGTTAGTGTTTTCACACAGCCTGCACTCATAGAAGCCATTGAAATCCGAAATGAGCCTGTAGAATTTCTATTCCACATAAACGGAGACATGTCTGAGAGAATGATGGCCATTTTGGGAGAAATGGCACCGGGACAGGGAATCTATTCGATCGACGAAAGCTTTCTTGATATCAGTGGCATCACGGCTTACATGCCGCTTGCGGCCTTCGGGCAACAAATGCGCGACAGGATCAGAAAAGAAATCGGGCTGTCGATAGGCGTGGGGTGCGGTCCTTCCAAGGCACTGGCCAAACTGGCCAACTTTGCCGCCAAAAAATGGACCCGAACGAATGGTATTGTGGATCTCTCCAGCCAGGAACGGCAGCGAAAACTGCTGGCTCTGGTCAGCGTGGATTATGTCTGGGGAATAGGCAGCAGGATAAGTAAACGGTTGCACACAATGAGCATCAGTACATCCCTGCAGCTGGCTGACAGCAACAGCAACAGCAACATGATGCGCAAAAGCTTTGATGTGATTGTAGGGCGAACTGTTCGTGAACTTATTCAGCTAATTCTGCCGCGATTCATAATGACTCCCGGTGACTACTTGTCAGTAAACCAGAAAGGAGATCGTATGGGGCGTTCAATACCTGTGAAGATTGGTCAGAAGTAGTTTAAATCCAAAAAAGCCGCTAGGGACTATTTCATGGATCAGTGTGGGACCGTTAAGGAATCTGGTCCTATCCGTAAAGGCCATTTATTTGGGGACCTCAGAGAGCTCTATATCCGTTATTGTGAACTTACAAAATGGGAGCTAAGTAACCGGGAAATTTACGCCTTCAGTGTGGATTATCAACCCCGTCATACCGACCAGAACTATGGTTCGTATCTGTGCTACTGGGTCCAGTTTTCACCTAAAGACAGACTGTCCTTTTCAGTCAGAGAAGCGGTAGATGAGATCGCCAAAGCTGCTGCTGAACAACCCTGACAGCGAGCAGGATTTCACGCCCGCCCAGCTACATTGTCTCGGCATGAGAAGATTCAGGAGCTGACGTGAAAAAGAAAAAGTCATCAGAGGCAGGGCTACTTGCCAGCGACAGCGACTAGCACAATAATGCCTGCCTCAACTACATGCCCGACCACGGGACCGCCTATACCGAAGGCTACCGACGGGCCGCCGATATCCTCATCCGGCACATTGACGAAACCGCACGCGACCAGGATTTTCTGGTGTATCCGGTGGTTTTCCTCTACCGGCATCACATCGAAATGCAGATTAAGCAGGTCACCGGACTCGCATGTCAGCTGCTCCGGGATGATGACTTACGCGACAACGATAAGGTCACGCACAACCAGAATTCGTTGTGGGAAACGGCACGGAAAGCGATCCTGTTGGCCGACGATAGGCTTACCCCTTCTGATTTCATGCGGGTCAGTGCCGTCGTGAAGGCTCTGAATGAGGCAGGTCTGAGGGCCACCGCCTTCCGCTATGCCCGCACCCGGGAGGGAGGTCGGAGTCTTGAAGGCATTCACTACATCAATACCCGCCCTCGAGGAGCAGATGGCCGCAGCCTCTGACGATCTTGACGCTATAGATAACGGGCTGCGGTATCTCCTTGACCTTGAGAACGAGATTCTGGGACATGAAAATGGCTTTTTCTGAGGCCCGAATCCCTGTCCTTATTAACCGGACTCACATCATCTATGAACGAAATGATTTCCTACACACCGGCGTCATCCCCGCTGCCGGTGGCTATCGACTATCCGGCTGCGCTGGCGCTGCGTCGGATGGCAGCGCTGGTCGACGACCTGCCGAAGTACCTGTTGGCGCCGTAGGTCAGTGCCCTGCTCCATTACGTGCCGGATCTGCACCGAAAGATGCTGTTCACCACCCTCTGGAATACGGGCGCGCACATTAACGAAGCGCTGGCACTGACCCGGGGAAACTTTTTCCTACGCCAGCAGTATCCGTACGTGCAACTGGCCACGCTGAAGCAACGTGAGGAAAAGGCGGAGTGCCGTGCCGGACGCCTACCTGCCTGGACAGTGACGCATCGCCTGGTGCCCCTTTCCGACGCTCAGTACGTGACTCAGCTGGAGATGATGATCGCTACCCTGCGGATTCCGCTCGAGCGGCGCAGCGAGAAAACTGGCCGGACGGAAAAGGTCCGGCTGTGGGAGATAACCGATCCACCGCCCGTACCTGGCTAAATGAGGCGGTTGAGGCGGCGTCAGAGGGTGTAAAGATTTTCAATCCCGGTGACGCTGCATACTTTCCGCCATAGCTACGCCATGCACATGCTTTATGCGGGCATTCCGCTGAAGGCTCTGCAGAGCCTGATGGGGCACAAGAGCATAAAATCTACTGAGGACTACACGAAGGTTTTTGCGCTGGATGTTGCTGCGAGACATAGAGTGCAGTTTCATATGCCTGGCACGGATGCGGTGGCCAGGCTTAAAAAAATATGATGCTATCAACTGCAGGTAAGCGCCGTTTTCCTGGTGATAGATGTATCGGCTTGAGGCTTATGTATAGTTCGTGCATACAATAACAACTTAAATGCATATTCATGTGTATATGCTTATGTATATACACATTAGAATCTTCCAGACTTAGAGTGCTAAGCCAGTTCAGCTCTACTTAACTTTTCACGCATACTTTGTGGCGAATGCCTTTTTAAAGCTGAGGTTATTTAGATGGCAAACCTCTAAAAGCATCTTCCCAGTAGGGGTCTCTGTCAGAATCATTTACAACCTTACTCATCCATGTCTCAGAACGGTTCCACCTTTCAGCAACCTCTTTCATGGTCCAGTTTTTTTCCTTCAAAAGAGTTTTTATGCCTGAGGTAGTGAGTTTAGCCCCCACCCAGTTTCTTAAAAGATTTTCATCGATCGAGAAGTCCAGGCCAGGGTGTTTTTGCTCAAGATAACCCCGAGAAACACTAAACCAGTCTGGTTCAGAATTGCCTTCAAACTGGACTACCGTATAGCGATGATCATCATTAATGCTGATTTCTGGATGGTAATACTCAATCCATACGGAATTTTTATTCACGTAATCAATAACCCAGGCGTCGAACTCCCTGCCCATACGTTCTTCCGACTTAAACAGGTCAAAGAAGCTTTTATGATTTGAGACTTTCAAGGCTCCATTCTGGATAAGTGCATCTATAGCTGATATACGTACATCCTCTACTGCGTTTGTTATTGAGGTATTGTAGTAATTCAGTAGCTGAGCGCAGGTGAAAAAAATCTTTCCCTGAGATATCTGGATGCGTAGATAACAAGCTCCGTTATCGTTCCAGAAAGCTCTAAAGCGCAATGGAAGATAGATCTTGTCAAACCCTTCCGCCAGCGTAAATCTGATTCGCATGCCACCCTCCCCTTCCACGTTAAGTTCCGTTTAAATTTAACTACAGTTAAATAATTGTCAATTTAAAAGTCTCTCTTCAGATTGTTTTAAGCAACATATGAGCGAAGCCTAACTTCACCTGGCAGGATTTTCTGCATGGAAATAGGCAGGCGGATCAAATGCCTTATGTATATACAAAAGCATATCAGTAAAGTTTAATTTGCATATACTTGTGTATATACATTGACAGTGATTTGCTAATATGTATTATGTCTATACTTTTGTATATACATGGCGATGGAAAATGAAGAAGCCCTACATTATTTCTTTTGCGAACAGCAAAGGCGGTGTTGCCAAAACGACAAGCTGTATTGCGGTTGGATGCGCGCTGGCTTCAGCTGGTTATAAAACCTTACTGGTTGATCTGGACCACCAGGGAAACCTGAGTGACGACGTGGGACGTGGTGACGAAGATTATACAATCACCGATCTTTTTGAAGACCCTAAGTTCGATACCAATAAACTCGTTTATACCGCTCTTGATGGAGAGACGGTCATTCCAAATCTGGATGTCATTCCGGCCGATATAACCCTTGCAGTTGAGGCGCGCAGCGCCGAACGTTTCCGCCACCGGCTCAATATTCTGGATGAAGGTCTGGCAAGGCTCAAAACCGTTTATGACTTTATCCTGATTGACCTGCGACCAGCCATCGACCTCAGCATTGAAAACGCACTGTTGATAACGGATAAAATTGTTGTACCAGTAGACATGGATCGCAGAGCGGTAAAAGGCATTGATGACCTTTTCCAGGTTGTTCGTGAAGTAAGGCGCAATGACGATTTTGTATATACACTTGTAAAGACAAAAGTTAACGAATCTCACTCTAAAATGAAAAAGGCCATTGATGGGTACATCAGTGAAGCAGGCTACAAAGTTGCGAATACTGAAATTCGCCAGAGTGAGCTTTTCAAACAGGCTACCGAGGTGCATCGTCCCGTTATGATGTTTGCCAGAAATGAACGTCCTTATCGGGATTACAAAGCCTTCACGCAGGAGTTGCTGCAGCAGATTGAGGAGGCCGAAGGTGGCAAGAAGTGATCGTATAACGAAAGGGGTTACGCGTGTTACTGAACGTAGAAATATCACCACCGGTAAGCAGATGAACCTTCGCCTTACTGGTCTGGATGACGATGCGCTATCCATTCTTGTTGAAAGAATACAGGAAAGGCTGCCTAACAAAAACATCACGCGGTCGCGTGTAGTCCGGGCCGCCTGCTATATAGAAGATGATAAGTTGATCGATAAGCTGGCTCAGCTTCTCGTTGAAAATACCTGATTTGTATATACATAATACAACCATAATGTATATACTTGTGAGTATGCTTTTGTATATACATGATTAAAGAGTAATTTCTATACATTTGTATAGGCATTATTGTATTGATGGGTTATGGAGAAGCTAATGATTCTTAGGGTTTTGTATATATATTTGTATATACATTAACGCGTTGTAAGCAGCCCTGCAGCTGAATGTCAGATTAATTTTGCGACCGGTAATTCTTTCCAGTTCGTCGTCCATGCTTTACTCAGCATCTCCCGCTTCATCTTCCAATCAGGGTCGATGCCTTTACCCGCAAAGCCAATACTGTAGCGGCCTGATCGGTTCATTGAATCCATCAGGCTCATCAGAGCGTCGCTGCCGGCACGCGGCGCTTCGTCGTCAAACAGGTTCAGCTGTGCTACACCGTTCGGCCGCAGCTCGCTCAGCATGATGCCGGCCTTCGCATAGCGATAGCCCGGGCGCCAGATCGTGTCCAGGGATTTCACCGCCGCCTCGATGATATTGCGCGTGTCCTGCGTACCAACACGCAGTTTTACGAAGGCCGTGTTGCCGTAACCAGGCTGCCCGGTATCGAAAGGGGAGGTGCGGATAAAAACGGAGATGTGGTGGCAGTACTGCCCATCCTCGCGAAGCTTTTCCGCTACGCGTTCGGCATACGCGCAGACGGACTGTCGCAGAGCGTCATATTCCGTAATGCGCTCCCCGAAGCTGCGGCTCACGACAATCTGCTGTTTAGGCGGGGGCGCATCCTCCATCGGGATGCAGGATTCGCCGTTTAGCTCACGTACCGTGCGCTCCAGCACTACGCCAAAATTCTTACGGATGAAGGAAGGGGAGGTGCGTGCCAGATCGAGCGCCGTTGTCACGCCGAGCAGTTGCAGGCGTTTTTCAAGTCGGGAACCCACAGCCCAGAGTTCGCCAACGGGCTGACGCGACAGCAGCGTTTCTGTCCGCCTCGGATTTCCAGGCGTGAGCGCCAGTACCCCACCAAACTGTGGCCACTCCTTGCCGGCCCACTGAGCCGACTTCGCCAGGGTCTTCGTCGGCCCAAGCCCGACGCCGACCGTCAGGCCTGTGCAGGCCCTGACGTGCGCCCGGATCATGCGTCCGAAATCTTCATACGGCATAGTCATTTCCATACCCGTGCAGTCACAGA